>Ga0207647_10000106_pt1 | contig 64310 bp, 52 predicted proteins | sample KBSCornC2_FD_184295 | JGI IMG/M metagenome (GOLD analysis project Ga0207647, IMG submission 184295) | Corn rhizosphere microbial communities from Kellogg Biological Station, Michigan, USA - C2 (SPAdes) (version 2) | ecosystem: Host-associated > Plants > Roots > Rhizosphere ...
TCGCTGTCGACGTCGTCGTCATTGCCCGTCACCGAGCCCGAGATCGTCGTGTCCTCATTGCCGGCATTGGTGTCGGCAGCGGTCACCGGCGCATCATTGGTACCGGTGATGACGACGACGACGTCCTGGCTGTCCGTTCCGCCGTGACCGTCGCTGCTGGTCAGCGTGTAGGTGAGTGTCAGGGTCTCGCCCTCGGCGAGATAATTGAATGCCTGTGAGCTCGAATCGAAGGACCAGGACAGGTTGTGGCTGTCGCCGGCGTTCGCTGCTAGCCCGGAGCCGCCCGCGGTGATGTGGAACATCGCGAGCAGGTCGCTCTCGCTCAGGCCCGGATGATTGCCGGAAACGGCGAGGTGGGTGACGCTGGTGTCCACCACGTCGCTGTTGTCGGGATCCGTGACCGTCAGCGTGCCTGACGTCGAGAGGCCGGCATCGCCCTCGTTGAAATTGTGGCCCGCGTCGTCGCCCGCGATGGCGCGGATGTCCGGCCCGTCGTTGGAGCCGGTGATGGTGACCGTCACGACTTCGGTGACGACGCTGCCGTGGCCGTCGTTGAAGGTGACGTCGTATTTCTCGACCGCGGTTTCGCCGACGGCAAGATACTGCGCGGCGGCGTTGTTGACCGTGTACGACCAGCCGATCGAGCCATTAGAGGCGTTCGCGGCTTCGGCGACCGAAGGGTCGATGCCGAATGTGCCAAGGCTGGTCAGATTGCCAGCATGGGCGGCCGCGCTGGCCGTATGCGTATCGCTTAAGTCGACGTCATTGAACGTGATCGAGCCACCAACATTCGTGCCATCCTCCGAAATCGGCAGCGATTGCGGTCCGCTGGTGATGACAATGGGATCCTCGCAGCCGCTGAGGACGACAGTGACCGTCTGGGTAGCCGAGCCGCCGTGCCCGTCGCTCAGCGTGATCGTATAGGTCTGCGTGCGCGTCTCGTCCTTGGCGAGGAACTGGAGGTCGGCATTGTTCACGTTGAAGGTCCAGCTGACGGTGCCGGCTCCATCGTCGGTCGAATCGTCGCTGACGCTCGGCGTGAACGCGCCGAGATAGCCCGAGCCGCCCGACGTGTAGGAAACGCTGTGGTGATCGCTCGAATCGAGGTCGCCGAAGCCGAAGCTGCCGTTCGTGCTGTAGGTCCCCGAATCTTCCTTGACCGCGCCGTTCAGGATGGCTCCGCCGGCAATAGTCGGCCCATCGTTGGTACCGTTGATGACAATCGTGACCGTCTGCGTGTCGACGCCGCCATGACCGTCGTCGGCCTTCACCGTGTAGTTGAGAGTCAGGGACTCGCCGTCGGCGAGATAATCGAATGTCGTGGGGGTCGATCCGAACGACCAATGGAGGTTGTGGCTGTCGCCGGCATTGGCGGCGAGCGAACTCTCGGTCAGGTGGAACATCGCCTGCAGCGTCGAATCCGACAGAGTGCCCGCGTTGCCGCTCTTGGAGAATCCGCTGATCGACATGGTAACGGTGTCGGTCGTGTCGGGATCGACGACCGTCAGCGTTCCGTTGGTGGAGAGGTCCGAATTGGTTTCGGTGAGCGTCGTTGATGTACTGTCGCCGGTCTGGACGGAGATGTCGGGACCGTCGTTGGTGCCGGTGAAGACGATCGTCGCCGTGCCCCACGACAGAGTGCCGTTGGACATACGAATGGCATAGGTGAAGCTGTCCGTGAGCGTCTCGTTGACCGCGAGCGCCTGTAGCTGAGCGCGGAAGGTCGAGTTGAGGTAATAAGCGTCGTATCCAACCTTGCCGTCCTGGATCCAGATCTTCGCGCCCTGGAGGCTGGTGTCGTTGGTTGACGCTTCGAGCTTGCCAACATCCGTCGAAATTAAATCGTTGGCACCCATGGCATCGGTCGCTGAGTCATCCAGCGACCACAGGATCTTGGCATTGCCGCCAAGGTCGTTGGCCGTGACGTCAAGCCATTTGATGCTGTTGTAATCCTCAGGAAGGACGAAGCTGTCGTCGTTCGCCTGAGGCGTGTTGCTCAGTGAGGCGGTCGTACCGCCCCCCGTGTTCGTTGCCATTTCTACCATCCCCCCCGGGATTTACGCGTCCACCAGGTACCGACCCGCTCCCATGCGAGTCGTTTACCAAACGTTTACCTAATCAAGATTTATGTTGCTTGCCAATAGCTTGGTTTCGCAACCGTCCCAAAGTGGGACTCGCGAACAGATTCAGCGATTTAGGATGGCGGAGACGGAGGGATTCGAACCCTCGGTACGGGAATTCCCCGTACGGCGGTTTAGCAAACCGCTGGTTTCAGCCACTCACCCACGTCTCCGGGAACGGCCCAAGGCCGCGGCCTATATAGGCGAGATTTCGCGGCTTCAACCAGCACGGCTGCTATTTGATCGTGACGTCCAGTCGCATGTCGAGGCGCATGGTCTCGCCAGGATCGAGGACCCGCATGCCAAGCTCGGCCCATTCGCTCTCCGGCTCGTTCAGCGCGGCGTTGGCGTGGGTGACTGGCTCGGCGACGCAGATCCCGCCGCTTGCAGGCGAATAGACCTGGAAGAAAGTCGCTTGGGGCGATGACACCATGACGTCGTAGGGCCAGTCCGGGTCGCCAAGTCGCGCCTCGCCGTTCCAACCACTGAAGCCATTATCGAGATCCTGCCCGCAGACTTTTCGCTCGCGAAGGTCATAGCGGCCGTCAGCGACAATCTTGCCCACCGGCAGAACATGCTCGTCGATCGTCCAGGCGTGGGTGACCGTTGTGTCGATCTCGGTATCCGGCCCGCAGTCGAAATAGGGATGCTGGCCGAGCCCGCACGGCATGGGGTCATTGTCGGTGTTACGGCAGGTGAGGCCGATGGACAGACCGCCCTCATCGAGCTCGAAGGTCTGCTGAGCCTCATAATTCCACGGCCACTCGCCCGCGGAATGATAGAAGCTGAGAACCGCGCCGCTGTCGCTCTGTTCGTCGACATTCCACTCGCGGAGCCAGCCTTGGCCGTGCAGCGGGCTAGGATCACCCGGCATGTTCGTCGCAAGTCGCACCTCACGCCCGCGGAAGGCGAAGCGCCCGCCGCGGATGCGGTTGACGTAGGGCACGAGCGGGAAACTGCATGCGTCGAGCACCTTTTCGAGCGGGCTGTGGCATTTGCGCAATATCGATCGCGCGCCGCCCTCCCCATTCCAGTCAAAGACGGAAATAGCGCCACCGATTGAAGGGCTTACCTCCAGGCTCAACGGCCCCGCAGTCAACCTTACGACATCCATTTCCTGACCCTTCGCTTTCAGCCCACTTCACAGAGGCGCAATTTGGTTGGGGATAAGCCCCCGAACTGGATTGCGCGTGGATTCGCGCAAAAGGTAATAACGCCCCGGGGCCGGGGAGGGTCACGAATGAGTAGACGAGTCAAAGAGTTCGTCGACATCAAAGATCACAAATCGCTCGACGATCTCATCGGCAGGCTGATCGAAGTCCGCGATCAACTGCCGGAAAATTGCGAAGCGGAATTGAAGCTTCGCGGCGATGACGTGTTCGGTCAGCGCATCACCATCACTTACTTCCGGGAACAGACGCCGGAAGAGGTGGAAATCGATCGGCGTTATGCCGACGCACAGAAAGAGGCCAAGGAACGCGAGCTCGAGCGGCTTCGGTCGGAGCTTGGCATGGTCTGTTACCAGGCGCCGGGAAAGCGCGAAAAATTGCGGATTGTCGCCTGATCAGGCGGCGTGGAAGCCCAGCGCTAGGCCGTTCATGCAGTAGCGAAGGCCGGTCGGTTTCGGGCCGTCATCGAACACGTGCCCGAGGTGCGAACCGCAGCGGCGGCACAGAACTTCGGTTCTCTCCATCAGCAGGCTGCGGTCGGAGCGGGTAACGACGGCATTTGGCAGCGGCTTCCAGAAGCTTGGCCAGCCGGTGCCGCTGTCGAACTTGGTCGCCGACGAATACAATGGCAGCGAGCAGCCGGCACAGACAAACGTGCCGCGGCGATGCTCGTCGTTGAGCGGGCTCGAGAAGGGCCGCTCGGTCCCCGCCTCGCGCAGGATATGATAGCGTTCCGCACTCAGCATGCGGTGCCATTGCGCATCGGTGCGGGTGATCACGAAAGTGGCGTTGGCGCTGGTCGAGCGCCCGAAAAGGAGCAAACCAGCTCCGGTTAATCCGGCCATTGCCAGGAATGAGCGTCTGTCGTTCATGCGGCTGCCTTGCTCACATCGTGCTGGCGCGGTCCAATAACGAAAAGGTATTGGCTGAGAAATGAATAGCCGGGCCAGAGGAACGCCATGCTGATCATCCTCCTCGCCTATCTCGGCGGCATTCTCACCATTTTGAGCCCATGCATCCTGCCGGTGCTTCCGTTCGTGTTCGCGCGAGCCGACCGGAGCTTCGTTCGCTCAACCCTGCCGATGTTGGCCGGAATGGCGGCTACGTTTGCGATCGTCGCTACGCTGGCTGCGGTTGGCGGCGGCTGGGCGGTGCAGGCCAACGCGATCGGCCGCTGGGCGGCGCTGATCCTGCTCGCCTTGTTCGGGATCGCCCTGGTGTTCCCGAGCATCTCCGACCGCCTGACGAGACCATTGGTCGCGCTCGGGTCGCGGATGACCGAGCAATCGGGGCAACAGGACAGTGTCTGGTCATCCGCGGTGCTCGGTATCGCGACCGGCCTGTTATGGGCCCCGTGCGCGGGCCCGATCCTCGGCATCATCTTCACTGCGGCCGCGCTCCAGGGCGCTAGCTTCGACACGACGTTCCTCTTGCTCGCTTACGCACTCGGCGCCGCGACTTCGCTCGCCCTCGCCTTGCTGGTCGGCGGCAAGGTCTTTGCACGGATGAAGAAGAGCCTCGGCGCAAGCGAGCGCATCCGCCAGGTGCTCGGCGTGCTGGTGCTGATCGGCGTCGTTGCGATTGCCCTCGGCCTCGACACGCGCGTGCTGTCGAAAATCTCGAGCGCACAAACGGCGAGCCTCGAATCCGGACTCGCGGCGAAGCTCGGGCTCGGCCAGGGCGCGGAAAGCGACGCTCGGACTAATGCGATGGGCGAGCTGGTGCTTCCGTCGCAGGGCGAGCTGCCGCCGCTCGACGGCCTCGGCCCGTGGTACAACAGCCCGCCGCTGACCCGCGAGCAATTGCGCGGCAAGGTCGTGCTGGTCGATTTCTGGACCTACAGCTGCATCAACTGCCTGCGCGCGATCCCGTACGTCCGCGCCTGGTACGACAAGTATCGCGACGACGGGCTGGTGGTGATCGGGGTTCACGCGCCGGAGTTCGCGTTCGAGCGCGAGCCGGCCAATGTCGCCAAGGCGATCAAGGACCTCGACATCCGCTATCCGGTCGCGCTCGACAATCAGTACAAGCTGTGGAGCGCGCTCAAGAACAATTACTGGCCCGCGCACTATTTCATCGATGCCCAGGGGCGCATTCGTTACTTCCACCACGGCGAGGGCGAATATGACGTTTCGGAGCGCGTCATCCGCCAGCTGCTGGCCGAGGCCGGCCACGCGCCCAAGGACATGGCGATGGCCAAGGCGAAAGCGTCAGGCGCGCAGGCAGCTGCCGCGTTCGGCGACGTAAAATCAGGCGAGACTTACATCGGCTATGCCCGTTCAGCCAACTTCGCATCGCCGGGCGGGTTGGCTCACGACCAGCTGAAGACGTACGGGACTGCTCCGCTGAAGCTCAACGACTGGGCGCTCGAGGGCCAATGGCTCGACAAGCGCCAAAGCGCGCTGTCGTTCGCGCCGGGCGCCAAGATCGGCTTCCGCTTCCACGCCCGCGACCTCCACCTCGTGCTCGGCCCGGGCGGCGGCAAGCCGGTACGGTTCCGGGTGTCGATCGACGGCCAGCCGCCGCGCGGCGATGCCGGCGTGGATGCGGCCGCCGATGGCTCGGGAACGGTGACTGAGCAAAGGCTCTACCAACTGATCCGGCAGAAGGGCCCAGTCCGCGACCGAAGCTTCGAGATCGAGTTCCTCGACCCGGGCGTGGAGGCTTTCTCCTTCACGTTCGGGTGATGGCGGAGCGGGAGGGATTCGAACCCTCGATACGGTTTTGCCGTATACTCACTTTCCAGGCGAGCGCCTTCGACCACTCGGCCACCGCTCCGCTAATCGCTGGAAGGGCGACCCTGTAGGCAAGCACGACAGATGGGGCAACCTTGCCGCGCGGCAGTCTCCGCCCCTATGCCGCGGCGATGCGCGAGCTAGGTCCCCCTCCGACTACTGATGAGATCGAGGCGATCGCGCGGGCGGCGCTCAAGGCCCTGCCGCGGCCATTCTCGGAGAGCCTGGGCAACGTCGTGCTGCTGGTCGAAGATTTCGCCGACGACGAGACGCTGAAGTCGATGGGGATCGAGGATCCATTCGAGCTCAGCGGCCTGTACGAAGGAGTCCCGCTCACCGAGCGCAGCGTCGACCAATCCGGCAGGCTGCCCGATACCGTGCGGCTGTTCCGGCGCCCGATCCTCGACGAATGGGCGGACGGGAATGACACGCTCGAGCATCTCGTCTCGCACGTGCTGATCCACGAGATCGGTCATCACTTCGGCCTCAGCGACAACGACATGCACGCGCTTGAGGACAGCGTCGCATGACGCTTCTTCGCTTCGAGGATGTGTCGCTCCACCGCGGCGGTCGGTTGCTGTTCGAGGGCGTCAGTTTCGTACTTGGCGCCGGTGAGCGGTTGCAGGTCACCGGCCAAAACGGAGTGGGCAAATCGAGCCTGATCCGACTGGCCGCGGGATTGTTGCGCGAAGCATCGGGGCGGATCGAGCGCAGCCCACTTGCGCTCGCGGATGATAACGTAGCTGTTGATCGCGAGCTCACGCTAAAGCAAGCGCTGAGCTTCTGGGATGGATCAGTCGGCACGGCCATGGAAGCGCTCGGCATCGCGTGCCTTGCCGAGGTTCCCGTGCGCCTGCTCTCATCGGGCCAGCTCAAACGCTCGACGCTAGCGCGGGTCGCGGCGTCTGATGCGAAATTGTGGCTGCTCGATGAGCCGCTAAACGCACTCGACGGCGACGGCGCAGAACGCCTGTCGAGGATCATTGACGCGCACCTGACCGCGGGGGGCGCAGTGCTCGCGGCCTCCCATCAGGCCATTGCCGGCGAATGGCCGAAGCTGGAGCTGGGCGCATGATCGGCGCGCTCATCCTGCGCGACCTGCGCCGGGGGCTCGCCGGCGCGGCTTGGCTGCCCGTGGCTTTCTTCCTGCTGGTCGCGACGCTGGTGCCGTTTGCCGTGGGCCCCGATGCGCAGCTGCTCGCGCGAATTGGGCCGGGAGCGTTGTGGATTGCCGCGCTGACGGCGGCGCTGCTGCCGATCGAGCGGTTGATTGAGCCCGACCGCGCCGATGGCGTGCTCGATCAGCTGGCGCTCCACGGCGTTGCCGACGAGACGACCGCAGTCGCCAAGATCGCCGCGCACTGGCTGAGCTTCGGGCCGTTGTTGTTCATCGCTGCGTTTCCAGCCGCTGTCTTACTGGGCATCGATCCGGCGGCGCTTAAGCGGCTGCTCCTGTCGATCTGGATCGGGACGCCCGGGCTGGCGGCACTCGCCGTTGCCGTGGCGGCGCTGACGGCTGGATTGCCGCGCGCCGGATCGATTGCCGGCCTTCTATTGTTGCCCGTTGCGGTGCCGTTGCTGATCTTCGCGGCCGCTTTCTGCGGCGACGGCAGTAATCAAGCGTTAGCACTGGAAGCGGCCATTTCGATCCTGCTGCTCGCCGGAGCGCCATTCGTAACGGCGGCGGCAATTCGCGCTGCTAGGACTTAGACCAGCGAGCGAAGATTGCAGTTGGCAGGAGCAGCTCGCGTGCTTCCTCGCGCACGGCCATCTCACCCAACTCAACCGTACCGCCTAGATCGGCGAAGGTCTGCTTCACCAGCTCGCCAATCGACAGCGCAGACATGCGGACTGCATAAACCGTGAGCACCAGGAAGCGGCTGTTCTCGTCGAGAAGCTGGCGGCAGTCGGCGAGCAAGGGCGCGAGATTTTCCTCCAGCCGCCACACCTCGCCTTCCGGCCCGCGCCCGAACTTCGGCGGGTCAAGCAGGATGCCGTCGTAACGCTTCTGGCGGCGCACCTCGCGCGCGGTGAACTTGGTCGCGTCGTCAACGATCCAGCGGATCGGATGGTCGGACATTTCCGACAGAGCCGCATTGGCCTTGCCCTGCTCGACCGATTTCTTGGACGCATCGACGTGGACCATCCGAGCACCGGCATCGCTCAGCAGGAGCGTGCCGACGCCAGTGTAGCCGAACAGATTGAGGATATCCGCATTGGCCGAGCGATCGCGCATCCAGTCCCATTGCGGCGCCATGTCGGGGAAGAAGCCGAGGTGCCGGAATGGCGTCAGCGAGGCGTCGAAGCGAACATTGCCGCGCGACAATTCCCAAGTCTTTACAACGGGCCGATGCTGGACCCAGCGGCCGCCGCCCTCTTCATCGGAGCCGGGAACAAAGGTCGCGTCCGGATCCCAGTTCTCGCGCGCGGGCGCCCACATGGCCTGCGGTTCGGGCCGGACGACAGTGACATTGCCGTAGCGCTCGTATTTTTGTCCGTTTCCGCAGTCGATCAGGCCCCAATCGGTCCACGGCTCGGCAATGATCGTGGTGAGATCGCTCACGCCCAGATGCTAGGCGGCAAGGGCGAGTTGCGCGCCAACCGAAGCGATTGCGGCACGGCCGTCGGCGAGCGTTGACGCCCCCGCGGCCTTGGCGGCCGCGACATCGACCGCGCGATATTGCTCGAGCAATTCGGCCGTGCTGAGGATGCGCCCGTAGACCTCGATCGACCGCGCCATCTGGTCGGCGCGGCCCTGTGGGTTTTCCATCGCCATCAACAGCCCGGCCTCGATCTGGGCGCGGGCACGGAGCACCTCGGCTTCGCTGAGCGTATCGACCGCATCGGCGAGGACCGTTCGCGCAAGATGCATGGATTCGACGGCCCGGCTGCGGTCAGCAGCGCAGCTCATGGCGACGATTCCGGTATCGGCGAAGGCCTGGCTCCAGGCGCTAACCGAGTAAGCGAGGCCGCGCTCCTCGCGCAGCTCCTGGAACAGGCGCGACGACATGCCGCCGCCGACAGCCTGGACGAAGATCGACAGCGCCGGCAGCCGCGGGTCGGCAGCCGCCATCCCCGGCAAGGCGAGCGACCAATGCGCCTGCTCGAACTCACGGCGGTCATTACGGACGCCGCCCGTGAACTCGGCGCGTCCGATCGGCACGCCCGGCCAATCCTCCATATCGCCAAGCAGCTTCTCGGCGCAGTTCAGCATCGCACTTGGATCGACCTTGCCACTGGTGGCGAGGATCAGCCGCGAGGGAACGAGCTCTCCCTGAATCCAGTTCAGGCAATCCTCGCGCGTGGCGGCTCGAAGCGTTTCCTCACGGCCGAGCACCGAGCGGCCAAGCGGCTGGCCGTCGAACGCAGCTTCGAACAGATGCTCATGAACGAGATCGTCCGGCGTGTCGTTGACCTCGCCAAGCTCCGACAGGATGACCTGCTTCTCGCGCTCGAGATGCTCCTCGGCGAGGTGTGGGGCGCGGACCAGGTCGGTCAGCACTTCGCACAGCAGTTCCGCGTCGCGAGCCAGCGTGCGGCCATAGAAGACCGTCTGGTCGCGCGCGGTCCAGGCGTTGATGGCGCCGCCGACGTCCTCGATCGCTTCGGCGAGTGTACGCGTATCGCGCTTGCCCGCGCCCTTGAACACCATGTGCTCGACAAGATGGGCGAGGCCGGACAGGTGCTCGGGCTCCGAGCGCGAGCCGACCTGCGCGTAGAGGCCGATCACCACCGATTCGGCGTCCGGCATCGGATCGACCGCGACGGTCAGGCCATTCGTCAACCTGTGCAGTTCACTGCTCATGCTTTGCGGCCACGCTTCATGACGGCGATAATGTAGATGATCAGCGCTGCAAGCGCCAAGGCGAACCACGTCGCGGCATACATACGGTGACCGGCGGGCGTGATCGAGCTGGCGTTTTCGACCGATGGAATCGCGCTTGGTTCGAGGCCGGGCGGGGCACTGGCCGCGACCAGCCGAATGCGCGAGAAGCGGTCGGGAACGATGATCCCACTTACGGGGCCACCCGGCCATTGGACGCGGATGTTGGGGTTCCTCGACCAGCCGACTTCGACGCTCATTCCCGGCCCCTCGGCGCCGGTGGCGCAGTCGACGATCTGGACGTAGCCCGATTCGCCTGCCCGGTTTTCACCGGCAATAGCTCGCTTCCCGAGCGGACGGAGACAGACTCCGGTCGCGTGGCGGAACAGCGGGAGGTCGGCGTCCTTGAGGGGCGCGGTCGGCCAAATGACCGGAGCCAACTTCTCCGCCGCCGCATAGCGGGCGAGCAGATGCTCCTTCCACACGGCGCGCTTCAATTGCCAGACGCCGAGCGCAATCAGGACGGCGAGCGCGCCAGCAACGACGATTGTCGCTACAAGCGGAATCCGGCGGGTCATCCCGCTCTCTAGCTTCACCCGGCGTGCGCCGCGCCCCAGCCGCCCCAGACATAGATCGAGGTGAAGAGGAACAGCCATACGACATCGACGAAGTGCCAGTACCAGGCCGCCGCTTCGAAGCCGAAATGCTGCTTCGGGGTGAAATCACCCTTGAACGCGCGTAGTAGGCACACCGTCAGGAAGATGGTTCCGACGATCACGTGGAAACCGTGGAAGCCGGTCGCCATGAAGAAGGTCGCGCCATAGATGTTGCCTTTGAAGGCGAATGGCGCATGGGCATATTCGTAGGCCTGGATGCTGGTGAACAGCAGGCCGAGCGCGATGGTGCACATCAGGCCCTTCTTGAGGCCGTCGCGGTCACCGTGAATCAGCGAATGGTGCGCCCAGGTCACGGTCGTGCCCGAGCAGAGCAGGATCATGGTGTTGAGCAGCGGGAAGCCCCACGGGTTCAGCACCTCGATGCCCTTGGGCGGCCATTGACCACCCACCGCATCGACGAGCGAAGGGTGGATCGATGAATCGAAGAAGGCCCAGAACCAGGCGAGGAAGAACATCACCTCGGACGCGATGAACAGGATCATGCCATAGCGAAGATGAAGCTGGACAACCGGTGTGTGATGGCCGGTATGGGCTTCTTCAACCGTTTTCGACCACCAACTGTACATGGTGATCAGAACACCGGCGAGACCTGAAAAACCGACGATCGGACCGTACGGATTCTCATGGAACCACATCACCAGGCCGCCAAACATGGCGAGGGCGCTGATTGAGCCGATCAGCGGCCAGATGCTCGGTTCGACGAGATGGTAGTCGTGGTTCTGAGAGGCGGCCATCCGGTACGCTTTCCTATCCTGTTTGCATCAGCCTCTAGCGGGCGGTTGCGGCAGTTTCCACAGGGTAAAATGTGTAGCTCAAGGTGATCTCGTCGATCGCCTTGGTTGTCTCGTCAGTGCGAAGCTTCGGATCGACGTAGAAGACCACCGGCATCTTCACGGTTTCGCCGGGCTTCAGGGTTTGCTCGTTGAAGCAGAAGCACTGGATCTTATTGAAATATTGCCCGACCGTGTCGGGGGTCACGTTATATACCGCCTGGCCGGTAATCGAGCGCGCAGTCAGGTTAGTCGCCTGGTAAAAAATGGTCGTCCGGGCGCCGGGATGGACGCGGACCTGGTTCTGCAGCGGCTCGAACTTCCAGGCGAGTTTCGGATCGACATTAGCGTCGAACCGCACGCCAATCTCGCCTGCAACGGCGCCGGGTGCTTTCTCCGCGCGCAGCGGAGTGCCGTCGAACCCGGTCAGCTGGCAGAAGGCGCGGTAGAGCGGCACCGAAGCGAAGGCGAGCGCGAGAAAGCCGAGCGCGATGATCGCCGCCATCAGCGCCGTGCGATTGTTCTTCTGCGCCGCGGCGGTCGTCACCAGTTGAGACTCGTCTTGGCGATCGTGATGAAGAATAACAGGATCACGAACGCGCCAAGCAACAGGGCGAGCACGCGCGCGCCCGACCGCTGGCGCTTGCGTAGCAATTCCTGATCGGCGTCGCTCAACTTCGGGAATTTATAGACCGGCGGAACCCAGTGGCGCTGACTGTAGGAGCCCTTCTCCTCTTCGTCTTGCATCAGGCGATGACCCACCGGTCGACGACGAGCGCCGTGAACAAGGCGAACAGGTAAAAGACCGAGTAAGCAAAGAGATGCTTCTCGGCGCCCATGCCCTTTGGATCGGTCGAGCGGTTCGCAAGGACCCGTCCGGCAAGCACGAAGAAGACGAAGCTCAGGATCGCGGCGGAAATGCCAAAAGCCGCACCGGTAAATCCGAGCGGCCAGGGGGCAACGGCCGCCACTGCCATCGGCAAGGTGTAGAGGAAGATCTGCTTGCGCGTGTTCTCGACGCCGGCGACGACCGGCAGCATCGGGATGCCAGCGGCAGCGTAATCCGAGCGAACGAACAGCGACAGCGCCCAGAAGTGCGGCGGGGTCCACAGGAAGATGATGGCGAACAGCAGGACCGGCAAAAGCTCGATCCGCCCGGTCGCGGCGACCCAGCCGATCAACGGCGGAAAGGCGCCGGCGGCTCCGCCGATGACGATGTTCTGCGCCGTCCGCGGCTTCAGCCAGACCGTGTAGATGAGGACGTAGAACAGGATCGAAGCCGCCAGCAGCACCGCGGCAAGCCAGTTGGTAGCGAGGCCCATCAGGATCACCGAGAAAGCGCCGAGGCCGACGCCGAAGTGGAGCGCACTCTGACGGTCCATTCGTCCCGCGGGCAGCGGGCGCTTGGCGGTCCGCCGCATCTTCTTGTCGAGCTCAGTCTCGTACCATTGGTTGAGCGCGCCGCAGGCTCCAGCGCCGAGCGCGATGCAGAGGATCGCGGTGAAGCCGAGAACGAACGGCGGAAGCTCCGGAGCGGCCAGCAGGCCGCAGAGACCGGAGAACACCACCAGGCTCATCACGCGCGGCTTGGTGAGCGCGAGGAAGTCGCGCCAGTCGGCCGGCAAGGTCGCCGGATTAGTCATCTCCAGGGTGGGCATTGCGGGAGCCTATAAGGGCTTGGTCCCAAGTCGAAAAGAGCGTGTGGAATCGTTCATGAAGGCTTTGCTATGCCGAACGCATGGTCAAGCTTGCCCTCGCCGCCGCGTTGCTCGCGGCCTCCTCCGTCGCCGTCGCCCAGAACAACAATGTTCCCGCGGACCTGACCGGGCCGCCGGTCGCGACGGCCGACCTGGTTCCGGTCGCGATCGATACCAGCGTCGGCAAGATTGTGGTCGCGCTCGATCGCACCCACGCGCCGAAGACCACGGCGAATTTCCTGAAGTACGTCGACCTGCACAAATTCGACGGCGAGGTCTTCTACCGGGTGATGCCGTACGATGAGAGCGGCGGGCTGATTCAGGGCGGCATCCAGAGCGACGCGCGTAAGTTGCTGCCGCCGGTCGCGCACGAATCGACCGACCAGACGGGCATCAAGAACATTGCCGGGGCGATCTCCCTTGCCAGTGCCGGCCCCGGCACGGCCCGGGCGGATTTCTTCATCCTGACGACGGACATCCCCGGCCTCGACGCCGGCGCCGACGGACCGGGCTTCGCTGCCTTCGGCCATGTCGTCGAAGGGATGGACGTGGTGAAGAAGATCTATGCATCGCCCGTTTCGTCAACGAAGGGCGAGGGCGCGATGAAGGGCCAGATGCTCGACCCGCCGATCAAGATCATCAAGGTGACGCGGGTAAGGTAGCGCCTAGCGCAGCTTACCGTTCTTCATGTTGGCGTAGGTGTCCATCGTCGCCTGCGCCAGGCCCAGGGATGGGTGGCTCGCGCAATAGAGCTTTACTTCGCCGATGACGCCGTTGGTCGTCGTCTTGTCGCCGACCAGTCCGTTCCGTGCGGCGTTGAGACCGCTCCAGAAGCCGAGGATCCAGTAATTGACCTTGGCTGCCGTCGCGGCGTCAATTTCAGGCACATCGGCGCAGACAATCTCCACCCCATTGCGCATCGGTGCGAAGATGGTCTGCTCGGCGCTAAGTGGCGCCGCGGACAGCAAAGCTAAGGCTCCAATCCATGCTTTCATGGCGCCCTCCCCGATAGGGAGATTGTGCCACAATGCGCCCCAAACGAAAACGCCCCGGCCATGACGGCCGAGGCGGTTCGTTGACGATGTTGCCGGGATCTAGTCGATCTTCGGCAGCGTCGAGAATTGGTGGAATGGCGGCGGGCTCGACAGCGTCCATTCGAGCGTCGTCGCTCCTTCGCCCCATGGATTGTCGGGCGCCTTCTTGCCGGCTGCGAGCGACCAGATGACGTTCACGAAGAAGATCACAACACCGACGAGCGTGATTGCGTAGCCGTAGGACGCGACTTCGTTCCACTTGGTCAGCGCCGGGGTGTAATCCGGAATACGCCGCGGCATGCCGTCCAGCCCGAGGAAGTGCATCGGGAAGAAGATCACGTTCACGCCGACGAACATGATGAAGAAGTGCAGCTTGCCGAGGAATTCATTGTACATCTTCCCGCTCATCTTCGGGAACCAGTAATAGAACCCACCGAAGATCGCGAAGACGGCCCCGAGACTGAGCACGTAGTGGAAGTGCGCGACCACGTAATAGGTGTCGTGCATGTAGTTATCGACACCGCCGTTCGCGAGCACGACGCCGGTGACGCCGCCGACCGTGAACAGGAAGATGAAGCCGATCGCCCACAGCATCGGCGTCTCGAACGTGATCGAGCCGCCCCACATGGTGGCGATCCAGCTGAAGATCTTCACGCCGGTCGGGACGGCGATGACCATCGTCGCGGCGGTGAAGTACATCTTCTCGTTCACGTTCATTCCGGTCGTGAACATGTGGTGTGCCCAAACGACGAAGCCGACGACGCCGATCGCGACCATGGCATAGGCCATGCCAAGGTAGCCGAAGACCGGCTTGCGGCTGAACGTGGCGACGATCTGGCTGACCATGCCGAAGCCCGGCAGGATCATGATGTAGACCTCGGGGTGGCCGAAGAACCAAAACAGGTGCTGGTAGAGCACGACGTTGCCGCCGCCCGAGGCATCGAAGAACGTCGTTCCGAAGTTGCGGTCGGTCAACAGCATCGTGATCGCTCCGGCGAGGACCGGGAGCGCGAGGAGAAGCAGGAAGACGGTGACCAGGATCGACCACACGAACAGCGGCATTTTGTGCAGGGTCATGCCCGGCGCGCGCATGTTGAAGATGGTGGTGATGAAGTTGATCGCGCCGAGGATCGAACTCGCACCGGCAAGGTGGAGCGAGAAGATTGCCATGTCGACCGCGGGCCCTTGAGAGCCCGACGTCGAGAGCGGCGCGTAGACTGTCCAGCCGGTGCCGGCGCCATAGCCGCTGCCGCCGGAGACGAAGGTCGAGCCGAGGAGCAGCAGGAAAGCCGGGACGAGCAGCCAGAAGCTGATGTTGTTCATCCGCGGGAACGCCATGTCCGGAGCGCCGATCATCAGCGGCACGAACCAGTTGCCGAAGCCGCCGATCATCGCCGGCATGACCATGAAGAAGACCATGATGAGGCCGTGCGCGGTGATCAGAACGTTCCAGTGGTGATAGGCTTCGTCGAGCGTTGCCCCCGCGCCGGCTCCGATCGGCCAGGCCATGTTAAGGATCTGGATGCCCGGGTGCGCCAGCTCCCAGCGCATGAGGCCCGAGATGCCGCCGCCGATGATGCCCGCGACGATCGCGAAGATCAGGTAGAGCGTGCCGATGTCCTTGTGGTTCGTCGACATGAACCAGCGGACGAAAAAGCCCGGCTTATGGTCGGCATCGTGATGCGCGTCGTGCGCTTCATGACCCTTGAGATACAGCGCGTCGGCAGTGGTGCTCATTGACGAAACTCTCTTCGCTTAATTCTGCGCGGTCGCGGCCTGGTTGGTCGCGGGTTGTGGCGTTGCAGGCTGCGGCTGGGCCGGGGCGGCCGCCGTTGTCGCGGCAGGCTTGGCGCCCGCAAGCGTTCCGCCCTTCGACGCGACCCACTGCTTGAACTGATCGGGGGTCACGACCTCGACATTGATCGGCATGAAGCCATGACGCGCTCCGCAAAGCTCCGAGCATTGGCCGAAGTAGACGCCCGTCTTGTCGGCATCGACCTTCACCCAGGTCTCGTTGAGCTGGCCTGGATTGGCGTCCAGCTTGGTCCAGAAGGCCGGGACCGCGAAGCTGTGAATGACATCGTCGGCGGTGATGATGAACTTCACGACCTTGCCGGCCGGGATGACCATGCGCTCGTCGGCAGCGAGCAGCGGCGGGCCGTCTCGGCCGGCGGGGTCGCGGTAGCGGTCACCTGGCTTGAGCGTCGGATCGCCCTTTTCCTTCAGAATGTTGCTGTCGAAGGAGACGCCATAGTCCGGATATTCGTAGGTCCAGTACCATTGGTGGCCGGTAATCTTGACCGTCACGTCGGCTGGCGGCGGCGTATATTGGTCGCGCAGAAGAATGATCGACGGGATAGCGATTGCCGCTAGGATGGCGACCGGGACGACCGTCCAGATCACCTCGATCAACGTGTTGTGCGAGTTGCGCGACGGCGTCGGATTGGCGCCGCGGCGGTAGCGGAACATCGTCCACGCCAGCAGAACCAGGACGAAAATGCTGATGAACGTGATGACGATCATCAGCCAGAAATTGTGGAAGTGCGCTGCACGCTCGCCGAGGTGAGTGACCTGCGGCTGGATATCGATGCCGCCGGGCGTCGGCATGCCGACGCCTTCCTTGGGGATGGCGTGGCCGACGGTTCCGTATTGGATCGGCGCGGCGGTCGCTGGGGTTGCAGCAGGAGCTGCAGCGGCCGCGGCAGGCGCCGCGGCGGCTGCGCCGTTCGTGGCAGGCGATGTGGCCGGTGTCTGGGCCGCCGCGGGAGTAAGCCCGGCTGCGGCCAAGGCGATCGCCCATCCAATCAATCTCATTTGCACCCCGGTTGCATGCGTTGGGTTTGAAGGAAACACGGGCCCGCGCTCCCCTACGATTGCGGCTCCTATAGGCGCGGGTTCCAACAGCCTCAAGCGCCTCTCTGCGCAGGTGTTGAAGGGTTTAATGTCTCGGCTTAAGTGCCGACGAACTGCCATGACCGACGACGAAATCCTCGCCGAATTCCGCGCCGCCGACGCTTTGCTCGAGGGGCATTTCATTCTTTCGTCTGGGCTGCGCAGTCCCAAATACCTTCAATGCGCCCGCGTGCTGATGGACCCGGCGCGGGCCGAGCGCCTTGCGCAGGCACTCGCTGCCAAGCTCCCGGCCGACATCCGTGACCAGATCCAGGCGGTCGTATCGCCGGCCATGGGTGGCGTGATCATCGGCCACGAAATGGGCCGCGCGCTGGGCAAGCCGGCGATGTTCCTCGAGCGGCCGCAAGGGGTGTTCGAGCTTCGCCGCGGCTTCCGGCTGGAACCCGGCACCAGGGTGCTGATGGTCGAGGACGTGGTCACCACCGGCCTGTCGTCGCGCGAAGCGATCGAAGCGACGCGAGCCGCCGGCGGGGTGGTGCTCGCCGAAGCGTCGCTGGTCGACCGCTCGTCGGGCAAGGCCGACCTCGGCGTGCCTTTCCATCCACTGATCCGGATCGATGTTCCAACCTATGAGGCCGACGCCCTCCCGCCCGAGCTGGCGGGCATTCCGGCGATCAAGCCAGGCAGCCGCGCCGCCGCGTGAGCAACACCCTGCGCCTCGGCGTCAATATCGACCATGTCGCGACGATCAGGAACGCGCGCGGCGGCGATCATCCTGATCCGGTCCGCGCAGCGATCCTCGCAGCCGAAGCCGGCGCCGACGGGATCACTGCGCACCTGCGCGAGGACCGGCGGCACATCACCGACAACGACATCGACCGGCTGATGGCCGAAATCGATCTGCCGCTGAACCTCGAGATGGCCGCAACCGAGGAGATGCTCGAGATCGCGCTTCGCCATAAGCCGCACGCCGCCTGCATCGTGCCCGAAAAGCGCGAGGAACGGACAACCGAAGGCGGGCTCGACGCGGCCGGCCAGCACAATCATCTCGCCTACTATATCGACAAGCTCGGGGCTGCGAACATCCGCGTCAGTCTCTTCATTGAGCCCTCGGAGGAGCAGGTCACGGCTGCGGTCCGCCTCGGCGCTCCGGTCGTCGAGTTCCACACCGGCCGCTACGCCCACGTCGAAGGCGAGCAACGCGCGGTCGAACTGACGCGCATTGCCGATGGCGCGGCGCTCGCGGCCAAGAACGGCATCGAGCCGCACGCCGGCCACGGCCTCACCTTCGACAATGTCATTCCCATCGCCGCCATCCCGCAGATTGCCGAACTCAACATCGGGCATTTCCTGATCGGCGAAGCGATCTTCACCGGCCTCGGCGACAGCGTCCGGCGGATGCGCGAGTTGATGGACGCTGCCAGATGAGTTGGGCGCAATGATCGTCGGTATCGGCTCCGACCTCTGCAATATCGAGCGGATCCAGAATTCGCTCGACCGCTGGGGCGAGAAATTCCTGGCTCGTGCGTTCACCGAAACCGAGCGTAAGAAAGCCGCGTCACGCCCGCACACCATCGCCGGAACGCTTGCCAAGCGCTTCGCCGCGAAGGAGGCCTTCTCGAAAGCCGTCGGCACCGGGTTCAAGCGCGGCGTCTACATGAAGGACATCGGTGTCGTTAATCTCCCGTCCGGGGCGCCGACGTTAAAGCTCACCGGCGGAGCGAAGGCGCGGCTTGACGCCCTTGCGCCGGAAGGCCACGCCATCGACATACATCTGACCATGACCGACGATCATCCCTGGGCGCAGGCTTTCGTTATCCTGACCACCCGCAAGCTGGAGCCGTAACCTGTTGACCAACACCGTACCCGAGGCTCCAGCGGAAGAGGCGCCTCCCCCCGACACCCCGGAAACCAAGATCGTCAGCAAGGGCTCGGCCCTGTGGCGCGAGATCAAGGGCCTGTTGTGGGTGCTGCTGGCGGTGCTCGCCTTCCACAGCTTCGTCGCCAAGCCTTTCTACATCCCTTCCGAATCGATGATGCCGGGCCTGTGGACCGGCGACCGGCTGGTGGTCAGCAAGTATCCCTACGGCTGGTCCTACGTTTCACCGACCATCCCGAACCCGTTCGCGATTTTTCGCTCGGCGATCCTGCGCACCGGCGAGCCGTGGGGAATCACCCTGCCCTTCAGGGAAGGCCGAGTGTTCGGCCACCTACCGCAGCGTGGCGACATCGTTATCGTCACGCCGCCGGGCAAGAATGAAGATTACATCAAGCGCGTGATCGGCCTTCCCGGCGATACGCTGCGGATGGTCCACGGCCAGCTTTACATCAACGGTCAGGCGGTGAAGCGGCAGGCGCTTCCGGCGCGAATGATCCCGGTGGATCCGAACCTCCCCTGCGGATCCCCGCTGGACGACAAGCTCCGGCCGTATCGAACGACCGGCTCCAACGGGCAGATGTATTGCCGCGTCCCGATCGTCCGGGAGACGCTGCCGGGCGGCCGGACTTACGACACGATCGACCTCGGGCCGTCGCAGGAGGATAATTTCGGTCCGCAGGTTATCCCAAGCGGCCACGTATGGCTGATGGGCGATAATCGCGACGATTCAGCCGACAGCCGAATCGACAGCTGGAGCGGCGGCCTCGGCGGACCCGTACCGTGGGAGAATATCGGCGGGCGGGCCGAGTTCATTACCTTCTCGCTCGACGGGTCGACGAAGTGGTACAATCCGCTGACCTGGATTCCCGCGTTCCGATCCGGCCGCGCGGGCCATTCGTTGAGGCACAGCTGAGGCGATGAGCACCACTCCGCCGACGACCGAACCGCATATCGAGCGGCCCGGTCCGGCGGAGTTTCGCGACCCCCTCATCCGGCGGGAGATGGCCAAGGCCGCCGTGTGGTTCGGCCTGGCCCTGCTCATCGTCGGGATCATCGTCCTCGCCCAGCCCCTTCTCCTGATCATCGGCGGAGCGATTTTCGCCGTCTTCCTCGACGGCGGCACGCGCTATCTCGGCCGCTGGCTGCCAATCCCGCGGCCGTGGCGCCTGGTCCTGGTGATCGTGCTCGGTTTCGGTTTCCTCGGCTGGGTGTTCTGGTTCGCCGGAACCACTATCGCCGCGCAATTCGAAGCCCTGCGAATCGTGGTCACCGAGCAATTCGACCGGCTGATGAACTTTGTCGCGCGCCTTGGCCTCGTGCCGCAGGGGCCGCCGGGGACCATCGGCAGCCAGCTATTGGGGTCGGTGGGCAAGCTGACCAGCGCGCTCGGCACCGCGATCGGCGCCGTCGCGAGCTTCATCGCGATGATCGTGATCGGCATCTTCCTCGCCGCCGAGCCGCGGATTTACGACCGCGGGATCGCCTGGATGCTGCCGGTCCGGCACCGCGCCGGATTCTACCGCATCGCGGCGCACGTCGGGTACACGCTCCGCCGCCTGCTGTTCGGACGGCTCGTCGGAATGATCTTCGAGGGCATCTTCACCTGGTTCATGCTGGCTTACGTCAGCCAGATCTTCGGCCTTGGCGCGATCCCGATGGCTGCTCTGCTCGGGCTAGTCACCGGCGTGCTCGCCTTCATCCCCAATATCGGCGCGATTACCTCCGGCGTGCTGATGGTCGCGGTGGGCTTCTCGGCCGGCCCGCATCAGGGCCTCTACGCGATCTTCGTCTATTTCTTCGTCCAGAACATCGATGGATATCTTGTCGTCCCGTACATCGCCCGGCGGACAGTCGACCTCGCGCCCGCCATCGTTCTCGGCATGCAATTGCTGATGGGAACGCTGTTCGGGATCCTCGGCGTATTGTTCGCCGACACGATCCTGGCGACGCTGAAGGTGGTTCTGGTGGACCTCAGCAAGCAGCATGCCGAGGCGGAAGGCGAGGGACCCGAGGTCGTCGACGCCTGATTATTGCTGCGGCTGCTCTGTCCCGCTCTGCTGACCCTGCTGCGCGCGCATCTGTTGCATCATCAGCGCACCGTTGCGGATGACTTTCCGCACCTGGACGTCGAAGGTCAGATGCTCTCCGGTGAAGTTCGGCGGGGTCTCACCGCTCGTGAACGCGAGGCTTTTGGGCATGGTAAAGTGATAGCGCCCGCCCTCTTTCATCTTCGTCATCGCTTCGGCGAATCCCGGGAAGACTTCGGCCATGGTGAAAGGCTGAGGGCCGCCATGCGTATCGCTGCTGTCCATCACGCTGCCGTCGTCGGTGGTCAGCACGTAGTCGAGGTAAGCAGCGTCGTTGCGGCCGATCGGCTCGCCCTTGCCGTCCTTCAGCGTGCGGAATTCGAGGCCGGTCTGGGAGACTTCCGGACGAAGCGAGCCCGCGCCGTACCAGGCGAGGGCGATTCCGGCGGCGACGATGACGATGAGGCCAAGCCACAGCTTGACGCCCCGGCCGGTGCTGGCGGGACGAGTGGCGGCTTCTGCGGCGGACACGGCGGCTCCGCTAAAGCTTAGCGAGTGCCTTCGCGCTCGGCGCGCTTGCGCTCGAGCTTGCGGGCGCGGCGGATAGCAGCGGCACGCTCGCGGGCGCGCTTCTCCGACGGCTTCTCGTAGTGACGGCGCAGCTTCATTTCGCGGTAGACGCCCTCGCGCTGCAGCTTCTTCTTGAGCGCGCGCAGCGCCTGCTCGACATTATTGTCGCGAACGATGATCTGCATAAACTCTCGTCACAATCCCTTCAAAATGACGTGGCGGACAAAGGTCCCCGCCGTCTCAACGACGAAACGGCGATGTCGCTCCGTTCCATCTATAATAGCTGGCGGCCGTCAGAGGCTCACCTCGGCGGCGCGCGGCCCTTAGCAGGGCGTCGGCCTGCCTTCAACCTGTTTCAAATTTGTGTCCTATGCGGTGAGTCGAGCCATCCGGACGATGGGGGGAGAAACATGAACGTATGGGTTATCGGCCATTAACCCTTTGAATGTTAAGACACGCCCTTCATCCGGGAGGGGAATCACGTGTCGTTGAACCGTCGTGAGTTGTTGCGTTTTGGGGCCATGGCAGCGGGGGGAGCAATCCTTTCCTCTTCTGCAAGCTCGACCTCACTCCCCGGGTTCATCTACGCTCCGCAGCCGGGTTCGCCGAACCCGCTGACTGGTCTTTCGACCGCTCCGCAGAGCGCGCTGGTCACGCCGAGCGCCCCAGGCGGAATCAATCCCGAACTGTTCGCCAAGGCCAAGGCCGCGCTGGATTCCCATGGCGTCTATGCCCGCGACACGATGGCCGTGGTCGACTTCTCGCTCCCCTCGAGCGAGCCGCGCTTCCACGTCGTCGACATGACCACCGGCCAGGTCGAGAGCTATCGCGTTGCCCACGGCCGCGGATCCGACCCCGATCATTCGGGCTTCGTCGAAAAGTTCTCGAACAACTTCGGCTCCTACGCGAGCTCGAACGGCGCCTACACGACCGGCGATTATTATGACGGCAAGTACGGCCTTTCGATGAAGGTCCGCGGCCTCGACTGGAGCAACAACAACGCCGAATCGCGCGCCATCGTCATCCACAATGCGTGGTATGCCGAAGACGACATGATCCCGATCCACGGCAAGCTCGGCCGTTCGGAGGGCTGCTTCGCGATGAGCCGCGAGAACCAGTACAAGGTGATGCGCAAGCTCGCCGGCGGTCGGATGATCTACGCCGACAAACTGGCGTAAGCCGCATTTAGTCGGGGAACCGCGCGGCGAAAGCCGCGGCGGCTCCGCATAATCCTGGCTGGGGATGGACGATCAGCTTCACCGGCAATTGATCGAGGATCGAGCGGTATTCGCCCTTCGCGACGAATCGTTCAGCAAAGCCCGACTTCGAGAGGTATTCGCGGAGCCGAAGCCCGAGTCCGCCAGCGATGACCAAGGCACTGGCCCCGTGCGCGAGCGCGATGTTTCCCGCGAACGAGCCGAGGCAAAGGCAGAAGCGCTCGAGCGCTGCCGCCGCGGCGGGATCGCTGCCGTCGAGCGCTGCCTGCCATAAATCGCGATCGTCGGCACAAGGCGCATCCCCGCCGATTACCTCGTAGATGTCGCGCAGCGCCGGACCGGAAATCACGCGCTCGGCCGAGACATGCCCATATTGCCTGCGCAATGCCGCCGTCAGCCGATCATCGAGCTCGTCGTGCGGCGAGAAATCCATGTTCCCGCCCTCGCTGGCGATGACGTGGTAGCGACCATCATCACTGCGGATGACGAGCCCCACGCCGAGGCCGCTTCCGGGGCCGACGATACTGATCACCCCATTGTCAGGAAGCGGAATGTCCGACCCGGCAATATGCACGAAATGTTCCGGACCAAGCGTAGCGGCAGCGTGGCCGATGGCGGCGAAATCGTTCAGGATCACGTGCCGGTCGACTGACAGATCGTCGGGCAGCGTGCGCGCATCGATCGTCCACGGCATGTTGGTCAGTTGCGGAAGGTCGTTCTCGACCGGGTAAGCGAAGGCCAAAGCGGCGGCGCTCGGCAAAGGGCGGCTGAGATGATCGGCGAAGGCCCGCCATGCTCCGGCCAAGCCGGCATGATCGGCGGTCCGAAGCGTCAGCGCGTCGCCCAATCGAAGAACCCGCCCATCATCAACTTCAGCGAGCGCGAAACGGGCATGGGTGCCGCCAATGTCCGCCGCAACGAGCTCGGTCGCCATCAGACGGTGTGCGTCACTTTTTGCACATGGCGCGGCTGGTCGGGATTGCGGCCCCGGTCGTGCGCCAGCGCGTCGGCCATGCGATAGAATGCCTGGACCTGCAGGATGGGGGCCAGCGCCGGGTGCGGCGCGCGCGGTACTGGCAAATCGTCGGGGTCCCCGCCGCCCGCCATCATTACGGTCGCGCCCTGCGCCTCCAGCTGGCGCGCGGCTTCGAGGACGCTGGCATCGCCGGCATCTTCAGAGCGGAACAGCAGCACCGGAAAGCCCTCGCCCGCCAGCTCGTTCGGTCCGTGCAGCACCTCGGCGCTGCTGAACGGTTCGGCGTGGATCAGGCAGGCTTCCTTGAGCTTGTGTGCGGCTTCCTGGGCGACAGCCAGATGAGTGCCGCGCCCGACCGTGAAGAGATGACCCGCGGTCCGAAGCATGTCGCGGCAAGGCGACCAATCCTCTTCCCACGCCTGTCGCAATGCAGCGGGGAGTTGCGCCAGCGCAGACTGCATTGCTGCGTCGTCCGACCATAAAGCGACCAGCTGCGCGATTGCCGACAGCGAGGTGATAAAGCTCTTGGTTGCTGCCGCGCTCTTCTCCGGTCCGGCGCCCTGCGGAAGCACGATCGACGCGATCTCAGCCAGCGGCGACTCTACATCGTTGATCAAGGCGACCACGATTGCCCCGGAATCCCGCGCCGCTCTCGCGGCCGCGAGCAGGTCCGGGCTTCGGCCCGACTGGGAGATGACCAGGCACAAGGTGTTCGCGAGCGAGAGCGGCGCCTTGAATACCGAAAAGGTCGATGGCGGCAGCGATGCCGACAGAATGCCGAGCCGATTGTCGACCAGGCAACGGGCAAAGGTCGCGGCATGATCGGAGCTGCCGCGCCCGATCGTCACGAATGCTGCCGGGGGATCAGCGCGCAACCGCTCAGCGAGCGAGCCAAGCGTCGCTGCGTTGCGTTGCAGCTGGTCTTCGACGCGGTCGGGGGCTTCGGCAGCCTCCTGATACATGATAGTCGTCATCTCACCGCCGGTTTCAGCAGGGTCCTGCAGAGATATGAACCAGAAAAATCGCCGCATCATCATCTACATCATGGCGATCTGGTTCCTCATTTCTTTCGTCACCAACATTATCGGCCCGCTGATCCCGATCATCATCAAATGGTACAAGCTCAATTATGCGCTGGCGGGATTCCTGCCGTTTTCGTTCTTCCTCGCTTACGGGATCATTTCCATTCCGGCGGGCTTCCTTCTGGAGCGGCGAGGGCAGAGCGTCACCATGCTGGGCGCGTTCGGGCTGAACACGCTGGGCTGTCTGCTGATCGCCACATCCGCTTCTTATCTCGCCGTCATCGCCGGCTTGTTCGTCATCGGGCTGGGCATGGCGATGCTGCAGGTGGTCATCAATCCGCTAACCCGGTCGACGGTCGGCGAAGGGCATTTCGCATTCTACGCCGTGCTCGGCCAGCTGGTTTTCGGAGCAGCGTCGTTCCTTAGCCCGTTCGCGCTCAGCCTATTGCAGACCAACGAGCAGAAATTCGCCGCTTACGGCCCGCCTTGGGTGCCGTTCTACGCTGGTTCGGGAATCGTCTTCGCCTGCTTCATTGCGTTGACCGCGACGATGCGCCTGCCCAAGGCCGAGCTCGCCGACAACGAGCGAGTGGGAACTGCCGCCACGTATCGCGAGCTTCTCGGCAACAAGACTGTCCTGCTCTTCTTCCTCGGAATCGTCGCCTACGTCGGGACGGAACAGGGACTGGCCGACTGGATGGGCCAGTTCCTGCTCGTCTATCACGGCGTCCCCGCGGAAACGACGGGAGCTTATGAGGTCAGCCTGTTCTGGGGCCTGATGGTCATCGGCTGCATGCTCGGGCTGGCGCTGCTCAAATTGCTCGATTCACAACTCATCCTGCGAATTTTCGGCGTCGGCGCAGTCGCTTGCGTGCTCGCTGCGTTACTTGGTCCGAAGCCGGTCGCGCTGGCGGCCTTCCCGCTCTGCGGATTCATGCTGTCGGTCATGTGGTCGATCATCTTCGCGCTGGCGCTGAATTCTGTCGCCGAACACCATGGCTCGTTCACCGGCATCCTGTGCACCGGCATCCTCGGCGGCGCCTTGATACCATTGGCGATCGGCTGGCTGGGAGACCGCATCGGGCTCAGGGATGCGATGTTCCTTATCCTCGCCCTGCTCTCCTATATCATCGCGATTGGCTTCTGGGCGCGCCCGCTGGCCAGGAACGAGACCGTGTGGCGCCGCAAATCAGCGGCCCTGGACCGCCGTCACCGAAGCCGCTGAGGCCCCTACCGCGCGGCGACCTGATCCGTCTTGGGATCGGCCTTTGGCTTCGGCTTGGGTGCGAGGCTCGCTCCGCCGTCTTTCATCAGCAGCGCCTGCATTGCCTTCGGGTCGCGGCCATAAAGATCCTTGTAGTCGACGATCCGCCCATCAAGCAGGGCCGCCGAGCTGAAATAGACGATGAAGACCGGCACCGGCTTCACGAAGTTCGCCTGGACGGTCTTCTTGCTGGCGAGCGTCTGCTGCACCTTTTCCGGGGTCCATTCGCCGCCATCATCGCCGAGCAGTTCGGTCGCGAGGTCGACGATATGCTGGGTCCGGACGCAGCCGTGGCTGAGCGCACGCACGTCGTCGTTGAAGCGGCTGCGCGCGTTCGTGTCGTGCAGGTAGATGTTGTACTTGTTGTACATCACGAACTTGAGCTGGCCGAGCGCGTTGGTTGGCCCCGGCGGCTGCTGCCAATAGAGGATCTTTTTCCCGTCGGCGCTCTTAATCGGGATGAACCCCTTCTTGCCGGCGGCTTCCTTCTCGATGCTCGGCGGCACGTTCCAGGCCGGATTGAGCATCACGCCGACCGCGGTCGCATTGAGCTGCGGAGTCGGTGTTGAAAGCTTGCCGGCGATGGCGCGCTGCTTCCAGCGGTTGACGCCGTTCTCGACCAAAGTCGCGTGAAAGCCCGGGACGTTCACGATGATATATTTCTGACCGAGGTCGCGCGGCAACCAGCGCCAGCGGTCCAGGTTGAGCCGGATGCGCTTGACCTGCGCCGGGTCGGTCGTCGTCGCCAGCGCGAGCTTCAGCGCCGCATATTGCGGGTGTGTCGGCAGGAGGTTGCGGAGCGCGCCCTGGATATTGTGCTGGGCGATCGCGGCCCGGAGCATGGTGTCCTGCTTCGTGGCATCGAGGTCGGGATCGTCGACATGCCAGTCGATCCGCGCCGAGCGCCTGACGTGGCCGAGCGCAAGGTCGTCGGAAACCCGGTCGAAGCGGTCGGTCGCGATCTGCGACAACGCGATCGGCTCACCCGTCGTGATGGCGGCGGCTAGCGGAGCGGGATCATAGTCGGCTGGGTCGAGGCCTTCGGCGCCGATGCCCTGAATGAAGGCGAGGAGGTCGGACGCATTGCGGAGGTCCCACACGACCGGCGGCGGCGGTGGGGGCGGCGGCGCCGGCTCGGCCGGGGCCTGAACAGCGGGAGCGGGTGTTGCCGGCTGGGCGGCAGGCGGCTGCGCCACCGGCGGCTTGCCGAGCGGCGCCTGCTGGACGGCAGGGAGATGAACCTGCGCCGCCGCCGGAGCCAATGGCATGACAATAGCCGCGGAAAGGAGAAGCACGTGACTCATGCGCGTCTTCATCGGGAAGACCAACCTCTTCATTTTCAAGGATTCCCCATCAACCATACCATCAATACACGCGATGAACGGCGCTAGCCAGTGACGGCGAGGACACAATCGTCGCCGAACTGACATTCCACTGTCCGACAACCAATCCTTAAGCGCCATCCGGGTAAATCGCTCGATCACCTTGTGGGGAGGTCTGATCCAGTGGCGTCCAGTTTCAGTTTAGACGGCGGGATGATTCCGCGAAGCGAAAGGCGCTCGATCGACGAGCGCGGAGAGCCGCGCGCACCCTCCGCGTCGAGCACCGCCGTGCTCGAGTTCCGCGGCCGCAATCATGTCGTCCGATTGGACAACGTATCCAACTCGGGCGCTATGGTAATCTTCCCGCACGTGCCGCATATCGGCGAGAAGCTGAGACTCCAGTTGCTTGGGCGGGGGCGGGTATCGGCGCAGGTCCGGTGGGTGAAGGACGGCCGTGTCGGCTTGTCCTTCGACGCGGCGGCCGAGTAATCCAGCCGATGGAGATGAGCTTTTCAATGATCAAGGCGCGTATCGCCGAAGACGAAAGCGAACGGCGGCAGCTGGCCCGCCATCGCGTGAACCTGGATGCCACTGTACGTGAGCTCGGCACGACCGGGATCGAAGCGACGGTTCTGAATATCTCCGAGCAGGGCTTCATGGCCCAGTCCGAAGCGGAATTCGAAGTCGGATCCCGCGTGTGGCTCATGCTTCCGGGACGCGATCGCGCCAACGCCGTCGTCAAGTGGACAGCCGGCGACAAGCTCGGCGCCGAGTTCGCCGAACCTATCTCGCTCGATGGCCTGAAGGTCGCAGGCCGGCGCGCCTAAACGTCAACCCGTCCCGAAAGAGGACGCGCTTCCCCTCTAAACTGCCTGATTAGGGTTAAGGCCGTGCAACCGTGTTCACGGTCGGTCGTTGGTCGGCTCGCGAAAGGAAGTCAGCATGGCAACGGCTCTGAGTGACAGCTGGAAACCCCAGGAACGCGGCTATCACGCCGTCTATCGCGAGCATGAAATCAACCACTGCCCCGGTTGCGGGCGAACCCACTGGATCATTGGCCGTATGTCAGCCGAATGTGCGTTCTGCACGACGGCACTGCCGCTGGCCGAAGCAAGCATGCGCTCGCACAGCGGACCGGTGATCATCCAGCACAAGAACCGCGACACCCATCACCACGCCTGGGCGGCCTGAGGCCTAGCCCTTCTTGCGCACCGGCGGGTTGACGTTGCAGAGGTCGACGCCGCCGGCGGGGCGGATGTAGAAATCGTCGTGCCGGTTGGCACGAAGCTTCAGATACTTCGCGAAGCTCGGACTCTGCGTGTCCATATATTCGTATGTGGGCCGCTGGCCGTCGGGCATGCTGCTGGCGAGGCGCACGCTCACGATCGGGACATACATCGACTTGTCCTTGTAGAAGCCGAGCGCTTCAGTCCCGCGTGGCAGCGAACTCAAATTCCCCATCCCGTCGATGATCCGGCCGACCAGGGCGATATTGCGGTCAAGATGCCGCAGCGGATTGATCGCCGCATAGAGTTCCCCGCCGGTGCCGGTGTCGGGAGACAGGTCGCGGCCGACGCCGACGCTGCCATAGCAATGGGCGAGGTTCGCCCAATTGCCCTTCGGCGAATAAGCGACCGGCCACCCATTCACGAACCCCGCGCCCGAGGCATAGGGATCGGGTGAACCAAGCGCCTTGATCGTCAATCCTTTCAGCGGCCTTGTATATTCCGCGGGCGGCTTGGCGATGACCCCGGCCGGGAAGCCCTTTTCGCTGTCGTTCTGTCCCCACTGCACCACATAAGCGTCCTGGACCCGATAAATGGTGGCGCCGTCCCAATAATTCCCACGAGCCAAAGCCCGGATGTTGGCGACGTGGACCGGCGCGAACTGGGGCGCGACTTGCATCACCACGCGGCTGCCGTTCGCCAAGTCCATGACGACCAGGTCGTCGGCCGGGATCGTCTTCCACGCGCTCTTCGGGGCGTCGTTCACGATGTCAGTGGGAGTCAGCAACTTCTTCTTTGGCGGAGCAGCGCCAACCAACAGCAACGCGACGGACAGCAAAAGCAATGAACGCATGAACCCCTCCCCTTTCGCGCCGGTCTAGCCGAGCAATCGCGCGACCGCTATCGCCGGTCCATGTACGTTGCCACCCTGATGCTGCTCGGCTCCGGCGAGCTTGGCCGTGAGTTCGCGGTTGCCGCAAAGCGTCTCGGCTGCCGGATCATCGCCTGCGACCGCTACGAGAATGCTCCCGCGATGCAGCTCGCGGATGCGTTCGAAGTCTTCCCGATGCTCGACGGAGAGGCGCTTCGGGCCGCGGTCGAGAGGCACAAGCCCGATGTCATCGTGCCCGAGATCGAGGCGATCGACACGGCGACGCTCGCCGAGCTCGAGGACGAAGGCTGGCGCGTGGCACCGTCGGCGAAGGCCGTGCAGCTGACGATGAACCGCGACGGCATTCGCGATTTCGCGGCGAAAGAGCTCAGCCTAGTCACGTCAAAGTACCGCTTCGCAGAAAGCCGCGACGAGGCGATCGCCGCAGCGCGCGAAGTTGGGCTGCCGTGCGTGATCAAGCCCGTCATGTCGAGCTCGGGCAAGGGCCAGAGCACCGCGCGGACTGAAGAAGAGGTCGGCATTGCCTGGGACTATGCGGTCGAAAAGATGCGCGGTGACCGGCCGCGCGTGATCGTCGAGGAGTTCATCGTCTTCGACAGCGAGATCACGCTTCTCACCGTCGCAACCAAGGACGGCATCCTGTTCTGCCCGCCGATCGGGCACCGGCAAGAAGCGGGCGACTATCGCGAGAGCTGGCAGCCGGCGGCGCTGTCCGAAGGTGCGCTCTTCTCGGCGCGCAACCAGGCGCGCAAGGTCGTCGGAGCGCTCGGCGGCCACGGCATCTTCGGCGTCGAGTTCTTCGTGTCGGGCGACCAGGCGATCTTCTCCGAGCTCAGCCCGCGGCCGCACGATACCGGCATGGTCACGCTGGCATCGCAATTCCCGAACGAGTTCGAGCTTCACCTGCGCGCGATCCTCGGGCTTCCTATCCCGTCGATCGAGGCGATTGGACCGACGGCGTCGGCCGTGATCCTGGCCAGCCGAGAATGCGACAGCTTCTCCTTCGATGGGATCGCCGACGCGTTGGCGCTTGGCGCTCCCGGCCATCCGGTCGACCTGCGCATCTTCGCCAAGCCGAAGACGCTGCCCAACCGGCGGATGGGCGTTGCCCTCGCCCGCGGCGCCACGGTCGACGACGCCGTCGCTCGGGCCGTTGCGGCCGCGTCGCGCGTTAAGATCGGCTATTCTTGATGGAGAGAGCGATGAGAGCCCTGACCGCAATTGCCATGTGCTCGCTTGCCCTCAGCGCTTGCGGCGACAACGCGCCGCCGCCTAACCAGCAGAAGATCAAGGTCAGAAGCGCGGAGCAGGATCAGCTCAAGCAGCTCGATGCGATGAACCTTGCCATCGGTCTCAAGCGGGCCATTTACGACGCGGGCTACACCTGCAAGCGGATCACCGATGCCGGCTTCGTCGGCGAATATAACAACCTCGACATGTGGATGGCGCACTGCATCTACGACAACAAGCAACCGCCAGTTGATTGGGCGATTTTCGCCGGGCCCGACGGCGGCGCGCAGGTACGTGTGTGCAAAGACGTCGAGGCCAGCCCTGGCTTGCCGAAATGTCAGATCAAGCAGCGCCCGAAAGGCGAGTTCGCTAAGCTCTGAGCCTTACTTGCCGCCGTCGCACTGGCGAGTTTCCTTGTACTCGCCGGCTGCCGACATTTCCTTGACGGTCACGCAATTGCCCTGGCGGACTTCCTCGCGCCAGCTGCCATCCTTGTTGGTGATGCGATTCCCCTTGGGGACCCGCTTCCCGTCTTTGATCTCGTAGCTCCAGCCCTTGGGCGTCTGCGTCGTCTGAGCGTCGGCAGCAGCCGCCAGGCCGCCGGCCGCGAGCATCGCCGCAGCGCTGAGCACCAGCATGTTCCTGACAATCGACATACTCACACGACTCCTCACGATCTTCAGTACTCCAGCCGACGTTAACGAGGGCTGACGGCGATCCGTCCAATAAAAGGGCTCGGCTCGCCTTGCGTTCACCGATGTTGGATCGAGATGACCGAATCGCAATGGGCGAGCGTCGAATCGCGATGGGCGACGACGATCGCCGCGGGACGAGAGTCGAGTGCGCGAATCCGGCCGAGCAGCGACGCCTCGCAAACGGGATCCAGCGCTGACGTGGCTTCGTCGAGAATCAACAGCGAAGGTCGGCGGAGCAGCGCTCGGGCGATGACCAGCCGCTGGCGCTCTCCACCCGAGAGCTGGCTCCCGCGATCGCCGACACGTTCCTCGAGTCCGTCTGGAAGTGCACGGACGCGATCGGCAAGCCCAACGGTATCGAGCATCTGCCAGAGTTCTGCTTCATTGGCCTCGGCACCTTCGGCAAGGAGATTGCCGCGCACGCTGTCGTCGAACACCAGGCCGTCCTGGCCGGCGTAAGCAAGTCCCGCCTGCCATTGGCTGAGGTGATCATTGTCCAGTCCGATTCCGTCGACCAGAATCTGACCGGCTTGCGGGGTAAGCAGCCCGGCAATGAGATCCACGACCGTGGTTTTGCCTCCGCCCGACGGCCCACAAAGGCCAAGCCATTCCCCCGAACGAAGGGCGACATCGATGTTGTCGACGCCGCGGCCCGAAAGATGGAGGAACGCGACCTCGTTGAGACGCAGTTCCTTCCACTCGACGGGCGGCGAAGTCGGCCGCGCCTGCGCCGCGCTGTTGAGTGGGCCGAGCCTGTCCACGATCGCCGCGAAGGCCGAGGAGAAAGCGCCGACATATTGGGCGGCGGCCTGAAGCAGCTGCGCCGGACCGACCATTCGGGCGAACAGCACAAGAGCGGGGATCAGGACTGCGAATGGCAAATGCAACAGCCTGAAACCAACGAATAACAGCAGGGCCGCCGCCATCGCCGCACCGAACGCGGCGATCTGCTGGGCCGATGAGACGTTTCCGGCGAAGCGGACTGCCTCGTCCTGTTGATGCTTCAGGCTCGTTGCATACTCGACAAGGAACGGTGCGACCGTCCCTTGCGCGAGCGCCGCCTTTAGCCCGGCATGAAGCCGAAAGCCGGAGCCTGTGCTCTCTTCCGAGCGACGGGTCAGCGCCAACCCGCTTTCGAAGCTGCGCCTTGTCCATGCGATGGAAACGATGAAGCCCGCCACCAGAACTGCCAGGGCGATTGCCCCGAGCACCGGCGACAGGATCGCTGCAACAATTAGCTGGACCGACAGCAATACGAAGGCGGTGGTGAAGTTCAGCATCTGCGTGACGGCCAGCGCTGAACGGGGAACGTCGGTCAGCAGCAGCGCCTGCATCCCTGCTTGTCCGACGCCGCTGGCGAAGGCCCAACCGCGCTGGGCCAGGATCGTCGCTGCCCGAATCCTGAGCGAAGCTTCGTAGCCCGAGCCGAGCCGTGCGAGTTCCTGCCCGCGCCAGTAAAGCATGAGCGAACGGACACCCATCGCGCCGACGAACAGCAGCAGCACCAACTGGAACCGTCCGTCGGGCGGTAGCCAGTCGATGAACACCGAGAAGCGTGAGGCGGTCCCCGTTGCGATCGCCGCAAGCGGGACGAGCATCAATATGCCGAACCCCTCGGCAAATGCGCCGAGCAACATCAGGCCGAGCGCAACCCACAGGCGCGCGCCAGCATAATTTTTGAAATCCTGGAGCAGCGGAGCGATTCCGCCGCTTTTAGCCCGGCTCATGACCGGGCGAATAGCAGATTAGCCCTGCCGTGCCTTGAAGCGGCGGTTCGTCTTGTTGATGACGTACGTACGGCCGCGACGACGAATCACTCGGCAGTCCCGGTGCCGCGACTTCAGCGACTTCAATGAATTGCGAATCTTCATGGCCGGGCGCCTGCCTCGTTCTCTTCTAAAATCAGGTTGTTGGAAGGTTCGTGAAAACCGGCGGCTCCCCTAGGTGGAGCTGCCACGCAAGTCAAGGCGAACGGCCATGAGGCTCATTTCAGCACCATGGTGTTGCCGTGGATCTCGACCGAATCGAACTTGGCGAGGAATTCCTGGCCGAGCAAGGACTGCGAGCCGCCGTTGAGTACAACTGCCTCGAGCCCGCTCGCCGAGGTGCCGCCAAGGCTGACATTGTCGAGCCTGACATATTCGCCGTGGACCGCGCCGTCAGCACCTTCACCGACGACGTCAGTCATGCCGATCGAGGTGGCGACGCCGGCCGCGCGGGCGTCGTCCCGAGACAAGGCAATCCCGGTCGCTCCGGTGTCGACCAGCATGTGCAGGGTCGAGCCATTGACCTGGACGTCGGCGTAGAAATGGCCGTCGTCATTGCGCTGCAGCTCGACGCCCGAGCCGTCGTTGTAGCTGCCGCTCGAACTGCTACTGCCTGAGCTTCGGCTCGAACGCGGTTCGAAGCTGTGCGACTGTCCGGCGCTGCCTGCGTCCGCGCTCACGGAGCGGAACGTCCCCGACGTCCGCGAGCAATTGCTCATCATCGCAGCGAAAAGGCCCATGAAAAAGACGAGGATCAAGTAGTTACGCGCCATGAGCTCCAAATAGATCGTCGTGGTAAAGAAACGCTGAAATCCTCGTCGGTTGACTGTTTCGTAACCGCGTTCCGCTAAGTCGTCGCCGAAGCGTGGACTTGAAGGGTGTGGACATGAGCTACTCGCTCAAGGGTGCTATTGCGGCGATCCTGTTGGTGCTTGGCATCGCGGGCTGGTCGGCGATCGACCGGACCTCGAACTACAAGCCCGCCAAGGCGATGGTCTACGAGATCGACCGCAAATGCGACATCGTCGAGACGACGACCAGCTTCGACGGCAAGAAATCGACCCGCATGTACAACGGCGAATGCAAGTCGATCGAGGCCTGGACGGCCGCCGCCGCGAAGCGCGACCATTCGATCTCCGGCAAGGCGACGATCAAGGTCAGTTACACCGCGCCGCAGGACGGAAGCCAGCAAACCTCGGAGTTCAACATCACCAGCCGCGACGACGAATTCTACGACCTCCACGCCGGCGACACGGTCAACGTGCTGGTCAGCAACGCCGACCGCTCGAAAATCATCAAGAGCTAGACGGGCTCTCCGCCAGCTTGCGTTCCCAGGTGATCGCATCACCAACGATGCGATCGATGTCGGCATAGGCCGGGCGCCAGTCGAGCGTTTCCAGCAACCGCGCATTGCCCGCAACGAGCTCGGGCGGGTCGCCCGCGCGGCGGCCTTCGAGCACGCGCTTCACCGGCAGGTTGGTGTGGCGGTCGACCGCGTCCAAAACCTCCAGCACCGACAGGCCTTTGCCGTAGCCGCAGTTGACCGCGAGATTCTCGTCCGGATGCCGGGTCAGCCAGTCGAGCGCTGCGACGTGGGCGGCGGCCAGGTCGCTGACATGGATGTAGTCGCGAATGCACGTGCCATCGGGCGTCGGGTAATCGGTGCCGAACACAGCGACGTGGCTGCGCTTGCCGACGGCTGCTTCGGCCGCGATCTTGATCAGGTGGGTCGAGCCCTTGCCGATCTGCCCGGTACGGCCTTCGGGGTCGGCCCCGGCGACGTTGAAGTAACGCAGCGCGCCATAGTTGAACGGATAGGCCGCCGACGCATCCTCGAGCATCCGCTCGGTCATCAGCTTGGACGCGCCATAGGGGTTGATCGGGAGCTTCGCGTCGCCCTCGTCGATCGGGACGCTCTCCGGCGCGCCGTAAACTGCAGCGGTCGAGGAGAATAGTATGTGCTTCACGCTCGCGGCAACCGCGGCGCTGATCAGCGCATGGCTGGCGAGGGTGTTGTTGGCGTAATAATCGAGCGGCTTCTCGACGCTTTCCGGGACCACGATCGAGCCCGCGAAATGCATGATCGCGCCAATGCGCTGCCCGGCAAGAATGCGGTCGACCAAAGCGCGATCTGCGATCGAGCCTTCGAAGAACGGTACGTCGTCCGGCACGACCGAGCGCGACCCGTTCGAGAGATTGTCGATCACCGCGACCGGCCAGCCGGCGTCCTTCAGCGCGAGCACGGCGTGGCTGCCGATATAGCCGGCGCCGCCGGTGACGAGGACTGGGACTTTACTCATGCAACTGGCGCTAGCCTTTGCCCGAAGTCGGCGAAAGTGACGATGTTGCCAAAGTTGGCTTGGACGGAGGGCTTTTTTGACCGCTAGCTACTGGCAGCTTTCCACTCATTGCAGAGACTAGCGCCACTGAACTCTCCTGCGTTTGCTTGAATCGGGCCCCGGCACTATCAGGCCGCCAAACCAAACCAGAAGGTCCCATGCCAGTTACAATTTCGAGCGCGTTCGACGCCGGCAACATCTGCGTCCTCAGGCAGGACGGCGACACCATCGACCTGGAAATCGTCAAGGATCACCTCAGCGATTTCTACCAATGGTTCTATTTCCGCGTGTCGGGAGCCGCCGGGCGCGAGATTACGTTGCGCATCACCAATTGCGCTGGGTCCGCTTACCCGCACGGCTGGCCCGACTACAAAGGCGTGATGAGCCTGGACCGCGAGGAGTGGGTCCGGATTAGCGGCACCAGCTATGCCGACGGCGTGCTTACGATGAAGCTGACGCCGCCGCAGGACGTGGTGTGGATCGCCTATTTCGCGCCTTATTCGATGGAGCGGCACCATGATCTGGTGACAGCCATCGCGGGCGTTCCGGGCGTTGGTTATTCGTCGCTGGGCAAGAGCCTCGACGGGCAGGACATCGATTGCCTGACCATCGGCGAGGGTGCGCTGAACGTGTGGCTCTATGCCCGCCAGCATCCCGGCGAGAGCATGGCCGAATGGTGGATGGAAGGCGCGCTCGAGAAGCTGACCGATGAGGACGATCCGGTTGCTCGCGTGCTGCGCAAGGAATGCACTTTCCGCATCGTCCCCAACATGAACCCGGACGGGTCGAAGCGCGGGCATCTGCGCACCAACGCCGCGGGCACCAACCTCAACCGCGAATGGCATGCGCCCTCGGCCGAGAAGAGCCCGGAGGTCCTCTGCGTCCGCAACGCGATGGATGAGACCGGCATCGACTTCGCGATGGACGTCCATGGCGACGAGGCGATCCCCGCCAACTTCCTTGCGGGGTTCGAGGGTATTCCTTCGCACACCGCCCGCCAGCAGAAATTGTTCGAACTGTTCGGCGAGACGCTTGAGCGACTGTCGCCCGATTTCCAGCGCAGCCAGGGCTATGAAATTTCGGCGCCCGGCCAGGCAAACATGAGCATGTCCACGACCCAGCTCGCCGAGCGCTATGGCTGCGTGTCGATGACCCTGGAAATGCCGTTCAAGGACAATTTCGACCTGCCCGACGAAGTTTATGGCTGGTCGCCACAGCGCTCGAAGTATCTGGCGTTCGCCTGCCTCGATGCCCTGCACGCGATCCTGCCCGACCTGAGACAAGCCCGCGCCGAGCGCGGCAGCGCGAAGCGCGAGGCGGTGGAAGCCTGATGCCGACGCTCGTGCTCCTGCGGCACGGGCAGTCGCAGTGGAATCTCGAGAACCGCTTCACCGGCTGGTGGGACGTCGACCTGTCGCCAGCGGGCGTCGAGGAAGCGCGCCTGGCGGGTGCGCGACTACGTGAGCAGGGATTCGACTTCGACTGCTGCTTCACTAGCGTCCTCACCCGCGCGATCCGGACGCTGCACCTCGTCCTGCACGAGATGGGCCGCCTGTGGCTTCCGGTGACCAAGGACTGGCATCTCAACGAGCGGCACTATGGCGGGCTGACGGGGCTCAATAAGCAGGAGATGATCGACAAGGTCGGGGCCGAACAGGTCAAGATCTGGCGCCGGTCGTTCGACATCCCGCCGCCCGAGCTTTCGTCCGACAGCCCGTATGATGTCGCCAAAGACCGGCGCTACGACGGGATTGCGGTGCCGGCGACCGAGAGCCTGAAGGACACGATCGCGCGGGCGCTGCCTTATTATCATTCGGACATCGAGCCGGCGTTGCGCTCGGGCAAACGCGTGCTCATCGCAGCGCACGGCAACAGCCTGCGCGGGATCATGAAGTACCTGTCGAGCATCGGCGATGATGAGATCGTCGGGCTGGAAATCCCGACGGGGCAGCCGATCGTTTACGAGCTTGCCGACGACCTCAGCGTCGTCCGGCGGTACGATCTGGCCTAAGCGGCCGCTTTCCGGCGGTACATTTCCTCGTCAGCGCGGGCCATGATTGCCTGCGCTTCCTCATCGCCCGAAATCGCCGCGACTCCGATCGCAACGCTCAAGGGCAGCGCGTCGCCTTCATGCATGAAGTCGCAGTCGGCGATCTTGTCGACAAGTCGTCCGGCGGTTTCGTGGGCGCTGACCTCGTCGGTGTGGCTCAGGAGGATTGCAAATTCGTCGCCGCCGATTCGCGCGACCACGTCACTGCGGCGGAGTCCGCCGACCAGCAATTGCGCGACCTGGATCAGGGCTTCGTCGCCGGCCTTGTGACCGAACGTGTCGTTGATCATCTTGAGGCCGTCGAGGTCGACGAACAGCATCGCACCCTGCTCTTTATAGCGGCGCGCGCGATCGATCAGCCGCTCCAGCTCGCGCATGAAACCTCGCCGATTCGGCAGGTTTACGAGCGGGTCCTGATGGGCCAGCAAATCGAGCTGCTCGACCCGCTCTTCAAGCTGAGAAATCTGCGCACGAAGGCGCGCAATCTCAGCCACAAGGCGATCGGTGTCCGAGATGTCGGTCACATTGTCGATCATTTTATCCCCCGGCGAAGGCATAGCGCGAATCCAAGTCCCTGAAAATGCTGCTGTTGGTTCAGGCAATTGCATGGCACGGATGCGCACCCTAAACGACCGCGTTCCGGAAACTTGCATCAAGACGGGACAATGGGATTGGCTGAGCTTGGGCCCCAGGTCGGGATCATCATGGGCAGCCGCTCCGATTGGGAGACGATGCGCCATGCCGCCGAAGCGCTCGATTCGCTCGGCGTGGCGTACGAGACCAAGGTCGTGTCAGCTCATCGCACGCCAAAGCGGCTTTACGATTACGCCCAGTCGGCGCGCGAGCGCGGACTGAAGGTGATCATCGCCGGAGCCGGAGGCGCGGCGCACCTGCCCGGAATGGCGGCGTCGATGACAAGCGTCCCCGTGCTCGGCGTCCCGGTCGAGACCAAGTCGCTGCACGGCCTCGATAGCCTGCTTTCGATTGCCCAGATGCCGGCCGGCGTTCCGGTCGGAACACTGGCGATCGGCAATGCCGGGGCGAAGAATGCCGGGCTGCTCGCGGCGGCGATCCTGGCGGGATCCGACGACGAGCTCGCCAAGCGGCTCGATGCGTTCCGCGAGAAGCAGACCGCTTCAGTGGCCGAAACTCCGGAATGATCCCGCCGGGCTCGACGATCGGGATAGTCGGTGGCGGCCAGCTCGGCCGCATGCTCTCGGTCGCTGCGGCCCAGCTGGGCTACAAATGCCATATCTTCGACCCGCACGACGCGCCGTGCGCGGTGGATGTCGCGGCGGATTTCACGCGAGCGGCTTATGACGATGTCGAGGCGTTGCAGCGCTTCGCCGAAAGCATCGACATCGCCACGTACGAATTCGAAAATCTACTGGTCGAACCGCTGAAGTCGCTCGGCGACAAACTCCTGCCCGGTACAAAGTCGCTCGAGATCGCACAGGACCGTGCGGCAGAGAAGAGCTTTATCGAAGCAGCACGGGCGCGGGTGGCGCCGTGGCGGATAACCGGGTCGCTCGACGACGTTCACGCTGCCGTGTCCGACCTCGGATCACCCATTGTCCTGAAGACCCGCCGCTACGGCTATGACGGCAAGGGCCAAGCGTGGATTCTCTCGGCGAACGAAGCAGAGGACGCGTGGAACGCCATCGGTCAGGAACCGGCGATCGCCGAAGCGGGCATCGACTTCTTCGCCGAATTCTCGGTCGTGCTCGCGCGCTGGGGCGACGGCCGCCACGCCGTCTGGGACAGCCCCGAGAACGTCCACCGCGAGGGCATCCTTCGTCAGTCAACCGTCCCGTGCAGCGACCGCGTCGGTGCGCAGCTCGCCGAGGCGCGCGAGGCCGCGCTCGGTATCGCCGAAGCGCTCGGTCACGTCGGCGTGCTGACGGTCGAGTTCTTCGCCAGCGATGACGGTCCGATCGTCAACGAGATCGCGCCGCGCGTGCACAACAGTGGACACTGGACGATCGAGGGATCGGTCACCTCGCAGTTCGAGCAGCACATCCGCGCCATCTGCGACCTTCCGCCCGGCCTCACCGGCCTGATGCGCGGTCACGCGGTGATGGAAAACCTCATCGGCGACGAGGTCGATCGCTGGCCCGACCTGCTCCACGAGCGCGGCGCCCACGTCCATATCTACGGCAAGGGCGAGGCCCGACCCGGCCGCAAGATGGGTCATGTCACGCGGGTAATCCGCTAGGGCGCCTCGACCACCTCGATTGGAATCCCGAGCTTGTCGAGCTGCGGTTTCACCTTCGCGGCATCGCCAACGACGATCCAGGTGAAGCCCTTGGGATCGATTGTGCTCCGCGCCGCCTGATCGAGCTTGGCCACGGTCAGCCCGCGATATTCGGGAGCCAGCGTCTCGTAATAATTGTCGGGCCGGACGTAGATATCCATCGCCATCAGCGCGTTGAGCACCGCGTCGCCCGTTTCGAACCGGCCCGGAAGCTCGTTGATGCTGCGCGCGACCGTGCGGGTCAGTTCTTCGTCGGTGACCCCCTTGGTGGTGAGGAAGTCGCCGATGTCCGAGTTCATCGCCGCCAGCGCCTCGCCTGTCTTGTCCGCCTGAACCGGCGCCGAGACGATATAGCTGACCGCATTCTCGTTGAAGTTCGGCCGGCCGCTGACGCCGTAGGTCCAGCCCTTGCTTTCCCTGAGGTCCATGTTGAGCCGCGACAGGAAGTTGCCGCCGAGCGCGTCGTTCGCCGCGGACAGCGGAATCACGTCGCCGCGCGGATCGACCGGGATCAGCTGCGCGCCGACGATGCTCGACTGCGGAGCGCCCGAGCGGTTGACCAGCAGGATCTTCTGCGCTGCCGAACGCGGCGGCGGAGCGGTGAAAACCTTCACTCCCTTTGGCACCGACGGCGCGGTCCAATTGCCGAAACGCGCATCGAGCAGCGGCATCACCTGGTCGAGCGGCAGGCTGGAAACGACGAAAATCTTGAGATTGTCCGGCCGAATCCAGCGCTGTTGGAAGGCGTAGAGGTCATTGCGGGTGAAACCCTCAATCGCCTTCGGGTCGCCGCCCGCCGGGCCGCCGTACGGATGCGACGCGCCGAACAGGACGCCAGGTACGACGCGGCCGGCAACGCGCGTCGGGTCGCGTTGGAGCTGGGCGATTCCGGTTAGCACCTGCTTCTTCACCCGATCGACTTCCGCGGGCGCGAAGGCCGGGTGGAGGACGACGTCAGTCAGCACGTCGAGCGACGGCGCCAAGTTTGCTGACAAAGCTTCCAGTGTCGCGAGCGAACGGTCGGACGAATTGCCGGTGCCGACATCGGCGCCGAGCCGCTCTTCGGCCTCGGCGATCTCCTGCGAAGACATCGACATCGTGCCTTCGTCCATCAGGCTCATGCTGAGCGAGGCAAGACCGCGCGTGGTCGGCAAGTCTGATGCGTCGCCGGCGTTGAACGCGAGGGCGATGTTCGTGGTGGGGACCGCGTCCCGCTGCACGTAATCGACCGGAACGCCATTCCTCAATTTGGTGTGGACAATGTTCGGAAAGTCGAGCGCGGCAAGCTGGCCGATCGGCGGAAGCTGGCGATTGCCCTTCACCGCGCCGTCGGTCTTGTTGCCTTCCTTCACCGCGACGGCTTTGGTCTCAACATAATCGCCGCGTTCACCGGGCGAAAGGATGACCGTCAGCGCGGGCCGGCGCAGCCATTGCTGCATTGTCGTCCGCACTGCCGCCGGCGTGATGTCAGCATATTGCTTCAGCGTCCTTTTGTAGAAGTCGCTGTCGTGCGCGTAGGTCTGGCCCTCGGCGAGCGTCACCGCCTTGCCGCTGAAGCCGCCGACCTGCTCGAGCCCGCGTATACGGCCCGAGACTTCGCTCATCACCGCGCGCTGGACCTCGTCCTGCGTCGGGCCCTTGGCGAGATAATCGGCGAGGATCTGATCGAGGCGCTTCGACACGAGATTGGGATCGACGCCCGGCTTCACCTGCGCCTGGATGGTGAAGATTCCGGCCCGCTGCAGAGGCTGGAGATAGGCGCTGACGCCAACTGCAATCTTCTCGTTGCGGACCATGATCTTGTCGAGGCGCGAGCTGGCGAGGCCGCCCAGCACGGACGCTCCAATATCGATCGCGGCAAGGCGCCGGTCGAGCAGGCCGGGAACCGCCCAGTAACGCTGGATGATGGTGGTCGCGACATTATCCTTCATCTCGACCGTCTTGGCCTTGGCCAAGGTCGGGACGGTTGCCTGCGCCGGGTTGTTGACCGGGCCGCGGGCGATATCGCCGAAATATCTCTCGACCAGTGGCTTCGCCTGCGCCTCGGTCACGTCACCGGCGATCACCAGCACCGCATTGTTCGGACCGTAGCGATTGCGGAACCATTGCTTGACGTCGGCAAGACTGGCGGCGTCAAGGTCTTCCATCGAGCCGATGACCGTATGATGATATGGGTGGCCGACGGGGAACAGGGTCTCCTGCACCGTATATTGAAGCAACCCGCCCGGACGGCTGTCACCCTGCCTTTTCTCGTTCTGGACGACGCCGCGCTGGTTATCGAGCACGCCTTGCGTAACCGCGCCGAGCAGATGGCCCATGCGGTCGCTTTCCATGAACAAGGCGCGTTCGAGCGCGCCGGATGGCACCGTCTCGAAATAGTTGGTGCGGTCGTAATAAGTCGTGCCGTTGTAATCGGTTGCGCCGATCTGCTGCAGGTAAGTGAAATAGTCTCCCGGCAAATTCTCGGTGCCGTTGAACATCAGATGTTCGAAGAGATGCGCGAAGCCGGTCTTGCTCTTCGGCTCGTCCTTGGAGCCGACATTGTACCAGACGCTGACCGCGACGACGGGCGCCTTGTGATCCTCATGCAAGATGACCGTGAGCCCATTCGCGAGTTTGAAGGTCGAGTGCGGGATGGTGACTTGCTGGACCAGGGTCGAGATCGGGACGGACTTGGCGATCGGAGCCGCGGCGAAGGCAGGCGAAGACAAAACGGTCGCGGCAGCGAGCAGCGCGAAACGGCTCTGGAAACGCATCAGCTTGAAATCTCCGGAAAAATCATTTTGCGGGAAGCGAGATTAGCGGCTGTTTGTCCTCACGCAACGGTCGCCGCCCGGGTGACGGTGCGTTTTCGACCAACGGTGGGACAGTTCTGTCTGTCACCGGACAATCTCTATTGCCATCAGCAATTTAGCCGCTAGCGTCAACCGTTGCGGGCGCGAAAACAGCTCGGATTTCCGCGCCCCGGGTAGAGAGTACGGGGAACGTTTGTTGAGCTTTGTTCGCGTGCGGGTGGCATTCGCCCGGCCGAGCATCGTCATGCTGCAACATTTCCCGGCAATGATGCTGCGGGCCTGTTCGCCCGCGACGGGGGATGAATGCCGACGACGATCAACGGGACTTCGGGCGGAGACACGCTGAACGGAACCGGTGGTGATGATGTCATCAATGGTCTCGACGGCAATGACAGCCTGTCCGGTGGCGAAGGCGACGATATCCTCAACGGCGGCACGGGGTTCGATACGCTCGACGGCGGCAACGGGAGCGACACCGCAAGCTATTCCACCGCCGCCGGCGGGATGACCGTCAACCTGCTCGGCTACGTCGATGGCCCTGACGGCATGGACAACCTTATCAGCATAGAGAACATCATCGGGTCCGCCTTTCAGGATAACTTGATCGGAGACGCCGGCGATAACACGATCAACGGCGGGGATGGTGACGACCAGATCTTCGGCGGAGACGGGAATGACAAGCTCTACGGCGGAAACGGCAACGACTTCCTGTCGGAAGAATATTATTCGTCGCAACTGATCTCCAACGACCTCTACGACGGCGGCGCAGGCTTCGACACCTTTCAAGTCGGAAGCGTGACCAGCGGGATCACCATCGACCTCCGGCTCGATGGCGTGGCGCAGGACACTGGCGGCGGCGGCATCGACACCTTCGTCAGCATCGAGAATATTGTCGCGACCAGCTTCAACGACGTGCTTACCGGCAACGATCTCGCCAACGTCTTTACCGATTTCGGCGGAAGCGATCAGCTCACCGGAAACGGCGGCGACGACACGTTCATACTTGGATCAGGCACGAAGGTAATCGACGGGGGTACGGGATCAGACAGTGTCGGCTTCACTTATTTCGCGTCCGGCCCCAACAGCAGGATTGTCCTTTCACTGGCCATCGAGGGTTCGGCTCAGTCGGTCCTGCTGGGCTCGACCGACACGATCTCCGTCACTCTGACATCGGTCGAGAATGCCTCCGGGTCGGGAGGAAACGACCAACTGACGGGCAATGCGCTCGCGAACGTACTGACGGGCTATTCTGGAAACGACACCCTGATGGGCGCTGCGGGCGACGACACGCTGATCGGCGACGGGCCGGCATTCGATGCATCGGTCGGCAACGACAATCTCGATGGTGGCGTCGGCAACGACCACCTTATCGGCGCGTACGGCGACGACATACTCGATGGCGGGGCCGATAACGACTGGCTCGAGGGCGGCGCCGGGAACGATATACTGATCGGGAGCGCCGGAACCGACGCGCTCGACGGCGGTGCGGGCATCGACATGGCAAGTTATTCAACCGCGACGGGCGCCGTCCAGCTGAACATGGCGACCGGCGACGGCACCGATACGTTGATCGGGATCGAAGGGTTGATCGGCTCCAATTTCAACGACACCCTCACGGGCGACGCCGCCGACAATATCCTCGAGGGAGGACTTGGCAACGATACGATCAACGGCGGAATGGGGTCTGACACCGCGAGCTATGCGGGAGCGACTTCCGCCGTAACCGTCAGCCTGGCGATTGCCGGCGCCCAGAATACCGTCGCTGAGGGCTCCGACACGCTAGTCAGCATCGAAAACCTCTCGGGCTCGGCATTCAACGACCATCTGACCGGCAATGCGGGTGCGAACATCCTGACTGGCGGTCTCGGCAACGATACGCTGGACGGCGGCGGCGGCCCGGACACGCTCGTCGGGGGACTCGGCAACGATACCTACGTCACCGACGGACTAGACACGATCGTCGAAAACTCGAGCGAGGGCACCGATACGATCCAGAGCTCAGTGGATTTCTCGCTGACCGGCAACCTCATTTACGTCGAGAATCTGACTCTCGTCGGCAGCGCACTCAACGGGACCGGCAACCCGTTCAACAACACGATCACCGGCAACGCGAACGCCAATGTGCTCGACGGCAGCTCGGGCAATGACAATCTGAGCGGCGGTGCTGGCGACGACTTGCTGATCGGCGGCTTGGGCGACGACTTCTTGGATGGCGGCGCCGGCAACGACACCATCTCATACGCTGGAATCATCGGCGGCGTGACGGTGGATCTGTCGGGACCGCAGAACACCGGCCCAGGCGGCGTCGATGCCATCTTCAACGTAGAAAACATCACCGGCGGCTCGTTCGACGACCATCTTACCGGCGATCTTGGCGCAAACGTCCTCACCGGTGCGGATGGGTGGGACACGCTGACCGGCGCGGCCGGGGACGACACGCTGGACGGCGGAGCGGGCAACGACCTCATGACCGGCGGCGACGGCGCCGACCATCTCATCGGCGGCTATGGCAACGACACGCTGACGGGTGGCAACGGCAACGACCTCATGACCGGCGGCCGGGGGGCGGACACGTTCGTCTTCGCCGCCGCATCGGGTAGTGACACGATCACCGATTTCCAGAGCACGGAAGACGTGCTCGACCTCACCGCCTACGGCTACAACACCCTCGACGAAGCGCTGGCGCATTCGCATCAGGACGGCTCCAACATCGTCATCGACCTGGGTGGTGGACAGACGCTGACCCTGCAGGGCGGGCTCGGTACAAACGCGATCTACGGAACCGCATTTTCCGATTACCTGGTCGGCACGTCGTCCGGCGAACAGATCAATGGCTACGAGGGCGACGACACCATCATCGGCGGTGACGGAAACGACATCATCGACGGCGGGGATGGAAACGACGTCATCGACGCCGGCGCGGGCGACGATACCGTGTACGGGAGCAATGGCACCGATACGATTACCGACGGCCCCGGCAGCGATAGTATCTACGGTGAAGGTGGTGGCGACTGGATCATCGCATCGCCCGGCGCGGGATCGGATTATTACGACGCGGGCCCGTCGGCGCTCGAGTCCACCATCGATTATTCGCACGCGCTAGCCGGAATTGTCCTCAACCTCGGCACGGGCACGGCGCAATCCGCCGGAGGTGCCGATGCCGCGGGCATCGGGGTGGACCAGCTCGCCAATTTCGATTTCGTGCACGGAACCGCATTCGACGATTCGCTGACCGGCGATTCCGGCGACAACCGCCTCTACGGCGGCGGCGGTAACGACGTTTTCGATGGCGGCGGCGGAGACGACGCCCTCTACGCCGAGGGTGGTCGGTTTGCGACCGCCGACGGCGGCACCGGCGACGACGTCATCTTCCTCAATCTTGTGACGACATCGGCGAGCGACGTTACGACGGTACATGGCGGAACCGGGGTTGATAGTATCGTCCTCAATGCCTCGGGTTCTGGCAGTGTCGTCATCGACACGGCCGAAAGCATCCTCCTCCTCGGAACGACGAGCGGCGGAACGACCATCAACCTCAACAATCCCGTTGAAGGTGTCGCTTCGGGCATCAGCTTCTATGTCGACTGGTTCGAAGGCGCGACCTTCGGCCCGATCACCCTCAATGGTTTCGATGCAGGGATACAGGGCGGGCTGGGGGACGGCTTCGACGCCGGTGACTACGCCGCGGGAATGCTCCAGGGCCTCGGCTACGACACCCGGATGTCGCCGTTCGATTCAGGCCTGATGCGGCTGGTCCAGGTCGGTCCCGACACGGTTGTGCAGGCGATGCAGGCGAACGGCACCTTCGCCAATGTCGCCACGATCACGAATATCCTGGTCGGCAATTTCGACCCTCGCAACTTCTTCAGCTCGACGATGATCGCGGCCAACTGGGGACTGAACCTCACGCCCGGCCAAACAATCAGCGGCGATTCGTCCGACAACAGCCTGGTTGGTGGCGATGGCCGCGACACCATTAGCGGCGGCGCCGGCAACGACACGCTCAACGGCGGCCGGGAGAGCGACACGCTAACCGGCGGCGCCGGCGCCGACACGTTCGTCATTGCCCGCTACCGCAACGTCTTCGGCAACCCGGCTGATCGCGCCGGAAGCGACACAATAACCGATTTCAATATCGCTCAGGATAAGATCGACCTCGGTGATTACGGCTTTTACTTTTTTGGCGACATCCTGAGCCGCGCCCACCAGGTCGGCGCGAACGTCGTGATCGACCTCGGGCCGACCGAGCATCTGACGATCAACAACGTCCAGCTCGGCTCGCTCACCGTCGCGAATTTCACGGGCGTCACAAGCGGCAGCGGCATGGCCGTGCTGCCTCCCCCCGAGCCCGCCAATCCAACGGTCTATCGGCAATTCAAGGCCGACTATGCCGACATCGTCATCGCCGCCGGCGTAACCCAATACGGTCTGATGTCGAACGGCATTTACGAGACCAGCGACCTCGTTACCCCGATCAATAGCTTCACTAACAACGGTACGCTTTGGGCATCGGGCAACGACGCCGTGTCGGCCGTGCATGCTTATGGCGCAGGCGCACTGGTCAATAATGGCACCATTTATTCGGTCGCGAGCTCGGGCGATGCCTGGGGCTTCCACTTCGACGGTGGGTTCGGCTCGTTCAACAATAGCGGCACGCTCGCCGTGGTGAGCTGGTTCAGCCGCGCCATCGGGATCGAGACATACGATTCCCGCTCTAGCATCCTGAACAGCGGTACGATCTCGGTCCGCGGCGACTTCGATGCCTACGCAATCGTCTATTACAACGGCGTAGAGCCGCGAAACACTGGCGACACCCCGATTACGAATACAGCGACAGGCAAGATTCTGGCGGAGGGTCCGGGAGCGGTCGCAATCTACCTTGCTGGCGCCCTCAGCGAGGCGTCCAACAATCCAACGATCAACAATGCCGGCCTGATTGCGGCGCATTCGTTGTCAGGCGATGCGTCGGTCGCAATTCTCAACACGGCAGATCATTTCGGCGGCACCATCAACATTTTGAACTCCGGCACGATTAGCGGCGATTTTGCCTATTATGCGGTTCCCAACGCCTCGATTATCACCAATCTTACGAACCAGGCCGGTGGCCAGATTTTCGGCGCGATCTCGCTTGCGCATTATGACGACAAGATCATCAATGCCGGTACGATCGTCGGCGACATCTTCCTCGACGACGGCAATGACCTTTATAACGGCACCAACGGTTCGCTTAACGGCGTAGTTGACGCCGGCGGTGGCAATGACACCGTCATTGGCTGGGCCGATCCTGACACGTTCTACGGTGACGACGGGGATGACACGCTGACCGGCAACGGTGGCGACGATTTCCTTGAGGGCGGCGCGGGGAACGACAAGCTGAGCGGCGGGGCCGGTTTCGACGTCGCCTCCTATTCGGAAGCGACGGCCGGAGTCACCGTCAACCTCGGCCTGGCCAGTGCCCAGAATACCGTCGGCGCAGGGACGGACACCCTGAGCTCGATCGAAGATGCGATCGGTTCAGCTTTTGGCGACCAGCTCACCGGAAATTCTTCGAGCAATTATCTCTTTGGTCTCGAAGGGAACGATCGCCTCGACGGCCTGTCGGGTTCCGACGTCCTCGATGGCGGAGATGGTGACGACACGCTGTTCGGACGCGACGGCAACGACACCCTGGGCGGTGGCGCCGGCTACGACCGGATGTATGGCGGCCTTGGCGACGACACCTATTACGCCAACGACAGCACGGATTATGCTTATGAAAATGCCGGCGAAGGCCAGGATCGCGTCATCGCCTCGATCGACTGCCAATTGCGCGACAATGTCGAGGATCTGAGCCTCACGGGCGCGGCCTACATCGGCAAGGGCAATGTCCTCGACAACAGCATCATCGGTAGCGGCGGCGCCAACAAGCTCTACGGATACGAGGGCAGCGATTATCTCGATGGCGCGGGCGGCGACGACTATCTGTTCGGAGCGGACGGCAATGATACGCTGATCGGCGGCGCCGGTTACGACCGCATGTATGGCGGCGTCGGCGACGACGCTTATTACGTCAGCGACACCACGGACTTCGCGTATGAAAACGCCGGCGAGGGCAATGACACAGTGTTCTCGTCGCTCGTTTCATACCAGCTCCGCGCCAATATCGAGGAGCTCGACCTGGTCGAGGGCAGCGCGGCGGTGCGCGGCTACGGCCAGGACGATAACAATACCATCGTCGGTAATTCGGCCGACAACTTCCTCTACGGCCGCGACGGTAACGACCTGATCAAGGGCAATGGGGGTGCCGACATTCTCTACGGCGAGAATGGCAACGACACGCTCATTGGCGGAGCAGGCATGGATCGCTTCTACGGCGGCGCGGGCGCCGACAAGTTCACCTTCCGCGACGGCGACTTCGCGGGGATGACCAGCTCAACCGCCGACCGCATCCACGACTTCGATTCCGCGCAGGGCGACAAGATCCATTTGTCCGGCGTCGATTCTAATTCGCTGCTCGCGGGCGACCAGAATTTCAGCTTCATCGGTAGCGCCGCGTTCAGCCACATCGCTGGCGAGCTGCGCGCCTACCAGTCCGTCGGCAACACCTATGTCGCCGGCGATCTCGACGGCGACGGCGTCGCCGATTTCGTCATCCGCGTGGATGGCCTGCACAACCTGCAGGCCAGCGACTTTGTGCTGTAGCTTAAGGAAGCGCCGATTATGCCGACGATCAACGGAACTTCCGGAAACGATACGCTGAATGGAACGGACGGCGACGACGCCATCAATGGCCTTGGCGGCAACGACACGATCAATGGCGGTTGGGGCAACGACACGGTCGACGCGGGCGCCGGCGACGACACGCTGCAGCCTGACGCCGACAACGACATCCTGCAGGGCGGCGACGGCGACGACATCATCTACGACTGGAGCGGGGATGACGTCATCGATGGCGGCGCCGGGATTGATACCGTCACCTTCGTAACCTCCGGGATCAATCACGTCGTGAACCTCGGTTCGACGACGATCGAGTTCACTGGTGAAGGCTCCGATATATTCGTCAATGTCGAAAACATCGTCGGCTCCGACGGCAACGACATCTTCTACGGCAGTGGTCTCGCCAACCAGATTTCGGGCGGCGGGGGCGAGGACATCATCGGCGGATACGGCGGTGACGACGTTCTAACCGGCGGTCTTGGAGCCGACAGGTTCGACTTTTTCGCCGGCGATGGCAGCGACACCATTACCGATCTTTCCTCGGCGGATTCGATCAAGGTCTGGGACTACAGCTCGGCTCAGTCAGTGGCCCAAGTTGGCAGTGATGTGGTGATAACCTTGTCGGACACCGACAAGATCACCTGCCTGAACACCGACCTCGCAACCGTCCAGGCGGTGTTATGGTTGAATCCGGACCCGCCACCGCCACCGCCACCGCCACCGCCCAGCATCATTCCACCGCTTCCGGCCCCTCCGGGCGCGCCCAACAGCGGACAGATTACGCCGGGCGGTTCGAGCTATTCGGTTGCTTCGGGCAGCTACGTCTACATGGTCGATGATAGCCGGGTCGGGGAGTTGTTCCCGTCGGGCGTCACCACGCTCACCAACGCCGGAACCATCTATCTCGAAGACGTTCCCGGCTCGCCGGCCGCCTTGTCGCTCGTAACCGCGACCGCGTTCGATCAGCCGACCATCGACAGCTTCACGAACAGCGGAACGCTGGTCGTCCACGCCGTCTACGGCAACACGGGCGCGTACGGTATTTTCGACCACAGTCCGTACGGAGACATTTCGACCGATGTCGCCAACAGCGGACAGATTTTCTGTGTGAGCAAGGCCGGCACGGCCTGCGCAGTGCTGACCGAGAAATGGAATTCGTCGGTCATCAATTCCGGATTGATTGCTGTCCAAGCAGACCTCGGGCCCGCCATTGGCATCGACCTTGTCCACGGCGGCACCATCAACAACCAAGCCGGCGGGCAGATCCTCGTTTCGGGCTCGGGAAACTATGGCGCTTATACAATCGATGGAATCTTCGGCTCCCCCGCCATTGGAGTCCTGATCGAAGGATCGGCGTTCCCCGATGATGGTTCCAATCCGGTCGAGCTCACCAACGCCGGCCTGATCGAAGTTCAAAATTTCAACAATCAGCCGGGATGGGGAGTCATCGCCTACGGCGATGTTGTGAACAGCGGCACAATCACCGCTTCCATCGCTGCGTATGTCTACGGAACGCTGATTAACTCGGGCACGCTCAACGGCGACGTCATCTCGAACCTCGCCCTCACATTCAATAACAGTGGAACGCTGAACGGCGACTTCATCGGCGGCGATACGGAGGGACAGGGCCCGCCCTGGTTCGACACCGTCACCAACTCCGGAGCGATCACCGGCAACGCCTATTTGTCGGGTGGCGACGACGTGTTCGCCAACTCGGGCGCGGGACATATCGACGGCATCGTCGATCTTGGCCCCGGGGCCGACCAATATGCCGGCGCAGGCGCGGTGGATCGAGTCACGGGCGAACAGGGCAACGACATCATTGATGGCGGGGGCGCCAACGACCTGCTTATGGGCGGGTCGGGCGACGATCAGCTGACTGGCGGAACCGGCAATGACGGCCTCTACGGAGAAGGCGGCCGCGACCTCATCCAGACCGCCGGCGGCGACGTCGTCGATGCCGGCACCGGCGCCGATCGGGTCGAGCTGGGCGATTACAGTTTCCGCTCGGTCGAGGGCGGCGACGGCCTCGATACATTGGTGCTCGCCAGCGGCGCGGTGATCCTCGACCTCTCGGCGGCGCTGGCGGCTGGCCGGATCACCGATTTCGAAATCATCGAGATGCGCGCCAACCAGTCGCTGATCGTCCGGCCGAGCGATGTCGCGGCAATTGGCGCCGGAATATCGCTGCGGATCGACGGCACGGCGACCGACACCGTGACCCTCGTCGGCGCATGGGTCCAGGGGTCGAATGTCTCGGTCAACGGATTGACCTACGAGCAGTGGAGCCTGTCCGGCGAAACCGTGCTCGTTTCGCTCGCTGCAAACGTCGTGGCGTCGGCCAGCGCTCCAGCCGGAACAGGCCTCGACGCGATCGCCGCCGGCGCAATCCCGCTTCTTCCCGGTGACGCGGCCGGCATCGATTTCCAGCCGACCGACTGGCAGGTCGCCAATTACGAAATCATCGGAACCTTGACGATCGAGGAAGGTCAAACCTGGGTCGGTCTCGATGGGGACAACCCCGTCTACGCCTGGCGCGACACCTCCAGGCTGGTGGTCGACGGCACGCTGGCTGCGATCAATGACGTCCACGAGCGTGCAGTCGCCGCTGATTTCATGAACTTCGTGGAGACGACCAATAATGGCCTGATCACCGCGCAGAGCACTGGGCCAATGGAATATCCGCTGCCCGCCTATTTCCCGTATGTGATCGGTGCTTGCGGCGTGTCCGGCGGGTTCAAGCTCACCAACAACGGCTTGATCGACGCCTATTCTGTCTACGGCACGGCTGAGGCCGTCGGCAAGATGGAAATCTGGCCGGCCGACGACACCTTTCCCGAAACCTATGTGGACAAAAGTTATGTGCCGATCGTCATCAATAGCGGAACAATCCAGGCATGGAGCGAGCACAGCTTCGCATTCGGCCTGGCCGACACGCAGCAGACGACCAACACCGGTACCATCCAGGCGCACGGCGCAAGAGGCTCCATCGCCATTTGGTCGGAAGGCTTCGTTCATAACAGCGCGACCGGGGTCATCACCGCGGAGACCGACGGCACCGGAACGGAGACCGCGATCCTGGTCCACGACCAGAGCGGCGGAGTCGATGGCACAGCGATTCCAGAAGTCGTCAACGCTGGGTTGATCGCGGCTCGGATTGCGATCGACGTCCAGTTCGCACCGTTCGGATTTCATCTCGACAACAGCGGGCACATTTACGGTCTGGTGAATCTCGGTGGAGAGGTCGACACCGCGACCAACACGGGGACTATCGACGGCGACATCAACCTTGGTGCCGCCAACGACACGTACGACGGACACTCGGGCGTTCAGAACGGAATAATCCACGCCGGCGACGGCAATGACAGCGTCACGGGCGGAAAACTCGTCGACACCCTCTACGGCGATCTCGGCCATGACACGTTGATCGGAAACGCCGGTAACGACTTCCTTGAGGGTGGCTACGGCGATGACGTCATGGACGGCGGGTTGGGCGTCGATATCGCGTCCTATGACGAAGCGAACTACTTCGGAGTCAACGTCAACCTCGGCATCACAGTTGCGCAGAATACGGTCGGCGCGGGCTGGGATACGCTCACCGGCATCGAAAACCTTATCGGGTCGAATCTCGACGACCAACTCACCGGCAATTCGACCGCCAATAGCCTCTACGGGCTGGACGGCAATGATCTCCTCGACGGCGGCGCGGGAGCGGACAAGCTCTATGGCGGGCTTGGCAACGACACGTTCGTGGTCGATGATATCAATGACATCATCTCGGAATATAGCGGCGAGGGCACGGACCTCGCCCAGGCGTCGGTGACCTACACGCTACGCTCGGGCATCGAGAACCTCACGTTGACCGGCGTCGCGGCGATCGACGGCACCGGCAATGCAGTTGCGAACTTCATCCGCGGCAATGGAGCCGCGAACACGCTCGACGGCGGAAACGGGAACGACACGCTCTACGGCAACGCCGGCAATGACACGCTAATCGGTGGAAGCGGCAACGATTTGCTGCAGGGCAACACCGGCAACGACAATATGGCCGGCGGCATCGGCAACGACATCTACTACGTCGATGCCCTCGGGGATGTCGTGACCGAGAACGCGGGCGAAGGCACCGACGTCGTGCGATCGTCGATCACCTACACGCTCGGAGCCGATGTCGAGGACCTCACCCTGCTCGGCACTGCGGCCAACGCGACCGGCAATGGGCTGAACAACAACATCCACGGCAGCGACATCGCCAACCTGATCGACGGCGGTGCCGGCGCGGATCAGATGTACGGCCTTGACGGCGACGACACCTATGTCGTCGACGATGGGGGCGACCGGGTGTTTGAGACCGTGACCGGCGGCGCCGACACCGTTCTTGCCAGCATTACGTTCAAGCTTGGCTCGGGGGTCGAGAATGTCACCCTGACCGGGGCCTCGTCGATCGATGCGACCGGCAACAGCCTTGCCAATGTGCTCATCGGCAATGCCGGGTCGAACGAGCTCGTCGGTCAGACCGGAAACGATGCGCTGACCGGCAATGACGGCAATGACATCCTCAATGGCGGCGAGGGTGCCGACGCGATGACCGGGGGCACCGGCAACGACACTTATTATGTCGACAATGCTGGCGACACGGTGACCGAGAATGCCGGCGAAGGCACCGACGTGGTCAAGGCCAGCGTCAGCTGGGCCTTGGGCGTCAATATCGAGAACCTGACCCAGGGCGGCTCTGCCTCGATCGACGCCACCGGCAACGGCCAGAACAACTCGATCCACGGCAATATCGGGGCGAACGTCCTCAATGGCGCCGGCGGCGACGATGCCCTCAATGGTGGCGCCGGTGCAGACACGTTGATCGGCGGTGTCGGCCGCGACACGATGACCGGCGGAGCAGACAACGACCTGTTCAAGTTCGCGGACGGCGACTTCGGCGGCGTCACCCGCTCCACCGCGGACCGCATCGTCGACTTCGCTACGGGCGACAAGGTCGACCTAAGCGCGGTCGATGCCAATACGTTGCTCGCATCCGACCAAGGCTTCAGCTTCATCGGCACCGGCGCGTTCAGCCACACCGCCGGCGAGCTTCGCTACGAGCAGGTCGCTGGCAACACCTACCTCAGCGGCGATACCAACGGCGACGGCATCGCCGACTTCATGATCAAGCTCGACGGATTGCATACCGTCAGCGGTGCCGATCTGATCTTCTGACGGCTTCGCACACATGGCCTGCTGTGCACGATCCTCACGTATTCGATGATCGGATAGCCCCTTTCGAAGGGCCCAATAACGTGACGCGACGCCTCGCGCATAACTTAATTGCCGATTGCCAACAGCAATTTACCGGCTAGCTTGCCGGGCGCGCGGAGGGCTCAACCGCGCGGAGTGTTGGAGCAGTAGTCGGCGTTGACTAAGCGCGTGTCGCTTGTCGGGCAATTCCGGTTCTGCATCCCGTGAGAAACTGGGGAATCTGGAACGATGCCGACTTACACGAACCCGACCGGCAATGTCACGGCGACGAGCGGCGACGACAGCATCATCGTCAACACGCCATGGACGGAAGCGACGACAGTCGATGCGGCCGACGGCCATGACACCCTGCTCGTCCAGTTCGAAGATACCGGACCGGTCAGCTACTACGTTTCCGACTCGTCCAATACGGGCTTCTTGAACGCGTACATCCAGCGCGGTCCGCAGGCATCGTTCGTATCGCTCACTGTGAATCACGTCGAAGACGTCACCCTGCATGGCACGTCGAACAACGACATCTTCAGTCTCTATATTGGCCCCAACACTGCATCCTCAGGCCTCGCAGTGAGCCTGGACGGCGCCGCCGGTCAGGACACCCTCTCCTTTAACTGGTCCCAGCTGACAACCGGACTGAGCTTCCAGGTCAATGGTTCAACCATCACGAGCGACTTCGGTTCGTTCACCAATTTCGAGACGTTCGGGATTCGCGCCGGCTCCGGCAACGATACCATTACGACCGGCGATGGCGATGACTTCATCGCCACGGGCGCCGGCGTGGATACCGTCAATGCCGGAGCCGGCAACGATGGCATTGAGATCACCGCAAACGGCGGAACGATTGATGGCGGCGCAGGCGACGACTATTTCGTCATCTACGACCTGACGACGGCGTTCGCCGGGAGCATCATTGGCGGCGACGGCCAGGACAAGCTCACGCTTCAGGCCACGACGATGACCAGCGACATGAGCTTCGTCGTCAACGGATCGAACATCACCAGCAACATCGGGACGTTCAGCGGCTTTGAGCAGTTCGAGTTCCACCTCGGATCCGGCAACGACACGGTCACCGGGGGTAACGGCGACGACTATCTCATCGGCGGAGATGGCAACGACACCTTGTCGGCCGGTGATGGCAACGACACGGTCAACGGGCAAGCAGGCGATGACACGCTGAACGGCGGTGCGGGCAATGATTCGCTCGGCGGCGAAAATGGCAACGACACCATCGACGGCGGTGACGGCAACGACAACATTTATGGAGACAGCTTTCCATCGTTCCCCGGCGACGGCAACGATCACCTGAGCGGAGGGGCCGGCCATGACTCGATTTATGGTGGCGGTGGCGATGACACGATCGATGGAGGTGCGGACGACGACTCCCTGTATGGCGGAGCAGGCTCGGACCATCTCGACGGTGGTGACGGCAACGACTGGCTGAGCGGCGACGGCGAATATGCCTACTCGGCGGGCGATAATTTTGCCGATGTCCTGATCGGCGGAATCGGCGACGACACTCTCGATGCCGGCTATGGCGATTCGGTCGATGGCGGTACCGGCACCGATTCACTGCAATTCAATGGATATACCGCGCCCGCCGGCATTTCCGCCGACTTCTCCCAGCTCGCCGGTGGCGGCACGATCATCGTCGGCGGCGCAACGCTGACCGGAATCGAATATGTTACCGGCATAAGCGGCACACCATTCGATGATAACATCATCGCCGGAGCGGTCCCCGGCATTGACGGGATCACCCTCGATGGCTGGGGCGGAAACGACAACCTGACTGGCAGCTCCGGCACCGACATGATCTATGGCGGCGACGGCGACGACATCATTCACGGTGGCGTCGGGCTTAATCCCGCAATCTCGCCATCGACCGATCGGCTGATGGGCGAGAACGGCAACGACACCATCTACAGCGGCCCGGATGGCGCGCTCGTCTCGGGCGGAAATGGCGACGACACAATCTACGGCGCCGACGCCTATGACGAGTTGAACGGGGATAACGGCAACGACGTCATGTACGGCGGTGGCGGGAACGACGGCCTGCAGGGGTGGGACGGCAGCGATCATCTCGATGGCGGCGCCGGGGCCGACGCCATGGATGGCGGCGATGGGGACGATACCTACGTCGTCGACAACGTTGGCGACGTCGTTTGGGAGTATGATCCTGACGGCACTGGCACCAGAGGCAACGATACTGTCCTTTCATCCGTGTCGTTCGCCCTGCCGGGCATGATCGAGAACCTGACCCTGACCGGCAGCGAGGCCATCAACGGCACCGGAAATTCTCTCAACAACATTCTGACCGGCAACGGTGCCGACAACATCTTGGTCGGCGGTGCCGGAAACGACACGCTAAAGGGCGGAGCGGGGTCCGACACAGCATCCTACGTCGGCTTTGCACCTGTGACTGTGAGCCTAGCTATTGTTGGGCCGCAGGACACCGGCGGCGCCGGGATCGATACGCTGAGCTCAATCGAGAACCTCATCGGATCCTGGTCGTCGGATACTCTCACCGGCAATGCATTCAGTAACATCATCGATGGCAGCGGCAGCACCGACACTATGATCGGTGGCGCTGGCAGCGACACCTACATCGTCGACATGACCGGGGACGTAGTCATTGAGAGCGCTGGAGAAGGCACGGACACCGTTCGGGCGAGCGCGAGCTATTCGCTCAGCGCCAATGTCGAGAATCTGGTTCTTACCAACGGAGGCGACATCAACGGTACTGGCAACGCGCTCGACAATCGCTTGACCGGCAACGACGGTAACAATGTCCTGAACGGCGGCGCCGGCGCTGACACCATGGCAGGCGGCCTTGGCGACGACACGTTCATTGTCGACAATGTCGGCGACATCATCACCGAGTTCACTGGCGAGGGCACCGACCTCGTCCTGTCGTCGGTGACGTACACGCTGCGCTCGGGTCTCGAGAACATGACCCTCACCGGCGCGGCGGCGATCGACGGCACAGGCAACGCGGTCGCGAACTTCATCCGCGGCAATGGAGCCGCTAACACGCTCGACGGCGGAAACGGAAATGACACCCTGTACGGGAATGCCGGCGACGACACGCTAACCGGCGGCAGCGGCAACGACCTGCTGCAGGGGAACACCGGCAACGACCACATGACCGGGGGCGTCGGCAACGACACCTATTATGTCGACGCCCTCGGCGACACGGTCAGCGAGAACGCGGACGAAGGCACCGACATCGTGATCGCGAGCATCGACTACACGCTCGGCGCCAATCTCGAGAACCTGACTCTGCAGGGCACGGCGATCAACGCGATCGGCAATGCCGCGAACAACCTCATCCACGGCAACAACAGTGACAACTGGATCGATGGTGGCAGCGGCGCGGACCAGATGTACGGGCTTGGGGGCGATGACCATTATGTCGTCGACAATGCCGGCGACCGAGTGTTCGAGACTGTTACCGGCGGCACGGACACGGTGCTCGCCAGCGTTACGTTCAAGCTCGGGTCGGGAGTCGAGAACCTGACGATGACCGGAATCGCGTCGATCGACGCGACCGGCAACAGCCTCGCCAACGAGATCATCGGCAACAATGGCTCGAACGAGCTCATCGGCGAGACCGGCAACGATAGCCTGACCGGCCAAGGCGGGAATGACATCCTCAATGGCGGCGAAGGCGCTGACGCCATGTCCGGAGGCACCGGCAACGACACGTATTACGTCGACAATGTCGGAGACGTCGTCGCCGAAAGCGCCGGCGAGGGCACCGACGTGGTCAAGGCGAGCATCAGCTGGACGCTCGGGCTTTACACCGAGAACATGACGCTTGGCGGCTCGTCGGCGATCAACGGGACCGGCAACGAACTCAACAACTCGATTCATGGCAATGCTGGGGCGAATGTGCTCAACGGCGCCGATGGCGATGACGCGCTCAACGGTGGCGCCGGTGCGGACACGCTGATCGGCGGTGTCGGCCGCGACACGATGACCGGAGGCGCGGACAACGACCTGTTCAAGTTCGCGGACGGCGACTTCGGTGGTGTGACCCGTGCCAGCGCCGACCGCATCGTCGACTTCGCCTCAGGCGACAAGATCGACCTCAGCGCGGTCGACGCCGATACGGGCCTGGCCTCTGACCAGAGCTTCAGCTTCCTCGGTACCGGGGCATTCACCAACACTGCCGGCGAGCTTCGGTTCGAGCAGGTCGCCGGCAACACCTACCTCAGCGGCGATACCGACGGCGACGGCATCGCCGACTTCATGATCAAGCTCGACGGCCTCCACACCGTTCAAGCCGGCGACCTCGTTCTCTGATCGGCGACCCCCCGCACTGGCAAGCATGTCATTGCGGGCGCGAACCGGCTGATGCATGCTACCTTGCGTGAGCCCGGCCGACGCGACATCCGAGACTGCCGCCGACCGTCCCGCAGAGGACCCGTTGGCTCATTCCGACGCGGACAATTCATCAGAGAATCCGCCGCGGTGGCTCGGGGTCATGCGCCACTTGCTCAACGTCGCGCTCGGCCTCCTCGCCGCGCAGGCATCAGTGCTCCTCAGATTCTGGCTGAATATACCGATCGACGTCCTGCCCTTCTTCCTTGTGGTGATCGCGGTCTGCCTGATTACCGTCCAGGCCGGACTGGTCGGAGGCTTCACGACCATGGTCGCGGGAGGGCTGCTGACCTGGTACTATCTGCTCGATCCGTCCGGAACCTGGACGCTCGACAGCGCCGATGAATATGCGCTGCTGGGCTATTTCTCGGTTAGCGGCGTCATCCTCGCAACCTCCCAGCTGTATCGGCTCAGCGAACAGAAGCGCCAGGCCGTCGCGCTCGAACTGGCGCGGCAAGAAGCGCGTCACCAGACCCTTTTCGCCCGCGAAATGTCGCACCGCCTCAAGAACGCGATGGCAATCGTCCAGGCGATGGCAACCCAGACCTTCAGCCGCGATACGCCCGAGGTCGACAAGTTCAACGGCCGGCTGATGGCGCTGGCCGATGCGCACAACCTCCTCAACGAGCATGTGAAGCAGCCGACGGCTTCAGTCTCCGAAGTGGTTGAGACGGCCATCCGCCCGTTTCGCGATCATTCGGACCGATTCCGGGTCTCTGGACCCGAAACACCGCTTCCCGATCAGCAGGTCGTGTCGCTCGCGATCGCCCTCCACGAGCTTGGGACCAACGCGGTCAAATATGGCGCCCTGAAAAACGACAAAGGGTGGGTGTCGATCGATTGGAGCGATGCTGGAAATCGGCTCCGGCTCGACTGGAAGGAGCATGACGGACCTCCCGTCAAAGCGCCGTCGACCAAGGGCTTCGGCTCCCGGCTCCTCGCGCGTGCCGCCATGGGCACCGAGCTCAAGTTCGAACCCGATGGCCTCCGCTGCATCTTCACCTCGCGCATCTGATTCTCGTTCCATCTCCGCAAGATCGGTGGATTTGCCACGGCTGATTGCGCGGCTATGAATGGATCGTCGGCCAATGCTCGGCCCGAGGCGCGGCACGACCTGTAAGGAGGCACTGTGGCGACGATCGACGGCACCAGCGGTAACGATACCCTGAACGGAACCACGGGAATCGACACGATATACGGCCGCGGGGGGGACGATACGATCGACGGCGGCGACGGGGCCGATACGATCTACGGCGATTTCGGGATCGAGTTTGCTGACGACGGAAATGATCAGATAAGCGGTGGCGCCGGCAATGACACGATCCACGGGGGCGCCGGCAACGACACGATCAACGGCGGGGCAAACGACGACACTCTTGCCGGCGGCCACGGCGCTGACTGGATCGACGGCGGCGACGGAAACGACTGGATCGGTGGCTACGGAGAATATGATCCGAACGCGCCAGACGATGGCGTCGGCGACGTCCTGATCGGCGGGCTCGGCGACGACACCTTTGCCGCAGGCTATGCCGACAGCGTCGATGGCGGCAGCGGGATCGACAGGCTTTACTATAACGCACTCGGAGGTACCGCTGGAATCACCGCCGATTTCTCGCAGCTGGCGAACGGCGGGACGACCACCGTTGCTGGCGCGACATTGACGGGCATTGAATATGTGCTGGGCATCGACGGCACGAACTTCAACGATACTATTGTCGCAGGCCCCGTTTCCGGCACCGATGGGATCACTATAAACGGCTGGGGCGGCGACGACGATCTGACCGGGACTGCCTTTGCCGACTATATGGATGGCGGCGACGGCAACGACACGATCCGCGCCCTGGCCGGCGCCGACATGATCCATGGCGGACTGGGTGGCGACGCCGTCGATGGTGGGGACGGCGCCGACACCATTTACGGCGACAACAGTCCGTTTTCTTCCCCCTTCGACGGCAACGACACGCTCAATGGCGGCGTCGGCAACGACACGATCTATGGTGGCGGCGGCAACGACGTGATCAATGGCGACGGCGACTCCGATAATCTGACCGGAGGCCTGGGCTCGGACCAGATAGACGGCGGTGACGGCAACGACGTCCTGACGGCTGGCGAATCCTCGAATGAGGACGATGCTGTCGACGTGCTTAAGGGCGGAGCCGGGAATGACCGTATCTTCGCGGGCTACGGCGATAGCGTCGATGGCGGTACCGGGACCGATTCCCTTTCGTATGATGCCACCGCCTCCATCGCCGGTATCAATCTCGATTTTTCGACGTTAACCAGCGGCGGCACGATCAACGTCGGGGGTGCAACCCTCGGCGGTATCGAAATCGTGGACCAGATCACCGCGACGAACTTCGACGATACGATCATTGCCGGCGCGCCCGGCGGCAACACGACAGTCATTTCGGGCCTCGCCGGCAACGACCACATCACCGGCTCGGCAGGTGTGGACAGGCTGATCGGCGGTGATGGCGACGACGTCCTTACCGGAGGTGCCGGCGGAGACACGCTATTCGGTTTCGACGGCAATGACATTTTCCGCGACACCGCCGCGGGGTTCAATGGCGACACGATCGACCTGACGACCGACGATTCAATCATCATCACCGACGCGAACATCAACTCGTTCACGTTCAGCGTTTCAGGTGGATACGTCACCTACACCGGTGGATCGCTTTACATCGGCTCGGGGCAGCCCGGGCACGTCGTTGCAACAGCGGCAGCGGGCGGCGGCGTGGAGCTCAAACTCCAGCTCCCGCCGGTCGGCACGAACGACCAGATCGCGAACCAGCTCATCAACGGCTTCTGGAACTGGAACGGCGAAGGTGCTCACCACTTCAACGTCGGCCAGGGCGGGACGATCACGATCGACATTCACACCCTGAACTCGACCGAACAGTCGATGGCGCGCGCCGCGTTCGGCCAGTGGCACGACATCATCGGCGTCAAATTCCAGGAAGTGACCAGCGGCGCCCAAATCCTCATCACTGACGAGGAAGACCCGACGATGGGCGGCTCGCCCAGCGCCTATACCGAAGACAATTCATCGGGCGGCGTCACCACTTCCGCTCACATCCATATCTCGGCTTCCTGGGTGACATATTTCGGAAGCGAGTATGGCTCGTACGGGTTCCAGACCTACCTGCACGAAATCGGCCATGCGCTCGGGCTGGGGCATTCGGGCAATTACAACCAGACCGCGGATTACGGAGCGGACGCGCTGTTCGCGAATGACTCCTACGCGACGACCGTCATGTCCTACTTCGACCAGGCGGAAAACTCGTATGTCGCGGGAAAACACTTTTCGACGCTGGGCGCCGGCACCCCGATGCAGGCCGATATCTTGGCAGCGCAACTATTGTACGGCGTGCCAACCTCGACCCGCCCCGGGGACACGATCTACGGCCAAAACACCAATGCCGGCGAACCCTTCAACGCCGTTCTGAACGACGACGTTGCCTATACCATCTTTGACAGCGGCGGCACTGACACCATCGACTACTCAGGCAATGGAAACGGGCAGCTGATCAATCTGAACCCGGAAACCTTCTCCAACGTCGGTCACTACACCGGCAACCTTTCGATTGCGCGCGGTGTCGTCATTGAAAATGCCACCGGTGGCTTCGGACCCGATTCATTGATCGGAAACTCCGTTGGAAATGTCCTCACGGGGAACGCCGGAAATGACCAACTCACCGGCAATGGAGGCGACGACACGCTCGTCGGTGGCGACGGCGATGACACGCTGATCGGCGGCGCTGGCCATGACCTGATGCAGGGCGGCTTCGGAAGCGACACCTACATCATTGCCAATGCTTCGGATCACACCGCGGCAGAAATTGCCGATATGGGAGGAGACTATCCCGACACCGTCCGCTTCACCGCGACAAGCGCCAGCACGCTGACCTTTTACGCCGGTGAGGGCGGGTTCGAGCATGTCGATATGAGCGATGTGAAGGGGACGACGGCACTGAATGTCGATGCAAGCGCTCTCGTCGACCCGTTCTGGAGCGGCCTCACGATCCTCGGCAACGCCGGAGCGAATATCATCAAGGGAACCGGGCTCGACGACACGCTTGCGGGCGCGTCCGGCAACGATCGCCTTGAAGGGAACGCGGGTACGGATTCGCTGCAGGGCGGCGATGGCGACGACTATCTTTACGGCAACGCCGGCAATGACAATTTTTACGGCGGAGCCGGCTACGACCGCATGTACGGCGGCGTCGGCGACGACACTTACTACGTCGATGACGCGACCGACTTCGCTTACGAGAATGACGGCGAGGGTCGCGACACGGTCGTCAGTTCGATCGACCTGACGCTACGCGCCAATGTTGAAGACCTGACGCTCACCGGCGCTGCGTTTGCTGGCAAGGGTAATGCGCTCGACAACGTCATCGAGGGCACAGGCGGCGCCAACAAGCTCTACGGCTATGCAGGGAACGACACGCTCGTCGGCGGGTACGGAGATGATTTCCTGTTCGGGGCCGAGGGCAATGACAGCCTGTCGGGCGATGGCGGGTATGACCGCATGTACGGCGGCACGGGCGACGATGAGTATTTCGTCAGCGACACCACCGACTATGCGTATGAGAACCTCGGCGAAGGCTATGACACAGCCGTCTCACTGATCGCCTCGTATCAACTGAGGGCCAATATCGAAGAGCTCGACCTCGGCGAAGGCTGGCCTGCCGTTCGAGGGTACGGCAACGAGCTGGACAATATGATCGTCGGCAACTCGGCCGATAACTTCCTCTGCGGCCGCGACGGGAGCGACTGGCTGAAGGGCAATACCGGAAACGACATCCTTTACGGTGAAAACGGCAACGACACGCTTCAGGGCGGCGCTGGCATGGACCGCATGTACGGCGGCGCGGGCCAGGACAAGTTCGTCTTCCGCAATGGCGATTTCGCCGGGATGACGAGTTCGACGGCGGACCGCATCCATGACTTCAGCGAGGCGGATAATGACATCATTCACCTGAGCGGTGTCGATGCCAATTCGCTCGTTGCCGGGGACCAGGCGTTCAGCTTCATTGGCTCGGCGGCCTTCAGCCATAGTGCCGGAGAGCTTCGCGCCTATCAGTCGGCCGGCCAGACCTGGATCCAGGGCGATTTCAACGGTGACGGCGTCGCCGACTTCCTGATCCGGGTCGACGGGCTACACACCCTGACCGCGACCGACTTCATTCTCTAAATTGGAAACGACGCCCCGGCTCCTGCCGAGACGCTGCCATCCCAACTCGATCCCGTCTTAGTGTCCGGGCGGCGGCGGTGCCGCCTGATATCCGCCGAGCTGCGCGACCAATTTCTTGTACGCGTCGAGATAGGCCAGCACGATGACCTGCCCGATCTCGGTGTTCTGGTAGCCCGACGCTCCGGCCGCACCGAAGCCGCCCCACCAGCCGGCCGCGCCGCCGGCGCCCCAGCTGATGTCGCGCTTGCGGAAATAGCCTTGGGTCAGAGCTTCTTCCTCGGTCGTGCGGGCGTTGACCAGCGACAGCGTGACCGTCGCCTCGCCCTTCTTGACGTTGATCCCGCCGGCGAGCGCGCCAACCGCGCCCCAGCCGCCGCCGAAGTGACCG
>Ga0207647_10000107_pt1 | contig 63716 bp, 53 predicted proteins | sample KBSCornC2_FD_184295 | JGI IMG/M metagenome (GOLD analysis project Ga0207647, IMG submission 184295) | Corn rhizosphere microbial communities from Kellogg Biological Station, Michigan, USA - C2 (SPAdes) (version 2) | ecosystem: Host-associated > Plants > Roots > Rhizosphere ...
CGTTGTCATTCGGTGAATTCGATCGCTGGAATGCGCGCTGGTCGCCGGATGGCAGGCGCGTCGCGCTGATTAGCAACCAGCATGGCAATACGAGCCTCGTCGTGCATGACGTCGTTGGAGCAGCCGAGACTTCGTTGGTTGCCACCAAGCGCAAATATCTGTCGCCGCGCGCGCCCGTGACAATCGACGTCGTCGATGAAAATGGCCGGCCGACACCGGCGCGAATCGCCATTGTCGGAAGCGACGGACGAGCGGCGGCCCCGGATCGCGCGTGGCTGGCCGCAGACGACGGGTTCGACCGGAAGCTGCAGCGGGCCGAAACGCACTATTTCGACTGCGAAAGCCGCTGCACGGTCGATCTGCCCGCGGGGGACGCGGACGTCTGGGTGCAGCATGGGCTGCGATACCTCCCGCTCCGGCGAAAGGTGAGGGTCGCCGAAGGGCAACCGGGCAGTGTTTTTGTCAAGCTTGTGCCGAACGATCTGCCAACGTCATTCGGCAAGTTCGTGAGCGCCGACCTCCACGTGCACATGAACTATGGCGGACACTATCGAGCGACGCCGGAAACGCTCGCCGCGCAGGCCCGAGCTGAGGATCTCAACGTCGTCTACAACCTCCTCGTCAACAAGGAGGAGCGCGTTCCGGACATCGCCTATTTTCGTCCCGGCCCGGACCCGATCGGCGGCAACGGTCTGCTGATCCTGCACAGCCAGGAATATCATACGAGCTACTGGGGCCACTTGGGACTGCTCGGGCTGTCGGATCATTATCTCGCACCCGGCTTCTCGGCTTATCAGAACAGCCCGCTGGCGAGCGCCTATCCCGACAATGGCGCCGTTGCGGACCTGGCGCACGCGCAGGGAGCGCTGGTCGGCTATGTGCATCCGTTCGACACCGTGCCCGACCCGGTGAACGACAAGTATCTCACCAACGAGCTTCCCGCCGACGTCGCGCATGGCAAGGTCGATTATATGGAGATCGTTGGGTTCTCCGATCACAAGGCGACGGCGCAGGTTTGGTACCGCTTGCTCAACCTCGGCTTCCGGATTCCTGCTGGAGCTGGCACCGACGCGATGACCAATTATGCCGACCTGCGCGGTCCTGTCGGAATGAACCGCTTATTCCTCGACACCGGCGGAGTGCTCACGCCCACAGCCGTGAACTCGGCGCTGAAGGCGGGCCGGACCTTTGCGACAAATGGTCCGCTTCTCGGGCTCGAAATTGACGGAAAACATCCCGGGAGCACCGTACAGCGCAAGGGTTCGGCGAAACTCCATTATCGTGTGTCGCTGCGCTCTTTCGTGCCCGTCGATCATCTCGAGCTGGTCCAGAACGGGAAGGTCATGAAGTCATTCGACATCGCCGCCGATCGCCAGCATTTCGATGGACAAGGCGAAGTCGATGTTTCGGCCGATAGCTGGCTCGTCCTTCGCGCCTGGAATGATGGGTCGAACCCGCTCGTGCTCGACATTTATCCCTATGCGACGACCAGCCCCATTTATGTGGATCTACCCGGCGGGCTTGCGCGAAATCGTGAAGACGCTGCCTATTTCGTGGCCTGGCTCGACCGGACGATCAGCGACGCGGCGAGCCGGACAGATTATCGAAATGAAACTGAGCGAAAGACCGTGCTCGACTATCTGCGATCAGCCCGTGAGAGCTTCATTCGTCTTCAGGGTCCCACCAATAATTCACGAGGACATTGAAGCGTTCGAGCGCTTCGACGTGATGGAACCAGCCCATCGGAATGTAGATGGCGTCGCCGGGTGATAGCTCGGCTTCCACCGCCATTGGCTGCGCCTTAGCGAACAGTGGGAACCGGTCGAGATCGGGTGCGGTGAGGTGCACCATGCTCACCGGCGTGCCCCCGGGCGTAGGGTCCGCTGGACCCATGTACAGATATTGCTCCGCGGCCGGTGGGAACAAGGTGAAGCGACGGCGGCCGGCAGCGACCACCGCGACATTCTCGTACGAATCCCTGTGCGTCGCGACTTTCGCAGCATTGCCGATCCAAAGCCGGGGCTCGGCCGACGATGGGACGAACGGCATGGGATGTGCCGCTGAGAAGCCGTTGACGAACTGGTCGGCGAGCAGGCTCTGCGCGGCCATCGCAAATGGCCGGTCGGCCTGCTCCTGTTCGCGAAGGGCCGCGATCAGGCCCGGCAGATTCCCGTGGCCGTGAATGAAGTTCATCGATTGCGTGTCATCGCCGTAGTGGAACCGCCCTTCCAGCTCCGGATCGGCGCGAAGGAACCGGGCCTCCGTGGCGGTCGCATTCTTCGCCAGCAGGTCGGCGATGCGGCCCGCGCTTTGTCTCCCGGCCGTGACTAGGGGCCACTGATTGGCGATGCCGCGCAGGACTGCCGGCTCTTTCGACGGCAGGATTTCTGTGCGGAATTCCTCGACAGTCGGTGCGACGAATTCCCTGATCGGCCTGGGCCGTTCAGTTGGTGATGAATTCATAAGCATCGCCCTCGCCGCGGCGGGCATTGATGCCCTTCGCTCGGAGCGCCTCGATGTGCGGTTCCAGCCGCGCGTTGAACTCTTTCTCGTCGCGCGGGCCCTTCGGCCGCCATGCGATTTCCGCCAGCGCAAGCAGGCGCGGAAAGGTCATGAATTGCATGTAACGCTCGGTGGCGATGAACTCGGTCCAGACCGCGGCCTCTACGCCGATAACGTGCGATGCCTCTTCCGGCGTGTAACTGTCGGGAACAGGCTCGAACGCGAGCATCTTGCCGATCGATTGTGGCCCGCCCTTGTTGCCTTCCCATGGAGCGCCCGGCTCGCCAGGTCCCTGCGCGTAGTCGAAGTAGAGCTGGTCGGCCGGCGACATGACGATGTCGTAGGCATTTTTCGCGGCGGCATCACGCACGTCGGGCCGATCGCGCCGCCACCACTGGATGACGACGCTCTTGGGTGCGGCGGCGTCAACCTGCTCGTCCCAGGCCATCGGGCGCTTGCCCAGGCTTTCGATGATTGCGACGACCTTGCGGCCGAAATAGGCTTCGACGTCGTCCGTGCTTTTTAGCCCTCGCTCGGCCTTGAGGCGGTCGACATCCGCCATTCCATTCCAGACTTCGTCGCCCACCTCATCACCGCCAAAATGAATGTAGGGCGCGGGGAAAATCTTCGCCGCTTCAGTGAGGATGCCGCGGATGAAGTCGTAGGTTTGGGGGTTGGCGGGATTGAAGGCGCTGCCCTCCTTGTTGAAAAACTCAGGATAGGCGTGCGCGGCCGCTCCCGAATGGCCGGGCATCTCGATTTCGGGGACAATCATGATGTGCCGGTCGGCGGCGTATTGCACGATTTCGCGCATCTCGGCGGTCGTGAAATATTGCCGCTTGCCGCCGGACAGCGAGCCCACTGAGATCAGCTTCGGGTAAGCCGGGATTTCGAGCCGCCAACCCTCATAGTCCGTCAGGTGCAGCTTCAACGAGTTCAGCTTGTAGGCCGCCATCTCGTCGATGATCTTGAGCAGCGCTTCCTTGCCGAAGAAATGGCGCGCCACGTCGACGGTCAGACCGCGCCAGCGGAAGCGCGGTTCGTCGACGATATCGACTGCCGGGACCATGCCTTTGCTGTCGACAAGCTGACGCAGCGTCTGCGCCCCATAGAACAAGCCACGCGGGTCCGACGCCTCAATGAGGATCGTCTTTCCCGCCGCTTTCAGGTGATATCCTTCGGGATTGGGCACCTTTGCCTTCGGCACCAGCAGGAGTCGTACGATCGAGCTCGATCCCTTGCTCGCTTTCAGGCCTAGGCTGTTCGACAGATAAGCTGCCGTTGCTCCTGCTTCGTTGGAGCCAATGACTCGCGTCGTGGGCGTGATCGCGACTTCGCCAGTGGACCATGCGACCTTTGCCGGCATTGGAATTAGCGACGGTGTCGCCGCAGCGGGCGCAGCAATTATTGCGATCAGAATGGCGAAGATTCGGAACACGGCCACACTCATACTCCAGCGTTGTCACGCACACGCGCACGATCCTCCAGTGCCCGATCCGGTGCAATGGCCGTTGCGAAGGCATGCAAGGGTTGCCAACCTGCGCGCGCGATGAAGCGCAATGCGACCATTGACGACGTGGCGAAGGCGGCAGGCGTTGCACGCACGACCGTCTCGCGAGTGCTCAACAACGGCGCCAATGTCCGGGCGGAGACCCGGGAACGCGTCCAGCGTGCCATTGAAGAGCTCGGTTTTTCCGTAAATCAGCAAGCCCGGGCGCTGGCTAGCGGCGCTGGCCGGCAGGTCATGCTGATCCACGCCCACGATCCGGAACGTGAGCCCAATAGCTACTATCACGCCGGCCTTGAGCTTGGTGCTTTGCGCGCCTGCTCAGCGCTTGGCGCGGATCTCATCACACGTGCGATAGACCCACATGTCGGCAATCCCTGGCGGCTCATTTCGACGATGATCGACCGCGATCGGCCGATGGGGGTCATTCTGACACCGCCACTTTCCGATCACGTCGGGCTGCTTGAGTCAGCCAGACGCGCGGGAGTAAGTATGGTGGCGATCTCGGCAGGCGAAGGTGCGCGCGAGTTCGTGTCCGCAGTCGGGATCGACGAGCGAAGCGGGGGCAGGGCGCTCGGCGAGCATCTGACCGGGCTCGGACATCGCCGACTGGGGATGGTCAAAGGACCGTCGGACCATCGCGCCGCGAGCCTCCGCTATGATGGATTCGTCGAAGCACTTCGAGCAGCGGGTATCGAAGCAGAGCCGTGGACCGCGACAGGCGACTTCACTTTCAAGTCTGGCGTTGAGGCAGTCGAGAAACTGTTGGCTGATCGCGCCGGCGTCTCGGCTTTGGCGTGCGCCAACGACGACATGGCAGCAGGAGCCATGTTCGCGCTCCACCGTGCCGGAGTGGACATCCCTGCAGAGATGTCAGTCACCGGGTTCGACGACACGCCCATGTCGGAGATCATCTGGCCACCACTGACGACGGTGCGCCAGCCTATCCAATATTTTGCGGAGCGGGCCGTGCACATGCTGTTTGATGGCCAGGGCCAGGCTGACCTAACCGTTCACTACGAAACGATTGAGCATCGGCTTATTGTTCGCGAGTCGACGACATCGCCGCAACACGCGTCGCTTCGCTTGACAGAGGGCAGCGTTTGACGCACCAATTGGAAGCGCTTCCATATGAGGGTGTGGGAGACGGGTAGGCTGCACCTGCAGAATGCCCAACAGGGGAGAAAAAATTTGCTGAACCGTTCGCTGCGCTCGCGGACCGCCTGGCTTCTCGCCGGTGGGTGCTGCTCGTCACTTCTCGCCGCTGCCTTTGCGACCCCTGCGTTCGCGCAGGCCGCGGATCAGCCGGTCCCGGTCGATCCCAACGCCCCGCCGCCCGCGCCAGCGCCGGCAACCGGTCCTGGACAGCCGAGCGCTCAACAACCCGCTGACTCAGGTGCGATCGTGGTCACTGGCATTCGCCGGAGCCTTCAGGACTCGATTAACATCAAGCGTCGCGAACGCAGCGTTGTCGAGGCCGTCTCGGCGGAGGAAATCGGCAAGCTCCCCGACGTCTCCATCGCCGAATCGATCGCCCGACTCCCCGGCATTGCAGCGCAGCGCGTTGCCGGCCGTGCGGAGATCGTGTCGATCCGTGGTTTCTCTCCAGACTTCACGACGGTTCTTCTAAACGGGCGCCAGCAGGCGAGCTCAGGCTTCAACCGCGCCGTCGAGTTCGACCAATATCCTTCGGAGCTCATGGGCTCGGTGGTCGTCTACAAAACTCCTGATGCCAGCATTTCGGGCATGGGCCTCGCCGGCACCGTTGACCTCCGGACCCTTCGGCCAATCGAATATGGCAAGCGTGCAATTGCGATCAACGTGCGCGGCCAGCTCGATGAGGATGGTGGCCGCAACGCCGATTATTCCAAATATGGTGGTCGGGGCAGCATTAGCTACATCGACCAGAACGACAGCGGCACGCTCGGCTGGATGGTGAGTTACGCGCATCTCGATTCCCCGAGCCACACTGACCACACCAAGAACTGGTTCTATGGCGATTATGGGAATGGTGTCCAAACCCTGTCGGGCGACGAGATTCGCGCCATCAATTCGCGCGACATTCGCGACGGCATTACGGGCAGCCTTGAATGGAAGCCGAGCGACGCCATCCATTCCGTCCTCGATCTTTATTATTCGCGCTTCAAACAGAAGACGACGACGCGCGGAGCCGAGTGGTTCTCGTCAGCATGGGTTGACGGCGTCACTTACAGCAACGTCCAGACAGAAGATCGCAACGGCGTCACATTCGACGTTGGCGACCACGTCACCAACGTCGTTCCACAACTGCGGTGGGACGACAACAAGCGCGTCGACCATCTCTTCTCGGTCGGCCTGAACAACGATTTCAAGGTTGCAGAGCGGACGCACGTGCTTGCGGACCTGGCCTATTCGTCGAACAAGCGCGACGAAACTGACATCGAAATCTTCGGCGGTTATAGCTGCTGTACCACGCCGGACCCGTCTGATGGACGAACCCCCAGGGGACGTGTGTTCGACGAATATGATCGCGACATTCCAGCCAACGGGTTCCTTCGCGATACGAACTTCACCCTCGACTATGCCGACGCCAGCCAGGTTTCGCTGGGCGACCGTGCGGCGTGGAACGGTTACGGCTCCGAGGGGCATATCAAGTCTCCGCACATCAAGGAGACGTTGGGCTCCGGCGACCTGACTCTCAGGCAGGATTTTGAGGGCACGGGCCTTGGCAATTTCATCAGTAGCGTCGAGGCGGGTGTCGATTACACGCACCGGCACAAGCAGAAGACCGTTACCGAGCTCGACCTCTTCTTGAAGAACGGCCGCCTGCAAAGCCTCGTCGATCCGGAATTCCTGACGGGTCCGACATCACTCGGCTTCTCAGGGGACATGCATATCCTGGGTGTCCAGGTCATGGACCTGGTGAACAGCGGCCAATATTTTGATGTCGTCCAGCTCGAAGACTCGAACCACTTCGACAAGGCGTGGGACATCAAGGAAGATATCGTCACCTTCAAGGCGAAGGCGACAATCGATTCCGGCGACCTTCACGGCAATGTTGGGGTTCAGGTCGTCAGGCAGAAGCAGGATTCAAGCGGCCTGCGCATCAACACGGCGGTGTCGCCCATCCAGCTGCTCGATGTTTCCGAAGGGGCCAGCTACACGGACATCCTGCCCAGCCTCAATCTCTATTACGACCTTGACCGGCACAACCGGCTTCGCTTCGCTTTGGCCAAGGTCATGGCTCGGCCGCGCATGGACGACATGCGTGCCAACCTTGTGCCATTCTTCGACGGAGGAGCTTGCTCGGGCCCGGCGCGTCAGAACCTGCCGCCTTGCGGACCTGGAGTGACGGTCAATCCCTGGTCGGCCAGCGGCGGCAATCCCAAGCTCGAACCGTGGCGCGCGAAGGAATTGGACGTCGGCTACGAATGGTACGGCGGCAGGGCGAGCTACTTGTCGCTCCACGGTTTCTACATGTGGCTGGACAATTACATCTATAACCAGCCGATTCCCGTGGATTTTACCGGCATCACGCCGCCGCCGGGTGATCTCGCAAACCTCGTCACTCAATGCGCAGGATGCACGATCAGCAACATCGGTACTTTGACCGCGCCGGCCAATGGCCAGGGCGGTTGGATCCGTGGCGTCGAGCTCAGCGGCGCGTTCGAGTTCGGGCGGCTGGCGCACTTCCTCGACGGCTTCGGCGCGGCGGGCAGCGTGTCGTACACCGATTACAAGCTCAAACAGGCTGCCGCTAACGGGATTGGCAGTGTCCTGCCTGGTTTCTCGAAGTGGGTTTGGGACGCCACCGGCTATTATGAGAAGAACGGCTTCCAGCTGCGGGCGTCGTATCGCCATCGGTCCGCGTTCAAGGGCGAGATCGTCTCGCTCTTCTCCAACCTCGGTTTCCCGATCATCGGAGCGGACAACCAGATGGACGCGCAGGTCGGATACACGTTCCAGAAGGGATCGAGACTCGACGGCTTGGGCATTACGCTCCAGGTGAGCAATGTGCTCGATTCCCCGTATCGCACCTTCTACGACGTGAACGGGGTGCAAACGCTGGAAACGTTTGAGAAATACGGGCGGTCGTGGCTGCTCGGGGCCAGTTACCACTTCTAGGCGAGTTCAAATGGATGCGATGAAAGCCGTCCGGCGCTCCCGGGCGAAGGTTCTCCTGTGCCTGGCGGGCGCGTTGCTTGTCTCGACACCGCTTGCGGCCGAGATCTGGCAGAAGCCGGTACCCGCCGCTGCCCCCGACGCAGCGCTCGAAGCACGTGTACGTTCGATCGTCGCCGGCATGACGCTCGAGCAGAAGGTCGGTCAGATGACGCAGGCCGACATCCGCTCGATCACGCCCGACGACGTTCGCAAATATTACATTGGGTCGGTGCTGAACGGCGGCGGCGCATGGCCGGGCATGAACATGCATTCGAGCGTTGGCGACTGGCTGAAGCTTTCGGACGAATTCTACCGCGCGTCGATGTCGACCGACATGAAGGTCAAGGTGCCCGTGATCTGGGGCATCGACGCCGTTCACGGCAACAACAACATCTACGGAGCAACGCTTTTCCCGCACAACATTGGGCTCGGCGCAGCGCACGATCCGGCGCTGATGACGCGCATTGGCCGAGCGACGGCCGAACAGGTTCGCGCGACCGGCATCACCTGGGCGTTTGCACCGACGCTGGCGGTGGTTCAGAACCCGCGCTGGGGTCGGACCTACGAAAGCTATAGCTCCGATCCCGCAGAAGTCCGTGCCTATGGCGAAGCAATGGTCCGCGGCCTTCAGGGCAGGCTTGGCAGCTCGACGTCGGTGCTCGCGACCGCGAAGCACTTTCTCGGCGACGGGGGCACTTTCCACGGGGTCGACCAGGGCGAGACTCGGACCACCGAAGCCAATCTCTATCGCACGCACGCCCCCGGCTATTACGGTGCGCTGAAGGCCAACGTGCAGACCGTGATGGTGAGCTATTCCAGCTTCACCGATACCGCGACCGGCAAGCGCTGGGGCAAGATGCATGGCAACGCCTATCTCGTCGGCGAGGTGTTGAAGAAGCGCCTCGGGTTCGACGGCCTGGTCGTCAGCGACTGGAACGGCATTGAGCAGGTGCCGGGCTGCACCAAGTCTCATTGCCCGCAAGCGATCAATGCCGGGATCGACCTCGTCATGGTGCCTGACGATTGGAAGTCTTTCATCCCGGCGACGATCGAAGACGTCCGGGCGGGCCGCATCCCGATGAGCCGCATCGACGATGCCGTCACTCGGATCATCCGAGTGAAGTTGCGGTCGGGGCTGTTCGACGCGTCGCCGGCAACCGGCCCTCATCCGGACGCAGAGGCCCTTCATTCGAAGGCCGCTCGCGACCTCTCCCGCGAAGCCGTGCGCAAGTCACTTGTCTTGCTGAAGAACAACGGCGGCGTTCTGCCACTAAAGCGCGGCGGCAAATTTCTCGTCGTCGGCAAGGGCGCTGACAGCCTGCCGATGCAGGCCGGCGGCTGGTCGCTGACCTGGCAGGGCGATCAGACGACGAGCGCCGACTATCCCAATGCCGACACGTTGCTGGCCGCGATGCGCAAGACGCTCGGCGCGGGAGCGGTCGATTACAGCCCTGATGGCCATGGCGTCGACCCGAAGCGCTATCGCGCCATCGTCGTGGTGGCCGCGGAGGCCCCCTATGCCGAAATGAAGGGAGACGTCGTTTTCCCGGCGCCGTACCGCCACACGGTTCGTTATCCCGATGACCTTGCAAACCTGAAGCGCGTGAGCGGGAAGGGCGTCCCAGTCGTCACTCTCCTCTATTCAGGCCGCCCCGTTGCTGCGAACGACCTGATCAACCGGTCTGACGCGTTCATCGCTGCTTGGCTGCCAGGCACAGAAGGCCTCGGTCTGACGGACATGCTGTTCGGCGGCCGCTACAAGTTCACCGGTCGCCTGTCCTTCGACTGGCCGGCTGGCGATTGCCTCCCGCAAAACGGCGGCTTCCAGTTCCGCCGCGGCTACGGCCTGTCGCTTGCGAGCAAATCCCGGCTGGGCAAGCTCCCGGAATCGCAACGAAACGTGGCCTGCCCGCCGCAAAGTCGTTAGGCGTCCGGCGCAATGCGCAAGATCCTCATTGTTGGCGGCGGTACTGCGGGCTGGATGACCGCCGCGCTCTTCGGGAAGCTGTTCCAGGGCCTGTATGACGTTGAGCTGGTCGAAAGCGAGGCGATTGGCACGGTCGGTGTCGGCGAGGCGACCATCCCCGCGATCAAGAAGTACAACGAGCTCGTGCAGCTGGACGAGGCCGAATTCATGCGGCGTACCCAGGCCACGTTCAAGCTCGGCATTCAGTTCGTCGATTGGCTGAGGCCGGGCCACAGCTACGTCCACGGCTTCGGCGTCATTGGCCAGGATTGGGAATGGCTGCGCTGCCATCATTATTGGCTGCGCGCGAACCAGCGTGGAAGGGCGCGCGATTTCGCCGATTATTCAATCAACACCGCGGCTTCGCTTGCCAACAAATTCATGCATCCGCGCGCCGACATGGCTGAATCGCCGATCGGCCACATCGCGCATGCATTCCAGTTCGATGCGTCGCTCTATGCGAAATACCTCCGCAGCCTGGCCGAAACTCATGGAGTCAAACGGACCGAAGGGAAGATCGTCGACGTTGGAATGCACGACAGCGGCGATATCGCATCGGTCACGCTTGAGGGCGACCGCCGAATCGAGGCTGATTTCTTCATCGATTGCTCGGGCTTCCGCGGCCTCTTGATCGAGCAGACGCTCAAGACCGGTTACGAGGATTGGAGCCATTGGCTCACCTGCGACCGGGCGATGGCTGTGCCCTGCGGGCGAACCGATCCGATGGTGCCTTATACGCGGTCAACCGCTCGTGAGCCGGGCTGGCAGTGGCGCATCCCACTCCAGCATCGCACCGGCAACGGTCTCGTCTATTCGAGCAAGCATATCGACGACGATGACGCCGAGAAATTGCTGCTGGCTAACCTTGACGGCGAGCAGCTCGCCAATCCCAACCGGCTCCGCTTCACCAGCGGCAAGCGGCGCAAGATGTGGAACCGCAATTGCGTTGCGCTTGGTCTTGCGGCGGGCTTCCTCGAGCCGCTGGAATCGACCAGCATCCACCTCGTCCAGTCGGCGGCGATCCGGCTTGTTCGCCTGTTCCCGGACGCAAACACCGATCAGGCGACGATCGACGAGTTCAATCGCCAGTGCGATTTCGAATGGGAGCGCATCCGCGACTTCATCGTGCTCCACTATTGGGCAAACCAGCGTGAGGGCGCCTTCTGGGAATATTGCCGCACCATGGAACTGCCGGCGACGCTGCAGCGCAAGATCGACCTCTGGCGCTCCAACGGCCGCATCTTCCGTGAGGACGATGAGCTGTTCAGCGAGGAAAGTTGGATCCAGGTGTTCATCGGCCAGGGCATCGTGCCGAAGAGCTATGATCCGCTCGTTGCGATCAAGAGCGACGCGCAAATCGAGCAGTATCTCGGCAACATTGCCACAACGATCGACCGCTGCGTCGAGGTGATGCCGACGCACAACGACTATATCGCCAAATATTGTCCGGCGGAGATGCCGGCGTGAGGAAGCTGGGCCTGACTTTGCTCGGCGCTCTGACGGCAGCCTGCACGTCGGTCCAGTTGCCGCCGCCAGGCCAGGCGGAAATGTGGGTCACCACCATCGAAGGCGAGCAGAAGCTGGCGCCCCAACCGCCCGTTGTTACGATTGGCTCCGCGACCGGAGACGAAACGGTCAGCATCGATACCAGCAAGCAATTCCAGCGCATCCACGGCTTCGGCGCAGCGATGACCGATGCGTCGGCGCAACTGCTGAGCGGTCTTCCGGACGAGCAGCGCAAAACGATCATGGCCGAGCTGTTCAGCCATGCCAATGGCGGCTTGGGCCTGTCTTTCACGCGGCTGACGGTCGGTGCGTCCGACTTCTCACCGACGCACTACAGCTACGATGACTCCCCGGGGAACGCGCCGGATCCGGAGCTTCGCCATTTCTCGATCGATCCAGCCAGGAAATATGTGTTGCCGCGTGTCCGCGAGGCGCTGGCGATCAATCCCAACTTGAAGGTTATGATCAGCCCGTGGAGCGCTCCGGCGTGGATGAAGACGACGAGCAGCCTTATACAGGGACAGCTCAAGCCCGAGTTCTACCCCGCCTTCGCCAATTATCTCGCAAAGGTGGTCGAAGGCTTCGGCGCCGAAGGCGTTCCGGTTTCGATGCTCACCATCCAGAACGAGCCCGACTTCGAGCCCGATTCCTACCCCGGAATGCGGGTCAATTCACCCGACCGCGCGATCATCATCGGCCGGTTCGTCGGACCAACCTTCGCCAGGCGTGGGCTAAAGACCCAGATTCTCGATTACGACCACAATTGGGATAATCCCGAGATGCCCTGGACAGTCCTCTCGGACCCAGTGGCCCGCAAGTACATCGCTGGTGTCGCCTGGCATTGTTACGAGGGCGACGTTCCCGCCCAGTCACAAGTGCACGACGCGTTCCCGGACAAGGACACCTGGTTCACCGAATGCTCGGGCGGCGAATGGTCTCCCAAGTTCTCCGAGACGATGGGGTGGATGACCGACAAGCTGATCATCGGCGGCGCCAACAACTGGTCACGCGGGACCTTGCTTTGGAACATTGCGCTCGACCCCCAGCATGGGCCGCACAAGGGCGGATGCGGGGATTGTCGCGGCGTCATCACCATCGATCCAGCAACCGGCGCAATCACGCGCAACGTCGAATATTATGTGTTGGGTCATGCCAGCCGGTTCGTGTTCCCGGGTGCGTGGCGGGTCGGAACCGTAAAGAAGGGCGAGGGAATCGAGGCCGCGGCCTTCCTCAACCCTGACGGAAGCCGCGTCGCGATCCTGCACCGCACGTCAGGTGATGCGCCGGTGACCCTCGCCATTGACGGTCAGCGCTTCGTCGTGCCGCTCGCGAACGGCGCCGTGGCGACCCTGCGCTGGCGGTGACCTTCAGCTTCGCGAGCCGACGCACCCAGCTCGCCTTCGCGGCGGTCACCAGCCTGTTCTTCGCCTGGGGCTTCATCACTTCCAATAACGACCCGCTGATTGTCGCCCTGCGCGCCGCGTTCAGCCTCGATTACACCGAGGCTCTGCTGACCCAGATCGTCTTCTTCGTGGCTTACGGCCTGCTTTCCCTTCCTGCAGCCTGGCTCATGAGCCGGGTCGGGGCAGTCGACATGATCCTGGGTTCGCTCGGACTCATGGCCACGGGCTGCCTGCTAGTCGTCCTCAGTACCAAAGCGGGCGATTTCCGGCCGATCCTTGCCGCCCTGTTCGTGCTTGCGAGCGGGTTTACCGCCTTGCAGGTTGCAGCAAACCCACTGGCCGCCGAGCTTGGACCGTCACAGCGAACTCACTTCCGGTTGAACTTCGCCCAGGCGTTCAACTCGCTTGGCGTAGTCGTCGGCGTTCATTTCGGCTCGCTGGTGATGCTCAGCGACCCGGCGCTGCGAGCGGGCTGGGGCGTCGTCCGCACTTCGGGCCAGCGGGCCGAACTGCTTGCGGCCGTCGACCGTGCGTTCCTGATCATGGCGGCGCTCCTTGCCGCTCTCCTGCTGCTATTTGCCGTCATGCGCCGCTTCCTCGTCAGTGTAGCGCCCAATCACTGGCAGGAAGCGCCTTCAAGAATGTTCGAAGCGCTGCGCTCGCCCTGGGCCGTGTTCGGTGCGGTGGCCATCGGCCTCTACGTCGGCGCCGAGGTCTCGATCGGCAGCATCATGATCAACTTCCTCAATCAGTCGCAGGTGCTCGGCCTGCCGTTCGATCAAGGCGGTGCCTATCTCGCCAATTTCTACTGGGGCGGGGCGCTGCTTGGCAGGCTCATCGGAACCGCGCTCCTTACCCGCGTGCCCGCGAGCCGTTTGCTGGTCGCGTGCGGGGCGATGGCTGCCTTACTCTGTCTCGCCGTGCTGGTGGTGAATGGTCCGGCCGCTGGTTATGCGGCACTGGCGATCGGCCTGTTCAATTCGATCATGTTCCCGACGATCTTTGCCATTACGCTCGAGCGCTCTGGCGTGTCGCAAAGCTCGACCTCGGGCCTGTTGTGCCTTGCGATCTTCGGCGGCGCGGTGCTGCCAATGACGGTCGGAACCGTTGCTGACGCGTTCGGGCTTAGCTTCGCTTTTGCCGTTCCGCTTGCTGCCTATGCATTCATCGCCTTCTTTGCCTTCACCGCGCGAGAGCGGATGGGGCTCGCCAATCCGCCAAGTGGAGTGCTCCCATGATGCTCGCACCGGCCTTGTTGCTCGCTGCCCAGTCGGCGTTCACGGTCACCAACGCGAGTTACAGCGGGCCGGTAGAACGGTCTTCGCATGCCAAGCTGGTGTGGAGCGACGAGTTCAACGGCACGGCGCTCGATACCGGTAAGTGGCATTACGACACGGCCTTCAACAAGCAGGGCTGGTTCAACAAGGAGCAGCAATATTATTCGGCCGGTCGTCCGGACAACTTCCGCCTTGGCGGCGGCGTCCTGACCATCGAAGCGCGGCATGAGAAGCTCGATCCGGCGAAGTACCCGGACTGGGGCGGCCAGAATTACACGTCGGGAAGGATCTATTCGCAAGGGGCGGGCTGGACTTACGGCTTCTACGAAATCCGCGCGAAATTGCCCTGCGCGCCGGGAACGTGGCCAGCGATCTGGATGCTTCCCACCAACATGGTGAAATGGCCCGACGACGGCGAGATTGACATCATGGAGCAGGTCGGCGCCGAGCCGAACCTGATTTATGCTTCGCTTCACACCGGGCTGTTCAATCATGTGAAAGGTACGCAGCGCAGCGCCCAGAAACCCGTTCCGACCAGCTGCGGCGACTTTCATATTTATCAACTGGACTGGCGGCCCGATGAGATCCTCATCGGCGTCGACGGGCAGGGCATCTTGCGCGTGGCGAACGATCAGCCAGGCGGGAAGGGCGCATGGCCGTTCAACGTCCCGTTCAGGATGATCCTGAACCTGGCGATCGGCGGCGATTGGGCGGGAGCCAAGGGCATCGACGACGCGGCAATGCCGCAGCGGATGGACGTAGATTATGTGCGGGTCTGGCAAGTGCCAACGGGTGAGCGCGGGTAAATTGGGAGGGTAATGTGAAAGCTAAGACATTCGCATCGCTGGCAATCGCAACGGCGCTCGCGTGGACCACGCCATTGCATGCCGCTCCGGCCGATCAGCCGTGGCTCAATCCGGCCTTGTCACCCGATGACCGCGCTCGTGCCGCCCTCGCCGCCATGACGCTCGACGAAAAGCTCCGGCTCGTCTTTGGTTATTCCGACCAGGCCCTGACCGACGTCGCCAAGGTGCCCGACGACATCGTCTCGCCCGAGCTCAAGAATTACGTCGTCACGCATCTCGTAAAAGGCTCGGCAGGCTTTGTGCCGGGTATTCCGCGACTTGGCATTCCCGACCAGACTCAGACCGACGCCTCGATGGGCGTCCGCAACAGCTTCATCCCGAGCACGGCCTTGCCCTCGTCCCTCGCGACAGCCGCATCTTTCGATCCCGAAGTGCCAAGGGCGGGCGGCAAGATGATCGGCGCCGAAGCCCGCGCCACGCGCCACAACACGATGCTGTCGGGCGGCATCAACCTCAATCGCGAGCCGCGTAACGGCCGCAATTTCGAATATGCGGGCGAGGACCCGCTGCTCGCCGGAGAGATGGTCGGTGCGCTGATCGACGGCATCCAGTCGAACCGCATCATCTCGACCATCAAGCATTACGCAGTGAACGACCAGGAATCGCAGCGCACCACCATCGATGTGACCATTGCTACGGACGCTATGCGTCAGTCCGATTTGCTCGCGTTCGAAATCGCCATGGAGCGCGGCAAGCCGGGCTCCGTCATGTGCTCCTACAACCTTATCAACGGCCGCTGGGGCTGCGAGAACGACTACCTCCTCAACAAGGTGCTGAAGCACGACTGGGGCTTCAAGGGCTTCGTCATGAGCGACTGGGGCGCGGTTCATTCGACTGGGGCCGCGATGGACGGGCTCGACCAGTTCACCGGCTTCTGCTGCGCGACCGACAAGCCGTGGTTCGCGCCGCCGGCGATGAAGGCCGCGCTGCAATCGGGTGCGCTCACCGAGACGCGGCTGGACGATATGGTCAAGCGCATCCTGTGGGCTCTCTTCGCGAGCGGCGCGGTCGATGACCCGGTGAAGGTCGCGCCGATCGACTATGCCGCGCACGCTGCAGTCTCCCAGAAGGCGGCCGAGGAATCGCTTGTCCTCCTGAAGAACGACGGCGACCTCCTGCCACTCAAGGGCGTGAAGTCGATCGCGGTCATCGGGGGCAATGCCGACAAGGGCGTGATGGCGGGCGGAGGCTCGTCCGACGTAACGCCGGTCGGCGGCGCGATCATGATCGACAATCACACCTTCCTGCCGTCGCCGCCGCTCAACGCGTTGAAGGCCGAGCTTCCTCGAGCTCGCATCGCCTTTGATGCCGGCGCCGATCCGACTTCTGCCGCGGCGCTCGCCGCGAAGTCGGACATTGCTGTAGTCTTCGTCACTCAGCACGACAGTGAGGGCTATGACGGCAGCCTCGACCTCGCCGGGAACCAGGACGCACTGGTTTCGGCGGTAGCCGCAGCCAACCCGAAAACCATCGTCGTCGTCGAAAGCGGCGGCGCCATCTACATGCCCTGGGCCGCTCGCGTGCCCGCGATCCTGGAGGCCTTCTATCCCGGCATCCGTGGCGGGCCGGCGATTGCGAGGATCCTAACTGGCAAGGTCAATCCGTCTGGCCACCTGCCGATCAGCTTTCCGGCATCGAACGATCAGCTCACGCATCTACTGATCGCGGGTAACGGTCCGCCGGGCGATACGCCCTGGTCGGTCACTTACGATGAAGGCGCCACGATCGGCTACAAATGGTACGACGTTAAGGGCTACAAGCCCTTGTGGGCGTTCGGCCATGGCCTCAGCTACAGTCGCTTCAGCGCGTCCGACCTAACCGCAGTTCCCGACGGCAGGGCAATCAAGGTCAGCTTCAACGTCCGCAACGTCGGCAAGCGCGCCGGCAAGGGCGTGGCCCAGGTCTATGTTGGTCCCGCGGACTGGCAGGCGGCCCGGTGGGAGGCACCGCGGCGCCTCGGCGCATTCGCCAAAGCCGACCTCAAGCCAGGTCAAAGCAAGCGTGTCGATCTGACAATCGATCCGCGCCTGCTCGCCACCTATGAGGCAGCGAACAACAATTGGCACATCAAAGCCGGTACGTACCGGCTGTCGCTGGGCCAGGCTTCCGATGCTCCAATGGAGACAAGCGAGGTCACACTTCTCGATTCCGTGTGGACTGCGGCCGTGGCCCAGTAACTTATGTTAACGCGAAAAAGCTTTTTCGTTCTGTACGTTAAACGAATTGATTTTTCACGTTTTGGAAAGCATCATCCTCCGATAATGGTTGGATAACAGCCGGGGGGCTGTGTTTTTGTAACCGGGTGGGGGGGAGAGACCACACGGAGCGTTGAATGAACATCCAGGCCCCGCGCGACTTCATTGATCGCCGTCAGCTCGTGAGCGCTCTGCGTGCCTTGCGACGAGGCGATTTCAGCGTTCGCCTCCCTGAAGAAGTCGACGGCGTCGACGGCGAAATCGCGAGCCTTTTCAACGAAGTCGTTGGAATGAATGAGGCGATCACCCAGGAGTTCGAGCGCCTCTCCAAGGTCGTCGGCAAGGAAGGAAAGATTTCTCAGCGCGCCCGGGTGCGTGGCGCCAGTGGCGGCTGGGACACCAAGCTGCGCGCCGTCAACGAGTTGATCGACGACATGGTCCAACCGACGGCAGAGGTTTCCCGCGTGATCGGCGCGGTCGCCAAGGGCGACCTGTCTCAGAGCATGACGGTCGAGATCGACGGGCGGCCTCTGCGCGGCGAGTTCCTGCGCATCGGCAAGGTCGTCAACACCATGGTCGACCAGCTGAACGGCTTTGCGTCGGAAGTGACCCGCGTGGCCCGCGAGGTCGGCACAGAGGGCAAGCTCGGCGGCCAGGCGAAGGTGAAAGGCGTTGCCGGCACCTGGAAGGACCTTACCGACAATGTGAACGCGATGGCGACCAACCTGACGAGCCAGGTGCGCAACATCGCCGAAGTGACCACCGCCGTTGCCCGCGGCGACTTGTCGAAGAAGATCACCGTGGAGGTGAAGGGCGAGATCCTCGAGCTCAAGAACACCATCAACACGATGGTGGACCAGCTCAACGGCTTCGCGTCGGAAGTGACCCGCGTGGCCCGCGAAGTGGGCACCGAAGGCAAGCTCGGCGGTCAGGCTCGAGTGGAAGGCGTCGCCGGCACGTGGGCCGACTTGACCGACAACGTGAACCTCATGGCCGACAATCTGACCGGCCAGGTCCGCAACATCGCCGAAGTGACCACCGCGGTCGCCAAGGGCGATCTTTCCAAGAAAATCACCGTCGACGTGAAGGGCGAAATCCTCGAGCTCAAAAACACCATCAACACGATGGTCGATCAGCTCAACGGCTTCGCGTCGGAAGTGACGCGCGTCGCGCGCGAGGTCGGCACAGAGGGCAAGCTCGGCGGCCAGGCGCAGGTGCCCGGAGTCGCCGGCACCTGGGCCGATCTTACCGACAACGTGAACCAGCTCGCTAACAACCTCACCGGCCAGGTCCGTAATATTGCCGAGGTAACGACCGCCATTGCGCGCGGCGATTTGTCGAAGAAGATCACCGTCGACGTGAAGGGCGAGATCCTGGAGCTGAAGGACACCATCAATACGATGGTCGATCAGCTGAACTCGTTCGCTTCCGAGGTTACCCGAGTGGCCCGCGAAGTGGGGTCGGAAGGCAAGCTCGGCGGCCAGGCGCAGGTCGAAGGCGTCGCCGGAACCTGGGCCGACCTCACCGACAATGTGAACCTCATGGCCGCGAACCTGACCGGCCAGGTCCGGAACATCGCCGAGGTCACTACCGCGGTCGCCAAGGGCGACCTGTCGAAGAAGATCACGGTGGATGTGAAGGGCGAGATTCTCGCTCTCAAGAGCACGATCAACACCATGGTCGACCAGCTCAACGGCTTTGCGTCCGAAGTGACGCGCGTCGCGCGCGAGGTCGGCACCGAGGGCAAGCTCGGCGGTCAGGCAAAGGTGCCCGGCGTTGCCGGTACGTGGGCCGATCTCACCGACAATGTGAATTTGATGGCCGGCAACCTCACCGGCCAGGTCCGCAACATCGCCGAGGTGACGACTGCCGTCGCGAAGGGCGATTTGTCGAAGAAAATCACCGTCGACGTGAAGGGTGAAATCCTCGAGCTCAAGAACACCATCAACGTCATGGTCGACCAGCTCAATGCATTCGCGTCAGAAGTGACCCGCGTCGCCCGCGAGGTCGGCACCGAGGGCAAGCTCGGCGGTCAGGCGCAAGTCCCGGGTGTCGGCGGCACGTGGAAGGATCTCACCGACAATGTGAACGCCATGGCGGCCAACTTGACGGGACAGGTGCGTAACATCGCCGAGGTAACGACCGCCGTGGCCTTGGGCGACTTGTCCAAGAAGATCACGGTCGACGTGAAGGGTGAAATCCTCGAGCTTAAAAACACCATCAATACGATGGTGGACCAGCTGAACTCGTTCGCATCCGAAGTTACCCGGGTTGCCCGCGAAGTGGGTACCGAAGGAAAATTGGGCGGTCAGGCTCAGGTGCGCGGCGTCGCCGGCACGTGGAAGGATCTGACCGACAACGTGAACCTGATGGCCGACAACCTAACGGGCCAGGTTCGCAACATCGCTGACGTTACGACCGCCGTGGCGAAGGGCGATTTGTCGAGGAAGATTACGGTCGACGTGAAGGGCGAAATCCTCGCTCTTAAGAACACCATCAATACCATGGTCGACCAGCTCAACGGCTTTGCGTCGGAGGTGACCCGCGTGGCCCGCGAGGTCGGCACCGAGGGAAGCCTCGGCGGCCAGGCGCAGGTGCCGGGCGTCGGCGGCACCTGGAAGGACCTCACGGATAACGTGAACCTGATGGCCACCCGCCTCACCAACCAGGTGCGCGGTATCGCCGAAGTCGTGACCGCGGTCGCTCAGGGCAATCTCAAGCGCAAGCTCGCCGTGGACGCGAAGGGCGAGATCGCCGCTCTCGCCGACACCATCAACTTCATGATCGATACGCTGTCGACCTTCGGCGACCAGGTCACGAACATGGCGCGCGAGGTCGGCATCGAGGGCAAGCTCGGCGGGCAGGCGAGGGTGCCGGGCGCCGCCGGCCTGTGGCGCGATCTTACCGACAACGTGAACCAGCTTGCCGCGAACCTCACCAACCAGGTGCGCTCGATCGCCGAGGTGGCGACCGCGGTGACCAAGGGCGACTTGACCCGCTTCATCGCGGTGCAGGCGTCGGGCGAAATGGCCGCGCTCAAGGACACGATCAACGAGATGATCTCGAACCTGAAGGAACAGACGCTCAAGAACGCCGAGCAGGATTGGCTCAAGACCAACCTCGCGCGCTTCTCGCGCATGCTTCAGGGCGAGCGCGACCTCGCGACCGTGTCGAACCTCATCATGTCCGAGCTCGCGCCGCTCGTGAACGCGCAGTACGGCGTATTCTACGTTACCAAGCGCGAAGAGGACGAAACTAAGCTCGAGCTCGTCGCAAGCTACGGTGCGGACAACCCCGCCTCACTCAAGCAGGAGTTCGAGCTTCGCGAAGGCCTGATCGGGCAGGCTGCGGCCGATCGGCGGCCGATCCTGCTGAAGGACGTGCCGCCCGATTTCATCCGCATTGGCTCGGGCCTCGGCCACGCGACCCCGGCCAACGTCAACATCCTTCCCGCCCTGTTCGAGGACGACGTGAAGGCGGTGATCGAGCTCGCCTCGTTCAACGAGTTCAACGAAACCCACCAGAGCTTCCTCGACCAGCTGATGGAATCGGTCGGCATCGTGCTCAACACGATCGCGGCGACGATGCGTACCGAGGGTCTGCTGGAACAATCGCAGCTGCTCACGCAGGAATTGCAGGCTCGGCAGACCGAGCTGACGACCAAGCAGGAAGAGCTCCACAACACGAACGAGGAGCTTCAGGAAAAGGCACAGCTGCTCGAAAACGAGAAGCGTCAGGTCGAGGCGAAAAACCTCGAGATCGAAATGGCCCGCCGGGCGCTCGAGGACAAAGCCGAGCAGCTCGAGGTCACGTCGAAGTACAAGTCCGAGTTCATGGCCAACATGAGCCACGAGCTCCGCACCCCGCTTAACTCGCTGCTGATCCTGTCCAAACTGCTGGCCGACAACGCCCAGGGCAATCTCAATGAGAAGCAGGTCGAGTTCGCCAAGACGATCAACTCGGCTGGATCGGACCTTCTCAACCTCATTAACGACATTCTCGACCTGTCGAAGGTCGAGTCGGGCACCGTGTCGATCGAGGTCGGCGAGATGCCGATGGACAACCTTAAGGTCCATATGGAGCGCACCTTCCGTCAGCTGGCGGCGGACAAGGCGCTCGATTTCAACGTCAAGTTCGATCCGAAGCTGCCGGGCACCATCCGCACCGATGAAAAGCGGCTGCAGCAGATCGTCCTCAACCTACTTTCCAACGCGTTCAAGTTCACGTCGCGCGGCGGCGTGACACTGAGCGTGCGTTGCGCCGAAAAGGGCTGGAGCCCCGGTCACCATGTCCTGCGCAATTCGAAGCAGGCAATCGAGATCGCCGTCACGGATACCGGCATCGGTATTCCCGAAGACAAGCAGAAACTGATCTTCGAACCGTTCCACCAGGCGGACGGAACGACGAGCCGCAAATATGGTGGCACCGGCCTCGGACTATCGATCAGCCGCGAAATCTCGCGACTTCTCGGCGGTGAGTTGCAGGTTCGCTCGAAGCCCGGAGAAGGCTCGACCTTCACGCTGTACGTCCCGCTCGAGACGGAGGTGGACCTATCCTCGGCAACCGTGGGGTCCCAGGCTCGCTACGATAACAGCGGAGCGGTCGTATCGACGGCGCTCCCCACGGGCTTCGAAGTGGACGACGATCGCGACGAGCTCGGCAAAAGTCCGTTCGCGCTGATCGTCGAGGACGATCCGACGTTCGCGGCCATCCTGCTCGATGCTGCGCACGAGGCAGGGCTGAAGGGAGTCGTATCAACCGCAGGAGCCGGGACTTTGGCCATGGCGCGCAAGCTTCAGCCCAATGCCATTACACTCGACCTCGGGCTCGCGGACATTGATGGCTTCGTCCTCCTCGATCTCCTCAAGCACGATCCCGATACCGGCCATATTCCAATCCATGTCATCTCCGGTGCCGATCACAGTCGATCGGTCCTTGAAATGGGCGCATTCGGAGCAACTCAAAAGCCGGCCGAGGTCGATGAATTAGTAAACGTATTCAAAGGCCTTAGCGCAGAGATCGACAAGCAGAAGCCGCGTCGCCGGCGGAAGCCCGCGGTCTCGTCACTGCCAACAGTCCGTCCGGTGCCGGAGCTTGCCGGCGCAAAAGTTCTGATTGTCGACGACGACATTCGAAACATCTTTTCCCTGACGAGCGTTCTGGAGAGCCACGACGTTGAGGTTCTTCACGCTGAACGGGGTAGGGACGGGATTTTGATTCTTGAGCAGACTCCCGGCGTCGATGTTGCACTGATCGACATCATGATGCCGGAAATGGACGGATACGAGACGATGCAGCAGATTCGTCAGCGGCCCGAGCTGGCGAACCTTCCGCTCATCGCCGTCACCGCCAAGGCGATGAAGGGCGACCGTCAGAAGTGTCTCGACGCGGGCGCCTCGGATTATATCGCCAAGCCGGTTGATCTTGAGCTGCTGCTGGCTCTGCTCCGCGTCTGGGTCTCCCGCGGTCGCGATAACGCCATGCGCGAGCCCGTCCCGCTTGAGGCTGCGGAATAGGCATGAACCGCGTGGTCAGCGACATTCGCATGGTTAGCGAGGAGGAAAAATCCGCCGGTGACGCGCGGAATGCGGACCGAGCGCGCGTGCTTCTCGTCGACGACGACGAGCGCAATCTCCTTGCGGTTGCGACCATCCTCGAGGACTTGGGCGAGGTTGTCCTTGCCCGATCCGGCGAGGAAGCGCTTCGTCACCTGCTGAAGGACGAGTTCGCGGTCATCCTGCTCGACGTCTACATGCCCGGGATGGACGGCTATGAGACCGCCCAGATCATCCGCACTCGGGATCAGACCAAAGGCATTCCGATTGTCTTCCTCTCCGCCGTCAACAAGGAGGCGGAGCATCTTTTGCGCGGCTATTCGATGGGCGCGGTCGACTACGTCTTCAAACCGGTCGACCCAATCATCCTTCGCTCCAAGGTGTCAGTCTTCGTCGACCTGTTCGACAAGTCGCGGGAGATCGAGCGCAAGGCGCAGCAGGAACAGGCGCTGCTCGATGAGAATTTGCGGGCCAATGCAGACCTTCTCCGTGCCGAGCAGGAATTGCGCCGGGCCGAGCAACGTCAATCGGCGATTATCCAGTCGTTACCGATCGTCCTGTACCTCGAATCTCACGGGGCGATGGCGCGGCAACCGCATTATGTCAGTGGCGATTTCAAGGGGATTACCGGCTTCGACTTTGCGGCGGTCGCAGCTGAGCCGACCCTATGGGTCGATCGTCTCCACCCCGATGACCGAGTTCGCGTTCTTGCCGCGATGGAAGCGCGGCAGCGGTCGGGCAGATTGGCCATCGAATATCGCTGGCTGTGCGCCGATGGTACTTACAAGCATCTGCTCGACCAGGCCGTGCTTCTCATGGACGCTCACGGCAAGCCGCTCGAATTTGCCGGCACACTGACCGATGTGAGCGAGCAGCGCTCACTCGAAAGCCAGCTGGTCCATGCCCAGAAAATGGACGCCATCGGAAAGCTTACCGGTGGCATCGCGCACGATTTCAACAATCTACTGGCCGCCGTGATCGGCGGGCTCAGCCTCATCGAGCGCCGCGCCACGCTGGATAATGAGGATCTGCGCATTCTTGGCATGACGACCCGAGCGGCAGAGCAGGGCACCGAGCTTATCCGTCGCCTGCTGGCCTTCGCCCGGCGGCAGAATCTCGAGCCGCACCCGGTTGACCTGATCGCACTCAAGAAGGCGATCGCGGACCTGCTGATCCACACGCTTGGCGGGCTGATCGAAATCGATTGGCGAATTGGATCGCGCGTCTGGAATGCCTTTGCGGACCAGACCCAGCTGGAGCTCGCCTTGGTCAATCTGATCATCAATGCGCGCGACGCCATGCCGGCGGGCGGCAAGGTCACGATCGGCGCTGAAAATCACTCACTGACCGATGACGATGCGCTTGGCTCCGGTGAGTTTGTACGCCTCGCCGTCACCGACACGGGCACGGGTATCTCGCCGGATGATCTTGAAAAAGTGATGGAGCCATTCTTCACGACGAAGGAAGTGGGGAAGGGCAGCGGACTCGGCCTCAGCATGGTCTACGGCTTTGCCAAGCAGTCGAACGGCTTGTTCCGCATCTCGAGCGAGTTGGGCAAGGGCACCACCGCCGAGCTGTGGCTGCCCCGGGCGCCGGCGTCGCAGCAGCCAACCGCCGCCAAGGCGCCCAGGCGCCAGCGGAACCGGGCAATCCGCAAGCTCAATATCCTGCTGGTCGATGATCACGAGCAAGTGAGGAGCACTACCGCGGCCTTGCTTGGCGAACTTGGTCACAAGGTGACCGAGGCCGCCAACGGCAATGATGCGCTTGAAGCAATGCGCCGACGGGTCTGCGACTATGACCTTCTGATCAGCGATTATGCAATGCCGCACCTGTCGGGCACGGACTTCGTTCGCCAGGCGCGGGACCTGTGTCCCAAAGTTCCTGCCTTACTCATCACCGGCTATGCACAGGCCGACGCGATCAGCGACCGGCCGGAGGGAGTCCAGATCCTTCTCAAGCCGTTCACCGAGCGCCAGCTGGACGATGCGATCGAGCAAGCCTGCAGCGCATCCCCCGTTGCTAATTAACCACGCGAGAATCGGTTTAAATCAGAACGCCACGTCGCTGCGACGAATGGTGCAACCATTAACCTAGGTTGTAGGTTTCTCGGCGGGGTTCAGCATCTCGGACAGGCTGGAAATTGTGGACGGTTCATCCGAAGCGAAGTTCAACGAGGCGAGCACGCAGCTCAGCGAAGGTCTAAAGACCTGTCGCACGGTGGTGGACGACTATCGCGGCTTGCTTAGGGCGGTCGCGACCGATCTGAACGAAGACGATCCCGCTCAAAAACCGGAAGACGATTCCTTCGCTCAGGCCCCGCCCCAAATTGCTTCTGGGACAAAGATAGAGCCATCTTTGTAAATCTGCTTCGCGAGTGGATCGTCAGCGAGTCCAAACGGGCCATCTAGATCGATCACATCGCAAAGCTGACCGAGGATGAAGCCCGGCGCCATCGCCAGAGTCGACCCACCCATATTGCCGACCATCACCTGCTTGCCGAACATCCGCGAGGCCCGCGCCATCTTCAGCGCCTCGGTAAGGCCGCCGCACTTATCGAGTTTGATATTGATAATGTCGAAATAGTTTGCACGTTCCTGCAGCTCGGCGAGATCGAGAATGCTCTCGTCGGCGGCGACGGGAATGCCCGGCCGCCATCCTTCAAGCGCCGCTTCCTCGCCGCGCTTCAACGGCTGCTCGATGAGCGAGACGGAATAGTCTCGTGCCGCCTGCGCGAGCGCGTCCAAATCATCGGGAACGAATCCCTGGTTCGCGTCAACCGCCAACCACACGTCGGGCCGGGCGCGGCGCACCGTAGCAATCCGCTCGCGATCCAGATCGACATTTCCGTCTAGTTTGAGCTTGATTGATTTGGCGAAGGACAGCCGATCGATCTTCACAGCGAGGGCTGCGGGGTCGTCAGCCGGTAGGGTAAAAGTCGTGACGAGCGGCCGTGGTTTTGGAACTCCCGCCAACGACCAGACCGGGACACGGGCGAGACGAGCGTCCAGCTCCCACAAGGCACAGTCGAGGGCGTTGCGGGCGCCGCCGGGCGGCAGGAGATACTGGAGATCATGGCGCGTCAAACCGGCTTCTATCTCGGAGCGGACCTGCTCGATCACCTCGATCATGTGGTCCTGGTCGTCGCCCACATAATAGACGCCGGCGGCCTCGCCGCGGCCGCTGAGGTCGCCAGCGGCGACTCGCGCCACGACCGACGGCATCGATTCGAACACATAACCCGTGATTCGAAACGGCTCCGCGAAGCGAATTGCCGCTCTTTCAACCGTCAGGGTGCGATCGGTGGTGGCCGTTGCCATGCCTTATGCATAGCAATCGAAACGCAAGTTTCAAATATTGAAACATTCATGCAGACTATTCCGCAGCTTGCGATAGATGCTGTCGCTTGCTGGCCGTCTCAGCCAATTGCTGAATGCCCTGGCCGGCGCAAACCGCGAGCACGCTGCAGTGCTCATTGCTCGTCCGGACATAACCATGCGCCATGCCGCTGTCGAAATAGACCGAGTCGCCCGGGCCGAGCGCCAGCGGGGCGTAGAGATCCGAGTGGAGCTCCATCGATCCGCTCAGGACGTACAGATATTCCTCGCCGCCATGGCGGACGAGGCCGCCGAGTTCCTCGACGCTTCGCGCCTGAACGTCGATGATGATCGGAATCATCATTTTTCCGAGTAAATCCGCAGCGGGATAATGATGCATGTGCTTCTCTGAGTCCGCGTCCAGGCCCTCGCCGGCGCGAGTGATGCTGCGCCGCCCGACGGCCACCGGAGCACTGGTCTCGGCGGGCGTTGCAAGCATGTCCCGGATGTCGACATTCAGCGCCTGCGCAAGTCGGATGAGCTTGTCGTAGGTGAGCGCCATCTTCCCATTTTCGAGCTTGGATAGCGTCGAATATGGAAGGCCGGCGCGGGCCGAGAGGGCGCGCAGGCTGAGGCCCTGGGCGAGCCGGACATCGCGGATCGCCCGGCTTGGTGCGGGCAGGTCTTCATCGGGCTCGATCGTGCCTCGGCGGTCCACCATCTTCCAGTCGTCCTTGAACAATCAGCAGCAAACCAGAAACCAGTTGCCATTATTGAAACACTACTGCAATGATGACACCATTCTGGCGGGGAGAGCTAGGGGTGAACATCAATCGATCGATCACGCTTCTGCTGGCAGGAGCGTCCATGGCTGCGTTGGGGAGCGCTGCCCATGCTCAAAACAATGGCGCGACTGCCGAAACCGATCAGAACGCGATCATCGTCACGGCACAAAAACGCGCGCAGGTCCTGCTCGATGTTCCACAGTCGATTACTGTCGTGTCGGGCAAGACGCTCGAAGCTCAGAACGCCACGAGCTTCCAGGACTACCTTAAGCTCGTTCCCAACCTTCAGCTCAACCAGGATACGCCAGGTGAGGGGCGACTGATCCTGCGCGGCGTCAATACCGGCGGGGTCGCATCGACCGTCGGTGTCTACGTCGACGAAACGCCGTTCGGCTCAAGCAGCGGTCTCGTGAACGGTGCGGTACTGGCGGGCGACTTCGATACGTTCGACGTCAACCGGATCGAGGTCCTTCGTGGACCCCAAGGCACATTGTACGGGGCTAGCTCGCTTTCCGGCGTGCTCCGGTTCATCACCAACCTGCCTTCGACCGACCGCTTTGCAGCTCGCGGACGCGCCGGCCTCGAGACGGTCAAGGGCGGCGATCTTGGCTATTCGACGAACCTGATGCTGAACGCTCCACTGGGCAAGAACCTCGCGTTCCGCGCCTCGGGTTTCTACCGCAAGGAGGCCGGTTTCATCGACTCGCCGGGGACGGACTCGAGCGATCTCTTCGGCAATGTGTTCACTTCAGACAGCGCCAAGAACATCAATGATTCACAAAGTTACGGTGGACGCGCGTCGCTGCTTTTCAAACCGAGCGCGACGGCATCGCTCCGCCTGACCGCAATCGCCCAGGACATCAAGGTCGATGCGCCGACGATCGTGGAAGCGGACCCGGTGACGCTGAAACCGCTTCACGGCATGTCGCAATCGCAGTTCGTGCCGCAATTCGCGAACGTCGGCTATCGCCTCTACAACGCCACGGGCGACATCGATCTTGGGTTCGGCAAGCTGACTTCGTCGACCAGCTACGGAACGCAAAAGCAGCATTTCCGGAGCGATCTGACGTTTCCCTTAAGCGGATTCCTTTCGGGCATCATCGGGCCGAACGAAATATTCGAACCCCAGGATACCAACGATAAGAAGTTCACGCAGGAACTAAGGCTGACCGGTCAGTCGAACCTCATCGATTGGCTGGTGGGCGGCTATTATACGCACGAAAAGGGCTTGATCCGCCAGGACTTCATTGCGGTTGAGCCGGGCACACTAACTCCCTTGGACCTGCCGTTCGAGCTTGCCCATGCCGAGGTGTCATCGAAGTACCGCGAGCTCGCGGGGTTCGCCGACGGAACGGTTCATTTCGGCCCGCAGGTCGATCTCGAACTCGGCGTAAGATACAGCCATAACAAGCAGTCGGCACACCAGGCGTCGAGCGGAATCCTTGCCGCCGGACCGGAGCTGTTCGCTCATTCGTCCGAAAACGTCTTCACTTGGTCGGCAGCGCCCAAGTTCAAGCTCACCAAGAACGCGACCATCTACGCACGCGTTGCCAAGGGCTTCCGGCCAGGTGGGCCAAACGTGTTGCCGCCCGGAGCGCCGCCAGAATTCGCCACTTACAATTCAGACTCGCTCATCAGCTACGAAGCTGGCGTGAAAGCTGAATCCGCCGACCATCGATTCAGCATCGATGCCGCAGCCTTTCACATCAACTGGAAAGACATCCAGCTGTTCGCGGTTGAGAGCGGCTTCGGATTCAATGCCAATGGATCATCCGCCAAGGTCGACGGTGTTGAATTCGCTGCATCGTTCAGGCCGATGCAGGGCCTCGATCTGTCGGTCAACGGTGCTTACACCGATGCTCGTTTGTCAGGCGATACTCCGGCAAACGTCGGCGGACGAAAGGGCGATCAGCTTCCTTTCACGCCGAAGTTCTCGGCCTCCTTGAACGGGGACTATCACTGGCATTTGGCCGCCAACACCACGGCGCATTTCGGCGCATCATTGCGGCACCTTTCCGGCCAGACCGCTAACTATGATGCGGACTTCGTCGCGACATTTGGGCGTCAGCGTCACGTTCGGGCTTACGATGTCGTCGACCTCAACGCTGGCGTCGATTTCGGCAAATTCGACTTGCAGGCGTACGTCAAGAATCTCGGCAACAGCCACGGCGTCACCTCGACGACGGGTACGACGGTTTTTGGCGCCTTTCCGATCTATCCCGACGGTGCGATTGGTACGGGCGTGATCCGTCCGCGGACGATCGGCCTGACACTCGGATTTGACTATTAAGGGGACAGACGAATGGCATGGATGAAGTGGGCGCTCGTCGCGCTGGCGGCTTTGGCAATTCCGGCGGCGGGGCAGTCGCCGACCCAGCTCGCGCCCACCAAGCCGACAGCGGCGGTCCTTCCCGCAGCGGCGCCTCCAGCCACGCCCGCGTCGGCCGGCACGCACGACCTTAACAAGCAGGACGTCGACACCTGGCTCGACGGGTACATGCCTTATTCGCTTAAAGCCGGAGCGATCCCCGGCGCGGTAGTCGTGGTCGTGAAGGATGGACAGATCCTAACGGCGCGAGGCTTTGGTTACTCCGATCTCAAGACGGACAAGCCAGTCGATCCCGAGCTGACTCTGTTCCGCCCGGGTTCGGTGTCGAAGCTCTTCACCTGGACCGCCGTCATGCAGCTCGTTCAGGCGGGCAAGCTCGACCTCGACAAGGACGTCAACACTTACCTCGATTTCAAAATTCCGCCGCACGACGGAAAGCCGGTCACGCTGCGCAACATCATGACTCACACGGCAGGCTTCGCGGAGACCGCGAAGTACCTCATCGATTTCGGCGAGAAGAAGCCCGACCCGCTCGGCAGGATCTTGGCGCGCTGGGTTCCCGAGCGCATCTACGCGCCGGGCGAGATGCCGGCCTATTCGAACTATGCGGCATCCGTTGCCGGCTACATCGTCGAGCGCGTCTCGGGCGAGCCGTTTGACACCTACATTCAGAACCACATCTTTGCGCCCGCCGGAATGGGCCATTCGAGCTTCGACCAGCCGTTGCCGGCTAGCCTCAGGCCGCTGATGTCGAAGGGCTACAAGCCCGGCACCGACGACCCGCAGCCCTATGAAGTGATCGGCATGGCACCGGCCGGTGCGCTGGCGTCGAGCGGCGCCGACATGGGCCGCTTCATGATCGCGCACCTCAACCACACGCTGATCAATCCCCAGACCGCGCAGCTGATGTACGGGAACGCCAACAAGCCCTTCTCGGCGCTGCCGGCGATGGCGCTCGGTTTCTATCACGAGGACCGCAACGGCCTGAACATTGTCGGGCACGGCGGCGACACGGTCTTCTTCCATTCGGACCTGCACCTGCTGCTCGACAAGAATGTGGGACTCTACATTTCGATGAACAGCATCGGAAAAAGCGGGGCGGCCCACGCGCTGCGCGAAGAACTGCTTCAGCAATTCCTCGACCGTTACTATCCCGCTCCCGCGCAGAACCAGCCGACGCTCGCGACGGCCAAGGAGCACGGCGCGCAGATGGCCGGGCACTATGTCAGCAGCCGGGCAGGGGGTTTCAGCTTCCTGCGCATGCTCTCGCTGCTCGGAGAGGCGACTGCTTCGGTCGACAAGGACGGGAATTTGGTGGTCTCTGCGATCACCGATCTGGCCGGCAACCCGCGCAAGTGGCGCGAGGTCCAGCCCTACGTATGGAAAGAAGTGAACGGCGCGGATTATTTGCAGGCCATTCCCGACGGTCATGGCGGCATCAAGATGTTCTCGATCACGCCATATGCGCCGATCATCGAATTCCTGCCGGCTCCAGGCGCGCTCAATGCCGGCTGGATCTTCCCCCTCGCAGGACTGTCACTGCTCATCCTGGTGATCGCGGCTCTCGGCTGGCCGATCGTGGCGTTGATCCGTCGCCGCTACAAATATCAATCGGACGTCAGCGGACGGGCGCTCAAGCTGCACCGTGCGACACGTGTCACTGCGTGGCTGTTCGTCGCCCTCCTCGTTGGCTGGCTGCTTGTCCTGACCGCGGTCAATAACGACCTGACGTCGCTGAATGGCGGGCTCGATATCTGGATGCGGCTGCTGCAGCTGATCCTGATCCTGGCTATCGTGGGCACGCTGGCAGCGATCTGGAACGCGTACAGCGTCGCCCGGTCGCCCGGTAAGCATAGGGTGGCGACGATCTGGGCCGTGCTGATCGCCCTTTCCGCCGCGTTCATGGTGTGGCTGTGCCTTGACCTTGGACTGCTCACCAGCTCGCTCAATTACTGAGGTCCTGTGACAAAGATCGCGGACAGGCCGAACAAGGGGCAATCGACCCGCACCTTGTTCGGCCACCCGCCGGGCCTGACCGTCCTCTTCACCACGCAGATGTGGGCCGAATTCTCCTTTTTCGGCCTGCAGGCGATGCTGGTCTATTACATGACCAAGCATCTCGGCTTCTCTCAGTCGAAGTCGTCTTTGATCTACGGCGCCTACGGTGCCGCCGCCTTCTTCAGCCCCTTCTTCGGCGGAATGATCGCCGACCAATGGCTTGGGCGGACCAGGGCCGTGATCATCGGATGCACGATGATGATGTTCGGCCATTTCGCGATGGCGTTCGAAGGGTTGCTGTTCCCGGCGCTGGCGTTGGTCGCGCTGGGCAACGGCCTGTTCTTGCCACCCCTCGCGATCCAGGTCGGCAGCCTCTACGTCGACGACGATCCGCGCAAGGCCTACGCCTACAGCGCTTATTACATGGGCATCAATCTGGGCGGCTTTCTCGCGCCGCTCGTGTGCGGGACGCTCGGCGAGCTTTACGGCTGGCACTGGGGATTCGCCGCAGCCGGCGTCGGCATGGCGATCGGGCTGGTCATTTACCTCACCAACCTGCGCTTGCTTCCGGCCGAGCTCAAGCGAACCGCAGTCGCGGCGAACGAGAACAAGGAAGCCACGCCGGTCATCCGCCAGCATGTCGTCACGCTGGTCCTCATGGTCGCGATGGTTGTCCTGTTCCGCATTGGCTACGAGCAAAGCGGTAACGTCATCGCTTTGTGGGTGTCCGATTTCACCGACCGCAGCCTTGGTGGTCTGACCATCCCCGCGACATGGTTTCAGTCGATCAACCCGCTGCTGATTATCGTCGGGACGCCGCTGCTGATCCGTTTCTGGCGGCGTCGGAAGGTCAAGGAAACGACCGCGCACCTGCTCAAGCGAATGGCGATCGGTTGCATCATTGCGACGCTCGCAATGCTGTTGATGGTAGTCGCGGCGCTGGTCAGCGGGCCGCAGGGAGTACGGGTCAGCTCGCTGTGGGTTGTCGCCTATTTCGTGCTGCTGACGCTCGGTGAGCTTTACACGATCCCGGTTGGCCTAACGCTCGTCGAATCCCTTGCCCCGGTGCGCTTCGCGTCGATGGCGATGGGTGCATGGTACATCGCCAAGTTCCTCGGGAGCCTGCTCGCTGGCTTCATGGGCGCGTACTGGCTGGTAATCCCGCCATCGGCCTTCTTCGGGCTCGGGATGGTCTCGACCGCCGTTGCGGCACTCTGTCTGTACGGCATGGCCAGGGTACTGGGTACGAGAAGCGACGCTTAGGCATTCCCTGCAAAGCAAGGATGACGGTCGGCGAAGCCGTACCGTTGGGCCGCGCGCCTCAATTCCGTAAGAGCGAGCGCCATGAGTTCGATGGAGCGCTTGATGACTGACCGCGACTTTAGGGATGAGATACTCGCCAAGGTGCCTGCAGTCACTCTGGGCTTCTGGATCATCAAGATCCTGGCCACCACCCTCGGCGAGACCGGCGGAGACACGGTCACCATGACCTGGCTCGGGGAGACGACCGATCACCCGGTGCCCTACGGCTACCTGATCGGCACGGCCATCTTCGGTGCGCTCCTGCTGGCGCTGGTCGCAGCTCAAATCCGTGCTCGCAAATTCAACCCCTGGCTTTACTGGGTCACGATTGTCGCATCGACCACCTGCGGAACCACATTGGCCGATTTTGCCGACCGCTCGCTCGGCATCGGCTATCCGGGCGGGTCGCTACTTCTTCTCGCCCTGGTGCTGCTCTCGCTGTTCGCCTGGCGGCGGACGCTTGGCACCATCGACGTCAACACCGTTTCAGGCCCGTGCGAGGAGCTGTTCTACTGGCTCACCATTACCTTCTCGCAGACCTTGGGCACCGCACTTGGCGACTGGAGCGCCGATCCGCTGAGTGAAGGGGGCTGGGGCCTCGGCTACGGTGGTGGTGCGCTGGTGTTTGGAGCCGGTCTTGCGATTCTCGCTGCCCTTTACTTCGGCACGAAGGCGTCACGGGTCTTTCTCTTCTGGGCGGCGTTCATCCTCACTCGCCCGCTAGGAGCAACGGTTGGCGACTTCCTCGACAAGCCACTCGCCAAAGGTGGGCTCGCGATGAGCCGCCCGCTCGCTTCGGTGGTGCTGGCGGTGGTTATCCTGGTCTTGATCTTCTTCATCCCCCAGCGTCCCGGCGGACATCCAAGCTCTGCGAAAGCCAAAGCGTGAGGCATCTTCGATGGATCGCGCTTCTGACATTGGGCGCGACCAGCCCAGCATTTGCGGGACCACCTTATCTTACCGACGACCCAGCGCCGACCGATACCGGCCATTGGGAAATCTATGCCTTTGGTTCTGGTGAGGGCCGCAAATTGGATGTCGACGTCGATACGGGGCTCGACCTCAACTATGGCGTGATCAAAGGTGTGCAGCTCACCGCGACCCTGCCCCTCAGCTTCAGCCATTCGAGAGAAGAGGGTTGGCGCGGCGGCAGCGGCGACGTCGAAGTCGGAGTGAAATATCGCCTCCTGGACGACGAAGAGTCGGGATTCTCCGCTGCGGTATTTCCACGCGTCATCCTGCCGACGGCCGCCCATAGTCCCGGCGAAAGGGCTCGCTACTTGCTTCCTCTGTGGGTCCAGAAAGAGTTCGCCGGAGGCACGACCATTTTCGGCGGCGGTGGGTACACCATCAATCCCGGCGCCGTGAACCGCGACTTCTGGCAGGCAGCCGTGGCGCTTACGAAGGACGTCAACAACGCCGTCTCGCTCGGGGCTGAAATCGCGCATGAGGGCGCCGATATCCGAGGTGCGACCTCGCACACGAGGGCCGGAATGGGCGCCGTTTTCAAGCTCTCGGAGCGTTATTCGCTGCTATTCTCGGGCGGTCCGACCTGGGCCGATCATCGCACCGGCTACCATGCCTATGCGGCGCTTGGTCTTAACCTCTAGCGGCATTCGTCGCGACGCTTAGATAACAATATTGCATAAAGGAACTGGTTGGGATCGGCGCAAAGAAGGGCGCGATCCCAGCGGCGGCCGACCGGCCTCTTAATTGGAGCGCCGGGAATAAAATCTTTGTCCCGACGGTCATGCACTCGATCCATTGGCAAAGGCCTGATCGATGTTCGACGTAGAAGACAACAGTCGCCGTGATTTCCTGAAGTGCATGAGCTGGGCTGGTACCGGCGCCTTGTTCGCGTTCGCCGGCGGAATTGGTAGCTCTACTGGCCTGGATAGCGCACTTGCCGCTCCCCTGGCCGCCAGTGCGTCTAAGACGTTTACGTTCGTCCAGCTGAGCGACAGCCACATTGGCTTCAACAAGCCGCCCAATGCTGACGCTCGGGCGACCTTTCGTGAAGCCGTCGCCAAGGTGAAAGCGCTGCCGGAGCAACCCGATTTCATCATCCATACCGGCGACGTTTCACAGCTTTCCCGCGACGAAGAATTCGACGACGCCCGACAAATACTGAACGAGGCTGGCCTTCCGGTTTTCTTCGTTCCTGGCGAGCATGACATGCTGGATCCAGACGGCGGGAAGGCGTTCCTGAACCGCTTCGGCAAGGACAGCTTCGGCGCGGGCTGGTACAGCTTTGACCATCGCGGCGTGCACTTTGTCGCGCTCGTAAACGTCGCGGACCTGAAGCCGGGGGGAATGGGCAATCTCGGCGCGGCGCAGCTGTCCTGGCTCAGGAACGATCTTGCCGGCCGGCACTCCTCGACGCCAATCGTCGTCTTTGCCCATATCCCCTTATGGACGGTGTATGCCGACTGGGGGTGGGGGACGGACGATGCGGCCGAGGCATTGAAGCTGCTGGCGCGCTTCGGGTCGGTCACCATCCTCAACGGTCATATTCATCAGATCACGCAGAAGATCGAAGGCAAAATCGCCTTCCATACCGCACGCTCGACGGCCTTCCCGCAGCCTGCGCCCGGGACTGCGCCATCGCCGGGCCCGCTCAAGGTGCCTCCGGAGCAGCTGCACTCGATGCTTGGCATCACTGACGCGACTTTTGTTCGTGGGCGCGACCGGATTGCTCTCATCGACTCTACCCTCACCGCTTGAAGGATTTTGAATGACCCATCTCTGGAAGAGCGCGAATCTCCAAGGCATTGCCCTCGCTGCGGCAACGTTGCTCGTTGTTGCGGGACCATCGGCGATCCGGGCCGCGGCCGCCCCTTCGGGCGAAGCGGTCAGCATCGACAATTTCACGTTCAGGCAGCCCGTGGTCACCGTGAAGCCTGGAACCACCGTAACCTGGACCAACCGCGACGATATTCCTCACACCGTCGTGTCCAAAGATGCGCTGTTTAAGTCGAAGGTGCTGGATACCGGTGATACCTTCGCCTTCACGTTCACAAAGGCGGGCCAGTTTGGCTATTTTTGTTCGCTTCATCCGCACATGACGGGCACGGTGATCGTCAAGGCGTGAGACAAGAGGAAGGAAGTGCGTGAAGGCAATTGCTTCTTCTTTTTTCGCAAGAAGAGGAGCGGCGACAGGAGCTTCGCTTCTAGGCGCTGGCGTCGCCCACCGGTTCAACGTCGAGATCCTGCCTCATCTCGATGGTGCGTATAATCTTGCTAGGTACCTGACCCGAGATTCAGCGCTTGCCGAAGACGCCGTCCAGGAAGCGATGCTTCGCGCCTTCCGGGCATTCGGGCAGTTTCGTGGCGGCTCAGCACGCGCATGGCTGTTTGCAATCGTTCGCAATTGCTGCCGCACGGCGCAGGCCGGCAGCGGCGCCCTTTCACTCATGATCAACGAGAACAGCCTCAGCGAGGAAGCCGCAGCCCAGCTTGCCAATCGTGCTGACGAACGCCCAAACCCCGAGGAAGCGCTCCAGGCCAAGGACACAGCTGAGCGGGTTCGTGAAGCGCTCGAGGCCATTCCGGAGCCGTTCCGCGAAGCCTTGGTGCTCCGCGAGCTAGAGGACCTATCCTATGCCGAAATTGCGCAGGTCACCGGCGTGCCGGTGGGCACCGTCATGTCCCGGCTGGCGCGGGGGCGAACCATTCTCGCAAAGGAATTGCTGCCGTCCGGTAAGCTCGCCGGCGACCGATCAAGGAGCACCAAATAATGCCTGCCTGTGGTGATCAGCAGCTCCTGCTGGGGGCCCTTGCTGACAATGAGCTCGACGCGGCGAACGTCGCGCTGGTGGAGGCTCATGTCGCCCGCTGCGCGGATTGCCGCGAGGAACTCGAACGGCTGCAGGCGCTGAGCGCCCTCGTACGGACAAATGGCGTTCATTACGAACCCCCTGGCGGCTTCTCGACGCGCATTGCCGGAATGCCCGAACTCGCCGTCCCGCGGTCACGCAACGACAATTCCATCTTTCGCTGGGCGGCGCCGGGCCTCGCTGGCGCTCTTGCGGCCTCGCTGGCGATGGTCGTGCTGGTCAATCCAGGGGAGAATTCGATCGTCGACCAGGAAATTGTCTCAAGCCACGTGCGCTCGCTTCAGCCCGGGCACCTGACTGACGTCGAGACCACTAACCAGCATATTGTGAAGCCGTGGTTCAACGGGCGGATCGAGTTCTCGCCGCCGGTGCCTGAACTTGCCCGCCAGGGTTTCCCGCTTGCCGGCGGACGGCTCGACTCCCTCGATGGACGAACGGTCGCGGCAATCGTTTATCGCCGCCGGCTGCACGCCGTGAACCTGTACGTCTGGCCGGCCCCGAATTCGGTCGAACGCTCGTTCGCCAAGGGCGGCTTCACCGTTACGGAGTGGAGCAATTCGGGCCTCCGCTTCGCCGCGGTGTCCGACATTCCCGGCGGTGAGCTCGAACAGTTCGAGACGGAATTTCGGAAAGAGTCGGACCGGCGCTAGGTTTTCTGGCGGGCCGCGGGTCGTGCCTCGCTTTGGCGGCGCGGCTTGGTCAAATAGTCCCAGGCGGACATGGCAGCATCGACGTCAGCCATGAGTTCCGGCCGCCGGGCGCCGTCACCCGCTCGGATCGCCATTCCTTGAGCAACCGTCGTATAAAAACTTGCCAGCCGCCGGATATCGGCGTCCGCCGGGATGTCGCCTTCCTTTCGGGCTCGCTTCAGCCGCTGCTTGATCGCCTCGGGAGCGCTAGAACGGAAGGCCTTCGCATAGGCCGGCCCCTTCGGGGTGCCGGGCCGGACGTCAGTGCCTTCCCTTCACCGCAGTTTCGCAAAACCAAACCGCGTCCCGTTTAAGGGACGCGCCAATCCCCTTTTGAGAAATGCCGCACGCCAATCGGCAGCTTGCTTTTATCTCCATTTTGGACACATTGGGCGAGCCGAACGTCCGTTGGGGGACGAACAGAGTGGGGTATGTGCGTAGCATCCCGGTCGTGGATGCAAATGGGGAAGACTTGACCGTCTACGAGTTTCAGAACCGGCGCTTTCTGACGAAAGTGCGCCGATTGAAGCTCTGTACCGGCGAACTCGTCGATCTTCTCGATGACGATACATTTAAGATCGTCCGGACGGGCGAGAAGCTGACGCGTGCCGCCAAGGAGTAACAACCGTCGCAGCCGGCGGACCGGGCACTTACGCTTGTTTACCTACTGTTGCAGCGCCAACGGCATTAGTGAGGCCGGTCCAAAATGCTCCTCAGGCCCTCGTCTTCGCGCGCGCTCCCCAAGCATTTCGATACGTCAGTGCCGCCCCTTTCTTAGGATCTGCAGGCGGTGGCCCTAATCGTCGAGGGCCAGACGGACAAAATCGCGATTCGGCGCTCCAAGTTTAAGTCAATGCCGCTCTTGTTTCGAGAGATGCTTTGCTGCTCGCCCGTATCAGCGCGATGTCCAGGCCGCTTGCGGCTAAAGGCGCCGGCGCATGTTCCAAGCATTGTTCCGGAAGCACTTCAGGGTTTTGGCGCGGGGTTTTGAGCGGCGGAGCGTTTGAAAAGAAGGCGGCTAGCTGCTTCAACTTGGCTCGACCATGTTCAAAACATTCTCGGGCCCCGCCGCCATCGGGCGGCGGGTATGAAACGCGCGGCTTAGCTTATGAGCTGCGCTTGTAGTAAGCTTCCTTCTGGACGCGCTGCTCCTTGTTGCGCACGCCGCGGTTAGGGATGTTTTCAAGGGGTGACCTAGCGTGACTGGCAATGGATCTGACCCGCCAGCTTCGGGGGACGGCGAGATCGCCGCTCGAATTGCGCGGCTGAGCGCCGGAGAGCTTCAATGCCTGCGCTTGGTCGATGAGCACCGGTCTTCAAAAGAGATTGCCGCAATGTTGGGCATCTCCCCGCACACGGTCGACCAGCGCATTCGCCAAGCGTTGGAGACCTTAGGGGTTGAGAGGAGAAGCCAGGCCGCTCGCCTGGTCGCTCAACATCGCCGCGCAAACTTCGAGCAAGCGATCGAAGAGAAGTCCGGACAGCCGGCTGCGTCGTTCGGGATTTCGGGGATCCTGCCGTTCGCAACGTCGGCCAATCCGCAAAACCAGATGAGTGCCGCCCAGCGCCTCCTTTGGATAGTGATGATCGCCGTTGGCGCTGCTTTCACGGCGGGGATCGTCATGGCGGGGATCGAAAGCGTCACGAGATTGATGAGACGGGGCATATTCCCGTGAGAACGAGCGACCCGACTAGCTCGTCTGGGGCTTAGTGCCCGAGGACTCTTCCCAGGCTCTCGAGGCCGGCGAGATAGACGAAGGTTGCGAGCCCAGCGGCTATGGCAATCGCGACGATCCAGAAAATGCGCTCGCCTGGGCGCATCGTGTTGGTCGGCCGCTGTGGGGTCGCGACCGGAAGCGGGAATGCGCGCTTCTCGATTGGCGCCGGCGGTAAGCGAAATTCTGGAAGCTGCTCTCTGCTAATCGGTCCTCGCTGCCACTGGCGCTGCTTTTGCTGGACCAGCCTTGCCGCCTGTCGCCGGTCGTTGGCACCCAGCTTGCGGATCGCCTTGCGCACTCTCTTGTCGACGGTGTGGGGTGAAATCCCCAGGCGCACCGCGATTTCCTTGGAGGTAAGGTTCTGCGCGATCAGCTCGAGGCAGTCGATCTGACCGTCCGAAAGTGATGAGCCTCCGGCTCGCATCGGTGCGCCTCCACTTGCCTTCGCTGCCTAAACCCAAAGTCGGCAGACGAACGACCCCGCGCTCGACCGTCCCAACGGCCCGACCCCATTCGGTCCGGCGACGCCCGAGCGCATCGCATTTTTCGATTTGCTGATTAGCGCCAGCGACTTCGCAACGCAATTTAAGGGAAATTTAGAAAGGGAAAGCCTTGCAAGCCCGGTGACGGTATCAACGGTTGATACCTCAATCGCCGTACATTGAAGCGGGGCGGGGATTTGGGTCACCCAGCAGGAACGGCCAACACTGGTTCGGCACGTTGGCCGGGCAGGGAAGGTGCGAAAACGCTCGGTCCCGACCGAGCTGGGATCGGCTTTTTCGACCCTTTCCTGCAACAGCCGTTCATCATCCGACGGACTGGAGTGGAGGATCGGCCCTGAAATCCGGAGCTCTTGTGCCGGCACCTTGAGGCCGCCCTTCAGACAATCAGGCCGCTAGCACCCCGGAGCCACCTTGCTTCGGGGAAGGGGGAGTTATGCGCAGAAACATGATCGAGAATGCCGCCTTCGAAGTCGCGACACAGGTTCGGACCGTAGAGGACAGTATCGACCTCGTTCTCGCCGAACTGGCCGAGCTGCAATTGAAGATGATGCATGCAACCGCGGTTGCCGGCGTTGGGCCGGCGCCCATTCACTCATCGCTTGCAGACGTCGCGAGCGCGCTCCAGAACCTTGTTCTCGCGCGCGGCGCAATTGTTCACTGTCATGGTGAATTGGTCGAGGCCAAGGAGAAAGTGCCGGGCTTGCGGACCGTGTCGTTCGGCGACGAGGGCCCATGCCCGCCGAAGACCGCGGTCGCCGACCTTCGTATCGTTTCTTGACGAACAGGAGTTTGGCTGGACATCTTGTAACGGTGTCCAGCCCCTTTTCATGCTCCGGCTAATCCTCTTCAACTCATTGCTCTTAGGATCGTGCGGCTACGCATGGTTTCGCGGGCGCTCGGACGAGAGAATCGTTGCGGCGGTTTGCGTCATTGCAAGCTTCGGTACGCTTGCCGTCCTCAGCTCCTTCAAGAGCCTATATTCCAATCTCGAGATGGGCGTTCTCGGCGTCGATATCGCGACCTTTGCCGCCTTCACTTATGTCGCGCTTGGCTCTGACCGTTTTTGGCCGCTGTGGATCAGCGGGCTCCAGCTGACGACCACCGTTGCCCATTTCCTGAAGGTCCTGGACCCGAACCTCGTTCCCATTGCTTATTCAGCGGCGGCGAGAATGTGGAGCTATCCCATTCTCCTGATCCTCGCGGTCGGCACCTGGCGCGGCGAGCAGCGGCGCAAACAGCGTTCGCGCCTGTCCGTGGTTGGCTGACCTTAAGCTTTCGGACACGGCTAGCGAGAACTGGACAAACATCGGTCTTGCAATTATGTACCGGTCGTTATGGAATGCATCGTCCAAAGCGCCTGCAGGGGAAGGCCGCGTGAGTTCGACGTCGACGAGGCGCTCGCCGCGGCGCTCCGCGTCTTCTGGACGAAGGGCTATGACGGCGCGTCGCTGAGCGACCTCACCCACGCCATGGGCATCACCAAGCCGAGCCTCTACGCCGCGTTCGGAAACAAGGAGTCCCTGTTTAAGAAGGCGCTCGATTTATACGAGCGGGAAAAGCTCGCTTATGTCGGCGAGGCATTGCAGGCTCCCACCTCGCGCGCGGTGGCTGAACATCTCCTGCGCGGCGCGCTCGAAATGCAGACGAGCGGCCGCGAGCCGCGTGGTTGCATGCGCGTGATCAGCTCGCTCGCGTGCGGCCCGGAAGCTGATTCGATTCGCGCTGACCTGATGGAGCGCCGCCAATCTTCGCAGCGCGCGCTGTGCGAGCGCATGCAGCGCGCGAAAGACGAGGGCGACCTTGGGCCAGCGACCGATGTCGACGGCCTTTGTGCTTATCTCGGCGCGATCCTCCAGGGGATGTCCATCCAGGCGGGGAGCGGGGCGACCAAACAGCAGCTCCAGGCCCTCGTCGAGACCAGCCTCGCAATGTGGCCCGGCAAGTAGCAAATTATTTCCATACCGACCGGTAGATAACCCTTGACGAGACCTGAATCGGTTTCTATACCAGTCAGTATAGAAGAGCGGCATTAAGCCGCCGAGGAAAGTGCGATGCGTATCAATCGCTCATCCGGGCATCCCATTTCGCCCTAAAAGGCGAAGCGCCCCCGTAATTACAGTTTTGGAGCAGTCGCGCTCGGGCGCAGCAAATGAGCTGCGTTCCGCTGATGCGGCGCGCTTCGGGCACGAGGAACAGCATCGAGGGCGCCTGGAGCGCTTTTCTCGAGACGATGACCTGTGCCGGTCGAACAGGAGCAGAAACGAACCATGGCCAGCCTTCCACTTCCCGCATCACAATGGCAGCCGGCGCCAAGGGCATTAGCGGTCGTCGGAACGGCTGGCCCGGCTGCGCGCCTCACCGCCCTTGAGTGGTCGGTCGTCGCGATGGCCGAGCGCGACGGCCTGTCGAGCATCCGCGAACCGAGCCGCCTGATTAGCGCGCTCGGCTCGATCTTCGGCATCAGGCGGCCGAACAAGCTGGCGAACGAGGGCCTCGAAGCCCTTCGCCGGATTGCGATCCTCGCCTGGCATTACGGTTGGGACGTCCCGAAATCAGAGCTCGCCGCTTTCCTGTCGGCCGGCTTCTCCCTCGACCAGTTTGAACTCATCCAAAAGAGCATCGGCCAGGCACGCTCAGCCCGCCGTCGCCGGAGGGCCGCCCGATGAACATGATCAGCAAAGTTGAATCGGAAGAAGGCGAAGCTCAACGCCGGCCGCTCGCGGCCGTCGTCAGGGGTCTCTCGCGCCGCCAGAAAATCTCGCTCGCAGCGTTTCTCGTTGGCGTGGTTGCGCTCGCTTTGTGGTTCGCCCTTCAAAGCGCACCGGTCGCAGCCGCGCCGCCGCCTCCGAGTGTGACGGTCGCGAGCCCGCTGGTTCGCGAGATCGCCGAATGGGACGATTATTCGGGCCGGTTCGAAGCAAGCAAGAGCGTCGAGGTTCGTCCGCGCGTTTCGGGCGCGATCGTCGGCGTCCATTTCACCGACGGCGCGGTCGTTCAAAAGGGCCAGTTGCTCTTCACGATCGACGCGCGGCCGTTCGTTGCCGCGCTTAACGAGGCACGGGCCGCGGTGGCCAGCGCGCGAAGCGACCTTACCCTGGCGCAAACCGACTATGGGCGGGCGACTCGCCTCCTCGAGGTCGATGCCGTTTCGCGTAGCGACGTGGACCGGATCCGCGCTCGCGTCCAGGCGGCTGAGGCGGCACTCGCCGCCGCCAATGCTCGCGTCCAGTCGCGGGCGCTCGACGTCCAGTTCACGGCTGTGCGAGCTCCAATCACCGGGCGCATTTCGGACCGCAAGATCGATCCCGGCAATTTGGTCCAGGGCGGCGGCAGCGGCGCCGAAGGCACGCTCCTGACGACGATCAACGCGCTCGATCCCATCTATTTCAACTTCGACGCGTCCGAGGCCTTGTTCCTGAAGGCGCGCCGGGCTCGCGAGAGCGGAGCAGCGCCGTCCGATGTCGAAATCCGTCTCCAGGACGAGACCGATTATCGCTGGCGCGGGCGTCTCGACTTCGCCGACAACGGCCTCGACGCCCGCTCAGGCACGATTCGCCTGCGCGCGGTCGTGGCGAATGCCGGCCAGTTCCTGACACCGGGAATGTTCGGGAACATGCGCTTGTCGACGGGCCAGCCCGTAAACGCGTTGCTGGTGCCGGACTCGGCGGTCCAGACCGACCAGGCGAGGAAGATCGTGCTCGTCGCGGACAAGGCGGGCAATGTGACACCGCATCCGGTCGTGACCGGTCCCCTGGTCGATGGTTTGAGGGTCATTCGCTCGGGCCTCGCGCCGACGGATCAGGTGGTCATCGCCGGCACGCAGATGGTCATGCCCGGGGTCAAGGTGCAGGTCCGCACCGGCAAGATCAGTCCGCAGGCAGTCGCCGCCGCGGCTCCTGAAACCCTGTCCGTCCCCTTGAGCGGCGAGGCGACGTTCGCCGGCCGCTGAGGCGACAATAATCCATTAGAAACGGCCGCCTTCGGGCGGGGAGGCAATTCATGCGTCTTTCGCGCTTCTTCATCACTCGCCCGATCTTCGCGGCCGTCATCGCCATCCTGATCACGGTCATGGGCGCGATCGCTTATTTCGCGCTGCCCATCTCGCAATATCCGGACATCGTCCCGCCGACGGTGACGGTGAATGCGACCTACCCGGGCGCCGATGCCGAGACGGTCGCTTCGACGGTCGCGGCTCCGCTTGAGCAGGAAATCAACGGCGTCGACAACATGATCTACATGTCGTCGCAGTCGACCGGCGACGGCAATCTCACGATCACGGTGACGTTCAAGCAGGGTACCGACCTCAACGCCGCCCAGGTGCTGGTCCAGAACCGGGTCGCGATCGCGGTGCCGCGCTTGCCGCAGGAAGTGCAGAGGCTCGGCATCGTCACGCGCAAGACCTCGCCCGACTTCCTCATGGTGGTGAACCTCATTTCGCCCAATCATTCGCTCGATCGCGGCTATATCTCGAACTACGCGCTGACCCAGGTCCGCGACCGCATCGCCCGGCTCGACGGGGTAGGGGACGCGCGCCTTTTCGGTGCCCGCGATTACGCGATGCGGATCTGGATCGATCCCAACAAGGCCGCCGCGCTCGACCTCACCGCTGGTGAGATTGTCGCCGCGCTCCGGGCGCAAAACGTGCAGGTCGCCGCCGGCACCTTGGGTCAGCCCCCCTACAACACGGGCAACGCCTTCCAGGTCAATGTCGAGACTCAAGGGCGCCTCACCGATCCCGAACAATTCGCGAATGTCGTCATCCGTACCGATCCCGATGGGCGCCAGGTGCGCGTCTCGGACGTCGCCCGGGTCGAGCTCGGCGCGTCGGACTATGCCGCCAACACCTATTTGTCTGGTGAGCCGACTGTCATTCTCGGCGTCTTCCAGCGGCCAGGTTCCAACGCCCTCGCCGCCGCGGCCGCGGTCAAGGCCGAGATGGAAACGATGTCGAAGAGTTTCCCGCCGGGGCTCGAATACCGCATCATCTACAACCCGACCGAATTCATCTCGCAGTCCATTTCGGCGGTCTTCGAAACCCTGCTTGAAGCGATCGCGCTGGTTGTCCTGGTGGTGATTGTCTTCCTCCAGCGATGGCGGGCGGCGGTGATCCCGGTGATGGCGATCCCCGTTTCGCTGATCGGCACGTTCGCGATCCTCTTGAGCGTTGGCTATTCGCTCAACAACCTTTCCTTGTTCGGGCTGGTCCTCGCGATCGGCATCGTCGTCGATGATGCGATCGTCGTCGTCGAGAATGTCGAGCGGAACCTTGCCCGGGGGCTCACCGGCCTCGAGGCCGCGCGGACGTCGATGGATGAAGTCGCAACGGCCTTGGTGGCGATCGTCCTCGTCCTATGCGCCGTGTTCCTGCCCACCTTGTTCCTGAACGGTCTCGCCGGCGCCTTCTATCACCAGTTCGCAGTGACGATTTCGGCGGCGACCCTCATCTCGCTGTTGGTTTCGCTGACCTTGTCGCCAGCGCTTGCGGCAATCCTTTTGAAGCCGCACGAGCAAGCCCGTCCGGCAAACCCAGTCACCGCATTCCTGGCCGCGGCGGGCGACCGCTTCAACGAATGGTTCGATCGGTTCAGCAAGGCCTATTCGAGGCTGACCCGCCGCCTGGTCCAGATGCCGAAGCGGATGATGCTGGCTTATGCAGGGCTCATCGCCGCGACCGTCGGCCTTTTCCACATCACCCCAACGGGCTTCATCCCGGCCCAGGACCAGGGCTACTTCTTGACCGTCATCCAGCTTCCGCCGGGTTCCTCGCTCGAGCGCACCGACGCCGTGATGCGCAAGGTCGCGGCCCGGATCCTGCCGATCCCGGGCGTCAAAGGTTCGGTCATGCTCGCGGGGTTTGACGGTGCCTCACAGACGCAGGCCCCGAACGCCGCCGCGGCCTACGTTCCGCTGCAGAGTTTCGAAGAACGCAGGAAGCTCGGAGTCACCCTTCAGAGCATCATGGCCGAGGCGCAGAAGCGCACCGCCGACATCAACGAGGCCCGCCTCATCATCGTGCCGCCGCCTCTCATCCAGGGCATCGGCTCGGCCGGCGGTTATCGAATGGTGGTCGAGGACCGCACCGGCCACAGCTTCCAGCAATTGTCGGGACTGTCCTGGGGCCTGATTGGCAAGGCCAACCAGACGCCGGGTCTGAAGCAGGTCTACACGCTGTTCGATATCTCGACCCCGCGCGTGTTCGCCGACATCGACCGCGGCAAAGCCGACATGCTGGGAGTGCCGCCCGAACGGGTGTTCGAGGCGCTTCAGGTCTATTTGGGTTCGGCCTTCATCAATGACTTCAATCTTCTCGGGCGTACCTATCGCGTGACGGCACAGGCCGATGCGCCGTACCGTGCAAGCGAAGCGGATATCGCGAACCTTCGAACGCGCTCCAATTCCGGGGCGATGGTTCCGGTTGGATCGGTGACGACCTTCCAGGACCGCACCGGCCCGTACCGAGTGTCGCGTTACAACGGCTTTCCCGCAGTCGAGATCGATGGCGACACCGCGCCCGGCTATTCCTCCGGCCAGTCCTTGAAGAGCATGGAAAAGCTCGCCGCCGAAACCCTACCGCCCGGCTTTGCCGCTGAATGGACCGGGATCGCTTACCAGCAGAAGGCGGCTGGAAGTACTTCGGGCCTCGTGTTCGGAATGGCAGTCCTGTTTGTCTTCCTCGTGCTGGCGGCCCAGTTCGAAAGCCTGATCCTGCCCTTGTCGATCATTTTGATCGTGCCGATGTGCCTCCTGGCGGCAATGGCCGGCGTCCACCTTAGAGGCATGGACAATAATGTCCTGACGCAGATCGGGTTGGTCGTGCTCATCGCCCTGGCCGCGAAGAACGCGATCCTGATCGTCGAGTTCGCCCGGCAAGACGAAGCCAAAGGGATGTCACCCCTCGAAGCCGCCGTTCGCGCAGCGCACGACCGTCTTCGCCCGATCCTCATGACCAGCTTCGCCTTCATCCTCGGGAGCGTGCCGTTGCTGCTGGCGACGGGCGCCGGTGCCGAGCTCCGCCAGGCGCTGGGTACGGCGGTGTTCTTCGGGATGGTTGGAGTGACGGGTTTCGGCCTGCTCTTCACGCCCACCTTCTACGTCGTCTGCCGCGAGATCGGGAATGGCATCGCCAATCGCCGCCGAGCGCATCGTGAGCCGGCTTTGGTTCCGGCCGAGTGAGGATAATCATGAGCTTTCGCAATCTCTCGATCGCTGCTTCGGCGCTTGCCCTTGCGGCCTGCGCAATGGGGCCGGATTATTCGCCCAAGCCGGTCTCGGCCTCGGCGGCAGCGCCCTTTGTCATGGCCGCGAATTCGGCCCTCGTGACCGAGGCGCAGCCGGATACCAATTGGTGGCGGCTCTACGATGATCGGGTACTCGACGGCCTCGTTCATGATGCCTTGTCGGCGAATACCGACATCCGCGTCGCTCTCGCCCGTCTCGCCAAGGCTCGGGCGAGCTTGCGCGAAGAGCGCGGTGCCCGCGAACCGCAGGTCGGTGCAAGCGGAAGCGCGCAATATGGGCGCTTGCCGGGCCCCGATGTCCCGGGCGAAAAACGATCCGATATCCAGGCCGATATCGGCCTTAGCGTTGCCTATGAAGTCGACCTGTTCGGGCGCGTCAGTCGCCGGATCGACGCGGCGAGGGGAGAGGTCGGAGCGGCCGAGGCCGATGCCGACGCGGTACGCGTCGCAATCGTCTCCGACACGGTGCGGGCCTATGCCGACGCTGCCTCGTCGGCCGAACGGATAAGGGTCGCAAAGGATATCGTCGCCTTGCTCGACCGGTCGCTGGCGCTGACGGAGTGCCAGCATCAGATCGGGATTGCGACAGGGCTCGATACAACGCGGATCGCGGCTCTTCGCGACCAGCGCATGGCTGAGATCCCGCTGCTCGAGGCTGAGCGGCAGGGCGCGTTGTTTCGGCTTGCGACCCTGACGGGCCGGACCCCGCATGAGCTGCCCGGCCAGGTTGCCGGGCGAACGACGACATTGCGGCTGGAGCAGCCGATCCCGGTCGGCGATGGAGCGGCCTTGCTCGCTCGGCGTCCCGATGTCCGCGCCGCTGAGCGCCGGCTTGCCGCGGCGACCGCTCGGATCGGGGTTGCGACGGCCGACCTATACCCGCGCATCACGCTTGGCGGATCGATCGGCTCGTCGGGCCCGGGCCTTGGCAATGTCTTCGGCGCGAACCCCTTCACCTGGCTGATCGGGCCGCTCATTAACTGGACGGTCAATCGGAGCGCCGCTCGCGCCCGCGTCGAAGAATCGCGCGCGGACACCAAGGCCGCATTGGCGACCTTCGACGGGGCCGTCCTCCGGGCGCTTGAGGAAACGGAGACTGCGCTGTCGAACTACCAACAGGCGCTCAACCGGCGCGATGCCTTGCGAGCGGCGCGCGATCAGGCTGAGAAAGCGGCGACCATCACTCGCGCTCGCCAGCGCGAAGGCGACATCAGCTCGCTCGAATTGCTCGATACCGAACGAACGGCGGCGGAAGCCGAGGCCGCGCTGGCGGAGGCCGATGCCCGCATCGCGGATGCGCAGGTCGACCTGTTCAGGGCGCTCGGAGGCGGCTGGCAGGCCTGATGGCCGCAAAATGGAGGGAAAGGCGGTGCTTCTGCCGCCTGGTCGCCATTTTCAACGACCGGCCAGGGCTAATTTAGTTCGAGCATCGCTTCGCCAGCTCATCGGCGGCCTTGAAAAGGTCGTCCGCCATTTTGGCCAATATCCTGCGAGCCTCTTCGCTGCCCGTCGCTTTGGACAAGCGCAAAGCCTGCTTCGCCCGTTCGCGTAGTGATGCGATTGTGTCTTCCCCCATGAAAGACAAGACTCGCTGATTTCGGTTCCGTTCCTAAGTCGGGTGACGGACATTGGTGCAATCGCAGCAGACGAGCTTCGGTGGCCGGGCAGCTTCTAGAGAGCGAGCTTGATGCCGTGCAGCCGGACAACCTGATTGTCGATGCAAATCGGGGCCGTAATCAGTCTCATCCACCGGCGTTCACCGCTCGCGGGACGAATCTCGACGTCCAGGGTGAAGCCACGCTTATGTTTGATTGAAAATGCGCGAAGCCGGTCCATCGCCGCGCGTGAGCTCTCGCTGTACATTGCGACCGCCTCATCGCGGGTAATGGGCACGCCCCTTTGCAATCCGAAAATATCGTAGACGCCGCCGGACCAGGTCAGGCTGTTGTCAGCCAGGTCACATTCCCAGCATCCCGCATGATGAGGCGCGATCTCGCCGATCATCAGCGGTTCGATGGCGTCGGTGATGGCGCTGTTGAGGACGTGGCCGAGCTCAAAGCGTCGCGGCTGTTCCCACAGCGGCCAGCTATGAGTGAGCGGTAAGGTGCTGAGCGCGGACAAAATAAATCTCAACCGGTGTCCGGTGGAGCGTCACGCCGCCTTGGTACTGGCCTGGCTGGACCTGTGAGATTGAAGCACCTCGACAAAATATTGGCGCAATCCTCTGCTGACCTCCGGTGCAAGCTCGATATAGGCTCGCCGGCGATCCGTCGGATCGTCGCGACGAACGAGGACGCCCTGCTCGGTCATATTGGTGATGTATCGAAGGGCCGTCGTAGGCGGCACTCCGGCTGCAAGGCATAGGCTCGAAACGGAGACGTTATGCTGAGCGATCTCGGCGCGAAGTAGGTCGAGAAGAATATCCCAAGCCGGTTCCGCAAAAAGGTCAGCGGGCAGGAAGCGCGACCGCTGGCGACGGGCCTGGATCAACCACCTTACCGCCTCTTCTGGAATTGGTGGCAGCTCGGGCCGCCCTGCGCTGACTTCTGGTAGCGAAGGGGATAGAGCTCCGGCGCTCATCGAGAGCTTGGCCAGCGCCGAGGCAATCCGTTCGACATCCCGGCTCAGTTTCAGCAGGTGGTCGGTATCGAGGTCTGGCGAATATTTACTCATCGTCGGCTCCCCTCCAAAGTAGGTGGCCGTCTACCCGAATTGGAGGGGAACACTGAGCCATGTTAGTTCGAATTTGGATGTCCGAATGAGAGAAGTTAACCAACTGTCGCCAAACCAACTAAACTTATTCGCAGTTTCCAGTCGGGGTAATCACGGATCATAGTTTCCGTTTACTCCAAAACGGATCATCTTTGTCAGAGATGGCGGGTTCAGGCCAAGATCAAAAGGGATGAAAATTGCGATCGGCAGGCGGGCGAAAGCCCGTCGATGTGACGGCCGGAACGAAGTCGCATAGCGAAAAGCTTGGTTGCCGACACTCACACCAATTAGGCTCAAGATGGAAGCGGACTTTCACGCTAGCCGGTAGAACCAGCTTTGGTCGGAAGTGGCAGTGAGCGCCCGCCCGTGGGCTGCATGGCGGGCGCTCAAATTGATTTGACTAGCGACGGTCAGTTGATTGCTCGCTCGCGTTCGCTTTTCCGTTTTCGCGAGCGGAGGAATGTGTTGAGGCGCTGCCGCGGTCCTTGCGGGTAGCGGTCACGCCCGAAGCTTTGTTGCCGGAGCCAGCGCCGTCCGCGCTGAGCGACGAGGCATTGCCCGCAGCAGCGAGCATTCCATTCGCGGCGCCATTCGCAGTGCCTGCAAGCGTCGCGACACCGGACAATCCAACCGGGTTCGAACCGATGCCCGAAACGCTGAAGGTCGCGCTCTTTTGTGCCGATGCACTGCCTCCCGCCGAGCTGCCGAGGTTGAGGTTGTTGCCGGCTCCGGCAAGCGAGGTTGCAGAATTGGCGGCGCCGGTCACCGTGCCGGCCAGCCCGACACTGCCGCTGGCCGAGCCGTCGCCCGCCTTGACCGAGTGACTGGCGTTCGCCGATCCGTCGGCAAGCGCGCTGACGCTGTTGGTGATCGACTGCGGGCCGGAGGCGACGGTGTTGATCGAATTTGCGATGTTGCCGGTGCTGTTGAGAACTCCACCGATGTTCCCGACGCCGTTCAGGCTGCCGCTAAGGGAGCCGCCTAAAGCGCCGCTGACGTTGCTCGTGACGCCGCCGAGCAGCTGCGCCTGCGCGGATGACGCAACCAGCCCCAAAGCGGCGCCAAGCAGAATAAGTGACTTGTTCATATTGTCGTTCTCCTCTGGCATTGCCGGAAAGAGGCAATGCCCTTTCCACTGAGTAAGAACGACGGCGGTTGCTCCATTCATCCCCGGTAGGAAGTCTATCTCACACCGACGGCCCGTGGATCGATGCGGCAGCCGCCGCAAACGACGCCGCGCCCGACGCGTCCGCTACCCGGCCTTGCTTCGGCGATGAGCCGCTGCGGCGACCCGGCAATAAGGAGGCGAGCCGCGACGAGCGGCGTAGCAAAGCTGGTGCCCCGAACCCGCGAATAGCCTTGCCCGGGCAACGCCGCAGCCATGTCGGCGCCGGGTGCGGCGAAATCGAGATGGATTGGACGGCCAGCCTCGGGCAGTGCGCGGCCGCGGGCATCGACCGCCGTCACCGCGACGACTCCGGGATAGGAAGCGGGATATTGCGGCGGCGCTGCGGGCCCGTCGTTGCCGACGGCCGCAACCAATTCGATCCCGCGCGCCTGGACAGCCCGGATGGCGCCCTGCACCAGTTTGTTGGGAGGGCCGGCGAGGCTGATATTGATCACTTGCGCTCGCTTGGCCGCGAGCCAGTCGAGCGCATTCACAATCTGCGACGCAGATCCGGCTGCGGGGTTCGCACCATAGACGTCGGCGACAAGCAATTGGGCACCGGTCGCGGCGCCCTGGAATGCGCCGAGCCTGCCGACCAGCAGGGACGCGACGGCCGTGCCATGTCCGGTCGGCCGCGCGGCGCCGGCGAACCCGCGTTGCTCGATCGCCGCGTTCGCAAGCGAAGGATGGCTGGCGACACCGCCGTCGATCATGCCGACGATCCGGCCCCGGCCTGTTCCTGCACTTACGGCCACGGCTCCGCTCATTGGAGCGAGTGAGGCTCCGGCAGGCTCGAACAAATGATCGAAATCCGCCTGGATGAGCGGGGCAACCTTCCGCAGCAATTTGAGCGCATCCCGAACGTTCGTGCGCGATGGAACGGCGAGCTCGACGCTGCGCATGCCAAGCTCGGCACCGCTCGTATCGGCGATGACGCGAAATCCCGCCTGCATGGCCAGCCGAAGCGAGTTTGGGTCAGGATCGAGGACGAGCAGGACGCCGCGCCGGACCGGCTGGCCGTTGCCATCCCGGTCGAGCGTATTGGGATTTTGTCGAATAATCTCCCTTAGCCGCAATCGCCTGAGATCAAGGAGGCTCGGCGCACCAAGGTCGGCGAGCCCAGCGGGAAGCCCGGTCCCATCGAGTGTTGGCTGGATCGCCTGGGCTGCGCCGGGCTCGGACAGGAGGTTGGTGACTGCCGGGCCGGCGACCGGCAATTGGCTTAAGGGGCCGGCGATGGGCGCGGTTGGTGCCGGACCGCCGAGGCTCGGCAGCAGCTGGGCGCTGGCGCTCGAGATCGCCAGCACCACTCCTAGCGCCGAGACCAACAATCCTCGTCCAAATCCGAGCATGGTTTCGCTCACCTCATACGAATGTGTTTCGACAATGAAACGCCGCGAGGCCGCGACTTTATCCGGGCGAGCGCAAGTTCCCGCTGCGCCGAAGGCTGCGTTCAATCCGGATCGAACGTTAACCTGCTGGTGGGGTCTCTTGTCCTATCGCGCGCCAGGGACGGCCTATGTCTGCGCCGTTCGAAGTGGCGGTGCGTGAGGTTTATGCTCCATCGACTGATGCTGAGACTAACCGGCGCGGATTTCAGCGCCAGCAAGGCGGTCATCGAAGAGCGCTACGCGTCTTTGCGCAAGCAGGTCCCGATTGTCTATCTTCTCGGGTTCGTGAACCTCGCGGGGCTCGAGCTTGCGACCAGGGGCCGGATTTCGCCCGGCGTCAACCTGCCGAGTTTCATTGCGCTCTGCGGCCTCATCCGGATGTGGCAGTGGTTTGGCGTTGGAAGCGATGTCACCCAGGAGGTGATGATCAAGCGCATGCGCCAGACCGTCTGGTTCGCTACGCTGGTCTGTGGAGTTGTATGCTTTCACTGCCTGCAATTGTTGGGGACGGGCGACACCGCGTCGCGGATGGCGGTGATGTTGTTCGGCGGGCTGACCGCGATCGGCGTTGCCTACGGCCTCACCGCGCTGCCGGGAGCAGGGATAATTCCGCTCCTCCTCATCATCATTCCGATCTCGATCGTCGCTCTGGTGTCCGACGACGTCCACATCATCTGGGCGGCGCTCGGGCTCGTGACCGTTTCAGGGCTGACCATTCGGCTCCTTCTTACTCACAGCCGGCACCTCACCGCGCTGATCAATTCACGATCCTTGATCGCCCACGAACAGGACGTCGCGAACCAGGCCCACCGCGAAGCCATGATCGCGGCCACGACGGATTTCTTGACCGGGCTCCTCAATCGCCGGGCCTTTGTCTCCGCGCTCGAGGACATGGTCAAAGACCAGGACGGAGCCTTTGCGATTGCGCTTCTCGACCTCGACCGGTTCAAGATCACCAACGATACTTTTGGCCATGCGACCGGCGACGAGCTGCTTTGCGAGGTCGCGGCTCGGCTCGTCAGAATAGTCGGGAGTAACGGCCTCGTCGCCCGGCTCGGCGGCGACGAATTCGGGATCATCCTCCCGAAGATCAGCCGGGCGGCTGAAGCCCAGGCTTTTGGCTCCGAGATCCTTTTCGAAGTCAATCAGCCGGTGATGGTCGGCGACCGCAAGCTCGCGATCTCGGCCTGTTGCGGCTTCGGCTTGTCGCGACGGGGAAGGGCGAACTCGCCGTCTCGCCTCATGGCCGATGCCGATATCGCCCTCTATCGCGCCAAGGAGAGCCCGGAAGCCAGAGCTGCCGTGTTCGAACTACGAATGGAAGCGCCCCACCGCCGTCGCTGCCAGATCGAGCGCGCCCTCCAGGCTCCCGGGATCGAGCGGCGTTTGAGGCTATGCTTCCAGCCGATCGTCGACCTCAAAAGCGGGCGAGTAATTGCCCATGAAGCTTTAGCGCGCTGGACTGATGAGGAATTGGGACCGGTCTCTCCGGCCGAGTTCGTGCCGATCGCCGAGCAGTTGAACCTCATCGAGAATATCAATGACCATCTGATGCGGATGGCGTTCAGCGAAGCGAGAGCATGGCCCGACAATATCCGCCTGTCGTTCAACTTGAGCGCGGTCCAACTTCATTCGAACGTATCGGCCAAGGCCGTGCTCAAGGCATTGAAGGCAGCCGGGCTGCCGGCTTCCCGGCTCCAGGTCGAAGTAACCGAGACGGCTCTTCTTGCGGATTTTGAGCGCGCTCGGGCAAACCTCAATACGCTTCGTGCCGCCGGGGTGTTGATCGTCCTTGACGATTTTGGCGCGGGTTTCGCCTCGATCGGCTATTTGCGCGAACTGCAGTTCGACCAGATCAAGCTCGACGGCGGGCTCGTAACCGCGGCGCTCGGTAGTTCAGATGGCAAGCGTTTGCTTGCCGCGGTCATCGCTTTGTGCGGAATTCTTGGCGTCTCGAGCGTCGCCGAACATATTGAGAGCGAAGAAGCGCTGGAGCTGTTGAAGGAACTCGGATGTTCCGCCGGGCAGGGCTTTTGGCTGAAGCGGCCGGTCGGTCCCGACGAAGTTCGCTCAACTCTGTTCGCTGCGGCGCTTCGAGCGGCTTAGCCAAGGAAATGGCGCTTGCTGCCCAGCTTACCGAAGCGGATCCAGGCGATGCCAGGTCGGCCGTCCGGCGGACCCTGAGACTCCATACGCCCGCCCACTCGTCGCGTGGGGCCGCCGCGGCCCTCATTCATGACCTATCCGAACGCGGGCTCAAGATTGAAGTTGCGGCCAGGCTTGTCGTTGATGAGATCATCGGCGTCGAGCTTCCCGAGGCAGGGCTGGTAGAAGCCCGCATCGCGTGGGTTGGCGGGGGCTTTGCCGGGTGCCGGTTCGTCCAGACGGTCCCACGGTCTGCCGTCAGCGCGGCCCTGCTTCGTTCGCCGGCTGCTCCGCTTGGCGTCCCGGCGCGCGAGCAGCCCGAGCTGCCGATGATCGGGGTGGTCGAACAGCCGCCTGCGGAACGCGCCTTTATCGAGACCAACGACTGGCCGGCTGGGACTTCTGCCGGACTGACCCTCGCGGCGCTTGCCATGGGGCTAGTGATCGCGCTCTCGTTTGTCCTCATCCTGCTCGTACTGGCGCTTAGCTAGCGTTCGTTGATCTTCGACCAGTATTGCCAGGCCATTGCCCGCGTGAGCGGCTGACCATCCCTTCCATTTCGGGGAAGCTTGCTCAAACGACGCTGACCGATTCCAGTTCAGCAAAATAGTTGCGAAGCGCTACGCTCGTTTCCGGCGCCAATTCGACGAAGACACGACGGCCGTCATGCGGGTCCGATCGGCGGATAAAGATGCCCTCCTTGACCATCGAGGTCAGCCAGCGGAGGGCAGTGGTCGCTGGCACTGCAGCGGCAATGCACAGGCTCGAAACTTGTGTTCGCAAACCGGAGAGCTCTGCGACCAACAGGTCCAGCAACATGTCCCAGGCGGGGTCGGCAAACAGGTCTTCGCTGAAATATTTTGTCCGAAGGCGGCGCGCTCGGATCACCTTTCGGACTGCTTCCGCGGAAATTTTGGGAACGTCCGAACCTGCCAGGATGTCAGGCTTTGTATCGATTGAGGGAACGTCGTTGGAAAGCCGCGCGAGTGTGGACGCGATCCGGTTCACTTCCGCCGACAGCTGGCGAAGGCGAGCAGCGTCCCGGTCAGCTGAAATGTCCGACAACCGGAATTTGTTTTGGCGCCTGGTGGCGGCCACCGCGAGGGCGGCGGCACATTGCGCTTCGTCCGGGTCAATGAGGAGCTGGATGTCATCGGAGAGTTTAGCAAACAGGAGGTCGGTCAGTTCTTCAGGCGCGCAAACGACGGCTGCGTAGCGCTCTAGCGCAACGTCATGGTTGAGAAGGTCGAGGGCTCGTTCCAGTGAACTTCCGGTGTCGCGATCGAGTTGGCACCAAACGGCCGTGGCCGCTGCCTGGGCGGACAAGCGATCCGGCACGTCATCAATCGAAATTGCCGCCGCCAGCCTCAGGCCGGATGCTTTTACGATATTGATCGCACGGGCTCGAGCTTCGTCGCTCGTTGCGGCGACAAGGACGGGCGGCGGATCGAAGGTGCTGGAGCGGTCATGCATGTAGCTCAGATGCGCGTTCATATGGCTTCCCCATTCGCAGCAAGACCGAGCACATTGTTGATAACGTGCAATCCGGAGAAAAGTTAGGCCGTTTTCGTATCCGTTTTGGATGCAAATGCGCGCCAACTTTACCAAAGCTCGCTAGGAAGCCGGGCGGGGGACGTTTCTGTGGCTCAGTTTTTAGACCCGATGGCCGGGCAGCGTGCGCGTTGGATAGAGCAGATCTCGGCGGAGATTGACTACGCGCAGCGGCTCGCGTGGGAAATAGGATTCGCCAGCGGCGACAATTCTGAAGCCAATTCCCTCTATGGGGAGCTCGAGGCCATCCGGGCCGAGGTGAATACGATCCGTTTCGGATCATTCACCCAAGTTCACACTGGGGCAGGTCTGGACCTGCTTCATGACCAGCTGGTGGCGGCGCTCTAGAAACATCCGTTTCCGAGCGAATGGTAACCATGCGTGCACCGAGGGCACCTAGCTCATCCAAAGCTCATTGGAGGAGCGGATGTCGGTTGCACTTGGTGCCGTAGAGCCGCGCCTTGAAGCGCGCGCGAATGTCTTCCTGGCGGCGACGCTTGTCACCGATCAGGCGACGAAGGCTGTCCGAGTGAGAAATATCTCTCAACGGGGAGCCTTGATCGACGGCGCTGACATTCCGGGTACGAGCGCCACGGTCAGTCTCCTCCGCGGGAGCCTGCGTGTATCGGCGAAGATCGCCTGGCGGGACCGGGGCCTCTGCGGCCTTCATTTCGAGACTGAGGTGGAGGTACAGGATTGGGTACGAAAAGTTGGTCATTCCGGCCAGCAGCGGGTTGATGAAATGATCTCCCGCATCCGGCGACCCTCTCCCGCCAATCCCGTCCTCACGTCGCAACCGGAGCAGGAATCGCTAGCCGATCTTAGCACTGAGCTAGGCGCCCTTTGCGAGGCTTTTGCCGGTATTCCGGATCTGATCGCCAAGTGCCCGAGCGAGCTGCTGCAGTTAGAGTCTATCGCCCAGCGACTGAGCCGCTTGGTGAAAGCCTCATAAGATCCCTGTCAGTTTGCATTGCAACGACCGTCCGTAGCGGCAGCTCGGGTGGAAGGCTGCCACGAGCCGTTGGCGGAATTGACGGCTCGCGCTAGTTTCGTGGCGTAATGCCGACGTCGCTAATCGTCATCGATGGTTTCCTCGAAGAACCGGAGCTGCTCCGGCAAAGGGCGCTCGGGCTCAAATATGAAAATGCGGGCACCTATCCCGGGCGCAACTCTATCGAGCGAACCAAGATTAATGGTCTTGCGGAAGAAGTTTCATTCATCGTCCAAGAACGAGTGTGTGAGCCTGATCCGCCGCAGTCGCATGCCAAATGCCGGCTGACGCTCGCAAGCGATAATGAGCCCGGAAGAATCCACGTCGACCCGAGCTTCTGGTCGGGAATCCTTTATCTCAGCCGCCCTGAACACTGCTACGGCGGGACTGAATTCTACCGGCATATCCCAACCGGGACGGATGAGGTTCTAAGGACGATCGAGGAAGTCAATGCGCTCGGCTACGCATCCCCTTCAGAAATGAGTCACCAGATACTCGAGAAGGACGGCGGCGACCGATCGAAATGGGAACATACGATGACGGTTCCCATGCGATTCAACCGGCTTGTGCTGTTGCGGCCCTGGCTTTGGCACACCTCCGGTCCGGGCTTCGGCGATTCGATCGAAAACGGGCGGCTCGTCTACCTGATGTTTTTCTTCAAGCCCGTCGCGGCTGGCATCTAACCCACGCGTCAAACCCAGAGCGCTAAACTGCTAGTGGCAGGATTGGGTCGATTGCTGTCGCGGATCAGTCCGTGCTCGGCAGCAGTTTGACATCGCTCAAAGCCCCGCGGTCTCACGCTGCATTAGTCGGAGCTCCATAATCAGGAGCTGCTAATGACCCGCCATCTGAAACACTCTGAACGGCGCACACGAAGCGAGATTGTCGGAGCGCCAATCCTCCCCAGATCTCGGGCCTGCGACGATCACAGCTTCGAAATGCCCGCGGTTCTGTACCTGACGATGGCGGGTCTGCTATCCGAGCCCTGTTTGATGGCGGCCGAGAGGGTTCAGCCGTCGCGCTTCCACCGGATCTGGCAATGCAGCCAGCTGAGTAATTGGAGGAAAATTCGTGGAACATCCCGCGATCACAATTCTCAATGCTAATCGCATCATGGCGATTTCGACGGTCCGGTCAGACGGTTGGCCGCAGACTACTGTCGTCGGCTACGCCAATCGGGGCTGGGACATCTTTTTCCTGATTTTCCGGGGAAGCCAGAAGTACGCCAATATCCAGCATGACGCCCGGATTTCGATTGCGGTGGCTCCTGAGCCTCCCGAACTGGAGCAGCTGAAAGCCGTCTATGCCGGGCTGACGGTCAAAGAGATTACGAACTGGCACGAGCGGGATGAAGCATGGGGCTTGCTCATGGAGCGCCACGCCAATCTCGCGGGGTTCAAAATGCCGGATGCGAACCAGGCAGTGTTCATGCGGGGAAGGTGCCAGCACGTCTCATTCCTCGATTTTAGCCAGGGGCTCGGACACCGCGAGCAGCTAATCGTCGACGAAACCGGCCATGCGATGACCACAGAGGCTTCTTCGAGAGATGATTGGGCCGCGAGCGCGGCGGATACGTTCGATCGCGAGGGGATGGGCGTCGCTGCCAAGGAGTAGTGGCGGCAATGAGCCTGAACCTTGGGACCAGCTCGGGGATCGTGCTTTATGAGGTTAACGAGGCGCTCAGCGATTTTGCGAAGGCCAATGAGCAAGCTTAGGGACAAGCTGAAGCTCCGCCGGACCTCGTTCCAGGTCACGTTCGAGGCCTTCGTTTGCGGCGACCAAAGTTTTTGCTCGTTCGCGGCGTGAACTCGCCACCGCTAGGCCGTCTCCGCGCCGTTCCAGCGCGCTTCGCGCCAGAAGTCCTCGATTGCTCCAAATTGCCCGCGCGCGACAATGAGGTGATCGAGGAGGAAGAGTTCGACCTCGGCGCCAAGCCGTCGGAGGTGGGCAGTAGCGGCAAGATCGGCCTTGCTCGGGGCCGGATTTCCCGAAGGGTGATTATGGACGAGAATGAAGCCGCTTGCGCCGAGAGCCAGGCCGCAGCCGATGATCTTGCGGCTGTTGATCGTGGCCCCGCCTAGCGTGCCGTCGCCAACCTTCTGGATGCGCATCAGGCGACGATTTGAATCAACATAGAGTGCAACCAGCCGCTCATGATCGAGGAACCCGACTTCGAGTTGGAGAAGCTTGATGAGCTCGGGCGATCTTGGAACGATCGGTCCTTCGCGAATTTGTTCGCTGAACCTGGCCTCGATCAGGATTCGGCTTGCCCGAAGCACGTCGGCAAGGCGCTTGCCGGCCACTCGGCGAAGCCGCGACGACGAAGCTGCAAGGAGGTCGGACAGCGAACCAAATTCGTCGAGGAGTGACCGGGCGGCGAGGCCCGGCTGGGTGACACCGATCGCTCGAAGATAGTCCGTCAGGACCGCTACCGGGCTTTGCCATTCAACGGGCAGGGACCTGGGCGGCATCCAGGGAAGTTCGAGCTGGAAGGGATCGAAAGAGGTCCCCGGCTCGCTGGATTGCGGACCTGTTGCGAAAGGTTGCGGCAGGCAGTGCTGGCTGTCGTGGATCTTCATCTAAGCATTCTCACCGTCTTAGCCCCGAGCAAGGCGGTTCAAATGGATTGGCGGGCGTCGGCCTCTGCCCGTCGTCGAACGCTAGGTCATGTGCGCCTGGCAAACGGCGGCCAGTTCCTCGCGAGGAGGGGCGCGCTCATCGATCTCGCAGTACGGGCGGCAAGCATCGTCAGTACCATTGGCCACGCCCAGACCTTGAGGAGAAAGGCGTAGCTGAACGGAATGACCTCGAAGGCCAGCAATTTGACCAGGTGAGCGAGCGTCCCATTGATCTGGAAAGCCGCAACGAGGATCGCCAGCCACGAAGGATACTTGACAGCGATGAGGCACAGCAGCACCGCCAGCCCGGCATCGAGCAGCAGGTAGCCCGAATGGAAGGCGGCAAACCCTTCCCCGAACACGCGCTCGATAACCAAAGTCATGAGATTCCCGCCAAGAACGGTCGCTGCGATGAAGCGCTCGCCTTTGTTCCCAAAAAGGAGCGCCGAGCCGGTCGCCAGCGCAAGCAGGAAGAAATAGATTTCTACTCGCATCATGTCCTTCTTAGCTTTTAGCGGGCGACCGGTTTTCGCTGCTATGGATCAGGCTGCAGACCTGTGGTCTTCGACCGCCCTCAGGCTGCCGCTTGCCGGAGGGCAGTCGCTGACGTCGCCCATCCCATAAGCGTCGAGGCCTGCGTTGGTCCGGTCCTTGGCCAGTGCGACGTGAGCCTGGCCAATGCTTGCCCGGGCTTCAATCAGTGAATTCATCGTTGCGGTGAGGGCGTGGAGGCTATCCTGGCCGAGCGCGATCGAGAGGTTGGTGTTCGCCCGGGCGCTGGCGATCGCTCCTATTAGTCGTGAAGTGCTGGCGATTGCGATTTCGATGTCGGCCTCACTTGGGACGAGCGCGTCAGCGATCTCGCGGGCGGCGGAAAGGCGGGCGTTCAGCATGTCGAGTTCCTCTTTTAAAGGAGGAGCCTATCAGCCCGATACCAAGCTTCGAATTCCTTGCGCGCAGGCAACCAGCAGCAGCAGCCCAATGATCGTTCCGAGCGAAACTGCGAAGATGGTCAGCAGCGTTTGTCTGGGACTAAGCGTGCGGTCGAGTGACAGGCCTCCGTGGCTGTCCTCGAACCGGACTTGGCTCGGTTCCATCGCCGGCTCGAGGACCCCATGCTGATGGTCCCCAAACGGCCGTTGGCGGAGGTCCGAAATATCGTAGTACGAAGATTCACTACCCTGTTGATCCGACGCAAACAGCCGGGCGGCTTCGGCGCTGCTTGCAACGCCATATTTCTCGCGCGCGATGCGAAGATGCTTTTCGACCGCGTGAGGGCTGACGCCGAGCTCACGGGCGATTTCCTTGGCCGACTTTAGCTGGAGCAAGCCGCGAAGGCATTCCTCCTGCCGTGGGCTGAGGCGTGGTGATTCGTTTGCTTCCATATTCTCAGGTGCGCTTACAATGGTCCGAATCGCCCAAACTTCGATCCGATTAGAAACGTTAAGCGACTTGACGCAACTGGGGCGCATGGGCGTTTGCTCGAAATACAGCCTCTAAATCGGTATCGCGGGGGAATGGCAAGCCGTTCGCTCGCGGTCCTTCACCTGTGTTGGTTTGTTAGCTTCAATCATTAGGTCCGAAGAGGGGCGTCGTGCGGAAGCACGTCGTATGCACCGCGACGCTGGTGACAACTTTCGATCCATAGCTGACTCTGCCACCATCCGTTGCGGAATCGACCACCATTGGGTCGCCCTGGCGACGCCAACAGCCCGACCTGCCGGCAAAAAGGCAGCGGCCGATAAGCAAAGATGAGCTGGAGCCGCATGCCAACTTGTCGCATCTAGTGGCATCCGGTCTTGGGCCATGTCAGCGCGCTATTCAGCAAGTTCGCGAGCCGCATTCCGGCCAAGGCAACCCGGACCCTCGAAATCGCCTGCGCGTTCGCGACATATTCGGGTGTTGGCGTCACCGTGGCAGCCGATTGAAGCATGACTGGCGGCACGTAGACCTGATGGACCGCCAAGTCGTAGCTCTCTTGTCCCCACGTATCGACGTCGGAAATGGAGGCATCGGCCGCGGGTGGCGCCGGAAGCAAATCCGCGGCCTGGATCGCGACCTTCAGTACGCTGCCGTTTCCGGCGTCGCCGGGTGCGCCGTCCCAAAAGCCGTGCAGTTCCTCGTAGCCGGGATAGTCGACAGGAATCCCATTGCCGCCTGCATCGTTTCCACGGGAGAAGACAGATCCATACTGGTCCGCCATGTGCAGAGGCTGATGTACGTCACCCACGAGATGAAGCAACCAGGCCAGGTCGTATGCCTTCAAAGGCTTAGGCGTAGTCGGATCGCTCAGGGCTACGGTAAACAACTTGATCCGTTCGAGAGCATTGACGGTCGGCACTGGGTGCAGCCCAGTGTTCGGCACTTCGAAGTCGGCGAAATGCCAATACTTATGCCGAAGCTTGTCTCCGTAACCGACGTTGAGAGCCGCGTTGGAACTCTTCACTGAGTCGTCATGAAAGCCCGACGTGTTCGCCTTAATGCGATCGGGCCAAGTCGCGGCATTGACGAACAAGGCTTTTCGCCATGCGATTGCGGTCTGGTTCTGGAGGCCACGGACATATTCCTTGTCGGAATTGAGCAGCCAGATAGCCCGACATCTCGCACCGGAGCCCATGTGCTGCCACGCAACCTCGGCCACCATCATGTGACCCTGATTGTGCCAGGCGAAGGAAGGAGTCGGGGTCAGAAGAACCAGGCCTGCGAACGCTGCTAGGTATCTGCGCATGCGAGATCTCCTCACGAGCGATTCGGCGAAAAGATCTTCCCACTGCCGCTCTTATCTTTCAAGCAATCGCGACATCAGCTTTCCACCCAAATTTGGCGCGTCTGGTTTCGACCCATTGCAGACATAAATGAAGGGCTACACAATCGTGTGATGGATGCCCTTGTCTCGCAGCAACGCCTGACGCGCCTGCTCTATGAAATCAGCTTCCTGCTTGTCTTGGCCCTCGTTCTTCTCCCGATATCAGGGCTTACTGAGCGTCGAGCGTTCGCCTTGGCGTCGGCGCTGGCGTTCGCCTGCTTCGCAATTGTGCTTGCTTGGAAGGCCGGGCGGACGGACGTCCCGCATCCAAGGCTTTTCGCCCTAGCAGCGCTTTCGGCGGCGTTCTTTGCGGTCGCCGTGGCCAGCATCCCCTTCTTCGATACCTCCGCGATAGGGTCGGACGTCGTCTGTCTGATCGCGGCGTTAGTTGCCGTCCCTTCGAACGCGGCTCTTTTGATCAAGAGTTGGCAGAATAACTAACGTAGCAATCGACCCATTCCTGCCACTAGCGCTTGAGACCTTCTAAGTTCAGGTATGCGGGTCCGCGGCTGAGAAGAGGGCAGGGGATGTCGTATCCATAAGCACCCGAAAAGCACGCCTCGCCGCACTGGCGTTGGACGGCAGTTTCGATAAGCTTAGTCCATGACTGTCGCCTTCCTCTTAGTCAGCGCGATCACCGCCGGCACCCCGCTATCGGGCGCCGGCCGCGCGATCGACGGCGACTCGCTGAGGGTAGGCGGATATGAGGTGCGCCTGTTTGGCATTGATGCGCCGGAGGCTAAGCAGACTTGTTCGAGGGATGGCCAGCCGTGGGCATGCGGGCTGGCCTCGGCCGATCAGCTCGCCACATTGGTCGACGGGCGGCAGGTGAACTGCATTGCGGTCGGCCTCGATCGATATCAGCGAGTCGTGGCGCGTTGCAGTGTCGGATCTCGCGAGCTCAATCGTTACATGGTGGCAACAGGCTATGCCGTGGCTTACCGGCGGTATGCGCTCGACTATGTGTCGGCCGAGGAGAGCGCCAAGGCAACGCGACGCGGCATTTGGTCGAGCAAATTCGAGATGCCGAGCCAATATCGCGATGACGGTGGATACGTTATCGACCAGGCAAAGCCAGACGCTTGGGCGAGACCAGTTTCTGTGGTCCGCGGGGGCCGGTCCAAACCTCAGCCGAGCGGCAACTGTCGGATTAAGGGCAATCACTCACGAAAGGGTGAGCTGATCTATCACTTGCCGGGCATGCCTTATTTTTCCCAGACAGTGGCTGAAGAGATATTCTGCACGGAAGCGCAAGCACGGGCTGCCGGCTATCGCCGATCTAGGGCAGACCAGCACCGTTAGCATTCCGCTGACTCCAATTACCGGGCCAGCACTCATGACATAACCACAGTTCTGTGACGAATTTCGGATCGAGGTTGTGCCCAGGAGAGGACTGGGGCGCCAGTCAATTTACGCGCAGAAAACCGCCATTTCTCCGACCGCTTCCTGAAGCTTACGTACCCTGCCTTTGTACCTCGTGCAACTTGACTTGCCCGCTCGCACGCTTTCAATCGTCGAATAGAAAAGAGGGCGGCCCGAACGATGTCGAGCCGCCCCCAGAGAGCTGATTGACAGCCGCTTACGCGTCCGCGCGACGGCTCGGCAGGTCCGTCGCCCAACGGATCATGTCCGCCAAGATCGGGAAGATGTCGTTGTGCTTGGCCCCAAAGCGCATGAACTCGCCCTGCATCGAGCCGAT
>Ga0207647_10000109_pt1 | contig 63168 bp, 43 predicted proteins | sample KBSCornC2_FD_184295 | JGI IMG/M metagenome (GOLD analysis project Ga0207647, IMG submission 184295) | Corn rhizosphere microbial communities from Kellogg Biological Station, Michigan, USA - C2 (SPAdes) (version 2) | ecosystem: Host-associated > Plants > Roots > Rhizosphere ...
TCGTTCAATGATCGGTTCATGCTGTCCGGGATAGACCTGCTGCTTGTGCCGGATCAGACCGACGTAGATGGGATTGCGTAGCAGGGTATAGAAACCACCCTTTGTGCGCTCCTGCGTTGCTGCATCCCCCTTCGGCAAGCCCAGTCGGCTACGAATGAGCTTGGCGGTGGCCGAGACGCTGCCCAGGCGCAGATATTCCTCGTAGACCGCCCGGACATATTCGGCCTCATATTCCGACAGGATCAATCGCCGTTCCTTAACTCGATAGCCGATCGGCACGGGCCCACCCATCCACAGCCCTTTCTTCTTCGAGGCCGCGATCTTGTCCCGGATACGTTCGGCGGTGACTTCTCTCTCGAACTGGGCAAAAGAGAGCAAGACGTTCAAGGTCAGCCGCCCCATGGACGTCGTTGTATTGAACTGTTGCGTCACGGCAACGAACGAAACGCCGAACCGATCGAACAGCTCGACCATCTTCGAGAAATCAGCCAGAGATCGAGTCAGGCGATCGACCTTGTAGACCACGACGACATCGACCCGCTTCTCTTCAATATGTGCGAAGAGTCGTTGAAGGGCAGGGCGCTCCATCGTGCCACCCGAGATACCTCCGTCGTCATAGGCGGCCGGGACCAGGGTCCAGCCTTCACTGCGCTGGCTGCGAATAAACGCCTCGCAGGCTTCGCGCTGCGCTTGTAGCGAATTGAAATCCTGTTCCAACCCCTCTTCGGTGGACTTGCGGGTATAGACCGCACAGCGAAGCACTCTGGACTCGGTCATGAACTGGTCCCCTGCTTGAGGCCGAAGAAGAGCGGGCCGGAACGTTTCTGGCCGGTGATGCGAAAGGCAACCTCTGTCAGGGACCGGTAGCGCTGTCCGTCGTACTCGACGTGGTCTGGGTGGACCGTGACGGTGTATTCGCGCCCTTGCCACTCGCGAATCAAGATGGTGCCGGGCGAGGTGCGAGTCGGTGCCACAATTGGTTGATCTGAGAGTAGGCGGCGACTTAGCTCCGCAGGGAGACCGCCGTGGGCCTGTTCCTGGAGGCGATAGCCGACGGCCAGCGCGAGAATGCGATTCGAAAGCCGTAGCGGCGGCGATCGCCGATAAACGCGCTCGAACTCCTCGATCAAGGCAGCACGGGGCAGGGAGGGCAGTTCGGTGAGGTGTGCCTCCAGCGACTGCCTCACGGCGCGACTCGATAGAGCAGTTGTTTGCCTTCACGTACCGTTGTGATCTTCAGGCCGCGCTTCTTGCGCACCACGCCCGACAGCACGCCGCGGACCGAGTGCCGTTGCCAACCCGTGGCGGCCATCAGGTCGTCGATCGACGCGCCGTTCGGACGTTGCAGCATCGCGATCACGCGATCTTGCTTCGAGGTTCCCGACGCGCCGATCGGCAAAGCTTCGAGCGCCGTCCACAGGCGTTTAACTGCCACCTTGCGATCCCGGAACCGGGTGACCGGCTCGACGCCCGGCAGGGCGTTCCAGATCGTCAGCAATCGCGATAGGGGGAATCGTTTCTGATCCAGATCCCGAATCGACTGGATCAAGACAACCTCGGCATCGACGGATGCCGGCACTTGCGTAAGAACTTCAACCTTGTCGTCGCGGATGATGTAGCAGCGCATCGCAGAGCTCTCATGGCAGCGGGATAGTCCGCTGCGCACATGGACGCTCTACTGGGCGAAGAAAGCCAGTGGATTCTCGATGGTTAGTCGCCAGGGGATTTGTTGCTTTGCGGGATTTGACTCACGTAGAAATCGGCAACCAACAAAATCCATTCACGGATTTGATGGGTAACTATTCGGTCAAGTAGACCGTTGCAATATCGCGCGGTAATCTGACGCCTGCTGGCAGCCGCCACTAACCTCGCCTACCGCAATGGTGCACTTCATCCCCGGCATCCTCCGAGTGCCTAACTATTCGCCCGAACGGACAGCTGCGAAGACCCGCGGTACTGCCTTGCTAGATCGGCAGCAGCCGTATCCCAAGTTTTAGACCGACCGTGGCGCACTAGCACAATCAATGAAGCTAAAAACCCTATCCACGTTCTTGCGGTACGGTGTATCAACTGTGCTGGCTAAAAAGGCAAGCAACGCAGGACTGACCACTTCCAAGACGCGAGCCCTTAGCCAAAAAGACATGGTGTTGAAATATGGACTGTCTGCAGGCGAGGCGAAAGCTCTCGCACTTGCTGTCCGGCGCGCTGCGATTGATTCTGATGTTGCCCAACTTCTTCTCGAGCGCAGCAATTTCGTTTGTTGCGTGTGTAAGGGCGCGAAAAGCCCCGCGTATATCATCCATCACATAGTCGAATACGAGAAGACACAGAACAATAAGTATACAAACCTTGCCGTTCTCTGTCCGACTGACCACGATCTGGCGCACCAAGGTGGACTCACGCTACGGCTGACCGACAATCAGATTAGGAAGGCAAAAGCCTCCTGGGAGAGGCAAGTCGAGGTTGCCAACGCTCATCGCGCCGCGCAGAAGATCGACGTCAACGATAACGCGATTGACTACGTAAACGTGAAGCGAATCGAAGAACTTTGCGTTCGATTGTTTAAAAAGATCCCACAAACAACGCTAACGACGGGGCTAAAGGCGGTTGGCATCCTGAAGAACGACGGGTCGTTCGACCAGAAGTATGTTCAGGCCAACCTCTCTGGAGGTCGGTACCTTTTCGATTACATCACGCATCAGGAGACGGAGCACTACAGGCAATTGATGCAGAAGATTGCCGAAGTTACTGATTTTCTCGAATTGGAAACCACGATATCAGCCGGTCTGCCACAGCTCAAAGGAGCTGAAGGAAAATATGCTTTCTTCATCGGCGGCGTATATGCGAAAGGGCCAGATTTGCCAATTACTGCCTCTACGCCGGCAGTGGTCATGTACTATTCGCGCAAAAAAATCAGAATTGAGTGGGTACTTGACCCGATCTTCTTGATGTCGATGTCCGCGATTGTGCGGGTTGGCGGCAAAAACCGTTACGTAATTTATTGCCTAGTGCGAACAGTCGACGAACGGGAAGACGGATCTGTGTTGGTTAAGGCAAGTCCGCTTCTGATCGCGCAGCCAACGACTTACGTCGACAAGAGCCCTGCTATTGCTTACCGAAAGAAGACACCCTAGAAAACGCGGTTGCACTTTGCCCAAATTGCCATCGAGAATTACATCATGGTTCTGAGGCCTGGCAACGAATTGAAGTGCCGGAGTAGCTTGGCTATTCGTTCAGGCGGATCGTCTTGGACGGTTGCGGTAGCATGGCAGGGATCGCGGCTGCGATCATTTAACTTGAGCGATAGGTCTCAGTCGTGAACTCGAACGCATTTCCGGAGGGTGCATCCTATTGGAGGCTAAGTCGAACCGCCGAGGAAGCCTGCGAATCCCAATCGCTAACAGGTCAATCTCCGGTTGCCGTCATAACATTGAAGCTTGGCACTGTCGTTTCCCTTCTCTACCGAATGGCCTGCTGTCACTGGGGGTGTCACGGAAAAGAACATGTATTCGAGTACCTGGCCGGGCGAACTTGCACGTCGGTCCACTCGGCATACAGGCTCATCGGCTTCGGTTACTACGACGAAGCACTAGCCTTGACCAGAAACATTGCCGAGATCGGAAATCTCGTTCAATTATTCTTCATTGATAACTCTCACGTTCGCTCTTGGCTCGATTTTTCGGACAAAGAGCGCAGGCGAGCGTACAGTCCCGCGTCAGTCAGATCAGCCCTCGAAAAGCTCGGCGCTGTTGTTCCGACAGATCGAGATCGGTACTCTTGGCTGTGCGAAGTCGGGACACACGTAACACCTAGGACCGTGCCACAAGCGCACAACGACCAACAGCGTCCCATTCTTGGCGCGGTGCTGCAGCACGATGGCCTGAAATCAGCGACTGAATCGCTGGCATGGTCCGTCTGTACGGTGTCCGCTCCTCTCTCAAAGCTCGCACTTCTCGAGCAAGGATACGCTGAGAGACTCTTTGAAGAGTCGATTTCATTGGCGAAGCTGCTGCATAAGCTCTAATCATTCAATCATGTCAGACGTCTAGCCGACTTGGAGTCTTCGATGCAACTCGAGTGGGAGAGGTTTACTTTTGACTCGATGAATTTAGCACTTGGACATTCTTATTGCCTGTACGTCTTCCATCATCCTCAAGATGGAGATCAGCCTTTCTACATTGGCAAAGCAAAATACTTCGGTACTAAGCAGAGCTCGGGCTACATGCGATCGGCGAGGTACAACACCGGCTACATACAACTCCTAGCCGGCATGCTTCGTTCTGGATTCTCGCTCTACATTGCTCCACTTAGCGAGGTAGCGTTTGCCGATGCCGAGGGTTATGAGCAGGAGCTAATTGCGTTGTGGAATCCTGTCCGAAAGCAAAAGATAAAGCCATTTCGCAAAGCTGTGCAGACCGACAGGCCCTGGGCCGTAAGCTAGCCATAGGCCCAAGCGAACCTTACGCGATGAAGTGTCCCACGCAATCATGCGCGGCGGTTAGCATATATGCTTACCTAGGGTAGTGGACAGAGATGGAAGGGGAAGGGGAGGGCTGATGCTTGACGTCGTGACAACTTCGTTCTACATAAAATCTGCCGCATTTGAAAAGGATGAGTTCTCGCGCTATTCAAACGATTTGTTTGATGAGTGGGACCGCTACGTTGACATCCATCTTGATTTACCTGACTACGCCGTAACTCTTGTCGTTGAAGAGGGGTCGATCAAGGGCGCAGCAAAAATTGCCGCTACTGCAGGTGCGTTGTATATAGCCATAGGCAACTATGGGGATTTCATATCGGGCGTGAAAACCATTGGAGAACAAGCTTCGTACGTCACAAATGCCTTGTTTGATCAGGCAAAGCAACAATTCGGCTGTAAAAGTGCGCGAGGAAATTCGAAGCAGAGTGGAGGCGAGATCTTCTATCTCAAGAGCCTGTTCGAACGCGTTCAACGCGGACAGGCAACGCCGGACGAAGCAGTCGCTGAGATCCAAAGCAGGTGGGGACATGAAGTTGGGTCTTCACCCGAGTTTCTGCGTGATCTTTCGGAGAGCTTGGTTAAAGCACCTCGTCACCCGGAGCAACTCGCCATGCCAGACGAGTTCTGGGAACCATGTTCAGATAGCGGAGAGCCTGGGCGCGCGCCCAAGCGGAAATTTCCGCGCATTCCCGAAACTCCGATTCTGCAGCACTACAGGATCGAAATATTTCGCCCCAAGAAGGGTGGCTCGAAGAAGATTAGGCTCACAAAGCTCAAGTGACGGGGCCTCGCGATATCAGTTCAATCCAGAGGAGGCCGTTCACGGTGGGGCTTAACTCGAGCACTAGCTATCGCGCAGGGAGGCGGCATGGGTTGGCGTGAATGGCTCGGTCTGCGTCCGAGCATGCAAGATCTAGCCTCTGGGATCATCGGAGAGTTCCGTAAACAAGGCGAGGAAGATTGGACTTTCGACGCGGCCGAGGCGACCCTTCGGAATTCGCAGGGCGCGATAGTCAACCTAGCCAATATGTACAGGGAGTATTCGCAATCGCGGCGATCCGTAAGAGCTGTTCTGCTCCAAAAGTACTCGGCTCTCTCGGAGATGTCCCGGCGCTCGGTCCCAAAGCTTTGGGAGCTCGCCGCCAAATCAATCTATCCCACTGTTCGCTCACGTTTCGATCGCGCCGTGTCGCAAATCGAGTTTCGCGACAAACCTGAGGACTGGCCCGTGGTGGTGGTCTGGCCTTGGATCGATGAACTCGAAATTCGGCTTGTCTATGACTGGGGCACACATCTAGCTCAGATTCCCGAAGGTGTGGCCGACGCTTGGGGACAACCCCTAGAAGCGATCAGGCAGCGAGCTCTGCAAAACCTTGCGGCGTTGCCCAAGCCCACGTGGCATGCGATCGGCGACGGTGTTTACGAGTTGGCGGCAGACTACTCGTACCAAGAATCCTTACTGTTGGTTGATAAGGTCATCGACCAGCTGCCTTTCCGAGAGTCGGTGGCCTGCGTCCCTAGCAATCGCGGCGTACTCCTCGCGTGCGACGGAAACCAGTCTGAGAGTCTGCTGGCCATGATCAAAGAAGCCATTCGACGTCTCGGAACGCAGGCTTGGCCGCTTGCGGGCACGGTTTTGGCCAGACGAGGAGGCGCCTGGCAAGAGTTGCATGTAGCGGACGATGCCGCGATCCATGCAGGTGACCTTCGCAGGTACAGCGAAGCCATCACCTATGCTGATCAGAAAAAGGAACTCGAGAAGCTTCACACAAAGCAAGGCGAGGACATCTTCGTTGCCACATTCAGCTTGTTTCGTCGCCCGAACGAACTGGGAGTGCGCAGCTGGTGCACGTGGGCAGACGGAATTCGCAGCCTGCTACCGAAGACAGATTTCGTAGTGCTGGGCCGTCAAGACGAAGAGGGGCACGCCGACCCGTTCTGCATTTCCTGGGATCGCGCAATTGCGTCACTTGGTCACCACATGAAGGACAGTGGTGAAGATCCGCCGCGCTTCTACGTGGAGTCAAGGCTTACGGACGCCGAGTGGGCAGGATTGAAGGGCGAAGGGCAATCGTAACCAAGAAGCTGTCCGTCACTGGTGGCGGACTTCGAGCGCTTGGCGACAAGGAGTGTGGCGAGCCGAACGCATCTCATGCCGCAGAGGTGCGTTAGACTCAGATTGACCTCCACATGTCGTTTGCTAGTGGTGTGCCAAGGGGAAGGGAATGAGATACCTCGGATGCTTGTTGCTCGTCTTTCTCTTGTACGGCTGCAGCCAGGAGGAAATCCTCCAAAAGTTTTCGACTCCAGCTGATCAGGCGATCGCCAAAAACTATATCGATCGTCTGCGTGGTCACGATTTCGATGAGATCGAGAAGGCGTTCGACGAGAACATCAAGGGCCGAGATCTTCCCGGCACCCTTGCTAAAATGGCAGATCTCATCCCTGCGGGCGAGCCAACGTCCATCAAGCTCGTAGGCGCAGAGCGTTACGTGATGCGCGACACCACTACGGTGAACACCACATACGAGTACAACTTCGCAGGGACCTGGCTGCTGATCAACGTTGCCGTGAGAACCAAAGCAGAGGCAAAGACGATTGTTGGCTTCCACGTCAGCACCGAAAAGGAGTCTCTTGAGGAGCAAAACCGATTTACGCTCTCGGGAAGGCCGCTATTCGCGTACGTCGTCCTCGGGTTGGCGGCTTCCGCCGCACTCTTCTCGCTCTATGCGTTGGTCATCTGCATACGAACGCCGATGGCAAAGCGAAAAGCGCTCTGGATTGTGTTCATCCTCTTGGGTATCGGGAAGATCTCCATCAATTGGGCGACCGGACAATGGGGCGTCTACCCCCTCTATGTTCAATTGTTCAGCGCATCCGCGTTCGCCCAGTTCAGTGGCCCTTGGGTCATCTCCGCATCCGTACCGCTCGGTGCGATTCTGTTTCTAGTACGTCGAAAAGAGTTGACCAGCGCGCCGTCGTAAACACAGCCCGCAGATCAGTGGCTTGGCGTTCTTAGCCGCCCAGACATGAAACCGTTTGGACCGGCTCCCAGAGTAAAATGCGTACCTTACGTTGGGTAGAGTCTCCAATATGGATATCGTTTTCTTGTTGATCGGGGCGGGATTGGGATGGTTACTCGCCCGCGTGCATCGAGCTCAGAGAGTTGACGCTGCGCCTGCAGCATCAACGCCACCGATGGTTCCTACACCAGGTTCCGGTGGATCAAGTGGTGCGCCTGCGCCAGCACCAATTTCAGACGGGACATCCGCCTCTGCAGATAAGGCCGTAGCTGATCCGCGTGTTCGCGCAAACGGAATTTCGAGAGAGCTCGGGCAGTACTGCGAGAATGCCGATCAAGGTGGCGATCTTGAGCGTGAGCCGCGCTTTCAAGAGCTACAAGGGATTCTTGCCGGGGTGCCCTTCACACCCCAGGACCGCTTGAACCTGGTGACGTCCCAGAATACCGCTATGAGTTGCGCGGCACTTGCGGCGATGGGTTCTGTCGGCGATGAAAGCGAGATCGGAGTTGCGCGTGTCCTCACACGCATGGGGTATATGGCCCTGCACTTCGCCCTCCGATACCTCGGGGAAGCAAAGGACCCGAGGGTATGCTCGACCATGCTGTTACGAGCGCAACGCTGGTGGACGGAACATCCGCCCACGCGCGCAGCCTTCGTCGCCTCGCTAGATCGACAACACCAGTTGGGCATTCTCCCTATCATCGACGAAACGCTAGATGGTGGCGACTGGGACCTCGACGACCGTACCGAGGTCCTCGGCATGGTCCCGCACCCATTGCTGGACGATTTTGTCAACAAACTAAAGCGCGCGGACCGCGTTCGTGCTGGTAAGCGCGAGGTCATGCGCGTAGGGCGCACTCTACTTGCCGAAGAAGAGGAACCGCTTGCCCAGAACGCTTTGATCCGCGAGCACATTGAAGCGCTCACACAAACACTGCAACGCCCCGGAACACCAAGCCTTGTGTTGGTCGGTCCGGATGGCGTGGGCAAGACCACGCTCGCTCGGGCTGCTCTGCGCGAACTCGTCAAAGAGGGCTGGCGAGTCATTGAAGCGACCCCTTCGCAGATGATGGCCGGTCAGAAGTACATTGGCGAATTGGAACAGCGGCTGGAGAACTTCGTCCATGGAATTGGCAGCGGGCGTGCGATTTGGTTTGTGCCGGACTGCCACCAACTACTCGAGACGGGTACATGGTCGCAGAATCCGCACGGCATTCTCGATCACTTGCTTCCGCACATCGAGAGCGGCACGTTGCAACTCCTTGGTGAATCCACTGTCGCCGCTTGGGCGCGCGTGGTAGCGCAACGTCCTCGTGTCGAGACCCTGATTACGGCGTTGCGCGTCGAACCAATGAGCGATGCCGAATCCCTCACGCTAGCGCGAGACTGGGCAGAAAGGTGGCAAGGCAAACTTGGTCGCGACGTCATAAGCCTGGCGGTGGTTCGCGAGGCGTGCGAGCTAAGTCGTCAGCAGTTTCCGGAGCGCCCCGAGCCGGGACGCACACTGGATTTGCTCAAGGAAGCTCTTGCCTCCGCGCAACGCACTGAACCGCCGACATTGCCGATCGATCGTGATCAGCTGCTAACGACGCTTGCGCGCAGTAGTGGGTTGCCGCTGGAGATTCTCGACATCGGTCGTATGCTGGACATTACTACGATACGCCGCTATTTCACGGAACGCGTGATTGGTCAGGAAGAAGCAGTCGACTGTTTGGTCGACCGAATCAGCATGCTCAAGGCGGGTCTAACGGATTCGCGTCGCCCGATTGGTGTGTTTCTCTTCGCCGGGCCGACTGGAACCGGCAAAACCGAGATTGCCAAGACGCTGGCGCGCTTCCTGTTCGGAAGCCCAGATCGCATGTTGCGTTTTGATATGAGCGAATACCAATCGGATGATGCGTACTGGCGATTGATCGATGACGGGGAAAAGGGGCGAGCCATGTCGCTGACTGCCCGCATCCGGCAACATCCCTTCTCGGTTGTCCTACTCGATGAGTTCGAGAAGGCCAGTGCGCGTATCTGGGACCTCTTTCTACAGGTATTTGACGACGGCCGTTTGACAGACCGCAGCGGCAACACCGCAGACTTCCGACACAGCATCATCATCCTAACGTCGAACTTGGGTTCGACCATTTCCACTGGTTCGGGCATGGGATTTATTGAGCAGCGCGGCGCATTCTCTCGCGAGCTTGTGCGGCGCGCGATCGATACGACGTTTCGTCGCGAGTTCGTCAATCGACTTGATCGCGTTGTGGTCTTCAAGCCACTGACGCGAGCGCTAATGCGCGATATCCTTGAGAAGGAGTTGCGGGGAGTGCTCGAGCGTCGCGGTTTCCGCGGTCGCAACTGGGCGGTGGAATGGGAGCCATCCGCCATCGAATTTCTTCTCGACAAGGGCTTTACACCGGACCTTGGCGCGCGTCCGCTGCGTCGCGCGATCGACCAATATCTGTTGGCGCCGCTGGCACAGACGATGGTGGAGCATCGCGTGCCGAATGGTGAGCAGTTCCTTTTCGTGCAGGCTGAGGGGGATTCCCTGCGTGTCCGCTTCGTTGATCCCGACGAATCGGCGACTGAAGCACCTGCTTCAGCGACGGGTCGTTCCTCGGACCTTCGAGCACTGGCGCTGGAGCCCCGCATTGACGTCACGACACTCGCCGTACTTCAGCATGAGATTGACGCGCGGTCTGCACAGATTGAGGAACCAATTTGGCTCGAACTCAAAGAGGATGCCGCGCGAGCAATGCAGCGAAAAGATTTCTGGCAATGGCCGGAGCGTCAACATGTGCTCGATCGACTCGAGCGCATGGATCGAATCGAATCCGGGTTGCGCTCCGCGAACTCGCTTTATGCGCGCCTGAGTCGTGGTGCGGGACGGAGTGCCGGTGAGTTCGTCCGCCGGCTTGCGCTTCTTGTCATGGCCATCGATTCAGCAATCAGCGCGATAAAGCGCAACGAGCCTGAAGCAGTACAGCTTGAGATCGTTCCCACGGATATGCGTACACCGTCCGCGCAGGAGTGGCGCGATCGCGTTGCCGAGATGTACATGAGTTGGGCACAAGCCCGTGGGATGCGCATCAAACGACGCGGGCCAAGCGCAGTATCTGGCGCTCTGCATCTCGATGTTTCCGGGTTCGGGGCCTATCAGGCACTAAGCGACGAACAAGGGCTACACGTTCTGGAAACTCGCCTTGGTGAAACCGAAGTTCGGTACAGCGTGCGCGTCACCGTGATCCCCGATCCGGCCCTTTCCGTACCGCGCTCTCCAACTGATCCAGAGTCGCGCATATGTCGCCGATACACCGATGGCCCTTCACCACTGGTGCGCGACAGTGTCCATGGATGGCGCAGTGGTCGTCTCGATCGCGTGTTGGCGGGCGACTTTGACTTACTACGTGCCGTATCCGAATAGCGAGCCGGCGAAGGCATCATGCTCACCGCATGGCGCCTGACGTGCGGGCAGGTCAGAAAGTTTCCACTTCTTACTGTCGGGACGATATGGGCGAACTGCTCGACACGCTGTAGGAGAATTCCTACTCTGTCGTAGGTAAGGGCGTCGTAGCGCAGCGCTAACGCTTCAAATGCCGCCTAGGATTGGCATCGATCAGAAGCTCGTACGGTTCGAGGTTGAGCCCTTCGGCCAGTTTGCCGAGTGTGGTCAGCCGCATGTCGACCTCGGCACGCTCGATCGCGCCGACGTACGTGCGCTTCATGCCGCATAGCTCGGCGAGTGCCTCCTGCGAGAGTTTCGCTCCCGCCCGGAACACACGCACGTTGTCGCCGACGAGCTCACTCAGCGAGGCAGAAGAAGGCTTCTTTTTCATCCCCGCAGCGTGCGGCGGCGCCTCGATTCTCGCTATCCCGTAGAGTATTTCTAAATGCTAGAAATAACTGGCATTTCGGCCAAAACGAAGGTCTAATTCCCTCGTTCAAGCAGGGTCCTGCTGTTCGGAGGATCGAGCGAGAGGATGGCGATGGAAATGAAATCCGGTGCGTTCGTGATGCATCCGACCTTCGGTCTGGGCAAGATCCTGTCGACTGATTCGGATCAGGCTTACATCTACTTCAAAACCCCCTCGGAACCGGACCCGGACAAGCGGGTGAAAACGTTCCGGCTCCCCAGCACCTTCCTGTCGCTGACCGACGTTGTGGGCGACGAAGAACTGGATGACCTGCCGCCGTGGAACAACGCGCGTTTTGTGCGTCTGCACACTCCGCACACATGGGACAAGGCAAAGCAGATTTTCCGAGGCCACTTCCCGCTTGGATTGAATGACCCGCGGTTTCTCGAGGACGAGCAAGGATACAAACGAGCCGCCCACCGTCGCTTCATTGAAACTCGTGCGGAGCTCCTGCAGTGGATCGAACAACGCGATAGCGCTGCGATCGCCGATTGGATCGATGCGGTGTATGGCGACAAACGAGCCGCCTCGGGGAGCGGTGAGGAGCGATTGAACCTTCTCTACGCACGCGTTGAAGAACCGGCGTTCTTCGATGCCTTGCGCGCCGGGGGCGATGCGACGATCGAGTTTGCGTGTGCCTTGATCGACTGGATCGATGAGCGATCGGAGTCCCGTTTCGTCCGCTATGCGGCCGCGCTGAGCCGACTGCCCCAACGCAAGAATGGGGCTGCGATCGACTCGTGGACGACCGCGACCTGGCTGCCCTTTATTGCCGACAACCGCGATCAGTTCCTGGTCAAACCCACGATTGTGCAAGCGTTCGCGAGCGCATTGCCGTTTGATCTGCAGTACCGAGCAGACCTGAACTATGGGACGTACACACGTTGCGTAGCGATGGCCCAACGAGTGCGGCGATTGCTTGAAGAGTCAGAGCTGAACCTCGCGCACCGATCGTTGGACCTGATCGATGTGCAGTCCTTTATGTGGGTTGTCGAACGCTATGCCGATGGCGACTAGATCAGGGTGAGGTGATGGACTACTTTCAGGGTGTCGTCGAGGACTATCTGCGCTCCAGTCGCGCACGCTTCGTCAACTCGGAATGCCTAATACAACTTGATCCAGACAAGGAGCGGAAGGACAGGCATTGGTACTGCGATTTCGTCACCGTCGATTTCTCGGAGCGCACAGTCTATTTGTGCGAAGTGACCTTTGCCCGCGGGCTTCAATCCCTCACCCGACGCATGAACGCGTGGGCAACGCATTGGGGCGAGGTGCGATCTGCAGTGGTCCGTGACTGTCATGTGCCGTCGGATTGGGGCGTGGCCATCTGGCTGTTCGTACCAGAAGCGTACGAAACCTTGATGCTATCGCGCTTGAAGCGATCGAAGAGCGTGGACGGCGCGGAGCCGTCGATGCCGGATCCAAAAATCACCCCACTGGAGTCGGTGCTGCCCTGGAAATATCGCTCCTGGGTTGGCACGCACTACAGCTCGTTTTGAACCGAGATCCGTTAGTTACTCGAGGTGACAACTCTGATGTCAGGTAGCCTCCGGGGCCTTCCAATCATGCGGTGGCTTGGGCGCCTTGAGCTCCAACCAGCGCAAGGCCTGCGTCATGCTATCGACTTGATCATCATGCGTGCCGTTCGGGAAATGCAGCAATTCGGTACGAAACGCGTCGAGCCATGACGCCTTCTTCGGGAGCCAGACGCGTCCGGCGGCGATGAACGTCGACATCACCATCAACCGTATTTCCTTCGGGGCTTTCGGATTGCTCGACAAGTAGCGGAGCGGTTCCTGCGGAAAAAGGTCCTGCCACAGAACGAGCCCGACGCCAGACGTCTCGATCACTACGACGTTGGCCTTCTTGTGATTTGCGAACTGAGGAACGAAAAGACGCAAGTCCGGATAGAGCTTTTTGATCTTTTGCACATCCATCAGGTAGAAGCAGTGGTTGTGGTATAGCCATGTGGAGCACACGCTGTAGCTGCTGCTCGGATCCAGTGTGACGCCAATGTCCCAACTCTGAATGATCTTGTCCTCCGGCTCGATTGCGGGCAAGTCGTCGTAGCGACGAAACTGCTCCCAGATGACGTATCCGTCGCCGCCCGGTCCGGGCTGCTGTTGGTATTGGGCTTCAAAGGGACCTTTGCCGATTTCCAGGCGTTTCTCGTCGAGTGCAGATTTCGGCCACAGGTCCGGATGCAGGATGTCACCGGGACTGCGGGTATGCGCCTTGTCTTGACCGATCGCCACGACTTCGGTCTGTTCGGCAATGGCAGGCAGATTGAGGTGGGTCCAGAGGCCGCTTTCAAGCAACCGACCAGACCAATCTTCTTCATGCAGACGCTGTTGGACGAGGACAATGACACCCTTGGTCGGGTCATTCAGACGCGACGCAATCGTCTGGGTGTAGCTCGTGAACGACTGAAGGCGCTTGTTCGGATACAGAACGTCATCCGCCTTCTGCGGATCGTCGATGAGGATCACGTCTCCGCCTAAACCGGTAAGTACGCCACCGACGAACACCGCACGACGACATCCCTTGTGGGTCGTCGTGATCAGGTCCTGACTATTGTCCGAATCGCTCAGTACCGTGTTAGGAAAGACCTCGCGATACCACGGTGCTTCCATGACTTGGCGTGTCAACTTGGAAAACGACGTCGCGAGTTCCGGGGAATAAGACACGCACAGAATTTTCAGATGCGGATGGTGGCCAAGCAGCCAAGCGGGGTAAGCCACGCTCGTGATGATCGACTTCAAATGCCGCGGCGGCATGTTGATGATCAGGCGGCGTTTGGGGCCCCCCACAAGCTGCATCAGGTGATACGTGAGGGCATCGATGTACCAGGCGTGTTGGTGATCTCGCCCGGGTTCACCGTCGCAAATACGTTGCGGACGAACCAGGTGAGGTTGCTACGCTGAGCGGCCAATACGATCTGTTTGTCAGGGTTCATGACGTCGGCTCCTTTTTGGATTTGTCGAGTTCCTCGCGAAGTTGCTCACGGAAAGCGTTCAAAATCTCTTGATCGACGGGGTTCAATGTCTGCGCTGCGACCGTTGACTGCTGTGCTTTTTCCGCATCTGGAATCAGACGCAGCAACGCCGCGGCGGCACGCGTATCGCCTTTGACAGACTTCGCGACGAGGGCCTTGATCACCGCGCGCTGCTTGGTGATCCGCTTCTGCTTGCCGCCCTCGGTCACGAGCAGCTTTTCCGACAACTCCAGGGCGATGTCGGTCGTCAGATTGCGGCTGCCCTTGCGGCGGCCCTTGAGGTTGCCGGATTGCCCGGGTTTGAACTGACCGTGCGCGGGCGGTTTGCCGTAGCCGACGCCGTAGGTTTTCTCGGACATGGTCGACTCCTAGGCCGTCGTCGCCAAACGACGCTCGCGTTCCTGTTCGAAGGTGAGGCCGCTCTCCGCATGCACTGCGTGCTCACCCGTGAGCGTCATCCAGCGATGCACGGCGACATCGACGTAGCGCGGATCGAACTCGACGCCGTAGCCGCGACGCTTGCACTGGTGGGCGGCCAGCAACGTCGTGCCCGACCCGAGAAATCCGTCGAGAACGATGTCCCCGTGGTGACTGACGTCCTGAATGGCATCGCGGATCATCGCGACCGGCTTGACCGTTGGGTGGATCGCGAGCGCCTCGTCCCGATCGGCACCGAAGGCGTTCTGGCCCGCGTAGTTCCAGACGTTGGTGCGATAGCGGCCATGCTTGCCGAGTTCGACGTTATTAATGTGCGGGGCCTTGCCGTGCTTGAAGACCCACACCAGTTCGTGCTGCGAGCGGTACAGGCTGCCCATGCCAGCGTTGGTCTTGATCCACGTGCACAGGTTGATCGCAGTCAACTTGAGTGCGGCGCTAGCGGCGTGGAGCTCGGACAGATGGCGCCAGTCGATGCAGCAGTACAGCAAGGCGCCATCGACACAGCCCCCGGCCATGGCGCCGAGGGATGCCGCCAGAAACTCGGTGAACTCGGCAGGGGACATTTCGCCCGAGGCCATCGCAAAGTCGTCGTGCTGATGCTTCCCCAGGCCACAAACATGCCCGCCGACGGGCACGTTGAACGGCGGATCCGTGATCACCATGCGCGCCTGCTCGCCATCGAGGAGGCGCGCGATCCCCGTTGCGTCACGACAGTCTCCGCAGAGCACGCGATGGCGCCCCAGAATCCACAGGTCGCCCGGCACGGAAACCGTGTGCTCGGCCAGAGGCGTATCGGGAATCGGAACGTCCGGCAGCGCTTCCTCGGCCGGGTTGAGGATGAGGTTGATTTCCGGGGTGGAGAAACCTGTGAGATCGACGTCGAAATCGATCTCGGCAGTCATCAAGAACTCGAGCTCGACGCGAAGGAGGCTGCGATCCCAATCGGCGTTCTCGGCAATCTTGTTGTCGGCAAGCGCGTAGGCGCGCTGCTGAGCTTCATTGAGGTGGTCGAAACGAACGACCGGAACGCGCGGCAAACCCAACTGTTTTGCTGCGAGGAGGCGCCCGTGACCGGCGATCAGCTGGTTCTTGGCGTCAACCAGCACCGGATTCATGAAGCCAAACGTCCGGAGACTGTTGGCGATCTGCTGAATCTGTTTGGGGGAGTGCGTCCGCGCGTTGCCCGCATAGGCGATCAACTGCTCGGTTGGCAGGTACTCGATGGTCAGGTTACTCATCATCATTCTCCTAAAAACGTGCGAAAAACCCAAAAAACAGGCAAAAAAAAGCCGAACCAACGCGCGAGTGACGGCGTTGCACCGTCAGAACTCACTCCATTGGCTCGGCGTTACGCGTTGCGCGCGACGTCTATTTCACTTTCACCATAACACTCAGCACCACTTCCTAACGAACACTTTCTTTGCCCGCTGAGGATAGGTGCGTTCAATGCACACGCTAGACGTTCCTAACCCACCGATCAAGGCCTTTCTTAGCTAGGTTGGATCTCGCGACAGCTATGCCTGGTCGCGTTTCTCGGCAAGAAAACGTGTCCGCGTGCGCTGAAGCTGCGGGGAAAAAGCGTGTGTTTGCTTAGGCACGGCTTCGCGACGGCCCGAGGCCGTTTGTCGAAAACCGGTGGTGGGGCGGAGTGGAGGAATCAAACCCGCCTCAATTGCTCAGGTTAGTTCTTGAAGCCGCGCAGCGGCCTCGCGCTTGCCCAGTTTGCGTAGGGCGGCGATCGCTGGGAGCTGCGCGCGGCGGGGCGAGGAGCGTTTCGTTTCCCAGGTGTATACCGCCTGCCCGCTGACCCCGAGAAGTTTCCCGGCTTGCTCCGCTGACAGCCCGAGCTTCGCTCGCAATTTCTTGAAGCCGTCTGCGCGGAAGCGCAGGGCGGTTGTATCGGGCTCAACCGCGACCGGCGTCGCCTTCTTCAGCTGCTTGCCCTGCGCCTTGGCGGCGCGCTCCAGCGCCGCTACGGTGCGTTTTAGCGCTGCGATATCGCGGCGGTAGCTCGCGGCCGCTCGGTGCAGGGCGGCCGTTTGTTGCTTGATTTCGCGTCGTGCTAGGCGACTTATTTCCTGCTTAAGAATGGTGCCAATGTTGGGCATAGAGAGGATCACGGTGTGGAAATTCACTACTCAGTATAGAAGAACCCCAAATCGGTGGGCGCTACTTCGCGCTAGTGGTGCTGCGCAGTAGCGGCAAGAAGGACGAATCTGACCTGATAACAGTCGAAATAAATCAATGTGTTACTGGCCTTCCCCGAGTTCCGATTTCGCCGGTTCCGGTTATCTCCCCTTGTTCGTTGTAGTGTCAGACACGGCGCGTGCAATGCTGCATCTCGCGACCTCGGTCGAACAGTGAGGCGAGCAGTGAATGCAAATATCGGGTGGCCGATGTCCGAAGGACACGACCCAGCAACAAGCCGGACAGAGCAAGGCGGTCCCCCGCTGTCGGAGAACGCTCGCCTCGAATCGGAGCGTGTTCACGGAGACTTGGCCGGCCCCATCGAGGGTGAGGCCGAGCAGCGCGACCATATCGCGCGTCTCTTCAGTCAGCACAATCGTGCCCTGGTCGGTTACCTCAAGGCACGTCTGCGCTCCGAACAGGAGGCGATCGAAGTAGCGCAGGAGGCGTATGTCCGCGTTCTTCAACTCGATAAGCCGGGCGGCAGCGGTTTGCTGCGGGCGTATCTGTTCAAAACCGCCGCCAACCTCGCGGTGGATCGCCTGCGTCGTCGCAGCTTGTTGCAGCGGATCGAAGAGAATGAGTTGTTCACCGAGCTCAACACGCCGAATGGCGACAGCAACAATCCCGAGCAGCGTTTGCTGAAGGAGGAAACGGAGCGGCAGCTCTGGCGCTTCCTCGACGAGCTGCCGGAAAAGTGTCGACAGATATTTCGCCTGTGCCGGCTCGATGGGTTGAGCCAGCAGGACGTAGCGATGAAGTTGGGAGTTTCGGATCGGATGGTGCGCCGCTACGTCACCTACGTCGTGGTTTATTGTCGTTTGCGTATCGGTGGGGCGAGCGCGCAGGAAGCGGGAGAGAGGGTGAAGTTATGAGCAATACTTTCCAACAGGATATCGTCCAACCCGACGAGGAAGTCGTTCGTCTGAAACGCGCTGCCGAGTGGCTACAGAATTTGGAGGCCGCCCCGGACGACGAGCGCGGCTTGGCGGAGTGGCTCGAATGGTGCACGGAGGATCGCCGCAATCTTGAGGCGTTCGAGCAAGTCCAGCAAGTCTGGCTCGGTTTCGGAAACCCGCCACCGGCGCAGGAGCAGACACCTGCAGACGTTGTTCGCGCGCGGCGAACGCGACGTGCAGTTCGCAAACGCGCGCAATACCAATGGATAGCTGCCGCTGCTGCCGTTGTTGCGCTCGCGCTGGGCGTTGGCAGCTCCGTGCTCTATTGGCAGCCGCAGGAAATCGTTTATTCCACCGACGTCGGCTCGCAGCGCAGCGAGTGGCTGCCAGATGGATCGCGCCTCGACCTCGGCGGAGGCTCGCGCGTGGTCGTTCGCTACACCCGTGATCGGCGTGATGTATCACTTGAGAAAGGCGAAGGATTTTTCTCGGTCGCGCACGACACACAGCGGCCTTTCGTCGTCAGCACCGGCAAGGTGGAGGTCGTCGCCGTCGGCACCGCATTCGATGTGCGCATGAATACCGAAAACACTGCCGTTACCGTTGCGCAGGGACGTGTCAGGATCGAGCCGACCGAAGGGGCGGACGAAGCCCACACCACCTTCGCGGATGCGGGGCAGCGCGTAACGTATACGGTCGCTACGCGCAGGCTTGCCGTTGCCAAAGTGGATCCTGGTATGGCCGGATCGTGGCGCGGCGGCGTGCTCAACTTCGTTGCCGAACCGCTCGTCGATGTGGTCAACGACATCAACCGCTACTCGGCGCGTAAAATCGTCATTGCCGATCCCGACCTCGGCCAGCGCCTGTTCACCGGCAGCATCCGCCAGAACAACGTGGGCGAATGGCTCGATGCGCTCGAAAGCATCTTTCCGTTAGCGGCTGAGCGCAACGAACAGAACGTCGTGCTGAAAGCGCGTGCGCGCAATCCCGCAGAGAAAAAGACGCAGCAGATGAAATGACGGCGTGCTTTTTTTTGAGGCGGCGACATCTGGCGCTTGGACGTCCAATTGCAACGCGTCGGTTCCGCTCCAGCTTCTTCGATCGTAGTTAGTGCGAAGTGTGACGATGCTGTGACGATGACAGGCATCGCCGCATGCAGCTAACCTAGCGATCGGGGAGTCATGATGCGAATGTGTAGCAACGAAATTCGGCGGAACGGTTTCATCACGCGGTTGATGCGCATCACCATCGTACTCATGGCGATGCTGTGCCTACCTGCCTATGCCGATGACCCTATGGGTAAGTCGGTGCAATTCGATATTCCTGCGCAATCTCTCAGCTCGGCATTGATCAACTTTTCGACGCAGAGCGGTATGCAGGTCGCGACTGCAGACATCGACATTTCGAAACTGCAGTCGCACGCGGTCTCCGGCAATCACAGCATCCGTGAGGCAATGGGAATCCTGCTCGGGGGCACTGGGCTTGATTTCGCGCAAGTGGGAACGAGCACGATTACGGTCAAGAGCAAGAGCCCATCGGCCGCGATTCATCCGCCGGACTCGAGCAAACGTACCGTCGCCAAGAGCGACAAGGAAAAGACCCAGGAGTTCGAGAAGATCACGGTTGCCGGTTCGCGTATTCCGTTGGCCGCGCAGGAGCAAGCGCAGCCGGTGCTCGTATTCACCGCGGAAGATCTGGACCGAAGCGGGCAGACGACGGTAACTGACTTCCTCAACAACCTGCCGCAGATGTCCATCGCCAGCAGCCCCGGGCCGATACAAACCTGGGCCAGTCAGCGCGGCGTGCAGCTGCACGGTCTGCCGATCGGAACGACGCTGGTTCTGATAGATGGCTTGCGTCCACAGATTAGCTACTACGGTTCGCTCGACTTGAGCATGATTCCGGCGTCGGCGATTGAACGCATCGAAGTGGTTCCAGTCGGGTCCTCGGCGATCTACGGCAGCGATGCTATCGCCGGCGTGATCAACCTGGTGCTGAAGAAACATTTCGACGGCATCGAGACCAGCGCTAAATACGGCGCGGCAAATGACACCGAGGACTTCACCGCGAGCGCGGCTTTCGGAAAGGACTGGGGGCGTGGTTCATTCTCGCTCATTGTTAGCGGTCAGAAGCAGACTGATCTGTCGATGGCCGAAAGAGAACGCACTGCGATGGGCACCGCGGGCCTTCGTACCGACGCATGCAGTCCAGGTACTGTTTATGCGTTGAATGGTGGAACCCTGCCCGGCCTAGGTACTTCCTCGGCGGCCATTCCGACAGGCCTCAGTGGCAAGCCTGCAATTTCCGACTTTGCCAGCACCGCCGGCAATGTCAACGAGTGCAACCTCTATTCGAAAGCTTCGTTGATTCCTGCCAGCGAACAACAAAGCGCGGTGTTCAACGGGCATTTCGAAATTACACCCTCGCTGGATCTGTTCGGCACGGTGTTGTATTCGCACTTCACGACCGCGCCCAATTCTTCGGAGGCGTTTCACTTGTACGGCGGCAGCTACGGTGGTTCCATTCTGCCGGCCAGCAACGCCTATAACCCGTTCGGCGTGAACGTTGGTATCAGCTGGGCGGATGCGTACGCCACCTCCACGGAGAACCGCGTGGAGACTATGGTGCGGCCGGTCATCGGCCTGCGCGGCGATCTGGTGGGAGACTGGCACTGGGAAGCGACGGCCATGTATTCCCACGACGATTTCACTGTCGTCGATAGTTACAAGAACTATCCGGCGATCTACGCCGCGCTGGCCTCATCCGATCCAACGAGCGCACTGAATGTATTCACGACGGGCGCGCCAGGAACGCCTGATCTGTTGTCGACGCTGGTATTCAACCAACGTGATAGGTACGAGCAAAGCCTCGCGTCCGCCCAATTGGTGCTTCGCGGCCCGCTGTTCGATCTTCCCGCCGGTCCGGTGCAGAGCGCATTCGGCGCGAACTACGACCGCATGAAGATTTGGAATCAATTCGTCAACTCGATCACTGGAAACACGCTCGAAGATCCTTCGAACCGTTCGCGCACCTCTTATGCCATTTTCACCGAGGAACGCGTTCCCATCATCGCGGGCGACAGGGGGTCAGATGGTGGTGAGGTACTCGCCCTATCGCTTGCTGCGCGTTACGACCATTCCAACGACTTCGGCGGCAAACCCACGTATCAAGCTGGCTTGGAATGGCGCCCTGTCGAGAGCGTGCTCTTCCGAGCCGACTACGGCACGGCGTATCGCGCACCGGAACTGTCGCAGCTCTACGGAGTGTTCTCCCAGTTCACGAGCACGGTCACCGATCCCAAGCGTGGCGGAACGAGCTACTCAATCGATCAATGGCTCGATGGTCCGAATCCGAACTTGAAGCCGGAAACCGGTAACTCGAAGAGCGTCGGTGTTGTGTACTCTAGCAAGCTGCTCGATGGGTTCGAGTCTTCGCTGACCTGGTGGAGTGTCGACTACGCAAATTACATCGGTTACCCGAGTTACCTCGACGTCATCAACTTTCCGAACGATTTCCCCGCGGGCTTGGTCGTTCGCGCAGCGCCGACGGCTGACGACCTCGCTAAGGGATGGCTCGGGCAGATCACTGAGGTTCGCAACGTCCCCGTCAACTACGGTTCCATCAGAGTCGCCGGTGTCGATTTGAACGCCAGATATCGCATTGTCACTTCGATGGGCACGTGGACGCCGTCGGTTGCTTTCACTGAGACGTATCGCTATGCGGTAGCACTGCGCCCGGGGCAGCCTGAGCAAAACAACGTTAGCCAAGCTTCCTCAAGCCCTGGCTACGCTCCACGCTGGAAAGGCAATGTTGCCCTGAATTGGCAGATGAATGCATGGACTGCGTCCGTTACCGGTCGCTACATCGGTCCGTATAAGGACTATGCGGGATGGGGCGCGCCGGTGGGCTATGAGATCGGCAACACCTGGGAGTTCGACACCAATGTGCGTTACCGCTTGGGTGACCTTTGGCCCGGTACTGCTTCGCTAAAGGATAGCTACATCAGCGTCGGTGGCGTGAACATCTTCAATCGACAGCCGCCGGTTTCGTACTACTTCTGGGGCTACGACTATCAGCAGACGAACTTGCGCGGACGTTTTCTCTACGTCCAAGCAGGAACGAAGTTCTGAAGCATGCGCGATAGTCGGGTGTCGAACACGCCGGCACGCTTTGCGAGTCCGTTTCACCGCTCGTCGTTCACGTGACGACCTGAGTCCAGTTCAACTCTCGTAGATACAGAGAACGGTTGATCTTCATGATCGATCGGCTTTGTCGCGAGACTACAACGGAACGACGAGCGCCTTTTCATCGTTTTCCAGTGCCATTGTTGGAGAAGAACATGCAACAGTACAAAGTCCTGTGCAGCTCGATTGGTCTTCTGCTGTGCGGCAACATCTTCGCGCAGAAGACTCAAGACTTACCGGTTCCGACGGTCGAGGATGCGGTACGGATGGTGCGCATCCAGTACAACGTCGCGCTGGATGGCTCGGTCGCGGCAATTTCGCCGGATGGCAAGAAGGCCGCTGCCGTCACCTGGCGCGGCGACATCGCGCGCAACGTCAATGTGTACACCTTGACCGTCTTCGACATCGATTCATCCACCAACCACATTCCCAACGAAATTCTTTCGAAGGATTTTACCGGCGATCCCGACGATCAAATCGCATCGCCCTTCGGCAAAGTGGTGTTTCTTGCGGACAACCGCACGCTTGCCTATTTAGGACGAGACGGCGATGAAACGCAGGTTTACACGGTCGATACGGTCAGTAAGAAGGTAAACCAACTCACGCATCACCCGTCACCTGTTCGCTCATTCGTGGTCGATCCTGACGGGAGTCTGCGCGCATTCGCCGCAGTCGCCGTCCCCGAGAAGAATCAAAGAAAGTCGCGACTGGAAGGTGACGGCGTTTTCCTCTGGGACAGCAAGCTTTTTCCCTTGCAGTTCGGCTCCTTCTCGCCCATGCCGTTGCTGTGGCAGACGGAAGGGCATCAGATACGACAATATTTTTTGAACACTGCAGACGGGCCGAAGCTGTTCTTCGACTCGCGGCAGAGCAAGCCGGCAGAGGCGGTTGACCTTAGCGATCGAAAAATCGCCACATCCGGCGGCACCGAGTCCTGGGAGGACGAAGCGATGCTGCGCGGTTCGTCGACGCTTGCTGAAAATCCCAAGGACAAATCCCTCGTCATGTTTCCGTACGCACTGACGAATCATCCGATGCATCCGGAGCGTTACGCGTACTACAACCAACCACTTAACAAAAATGCATTCATACGTCGTCTCGCGGCTCCGTACGGACTGGTGAACCCCAATACGGGGAAGGTAGAGGTATTGATCGACGCACCGCACCCGGTCTCCGAACGATACGAAGGTGGAGATGCGTTGTGGGGCCCCGACGGCAAATCGGTGCTTATCTACACCTTGTTGCCCGATGCACCGGCCGATCCACCGAAATGGGTGGAAGTCGACATCGCTACGCGCAAAGCGACGCCACTGGGATTGCCTAAGGACTGGCACCCGATCGCGTGGGCCGCAGATGGCAAGTCGCTGATACTCAGCGGCAAGGATGGCAAGTTCGGCAATGTGCCGCGTACTTCGAGTGGGTGGGGGAAATTCGTGGAGACGGGCGCGGCCAAGGGTTTCAACAAAGACTGGCCGGTGGCCACGAATGGGCAGAAGCTGGTTGGTGTGCGCGACGCGAGTTTGAGTCCGCCGGAGCTTGCAACGTACGAATTGAACTCGGGGAAAGTCGAGGACCTCAGCAATTTCAATCCGCAGCTGCACCAACGCAAATACGGTTCCGTGGAACTGTGGCATTGGCCGAGCACGAGCCAGAAGGATGCAGCAGGCTTCCTGATCAAGCCGGTGGGCTACAAGTCCGGTACGCGCTATCCGCTCGTCGTGCTACTCGACGACAACACCATGGGGCGTGTAGGCGAGCCCTACCTGCTCGACGCATCATGGCAGTTGAGCGGTCACGCAATCCAGATGCTCGCCGCCCAGGGGTACGTGGTGCTGTATCCCCGTGAACCGATTCTACGCGATGTTGTAGAAACCGATGCAGAAGGCAAACGCGTGCGCGAGTACCTCGAGAGCGCGGTTGCCGAGCTCGATAAGGAAGGGCTTATCGATCCCAAACGCGTGGGCCTGTCGGGTTGGAGCCGCGCGGGCTACTACACCGACTACATGTTGATCCATTCCTCGATCAACTTTGCTGCGGCGTCCGCGATCGACGGTGGTGGCGTCGAATACAACGACGGCATGCGGGCCTTCAGCGACGACGAGCTGAAGCATATCCACACGCCAAAGTTGCTCGAGGCGCATGGCTTGACCTCGCTTGTCTGGCTGGCCGGTATGGCTGATCGCATGACCTCGCTCGGCAAGCCGAATGACATTCTCTACTTCGCCACTGCGTCACACTCGACCACTCGACCCCTGCACCGCTTGCGCTCTCTCGGCACCCATCTGGATTGGTGGAATTTCTGGCTGAAGGGCCAGGAGGATCCTGATCCCGCCAAGGCTGACCAGTACACACACTGGCGCAAGCTGCGCGAGACACAAAAAAGTGCCGGCAAGTTGCCTGGTTGAGGTGCTTTTCGGAACGAGGTAGGGGTTGCACGCTCAAGATCGTCGTTATTCGTGGGCTCGGCAACGATCGTCGTTTCTGCAGAGGCGAGTTCCAGCGTCTTGAAAGCAAGAAGACGCTGGAGTCCGCCGATGTGGATAACGAGCGGAGCTCCACACGACGGTTGCCTGGGGAGGTAAGAGCAATGCGCAAGACAGCACCGGATTGCATTCGAACTCAGACGCGGCGGTTCAGTCTCCTCGTGAAAGCGCGCTGGGTATGAGCGATCTTCGCACTCGCCGGAGGTTCGGGGTATTCCTCGGCATCGTGCTGGGGTCGTCGTTCTGGACGGGGTTCGGGGCGACGCTACAAGGCAGCGAGTCGTCTTCAGGAGAGGAGGAAGCGGCTCCAATCACGGCGCGTTGCAAGGAGCTTCGCCGTGAACAACGAAGAGCAATGACGGCTCGCGCGGGTATGCCGAATCAGGAAAGGGAATCTGCGTCACCCCTATTGGTCATTGCCTGCTGGATTCTCGATGAGTAAGGGCGCGCAGTTGACGTAGATACACACCGAAGAATGGCATTAGCGAGTAAGCCGGCGCCGGCGCCATTAGCTTAATCGCGATTTGCCGATCTAAGCGGGGGAGTTTGCGCTCTATTGCGTCTAGTAAGGGTGCACGTCCTCTGTCGAGCGCCTTCTACTCGGCGGAGATGTCCGTTTTTCTCCTCTCAAGCACATAGGACTAGCCGCATGCCCGGTTCTGGCACCTTCGTCGCTGGCGAATTGCCTAGCAAGTTCCCACTCTTGCAGCAAGGCAATTCGACGCCGCCGCGGCAATTGATTCAGCTCGCCAAAGTCATCGACTGGCTCGATAACCTTGAGGCAACGGCGCGTGTGCGTGGGAATCGCGCCGCAGTGGTGCGCGCAAAGCGCGACCGATCCTTCGTTCTATTGGGGTTTTGGTGCGGGCTGCGTTCCCAGGAGTTGATCCAACTTCGGGTGGAACATACCAGTATCGCGCCCGGCGCCGGCATGACCTGCTTTCTGGCGTCGCGCGAAGCAAGGGGCTTGGATGAGGCGGTCCGTTGGCTGCCTTCGCTGACGCCTTGGTGTCCGATTGCATCGACTCTTGCATGGAAGAACGCGGCGAGGTTGACGCAAGGACCGCTATACCGTGCGGTGAACTATCGAAACGTTGTTTCGGAAGCGGCTTGGGGTCCGTCAAATGTTTTCCGTTCGTTGCGGCGCATTCTTACCCGCGCTGGATTGCGAGCTCCGAACGATTTCACCGGGCGTTCTCTGCGTAGGGGATTCTCCGGCTGGGCCGAGAGTGACGGCTGGGATGTGAAAGCACTGATGGAATATGTGCGAGTGGGGAACGAGCATTTGACGATGCTTAGCGACGCCGACGACCACCGCGATCGTCGAAATCGTCTCGAATCCATCCCTTCTGCGAGTGCTTCGCCATTTCCCAAGCAATTTCGAACAAGACAACGCGTGCATCAGAGGGCATGTTGAGACGAGTCGATTCGCCCTCCGGAGCTCGCGAATCAACGATCCGTTGCTCGTCGCTTAGGGAGGGTGTCGCGGGCATTTGGATTCACTGTGAGGGACTAGGTTGAGAGAGCAAACGAATCTTGCGAGTTGTGATGATCTCGTTCGTGAGTTGGAGAAGCTTGTTGCAAGCTGGCGCAAAAAGCCTTCGCGATCCCGTGAGTACTCTGAGCGCGTGCGTTGCAGTGAATTGATCAAAGCTATCGAGAACCGATTCGGTCGAACCTATTACATCGTCGCAACCAACCATCAGCCGGGTGACTATCAAGTATGCAGCGACCACCCGATGCTTCGTCAGAACGAGTCAGAAACAACGTGAAAGACAGCTGGGAAAAACTAAAAAACGCTGAACGAATCTTTCGTAGCTGCCAAGCGTCCTGGCTTGCGCCGTAGTCCCTATTGCGCGTCACCGAAAGCGGGTAATTCGAGTCATCAAGGTGGGGCAAACCCGCCTAGCATCGTCTATTGCATACGTACATGGGTCTTCGTCGACAAAAGTTTGCCGACGACGGTACCTGTTTCCCCTACTTGTACGTAGATGTTTCGACTGGATGACAAGGTGAAACGATGAAGACGGCTCAACATTGGTGCATGGTCGGCATTTTCTCCCTGGCTGCGGCAATGACGCCGGGCAAAACGTTCGCGCAACCGACATCAACGAAGGGAAACACGGCAACCAAGCGTGCCTATACGGTTGATGACGCCCTGAATCTTGAGCAGATCGGCATGTATTTCGGCGGTCCGTTCTCCTTTGCGCCTGACGGAAACAAGCTTGCCTTCACGCGCGTGCGAACGAAGAGCACGTTGGCGAACCTCAAGTGGGAGTACCTGTGGGGCAACGCCGGCGGCGATGTATGGGTGCAGGCTGGGCAGGGGGGTACCGCATCGAATATCACTAACGGCGTTAGCGATGGATCGGGTTGGTGGTCGCCGCAGTGGTCCCCGGACGGAAACAAGCTAGCGATGTTGTCTACGCGCGGCGGAAACGTTCGGATCTGGCTGTGGGATCAGAGTTCTGGACAACCGCGGTTACTCTCTGCGCGCGGCGTCGACTTCACCGATCCGCACCTACGTCCCTTTCTCTGGCTCGACGGCCAACACCTACTCTATTCCGCACTGCCTGAAGGGGAGCAGCCGTTCAGCATGCGTGTCGAACTCGACACGCCCACGATTGCTTCACGAGAATGGCCCAAGGTCACAAAAGGCAAGGAGGCTACCGCCAGCGTACTCGATAGCGGCATGCCGATCGATCTCGCCAAGCGATCGCACGGCCAGCTTCGCCTGGTCGATCTGGCTGGCGGAGAAGAGCGTGTTCTCGTCGATGCCACGACCAGCGAGTGGAGTATCGCACCGAAGCACGATGTCGTCGCTTTTGCGCGACAGACGAGCGTGTACGCGCCGAAGGCGAACGAACCCCTTCCGTTTGGAAACAGCGAAACCTACGGGCTGGGTCTTGCCACGCTCAACGGCAAAAATATCGAGTTGAAGGGCGATGTCAGCCCTGACATTTTCCGGGACTCGCTACGCTGGTCCCCGGATGGCGATCAATTGGCGTTCCTGGGCTATCCCGGCGGCGATCGACTAAAGCTTCCGGTGCTCTATCGCGTGGATATCGCGCAACGTACCGTAAGCGCACAAGCGCTCGGCGAGCTCGATGCCGCTCCGATCGTCCGCGAGAGCGCACAGCTCGAATGGACAGGTGATGGCGCCTTGCTTGTGCTCGCGGTAAAGCGGGTGGGCGATGCTAAATCTGACGTGCGTGCGCGGCGCGACTGGTGGTTGATTGGCAAGGATGGAAGCCGACGTTCTCTTACCGCACAGATGCCGGCAGCGCCTGGGGGGCTATGGGCCGAGCCGACCCATTGCTCGTTTGTCGGGCTAGCCAAAGGCAAGCTTTGGCGCGTCGATCCGGGTAGCGGCAAGGTCGATGACTTGACCGTGGCGTTCAAACCTGAGATCGCGCAGATCGCTTGGCCTGCGTATACCAACACGGGTGTAGAGGAATGGCCGCAGCGTGATCGCACGTACACGCAATTGATACTCGGTGTGCGCAATGGGGAGGTGATCGCGTCATATCGCATCTCGCTCGTAAACGGGAAGATCGATCCGATCCCGGCGCCCGGTCCGAAAGCAGAATTGAAGATTTTCGAGCCCACCACCGAAACGGCGATCTTCTACCAAAGTGATCGAGATGGACTGTATCTGTGGCGCCGCAGCCTTAAAGTCGGCAAAACAGATGAACTGATTGCCGCCAACACGTACTTGCGGGAGATCGCAAGCGGACAGTTCAAGTCGATCGACTACACCAGCCTCGACGGCAAGCCACTCAAGGCATGGCTGTTGCTACCCCCCGACTATGTGGCCGGCAAGCGCTATCCACTGTTGACCTGGGTCTATGCCGGTTCGGTCGCTGGACCCAAGCCATCGATCATTGCCGACATCGGTTTCGGCGGCAGTTTGAATATGCAGATACCGGCGGCGCACGGGTACGCGGTGCTGATGCCGAGTATGCCGCTCAACCCCGAAGGTATGGTTGACGATCCGATGTTGCGTCTACCGAATGGCGTGTTGCCGGCCGTCGACAAAGTGATCGAATTGGGTATTGCCGATCCCAAACGCGTGTTCCTCATGGGGCAAAGTTTCGGCGGCTTCTCGACCTACGGCTTGGTGACGCAGACCGACCGCTTCGCAGCTGCAGTTTCGTTGGCAGGGTTGTCCGATCTGATCAGTTTGTATGCGCAGTTCGATGCGCGCATGCGTTACCTCGATCATCCAGAGGAGCACGGCCTTTTCATGATGGCTCTGGCGGAGGCAGCGCAGACGCGCATGGGCGGTCCGCCGTGGAAGGATCTTGGACGCTACATCCGCAACAGTCCGATCTTCCAAGTCGACCGCGTCAACACGCCGCTGATGATCATTCAGGGCGACGTCGACTACGTGGCGATCCAGCAGGGTGAGGAATTCTTCAACTCCCTCTACCGGCAGGGCAAGCGCGCACGTTTCGTGCGCTATTGGGGCGAGGGTCATGTCCTCGAAAGTCCAGCGAACATCCGCGACATGTGGGAGCGCATCTTCGGCTGGTTCGACGAATTCCCGCCGAAGGAAACAGTATCGGCAAAATAGTTTCTGCATCCGCGAACGAGATCTTTGCGCGCGACTGCACTGGAGAATATCTGGGAGCTGGCTTGGGTTCCCGGATCCCCGTCGATGGCTTCAAAGCTGTGTCTCGAAGTTGGCAATCCGACGTAGGGGGGAGCCCCTCTTTGTCGTCTCGTATTGGCAATACTCAGTAGTCGAGGGCGATATGAAGAGGGCAATCACGGTTGGGTTGGCGTGGGTACTGATGTTGGTGTGCTCTGCAGCCGTTTCAGCGAAAGACGAATCTGCGCCGACAGCAAGCGTCGTTGATGCGATCGAGATGACTCGAATTCAACACGAGGCGGGGGCGGACGGTGCCGTGGCTGCGATTTCACCCGACGGCACACAAGCAGCGTTTGTAACGTGGCGCGGGGACATGGCGCGCAACACCAACGCCTATGAGTTGCGGCTGCTGGATCTGCGAGCGCCACTGCAATCGCGTCCTTCGAAGACGCTTTTAACGCGCCTCTATCCCGGAGATCGTCATGATCAGCAGGCGTCGCCGATCAAGCAATTGCGTTTCGTGCAGCAAGGAAAAGCGTTGGCGTATCTGGGGCTCGATGGGAGCGGGGTGGCACAAGCGTACGTCGTGGAGATCGCGACCGGGAAAGAGCGTCAGCTGACCAAGCATCCAAGCTCCGTTCGAAACTTTGTGCTCGACGCAAAAGGCGGCTTACTCGCCTATTCGGCGGTGGCTTATCCGCAGGATGAAACGTCGCGCCGCGTGGAGGAGGATGGTGTCTTCCTCTGGGATTCCGCGATGTTCCCGGACTATCGCGCGTCGTTCCCGGCCGGCTCGATCCTGGCTCGGCAAGGCGGTTGGAAGGGGATCCGCCAGTACTTTTTGGCAGGCAATTCGCCGAAACTGATTTTTGATTCGCGCCAGAGCCGACCCGCCGAGCAAAGTGCTCCGAACGATCCGAAGGCAGCAGTCAGTCCATCGCAATCGCTTATGGACGACATGGTGTTGGGCTTTGCGGCGTTGTCGGCAGACCCGAGTGGCAAACAATTTTTGCTCTATCCGTACCAGGTCACCGAACATCCGATGCACCCGGAGCGCTACCAATACTATCGCGCTCCGAACATGAATTCATACGCGCGTCGCGTTGCGCCGCAGGTCGCTTTGGTCGATGCGGCGACCGGCAAGATCTCACCCTTGATCGACGCGCCGAGTCCGCAATTCGAACGATATGAGAGCGGAGCGCCGCTATGGTCGGCGGACGGGCGTTCGGTTTTGATGTACACCCTTTTCTCGGACAAGCCGGATGTACCGCCCGCGTGGGTCGAAGTTGAACTGGCTTCGCGCCGAGTCGTTTCGCTAGGCTTGGAGAAGGATTGGAAGCCGGTCGGCTGGGCAAGCGATGGAAAAAGCCTGGTCCTTTCGAACAAAGGCGAACGGTTTGCGCTGCTGCGTCGAGGCGATGATGGTCGCTGGCTCAAGCCGCAGGACAGCGGCAGCATCAAGGGACTCAATCCGGATTGGTCTGCGGTAACCGACGGCGCCGTTGTGCTTGGGGTCAAGGATGGGTTGCGCCAGGCGCCCGAGCTTGCCGCGTACGATTTGCACGCAGGAAAAGAACAGCTCTTGACGGATCTGAATCCACAACTGCGCCAACGGCGCCTTGGGGAGGTATCCGGGCTTCACTGGCGCGATCCGCCCGGCACGGAGGCCGAAGGGTTCCTGGTGAAACCGGTGGGGTTCCAGGCGGGGAAGCGCTATCCGCTGGTGGTCTTGCTCGACGATGGCACACTGCGCCGCGAAGGTGATCCATATTTTCTTGACGCCGCTTGGCAGCTCAGTGGACATGCCGCACAAATGTTGGCGGCGCAAGGTTTCATGGTGCTTTATCACCGCGAGCCACCGCTGCGAGACGTGATCGAAACACCGGAAGAGCCGCGCCGCATGCAGCGTGACATTGAGGCAGCGGTGGCAAAGCTAGACCAGGAAGGTCTGATCGACAAGGCGCGGATTGGGATCTCTGGTTGGAGCCGGGCGGGCTTCTATACAAGTTATTTGCTGATCCACTCTTCACTGCATTTTGCCGCGGCAACCAACATCGACGGTGGCGCTTCAGAGTACACCGACCGGATGCGCCCTTTTACCGATGACGAGCTGAAGCAAATTTCGGGTCCCGTGATGTTTGAGTCCCACGGTCTATGGAGTCTCGTCTATCACTCGGCGATGGCTGAGCGAATGACTGCGCTCGGTGTGCCGAACGAGATTCTGTATTTCGACGCCGCGTCACACTCGACCACGCGGCCGCAGCATCGCTTGCGCTCTTTGCAGACCAATATCGATTGGTGGCGATTTTGGCTGCAAGATCAGATCGATCCGGAACCAGCGAAAGCCACGCAGTATGCACACTGGCAACAGTTGCGTGAGGCAGAGCAGGCACGCAAGCCAAAATCTTGAGGCCGGCAGACCGTAGCCAGCATCAAGGCGGATGCCGGGATGTGTGCCTTGCCGGGTAAGACCAATGGGTGAGAACCTCTTGGCCCGAGGCCATGAAGCAACCAAGTGGCGAACGCAGCGCATCGGTGGGGAACTTCCCCCGATGCGCTTTGTTTAGCCCTAACCGAAACCTGAGTGCCAGCCTTCGTCCTTCGAATTGTGTGGTCCGATTGGTTTGGCGACGCACGAGAGGGCTCGCCCCCTACCCCAAGAAATGAAAGAAAAATGAAATATTTTTCTTGTGGGGGTTGCGAATGGATGCAAGACTGGAATCCTTGCTACGCCCCAATCGCAAGCCTTCGAGAACATGGCTGAAACGTACTCGTCAGGCGGTGAATTGACCCTTCAGGAACGGGATTTTCCGCGGGACGAGCGCCGCTACCCGCAGCAGGACTTCGATGCCTTCTTCCAAAGGCACCGCCCGTCGCTGATCGCATTCTTGCGCCGTCGCACGCCGACGGAAGCGGACGCGGAGGAGATTGCGCAGGAAAGCTATACGCGCCTACTCGGATCCGACTACAACGCACCACGGCCACCGGAAGTGTGGCGATCGCTCCTCTACCGCATCGCCGGAAATCTTGCGGTAAGTCAGCACCGCATGCGCCAGAGTCAGCATACGCAGAGCGGCTACAACCTCGAGGAAATGGAGTTCAGTGGCGATTCTCCCTCACAGGAGCGCATGGTCTCGGCGCAACAGGAATTGGTTCTGGTGCGCATGGCACTCGCCGCGTTGTCGCCCAAGTGTCGGAAGGTCTTCATGCTGAGTCGGGCGCACCACAAGACGTATCCAGAGATCGCGCAGCTTTGCGAGATCTCCGTAAAAATGGTGGAGAAATACATGTCGCAGGCGCTGGGCGCCTTGCGTCGGGCGGTAGGGGACAGGGCATGAACAGCGTCAAAGCAAGCATGGAAAAGGATCAGCGTGCACTTGACGAGGCGGAGGCTTGGTTCGCGCGCCGGCTTGCACACGATGACAGCGATAGCCAGCAATTCGAGAAATGGCTTCGCGAGAATCCCGCGCATGCCAGTGCATGGCAGAAAACGCAGGCCCTGTGGGATCACATGGGGGACTGGGTGCAAGATGAAGCGCTCGCAGACTATGCGCGCGAAGCATTCGAGCCCGAGCACACTACATCGAGCGCGGGTCATCGCGAGAGAGACATCGCCACTCGGCATCGTCGTGCTTCGCTTCGGCGCCATCTCAAGTACGCAGCTGCCGCCGCCGCAATCGTTGCCACTGTCACTATCGGACTTGGAATCGGCAGAACTCGTTCTCAGGTCTATACAACCGACATCCAGGTCGCCGACATTCACCTTTCCGATGGGTCGACAGTCCGGCTCGACGCAGGATCACGCTTGGAAGCGAGCATGAGCTGGTGGCGTCGCAATGTGCATCTGCTTCAGGGACGAGCATTGTTCGATGTGACTCATGATGCTTCCCGACCCTTCATCGTTGACGCCGATGCTGGTCGCATCACCGTGCTTGGCACCAGCTTCGAAGTCGACCGTCGAACCGACGATGTGGTGGTTACCCTTCTTCGTGGCTCCGTATCGATTGATACGCCAGGAGATCCTGTGCCAACCAAACTCCGACCCGGCGAGCAGGCGCGCTGGCAAGCGGACGCCAAACATTGGAGTCAACGAGGCGTGGATGTAGCAGTGGCGACACGCTGGACAACGGGCTTCCACGTGTTCGACGCGATGCCACTCTCGCAGGCGGTGGCAGAGATAAATCGTTATTCGGCACGCAAGATACGGTTGGCGGATTCTTCTCTCAGTGCTCTAGAGCTCAATGGCAATTTCCATCTTGGCGATGCCGGCGGTATTGCCAACGCACTTCCCTACGTGTTGCCGGTGAAGGTGCGTGATGAGGGTGCAGAAATCATTGTGTCGCATCGGTAGGGTGGCAAGACATCCCCGCGTCTAAGGTCAGGCCAACGCCATCGCAGCAATCGCGCGCGATGCCACGCCAACCATGGGGAAAAACATGTTTGCAAATGTTCATCGTCGACGGAGCAACGGAGTGTTACGCCGTTTGTGCCTGAGTTCGATCATTGTCTGTTCGCTCGTAAGCGCAACTTGGGCGCAAGGTACTGAGCAAGCGTTTGACTACTCGTTGCCAGCTGCGAGCCTAACGCAGTCCGTGACTGCGATCAGTCAACATAGCGGTATCCAAGTGATCTACGAATCCGCGCCGTCGAAGGAACTGAAGGCGGCGCCGATCAACGGTCACTTCACCGCAAAGCAAGCTTTGGACAAGGTGCTGGTCGGTAGTGGACTGACCTACGAATTTATCAATAGCGGCACGGTGGTCATCCGCAAATCTCCCGGCAATACCGCTGACGGTAAACAGTCGCCTGCTTCAGCCAGGAACAAACAGAGCTCGAACGGCAAGGCGGACGGTGGTGAGGAGCCCACGGTCCTGAACTCAGTGTCGGTCACAGGTACGCGCATCCGCGGAGGAGACACTGCTTCGCAGACCATCGTGATCGACGATCAGCGAATGAAGGAAGAAGGTCTCAACGATCTCGGCGAGGTGATTCGCAGCATCTCGCAGAACTATCGGGGAGGTCAGAATCCAGGCGTTACCGCAGGAGCTTCGGCGGGCGGCATCGCCAATCAGAATATGACCGGCGGTTCTGCCCTGAATCTTCGTGGCCTGGGTCCGGATGCGACGCTAACATTGCTCAATGGGCGTCGCTTGAGTTACGACGGTTTTGTTCAGGCGGTAGATATCAGCCAGATCCCACTGGAGGCTGTCGAACGCATCGAAGTCGTGCCGGATGGAGCTTCTGCGATTTACGGTTCGGATGCGGTGGCGGGTGTGGCCAACGTCGTCCTGAAACGCGATTTCGATGGCGTGACGTTGTCGTCGCGGTACGGTTCGGCAGCGGACGGGGGATTGACCGCGCACGAGTACAGCGCGACTGCGGGCACCACCTGGCCGACCGGTGGGGTGATCGCGACGTTCAAGACGACGGACCAGGACCCCATCTACGCCACCCAACGCGCGTATACGCGAGCTATGGACGATCCGACGACGATCTACTCCGGAACGCAGATGCGCAGTGGCCTGTTGAGTGCGCACCAGTCGATCGGAGATTCCATCGAATTGCGACTGGATGCACTGCGTACAACTCGCGACTTGCTGGACTCGATTGCCTATCCGGGCTACTACTACTTGGACGAACCGCGAACGATCGTTTCGTTGATCGCGCCGAGCATCGTGTTCTCTTTGCCCAATGACTGGTCGTTGACTACCAGTTTTACCAGCGGCAAGGATCGCAACGTCTACAAAGACTATATGGTGACTGGCGGCGTGCCTGCTCTGCAGGCGCGCGGCTGCTACTGCAATAAGTCGCGGACCGCCGAAGCCAGCGCAGAAGGCCCGCTGTTTCATCTCGGTCAGAACGAGGTGAGATTGGCTGTTGGCGCCGGAACGCGCACGGATGACTTTCTCATCCATTCGTATACGTCCGGTCATCAGTATGGCGGCGAAGAAAGCAGTCGCTATGTCTATGGTGAGTTGGCTGTGCCGATCGTTTCGCCGGAACAGGGCCGTCCTGGTTTGCAGCGGCTTGAGTTGAGTCTTGCCGCGCGGACGGAAGACTACGACAGCTTCGGACGAGTCACCACGCCGAAAGTAGGCCTCGTCTATGACCCCTCCGGCGACTACACCTTGAAGGCTTCGTGGGGACGCTCATTCAAGGCGCCAACACTGCTGCAACAATACTCGGATCGGATTGCGTATCTGTGGAACGCGCAGCAACTGGGCGGCACGGCGTATCCGGCGGGCTCCACCGTACTGATGTCTTACGGCGGAAACCCAAATCTCAAACCGGAGCGGGCACGTACGTCGAGCGTGACGCTCGCCTTCCATCCCGAGGCGATTCGAGGGTTGGATGCGGAGCTGAGCTACTTCGACATCGACTACACCGATCGCGTGGCGCAGCCGTTTATCTATCTCGCCAATACCCTGCGCGATCCCAGTTATGCGCCATTCGTGACCTATTCACCAACTTCTCAGCAACAGCAAGACTTGCTCTCGCAATTCAGCGATACCTTCTACAACTACGCTAGTGCTCCCTACGATCCAAGCAAGGTTGTCGCCATAGCTCGCGACGAATATGTGAACGTCGGTCAGCAGCAGGTGTCCGGAGTTGACTTCACAGGATCGTACCGATTCGATCTGGGCGTCGGACAGATGCAACTCCGTGGCTCCGCCAGCTGGTTGGAAAGCTCGCAGAAGAATGGCCCGGGTCAGAAAGAGTTCGATCTTGCCGGTACGATCTATCACCCGGCGAAATGGAACAGCCGCTTCGGTGCCGTTTGGCGAAATGGCGGCTTCAGCGCTTCGGCGTTCGTCAACTTTACTCAGGGAGTCATCAGCACGCTGACTTCAGCGACAGAACGGACGGCCTCGTTCACGACGTTCGACACGACTTTGCGCTATGAAACTGCGCCTGGTCACGATGCCCTCTCTGGTGTCATGGTCGCGCTTTCGGCCCAAAACTTGTTCAACAAGGCGCCGCCGCTCTACACGCCGCCCTATTCGTCTTATGTCCCCTTTGACTCGACAAACTATTCCGCGATTGGTCGCTACGTGAGTTTGTCCGTCGCCAAGCATTGGCAGTAACCGTGGTGCGGTGACGAGTTCCTGTCCGCTGCGTAGCTCGTCCGACTGCACCCGCGAAGTTCGTTCGATAAAGCACTGGTCACGCCTTCGATCGAAGCCTGCTTCGAATTGTGTCGTCGCGCCAGTCCAATCAGGAGAATTCTCATGTCGAAAGTCGAAAATAGAGGTTGGAGTCGGCCGGCTATCTTGGCCTTCTGCCTCGGTGCTTTGCTGAACGGAGCGGATGCGATCGCTGCCTCAGGGAAGACGGAATCCACTCGTGCATATCCGTACGAGCTGGCGTTTCAGATGCGCGAGCTTCGTCGAAGCGATCTGTACACAGCATCGCCCGATGGAACTCGTGTCGCCGCAGTGGTGTTGATGCGGCCTGACGAACGCGAACAGTCCGTACGTTTCCTGGAGAACGGTTCGCCGATCGACGCACAAGGCGCGCACATACTGGTGTCCTCTGCGGGCGAGCGGCCAACGCCGGATCACGCGCCCATCTGTGGAGGCAAGGGCAATCAGTGGAGCCCTGTGTGGTCGCCCGATGGACGCCGTCTGGCATTTTACTCCGACATCGATGGCTCTCCTCGCGTATGGGTAATGGAGACCAACGGTGGCGCGTGCCGACGGGTGAGCGATGCCGTGGTTCGGACGAGTCTGTTTGCAGGCTATCAGGCCCATTGGTCCCCGGATGGGCATACGTTGTTCGTGCCGTTGCGCCCTGAGCAGGCGGGGGCGGTGCGTGACAGCGAGCGCTTGAGTACGGCTGAAAGCGACGCCCAGCACGACGCGAAGAAGCCTCCGGCGGTGTTCTATAGCGGAAGCGAGCAGCCCAAGGAGAGCAAGACAAACGGTGCAAAATCCGGCGACGATCTCGCGTTCTTCCTTGCCCACTACAACTCGACGCTCGCTTCCATCGATGTGGAAAGCGGTGCTACAAAAGTCGTCGTGGATGCGCGCGAGGAACCGCGTCCCGCCACACTAGAAGTATCGCCGTCAGGCCATTGGCTGACACATACATCCGTGTCCCGACGCAAGGAAGAAATATCGACGGTCTATGTGAAGGACCTTTCGTTCATTCCAGCCGTCGGAGGCAAGAGCCGACTTCTAGTCGGTGGCATGGTGTCGTCCGAAAGTCCTATCAACTACACCGAACTCGATTACCGTTGGCATCCCACGCAAGACCGCCTCGTCTATCTCAATGACGGTGCCGCATGGTCGGTGGACTTCACGGATGCTGGACCATCGACGCCGCGGCGGCTCGCGCCGGAATTGGGTAAAGTCGGTGGCGTGATTCTGTATTTTTCTCGCGACGGCAAAAGTCTGCTTGTCGGTTTGGACGCGAAGCAAGAAGGGCGCAACACGGTGCCAAAGAGCTTGGCGGTGATTCCGCTCGACGGTGGCAAAGCGTCGACCTACGCGCTGCCGGACACGATGCGGTGGCAGTTCCTCGATGTGGTTCGTGCCAACGACGATGTTCTTTGGCAGCCGCGTGCGAACGAAATCTCTTTCCTCGAACGTGATCGCACGACGGCCGAAGAGACCGTGTTCAGCCTCGATCTGGTGAGCGGCAAGACGCGTGCGATGAATACCGGACTGCATCAACTGAATCATTTCGCCTCGGGCGGCGACCACAAGCAGTTATTTGCGATCTTCGAGGACATCGCGACACCACCAGACGTTTATCGCTATTCCGCAGACCTGAGCAGCAAATCCCGCGTCACAATGGTGGAGCCGAGGGTCGAGGGCTTGCTGACGAGCGTGCCCAAAGTGCTTCAGGCGCGAGTTCCCATGTATGACGGTAGTCTCAAGACGGTGCGCACGACATTGCTTCTCCCACCCGGTGCGAAGCAGGGTGACAAGGTGCCCGCGATCGTCATGATCTATTCGGGTTCCGATCTTTCCACGCGGGCAACCTACTATGGCGGTGGCATGGGCAACACCGTGCCCAGCCAGATTTTCACCAGTCGTGGCTACGCCGTGCTGATGGCCGATGTGGAGCTGGCGCCCGAAGGCGAGCCCAGCTATCCGTTGCAGCACATGGTCGACATCTTGCTGCCGCAGGTGTACGCGGCAGCAAATGAGGGCTATATCGACATCAATCGTTTGGCCGTGAGCGGCCAATCCTATGGTGGCTATAGCACCGCGTCGATTGCCAGTGTGACCAACGTGTTCCGCGCAGCGATTCCGGTAAACGGTACGTATGACCTGGCGTCGTTCTACGGTGGTCTCGACAAGCAAGGCAACAGTCATTGGATTCGTTGGGCGGAGCAGGGCCAAGGCCGCATGGGACAGAGTCCTTGGGCTAATCTTCAGCGCTACATCGACAATTCGCCGTTCTACCGGATTGACCGCATCCATACTCCGTTGCTGATTGTGTCTGGTGGGGCTGACGAAACATGCCCGACCGATGGCGCTCGATTTTTCTTCGTTGGCCTACGACGGCTGGAGCGCCCAGCAGAACTGTTGATTTATCCAGGCGAAGGACATGTAATCAGCGAATGGTCGGTGGGACATGCGGCAGATGTGAGCCGGCGGATGGTGGAATTTCTTGGCAAACATTTGGATAAATCTGAGTAAGGTGCAACCCTTCATTCAGGCGGTCGCCTTCGGCGGCCGCTGATGAAGGCTAGCCAGAACAGTACCATCGTAGCGATGTGGCAATTTCTACATGTCCGTCCAAATCGTCGAAGACGGCTACGAATAGGCCGCACTCTGAGCGGGCGTGAAGGTTGCGGAGCATCTGCGAAGTTCAGGTCGATTCACCCAAAGCGACCAACGAGGCGCGGTGCCGAGGTGCCCCGCTGAACCCTGGGAACGCCAAAGACGAAGAACTGAGCGATATCCCCCACGAATTTTCGAAAGAAATTAATTAAATTTTCGAGTCGCACAATTCGAACCTACTTCGCGCTAATGTGCGGGCGATGAACGAAGCCCTCGACGTGTGGTTTGCGAGCGAAATCCTCGTGCACGAGGCGTCGCTCGTTCGCTATTTAGCGCGCGTGTGGCCGCACCGCGACGAAATCCACGACCTGCGCCAGGAGGTCTACGTCAAAGTCTATGAGGCCTCGACGAAGGCGCGGCCGAAGTCGCCAAAGTCGTTCCTGTTCGCTTCCGCGCGACACCTGATCACGGATCGGCTACGGCGCAGCCGCGTCGTCTCGATCGAAGCCGCGGGGGATTTGGAGGCATTCAACGTCTTGATAGACGAGATCTCTCCTGAAAAGGAAACAGGTGCTAGGCAGGAACTGAAACGCTTGGCGGAGGCGTTCGACCGTTTGCCGAATAGATGCCGTGAAGTGGTTTGGCTACGCCGCGTGCAAGATTTTTCGCAAAAGGAAGTGGCGGCGCATATGGGTATCAGCGAAAAGACGGTTGAAAAGCAGCTCGCCAAAGGCGCGCGGTTGATCGCCGACTACGTGTACGGTCGCACGTCATCGAGAATACATCCAAGAGAAACTGGTACAGAAGAAAGAAGTGAGGAGAAAGTGCATGGATAGCAGCACCAAGATCGAACGCACCGCGGCTGGATGGTTAGCTCGGCGCGATGCGAACACATGGTCCGACGAGGATCAGGCGGAACTGAATGTGTGGCTGGAAACGGCGATTGCGCATCGCGTGGCCTACATTCGCCTGCAATCCGCATGGCAGCAAGCGGGTCGACTCAAGGCGTTGGGCGCTGGCGTCCCACGTGGCCAGATTCCGTCAAAGGGGCAATGGACGCTGTCGCCTTTTTTTAGTCACGGCGAGGCCGTGGAAGAATCATCGCCGCCGACCGTATCCGGTCAGGCAGAAAGTCTTTCCAACGGAGTCGTGTCGGGCTGGCACCGGCATGGCGCCAAGCAGCTCCGTCGCCCGAGGTCAAAACGCCGCGGTTGGCTAAAGATGGGGTTGCTGGCGGTATGTTTGCTATTGGCGGTTCCATTGGGGCTCGGATTGCGTCGGTATACCGCCGTACAAAGCACCGCTTATTCGACTCCGATGGGCGGAACGCAAACAGTATCGCTCGACGACGGCTCCCAAGCGGTATTGAGCAGCGACAGCAGTGTCGCAGCCGCGATGTCGAGGAGCGAACGGCATATCGACTTGCAGCAGGGCGAGGCGTTCTTTGAAGTAGCGAAAGATGCTCAGCGCCCCTTCGTCGTCGCCGTCGGCGATCGGCGCGTCATCGCGGTCGGTACGCGCTTTTCCGTACGCCGGAACGCTGACGGTCTGCGTGTGGTCGTCACTGAAGGCATTGTGCGGCTCGAGACTGGCGCAGATATGCCTGCGCAGCAGAGAGTCATGCGCTTGCCAGCCGGAAGCGTCGCTTTGGTCGGAAAAAACGGCGTTTCCATCCAATCGGTTCCGGTCGACAAGGCCGAGGAATATTTGAGTTGGCGCAGTGGCTTCGTCGTGTTCCGCGATACTTCGCTGGCCGACGCGGTGGCAGAATTCAATCGCTACAGCGCGCAAAAGCTGGTTGTCAACGATGCGCAAACTGCAGCAATTCGCGTGGGCGGCCATTTCCGTTTGTCGAACACAGAAGCTTTCGTGCGATTGCTGGAACAAGGGTTCTCGATTCGCCCTGAACGCCTGGGCGACAGGATCGTGCTGCACAGCGAATGATCGGTGGGTCAAGTCATTTCGATGAAGTTCGCGGGTGGAAATTTTTCAGTTTTTTGAAACCGACAGGTGGGATTTTCTAAAGTCGTTCGTCTCGATATCGCAACGCAACCGCAATCCCGCGGTCGCATCGGGGAGAGATATCGAAACATGAGCAGATTCCGAATTCTGCATCGCGCGCTACTTGCCGCTGCTTGTCTTGCGTGCACCGCCGCCTTCGCACAGGCACGCGACCAGAAGCCCATTAACATTCCTCCCGGCGATCTCGTCGGCGCCCTCGACGCCCTGGCCAAACAGTCCGGCGCCGAGTTCATCTATCGCGCAGATCAGTTGACAGGACTGCACACGGAAGGTGCACAAGGCAACTTATCCGCCGACGAAGCGCTTTCGCGATTGCTGCGGGGAAGCGGCTTCGTTATCAAGCACGACGCATCTGGCGCAATTCTGATCGTCAAGGGAGATCAACCCGCGAAACCGTCGAAGCCCGCCAAACGCGACGACGCGTCGGCCCGTTCAAACGAAGAAGCGCCTGCGGAACTCGAAAAGGTGACGGTGACAGGTTCGCGGCTTCCTCAAGTATCGATCCAGGGGCCGCAGGAAGTGAAGCTTTATACGCGGGCGAACATTACGGAAAGCGGCCAGAAGACCGTCATGGATTTTTTGAACACGCTGCCTACCGTGTCCACTGTAGTCACGGAAGCGGGGTTCGATACCGTCGGCGGCGCGGGAGCGGTGCGTTTGCGCGGTTTGCCAATTGGTTCGACCTTGGTGCTTCTTGATGGGCGCGTCGTCGAGGGCGGCGGAATGACACAATCCCACGGCAACCCATTTGACGTTAACAACATTCCCATTTCTGCCGTGGAGCGCATCGAGGTAGTGCCGGAGGCCGCATCTGCCGTTTACGGCAGCGATGCGATCGGCGGCGTCGTCAATATCATCTTGCGCAAGGATTTGGACGGCGGCGAAGTGAATGTGACGTCCGGCGCACCGACTGACGGCGTATATCGCGACACAACCGTCAATGCCGTATGGGGGAGGAAGTTCGAGCGCGGAAACTTGTCGCTCGTCGGCAGCTATCAAGTTCGCGGGGCATTGCTGAACACCGATCGAGACCTTACCTCCAATCAAGACTATCGCCGCTACGGCGGTCTGGATGAGCGCTCCACGAGTTGCGCACCGGGCAACGTGTATTCGGCCGACGGAAAAAATCTCCCCGGAGTGTCGTCTTCGTTCGCGGGAATTCCGTACAGTCAGAGTGGTGCGTTGACACCGTCGGATTTTGCGGCGACGAGCGGCATCCTTAATAAATGCAGCTCCGGTTCGTTCGGCGGAACGATCATCCCGTCGACGCATCGCGCGAGCATCATGGGCAACGGAACCTATGCGCTCACCGACACCACGCAAGCGTTTTTCCAAGCCGCGTATACGCAGATCGACCAGGCGCCATATCTGTCGCCGCGCAGTGTGACGAAAGTGAGCGTGCCGGCAACGAATCCGTTCAATCCTTTTGGCGTGCCGGTCCTCGTGACGTATCGTTTCGCCAGCGAAGGGCGCTACGGATCGTATCTGGGTACGGAGATGTTTTCCCGCCTCGTCGGAGGGTTCAAGGGCACCTGGGGAGATCGGTGGGATTGGGAGATCTCTGCTTCGCAATCCGGTGACCACACAAACTCGAAGGAGACCAACACGATCAACACGGCCGCCCTGGCCAGTGTACTCGCGAACACAGACCCCGCTCAGACGGTCAATTTGTTCTCGTCGGGAGTTCCGGCCTCGCAGGCCGTATTGGATAAAATCCTTTACGACGCGCCTGCCTATGCGTCGAGCAAAATGGACGTCGTGAACGGTTTCATGCGCGGCAGTCTCTTCGATCTGCCTGCGGGGCCGGTTACTGTGGTGCTGGGCGGCGAATACGACCACATGAGGCAAAGCCTCTACGCGCCCGCCGATGGGTTGCCGAACAGGGACACGTTTTCGCGGAGTTCGCGCTCGATTTTCGGCGAGACACACATTCCCATCCTTGCCGCGTCCGACAGCGGCGTGGGCGAAAAGCTGGCCTTCACGTTCGCTGGGCGCTACGACAAGTACAGCGACATTGGCAGCCGATTCACACCGCAGGGCGGTGTGGAATTTCGTCCGATCGAATCGCTGCTGTTGCGTGCAACCTATGCGGAAGCGTTCAAGGCGCCGGATCTGCGCGCGATTTATGCCAGCCCCATCGTTTATACCGGCATAGAAATCGCGCCGGATCCGCTCCGGGGTGGGGAGCTCTATCCGACGACGTTCAAGGCTGGCGGCGATCCCAACCTCAAGCCGCAAACCGGAAACTCGCGGTCGGTCGGATTCGTCTGGTCGAGCAAGTCAATAGAGAATCTACAAGTCAGCTTGACCAATTTCCGCGTCACGCAGAGTGATCGAATCATCCAGCCCAACGCGCTGACCATGATCGCCAATCCGTCGGCATTTCCTGGCCGCATCGTGCGCCAGGCGCCGACCGCCGACGACATCGCCAAGGGCTACGCCGGGATGATCACCTTGATCGATGCGTCGTACACAAACTACGGCGAACTGATCGTCGAAGGATTCGATGTGGACGTCGACTACAAGTTCGACACGGCAATCGGAACTTTCAGCCCGGCGCTCAGCGTAACGGAAGTTTATAAATACGATGCGGCCGTTGCGCCCAATGCACCATTGCAGGACAGATTGGGTTACGCCAGCGCGGATGCTTTTGCGACGCGCTGGAAAGGTACTGTCTCGCTCGCATATAGCAATGGTTCGTGGTCCGCACGTGCGGCAGGGCGCTATATCAGCGGATATCTCGACTACGACCTGGCCCGACACCTCGGTGACTATTGGTTGTTCGACGCCTCGGTGCACTACGCCCTTGGCAGGGACTTCTTCGCCGACGATTCGTTGTTAAAAAACGCATACGTGGAAGCGAGCGTCGTCAACGCGTTCAACAAAGCGCCACAATTCACCGACTACTTTGGCACTGGCTACGACCCGCGCATGGCGGATATCCGTGGCCGATTTGTTTCGATGACAGTGGGTACGCGCTGGTAATCGCGTTTCGTCGTCCGATTCACCTAATTTCTGGAGTTTATCTATGCGCTATTCCTCAATTCTGCGCGCATTCGTGTGCGCGCTCGTCTCGGCCAGCGCCATTGCATTTGCGGCACCGGAGCATCGATTCACCGTGCGCGACTCGATCGAATTGTCGGCGATCGCGTATCCCGGATCGCAATATCTGCCATCCTCGCGTGCGTCTTTTTCTCCGGACGGCGCGCATTTCGTCATCGTCACCACGCGTGGGAACCTGGAAAGCGGCAAACGCGAATCAACGATGTGGCTCTTCGATCGAGACACAGTCAGCGATTACCTGAAGCAACCGAGTCCGGGCGATTTCGACAAGGCGAAGCCGTTGATTCGCTTCGCCAGCGGGTCCAATCGCGAACCGCTTAGCGAGTGGCGCTGGACCGAGGATGGAAAGAATGTCCTTTTCATCGGTACGGACGACGACGGAAGCGGACGTCTCTATCGCGTCGGACTTGCCGGTGGAGATCCGGTTGCGTTGAGTCGCGTCGACCAGGACGTCAATCGCTACGAAGAACGCAACGGAGCCATTGTCTACCTTGCCCATGCGCCGATCCATGCGGAAGATCTTTATCAGGCCGGTGGTGCATCACTGCCGGACATGGAGGTGGCGACGGGAAAGAACGTACTTCCGTTGATTTTTCCTCATTGGATGGACGCGCAATTCCGCGACGGCGAGGATGAGTTGTGGAAGATCGAAGGTGACAAAGCCGCGGCTGTGCTCGGACCAGACCGCAAGACGCCGGTAAAGCTTCGCGATTCGCGGCTGATTCTTGCGCCTAACGGACGTCAGGTCGTGCTGACGCCGCCGGCTCGACACATTCCCAAGTCTTGGGAGAAATATCAACCTTTGATGGACTATCCGGGGTTTCGCATAGTCGCCGACTCGCCGGAGACCGAGGGCACTGTCGATAAATATCGTCCGAAGCAGTACGCACTTCTGGATCTCGACAATGGACAGATGTCGACGCTCGTCGATGCGCCGATCGACTCCATCAACCTGCTCTACAACCGTGTGCTCGCGCGATGGACGGCGGACGGTTCGCATCTCGTGCTTTCCGCGATCTATCCCAAGCTCGACACGTCGATGGATTCGGCGAAACCGGCCTCCGTGCCGTCGTGCGCATTTGCCGTGATCGATATGCGCAGCAAGAACAAGGATTTCAGCTGCGTGCAGGTCGCCGCACCCGTCGACACGAAGAAGAATCCTTACCACGACCGCCTCCAATTGACGGATTTGCAATGGCGCAACAATGATCGCGAGATCGTCACTACTTATGTCACGCCGAACTCGCCGGACAAGAAGATCGTCAAGGCATTTACCCAGCAGGGCGGCAAGTGGGCGGTGAAGGAAGAGCCCGCGCCGATCGAGGCGCTAGCGGTCACCGTGCGGGAATCCCTGAATGAGCCTCCGATGCTAGTGGCCAGCTTGAACGGTGGCGCCGTGCGACAACTGTTCGATCCCAATCCGCAGTTGAAGAACATCGCGCTCGGCAAGGCCGAGTTCTACGAATGGCGGGACGCAAACGGCAATGCCTGGACTGGTGCGCTGGTAACCCCGCCGGACTTTTCCAAGAATCGCCGCTATCCATTGGTGATCCAGACGCACGGACTCGATCGCGCGAAATTTCTCGTCGATGGACCATCAGCGACGGGTTTCGCAGCACGTGCTCTGGCAGCGCGAGACATGGTCGTACTGCAAGTACAGGAGATCAACAAAGAGTCCGGCACGCCGAAAGAATCTGAAATTGGCGGAGCCGCGGGCTATCGCGCCGCCATCAAACAACTCGCCAGTCAAGGGTTCGTCGATCCGACAAAAGTCGGCATCATCACATGGAGCCACTACGGCCCGCATGCTATGCAGGCGCTGATCGACGAGCCTCATGCTTATGCCGCAGCCACCTGGGCGGAGGCAGCCTACAACAGCTATGGCGAATATCTCATCAATGTCGATTACATGGGTGCGGCGCGGGAAAAGATGTTTCGCGCCCAGTTCGGCGCGAAACCGTTCGGTGAAGGGCTGAAGCAAGCTCTCGATAACTCACCGGGGTTCCATACCGATCGCGTTTGCACACCGATGTTGTTTCAGATGAACGGTCCACCGTCGCTGATCTACGTATGGGATGCGTACGCTGCGATTCGCGCGCAGAACAAGCCGGTCGATCTGTTCTACATCCGCAACGGCGATCACGTGCTGGTGAAGCCGTTGCAGCGGCTTGCCGAGCAGGGCATGAACGTTGATTGGTACGACTATTGGCTCAACGGTCATAAGGACCCTGATGCCGGAAAGTCGGCTCAGTACAAGCGCTGGGACGCATTGAAAGCGTTGCCGCGTTGCGGTTCCGACGTCGTGGATTCGACCAAGAAGCCTTGAGGGCGAACAGGGCTTGGATCCCACTGCGTGCGCTCGCGATCCGTTTCACAAGGAGCTTCAGGATGAAGAACGGTGAAATAGAATGTGGAGACGGCTGCTGTTGTCCGGCAGCCTCGCGTTGATGCCTGGTGGAGTTTCTGGAGGGGCACGTGGGAAAATTGAAACGGCGGGCAATTCGCCTGCTGCGCAAGAATCGGTTCTCCCGTGACCATGAGGCCGAATCGTTAGATCAATAGACCGAGAAGCGCGTAGATCGCGCTTCGACATCTCTGTCCGGCTTTATGTACGCCGCCTATCTTTCATACAGCTCAAATTGGTGGACGATAGGTGGCGAAATAGATTTAAGGATTTTGAGCCGCACATAGCGGGCACGTTCGGAAGAGAAGCGAACCTCCGGATGGAAAACGGAAATGGGCCAATCGAAAAAATCTTCCTCCTGACCGGTGTCAAAGCCCCAAGACGTCACGTTGGCAATGCGCCTCCAAGACTCGTTTTCGACAAGCTTCACCTCGATTTGATAGCGATGAATGTTTGCCAGTTCTCCCTCGTACGTGCCCTCGAAGAGGATGGTGCGACTGATTACTCTCTCGCTGCCGAGGTCAAATATCAGCCAAGGCTGCTTAGTCTGACCATCGGCCTTCCAGGCTGTCAGCATGTCACCGTCTGATGCCATACCGTCAAGGGTGGGATCATGATTGGAGGACTTGGCATTCGCCCCGTGATTAACCGGCTTCTCGCTGATTGGTGCGATCGCTTCAGCCGACTGATCGAGATCGAGGACAACAATGGTTGACGGGGCTTCCATAGCGTTTGGGCCGATCTTGACCGTGACGTTATCGGCCTCCTGGATCAAGCTGGCCTTACCTCCATTCATCAAGGAGCAGCCGAGAATACGAGCGGGGAGTGCGGGCACCCTCAGCGTGGTGAGCTTTGTGTCGAAGATGTGCAAGTAGACCCGCTTTCCCTTGCACGTTGCGCCATAGGCGCTCGTCCGCTTGTAGGGCCCACCGCGTGTCTCGAACAGGCTATCGCCGTAACGCTTCAGCCAGACATTGCTTGCAGCGAGCTTGTCGACCAAATCCGGGTCAAATCGGCCAGATAAAGGGGGCGATATTCCCAGGAGGTAGTTGCCGTCGCCGCACGCGGATTTGACAAAGTTGTCGAGCCAGACCTTGGGCTCCAGATACGGCCCCGCGGTCCAGCAATAGCTGCGGCCATTCGCCGGGGTCGTATACTCCCAAGGAATGTCGCGGTTGAATCGCGGCATATCGACTTCGAGCACGGCAAAGTCTCCAACATACTCGCGGTCAGACGGAAACCAGGTCGGCATGTAAACCCGACCGTTGTAGGCGCATCCGACGCGCTGATTCGCGAGCGTGTCGGGCTGCAGCGTGCGCATGTATCGGAGCAGATCGACGCCGCGCTCATGAGTCCATTCGCGCATCCAGCCACCATCGAACCACCAGGCGGTTACCGGTCCGTAGTTCTGCGACAGTTCCTTCAGCTGTCGCTTCATATACGCGACATAGCGATCGAAATCGGGCTTCTCGGCGGCAGGTAGATCAAAGCCCTTGGGGCCCAAATAGATGCCATTGGCGGCATTTGCCCCGATACAGTCCGGCTGGTAGAGATCGGCGATCGAGTAGTAAAGACACAAAGCCAACTTTTGCTTTTTACAAGCCACCGCCAGATCTTTGAGCACATCGCGCTTGAGGGGCGAGTTCATGACGCCGTAGTCAGTGGTCTTGGTATCCCACATGGCAAAACCGTCGTGATGCTTGGTGACGAAAGTGACGTAGCGAAAGCCGCTATCCTTCATCATTCGCACCCATGCCTCTGCATCAAAGGCGTCAGGGGCAAAGCGTTTATAGAGGTTGTCATATTCTTTCGCGGGGATATCCACCTCGCGAACCCAACTAAACTCTTTGCCTGCTACCGTCGCGGGGCCCCAGGAAAGAAGTGCCCCGTAGCGAAAGCCCATGAAGCGCTTGAGCGCCGCGGCCTCCGCTGGGATCAAAGGTCCTATCCCTGGCGGCGGGTTGTTACAGAGACCATCCGCGGCGGCGAATGCGCTTGGCAGCGAAGGCATTAGGCCGGAAATCGCTCCTGCCACCGTACCGCGAAGGATATCTCGGCGTGTCGCCATGCGCATTCCCCGGTTCAGCTGGCGTGAAAGACCTCAACCGCATCAGACCAGATTTTTCCTTGCGCTTTTGCATCGGGAAGTGGAATCTGGCATGGGTCGGTTTCCCTCCACCATCGCTGAGTCTCGGGGTCCGCAGCGATCTTGACCATATCACCTTCGAAGTCGTTGCCGACGTATTCGAAATAAGAGAACAAGAAGAGCTTGCCCTCAATTTCCTTCAATGCAACGGAGTAGTTGCGAATGTTGCTATCTTTGATCCGTTGAAGGACGCCCGGCCAAGTTTTGGCGTGAAGCTTGATGTAGTAGTCCGCCTTCTCCTTCTTCAGACCCGTTACCGAATGCACGCGTCGCGGAACGGTTGCTTCGGATACGCCCGCCAGAGCGCTGCTCGGTAGCAACCAACTGAGGTTTGCAAGGCAAAACAGACGACGGCTAAACACGTAAGGTTTCTTCATAGGAACCTGGCCCTGTGAGACGCAGAGTGAGGGATTGTCGCTTCCTTGGAAGCGCCAATCTGGCGACGGGAATCATCTAAACCACAGAAGGGCTCGGCCGACTTATGCAAATCGGTTTCATCTTGATTTGCCGGGCCGCCATGCTCCGTCGTCTCGCTATCGAATCGGCGTCCACGTCCAGCTGGGCGCTGAGGAGTATGTAACCGCGATAGTGTCCCCGGGCTCCAGAATTACAGTGACGTTTGTGACGGCGAATAACCACGTCGAATTGCGCTTCACGAGACTCACCGCACCGCCTGATACCGCCACCAACACTTTTTGACCTGAGGTGTTTGTCACCGCTGTGCCGCTGGCGGGCAACGTCGGTGTTGCGACATTGTTGAAGTTTGGTGTTTCGAGCCAGACACCCGTGCTATTGGGCATGAAGGCGGTGCCCGTGCCGGTGATGGCGTTGTTGATGTTGATGAATTTATTGCCGGATCCGGCCGTCGCATTGATTCCATATGTCGCCAGAGAAATCTGGCCACCAACCCATGTGTTCGAGACAGCGTTCGCGCTATCAATTCGGATGTCGGTGGTATTCGCCTCGGTATCCGTATTCAGAAAGGTATTGGTGACATTGAATCCGTTCGACAGATAGATCCCATTGCCTGAAAGGCTGTAGGACCCCATGAAGGTGTTCATAAAACACTGATTGCAATACAGCGCAGCGTATCCAGAGCCGACGTTTGTGGTCGTGTTGAAGCCACCGCCGTTCGCATCTACGTTCACAAGTCCGTTGAGGAAGTAGTTGAGCTTCAGGGCAACAGCAGATCCATTGGTGCTGGTGTTGAAAATGAACAAGTTGTTGAGCTGGAACTCATTCATCGCATCATTGAAATCATCTCGCCCGAAAGCCATCAGCGTTCCCGCAATGCTGCCCAGCACTTGAAAGTTTTCAAACCTGGAATAGTCCAGACTCTCGTCCGGAGTATCGTTTCCCACAATATTCCATGCGGGCGAGGTTACGCCCGAATCAAATTTGATTATCGAGATGGCGCGGCCATCACCAAAGACATTGATGCCGGTACTGGCAATCGGGTGAAGGTTCCAAACGAGTTGCGATGCCGCACGATAGGTGCCGGCCGGGATGTACAGCGCTTTCTTGAGCGCTACGCCTTCTGCGAACCAATTCCCGATACCAGTCGAACAGTCCGTCACTCCGGTGTTGTCTGAGCAGTAGTCGAGCAGGCTCAAAGCGTTTTCCTTGGCTTTGGCATCCAAGGAGCGCGTCAACGCGCCGGTTCCAAGTTGAGTGAATGACGATGCTGTAGCGGGGATAGTCGCTGAAGCCGTTATGGGGCTGGTCCCATTTCCGTAGAGATAACCGGACAAGGAAGTCGCACCGGTGCCTCCCCCACTGACTGCCAATTGGGCATAGGTGAGAGTAGGTAGGCATAGGATCGAAAATGCTATCGACCAGGCGGTCGAACGCAGCGAAATGATTTGAAAACGACCCGACAACGAGCCAACGCTGGCACGCGTTGCGGACACCAATACGCTTAGTACCGAAACTAATCTACTCACTGGGGTTCTCCCTCTGGGCAACGATTCGTTTCTAGAGGTACCAGGTGCATGAGTACCTCGTCGTATATATAATACGATACATTATATACGAGAAGTCGTCAATCTCGAGGATTTTCGACGTGGGAGCACGCCATAAAAAGGGGCGACTCTTGTGGAGTTGGGCGTCCGAATGTATCGTATATACGACTATAACTCATATATAAGATATAAAATGTTCGGAAACAGCCGCAAGATGCCGAACGATGCGTGCAGTAGTGGAGTAACCGACCAGGTCGCCCACCAAGGATTGCTCACGGGGCTCAGGCATATCGTTGGCAACAGGCATGTCCTTACGCATGCTCGTGCCACCCGCCGCTTCACAACGGGTTTTCGATTCGGCGGTGGCAATGTGCTGGCTGTAGTCAGACCGGGAACGCTGCTCGAACTATGGCGGACTCTTCAGGAGTGCGTTCAATTTGAAGCAGTCATAGTTGTTCAAGCGTCAAACACTGGGCTCACGGGCGGCTCCACCCCGGCACCTGACGGCTACGACCGAGAGGTCGTCATCATCAGCACGTTAAGACTCGATTCGCTTTTCGTGATCGGCGACGGCCGGCAAGTTGTTTGTCTGCCGGGCGCAACGCTTCACAAACTGGAAAAGGAACTGCGACCGTTCGATCGTGAGCCGCATTCGGTCATTGGGTCATCGTGTTTTGGCGCGACCGTTGTTGGCGGCGTATGCAACAACTCCGGTGGTGCGCTCGTGCGCCGCGGACCTGCATACACGCAGATGTCTCTGTTCGCTCGGGTCGACGCACACGGCTCCATAGAGCTCGTGAACCATCTTGGCATATCACTCGGAAATGCGCCTGAGGAGATCTTGCGGCGACTCCAGTCAGGGGCTTTCTGCGGCGGCGATATCGAAAATCCGAACTGGACAGCCTCGGACAAAGACTATGAAACTTGCGTGCGCGATATCGATGCCCGAACGCCCGCGCGATTCAATGCTGACCCACGCCGGCTGTTCGAGGCTTCGGGCTCCGCCGGCAAGCTCGTGGTATTCGCAGTTCGTCTCGATACCTTCCCGCTGGAAAGGGAGAGCAAGGTCTTCTATGTCGGCACGAATTGTGCCGAGGAGTTGGGCCGACTTCGACGCGTGATCCTATCGAAGTGCGCTTCGTTGCCGATCGCAGGAGAATATCTGCACCGTGATGCATTCGATCTGGCTGACCACTATGGGAAAGATCAATTCCTGCTCGTCGAGCGCATCGGGACAGATCACCTCCCTCGCTTTTTTGATCTGAAGAGTCGCTGCGACGGCTTTTGCGCGCGCCAGCGGTGGCTGCCTGCAAACTTGCTGGACCGAGTGCTATATGCGTTCGGTCGGCTATGGCCGGATCATCTTCCAAGGCGACTCCGCGAATACCGACAGCGGTTTGAACACCATCTCATTTTGCGAGTTTCGCTTGATTCGTACGAAGAGATGCGTTCTCTGCTTTTCGATTGGCATCGTGCCAACGAGTCTGGGTACTTCGACTGCTCGGAGGTGGAAGCGCGAAAAGCTTTCCTGCACCGCTTCGTTGTAGCCGGTGCCGCCGTACGTTATCGCGCGATCCATTCCCGGGAGGTGGAAGACATTGTTGCTCTCGATGTTGCGCTGCGGAGGAACGACAGGGATTGGTTCGAGTCGCTGCCCGAGGATATTGAGCGCAAGCTCGTTGGCAAAATCTACTACGGTCACTTTCTATGCCATGTGTTCCATCAGGACTACATTGTGGCGAAAGGTCAAGACTGTATGGCGCTCGAGCATGCAATGTGGCGATTGCTTGACGAGCGTGGCGCGCGTTATCCAGCAGAGCACAATGTCGGTCACCTCTATGTTGCCGAATCACCATTGCTCGACTTCTACCGAACGCTCGATCCAGGCAATCGGTTCAACGCGGGAATTGGGCAATCGTCGAAGTTGAAGGACTACGCGCCGCCAGCTACCTCGAAAACTCATCGCTGCCCGAATCCCCATGCGCAGGCTTCTGATCCTTCGCACCCGACAACAGCAAAAAAGGAGCTTTCCCTATGAAACTTTGTCGCTATGGCGCGCCTGGGCTAGAGAAGCCGGCCGCCGTTGATGCCACAGGTCACCTTCGCGACCTATCTGGCGTAATCGCTGATCTTGGTCCTGCAGAACTATCTCCGGATAGTCTGAGAAAGTTGGCGAAAATCGAGTTGCAAGATCTACCCCTTGTGCAAAGTGAACCGCGGCTTGGGCCGCCTTTTGTCGGTACGCGACAGTTCCTTGCGATAGGACTCAACTATTCGGATCACGCGCACGAATCGGGGATGGAGATCCCGAAGGAACCTGTCGTATTCACTAAGGCGGTAAGCTGCATACAAGGGCCATACGATCCAGTGGTCATCCCGCGCCATTCGCAGAAGACCGATTGGGAAGTTGAGCTTGGGGTGGTGATTGGATCGAGGGCATCCTATATCTCCGAATCGGACGCTCTGCGACACATCGCAGGTTACTGCGTCGTCAATGATCTTTCGGAGCGTGAATTTCAGCTGGAGCGCTCAGGTACATGGGACAAGGGTAAAGGATGCCCGACCTTTGGGCCGATTGGTCCGTGGTTGGTTACGGTTGACGAAGTCGATGACCCGCAAGATCTTTCAATGTGGCTAGACGTGAACGGTCGCCGCGTCCAAACGGGCCATACACGGAAGATGATTTTTGGTGTCGCCAGCCTGGTGGCCTATCTCTCGCAGTTTCTCACACTGCTGCCCGGCGACATCATCACAACGGGGACGCCTCCCGGTGTCGGGCTAGGCCAAAAGCCGCTACCGTGGTACCTGAAGCCGGGCGATGTCGTTGCCCTCGGTATCGAAAAGCTTGGCGAACAGCGTCAGAATGTATTGGCTTGGAGCCGGTAGCGCAGCCGTCACGACATGCAGATGTCTATGCCGCGTTAGATGACGCGAATGCTCAGAGCCTACTTGATAGGTCAGCAGTGACTTTGCAAAGCGCCTTGGTAGCGTCTCGCTGAGACACGCTGACCGCCGAGAGCTGCATGTAGGGAATAGCCAACGCTGCTATTGGTTGTCCGTTGCGCATAATAGGTGCTGACACGTCAGTGACACCCGATACTGCCGTACTGACAATGGCTGCGTAGCCTGCCTCGCGGATAGCGTCGAGTTTTCGAACGAGTTCCTCTCGTTCTTTCGGGGCTAGCCGTTTGCCGTACTTTTTTACCCAAAGCGTTCGCACAGCTTCTGGTTGGAATGCCGTCAGGACGATGCCAGAGGTCGCTTCAAGAATGGGGCGATGATGACCAATTCGCACCGCCAAACCAAGGTCGGATGGCGACTCGATACGCGCGATGACCACCATATTCTCATCCGCGGCCACGACCAAATGACAGGACTGCCGCGTATCCTCGGTAAGCTTGCGCATCGAGGGCAGGGCAAGTTCCAGAAGTTCCTTTAGCGGCGGGCGCTGCATCCCCAGCAGGAAAAGGCGATTGGTTAGCGTGTATCCGTCAGTACCTTCCACGCGCTCCAAGTAGCCCAGGCTCTCGAGCACGTAGACCATTCGGAATATCTCGCTCTTCGCCCGCCCGACTCCCTGCGATATCTCAGAAAGATTCATCGGATGCGGGGCCTTGGAAATCATTTCCAAAATGCCAAGCCCTTTCTCGAGTGCGGGAGCGCTGTAGCTGGTGGCTCTTTTCGTCATCCGGTCTTTGGACATAGTCATCGTCTATTTCTTGGTGGCGGTCAGCTTCAAAATCGCGGTGTGCGACTCGCGACCGACGCGTGCGGCGATTTCAAATCATAGGGGCTTGCTGAACATTTTGGCAGAAAATTTTCTGGTTGACATCACCAGGGAGCTGACCAATTTGGCGCCCTAGGCTCGCAACCTAGCTGTGTGCACGGTCGCTTTAGTCGCTTCGACTTCTTCGCTTCGCAGCCCTGCGATCGTTTGGATCAACCACGCCAGGGGCGTTGACTGACAGGCCACACGACCTCTTCATAGCTCTCTCTGGTTGGACAAATGTCAGCGCAAACCGAGGGTCGGAACGCCTTGCGACAGGGTCGGTAGAAGTGTGTGCATGACGCGGTCGTGCTCTCTTGAAATCGCTACGGCGTAGGTTCGTTGAGCCATTGTGAGCAAGGCTCAGAGCGCTACTTCAAGCGTGGATTCGGTGTGCGGATTTTGACTCTTGATCTTACGAATACGATGGTATATTATATGTGATAGAAGCTTTCATAACGATAAGGGGAGGAAGATATGAATGGTGTATCGCTTTCCGCTGTGCTTCGAAGCGCTTTGCTTATCCTTCTGGGTGTAGTGTCGAATTCTTTGGCACGTGCCTCTGACCAGTCCGATGCGAATGCGCCGGTGCAAGAGGCAAATAAGGATGCGCAAGACGCCGAAAAGAAGACGCAAGACTCCAAAAAAAAGGAGGCTTCTTCCGAGAGTGCGGATACGCTTGGCACCGTGACGGTGACCGGCTACGCCAAGAGCCTTGAGCGAGCTCTGGCGAACAAGCGCGAAGCGGATGTCGTCAGCGACGGCATCTCTGCCGAAGACGTCGGCAAATATCCCGAACAGAACATTGCTGAGTCGCTGCAGCGAGTAACCGGCGTGCAGATCACGCGAAGCCTTGGTGACGGGCAGTTCCTCAGCGTCCGTGGCTTGGATCCCAAGTTCACCGACACCTTGTTCAATGGACGCCAGCTGCCGACGGCCTCCGGCACCAGAGCGTTCGATTTCCAGGTCCTGACGTCGAACTTCGCCAATCAAGTAGATGTGTACAAATCGCCAACCCCGGATCTTCCCGAGAGTGGACTGGCGGCGACGGTGAACGTTCAATCGATCAAGCCGCTCGATTTGGGGGCCGAGCGTGCTGCATTGAACGTCGAAGGCGTTTATGACGAACAGGCCAAACAGGGCGTGAAGCCCCATGTGTCGGCGTTGTACTTGAATACGTTCCTGGACAATCGGCTCGGCTGGATGGTGAGCGTCGACTACAACCAGCGCAGGCTAAATGATCAACAGTTCACCTCAGACGGCGTTCTTCCGGATTCCACCTATACCGGTCCGGGTACCGTATATCGAGTATTCGGCGTTCATCTCAACGATCTTCTCGGTACGGACCGCCGCCTCAGTGGCATGAGCATGTTGCAGTTCAAGGTCAACGATAACTTGGAATTGCACCTGGACACGATCGCCTCGCGCTTCGAGCAGCGTTACAACTATTACCAAGGGCAGAATTTCTATCCCGGTGCCGGCGCCTTGGGGGCTTCTCCGACCGATTCGCAGACGCTTGATCGTAACAACGTCGAAACGGTTTGGTCCGGCTCAAACGTGTTCGCCTGGATGCAGGCCAACATGTTCGACTTCTTGCAGGAGACGACCTCTACCGCACTGGGAGGAACGCTGACATTCGGCGACTGGAAGATCGACAACGAGTTGTCTTACGGTGAGGCGACTGAACATACGACGCAAGCCTATGTCTCATGGGCGACGAAGGCACCAGGTGCCAATCTCCGGTATGACACGACGAAAGATCCGGGCGGTCCGATCAGCGTTGGGTTCTACAACGGCTTCAATCCGAACGATCCATCCAACTACTACTTCTTCGGCGTGCAGGGTGCCTACAAGGAGCCAACGCGCGATCAGATTTGGAACTATCGCATAGATGCGACACGTTCGCTGGATTCCGGCTGGCTCAAGAGCGTCAAAGTCGGCGCAAACTTTGAAGATCGCACCCTGTCTTCCACGCCGAACTGGATGGGAAATTCAGGTGCTGGCTATCCTACCGACATGAGCCCCTACTTGATCCTGCATGACAACTCGTCCTTCTTCTCCTCATACGATGGCGGGGCGCAGGTGCCTTCGAGCTTCATGACGGTCAATTTGCCGAAATTTTTCTCTGACTTCCCCCTGTCGCAGATCGTGGCCAAGAACCCCCCGATGCAAGTGGTGACCGCGACAACAGTGGTTGAGGAAAAATCCGAAGCCGCCTATGTTCGAGTGGATGTGGGTGACGCTGATGGTCGCTGGAAAGCGAACGCAGGGCTTCGGGCCGTACGCACGGAAGAATTGTCTTCCGGCTACTCACCGACTTCCGGCGCCTACCTCATCTACGGGTTGGTCGGCGGCTCCAACTCCCTGAGCTATACCGACGCCTCGATCCATGCGCAATCGCATACCTACAACAATCTGCTCCCGTCACTCAACGCGAGCTATCTGATCAGTGACGACCTGATTGCGCGGTTCGCCGCTGCGAAAGTGATGCAGCGGCCGGATATGAATCTACTGGCGGCTGCGAGCAACCCGAATGCCTCAACGAGCCCACCGCCGGGCGGCACGTGGGTGGGTACGCTTGCCGAGGGCAATCCGGATCTCAAGCCGTATCTGGCAAATCAATTTGACGTTTCGCTGGAATGGTACTTCAGCAAGCGCGGAATCTTTGCTGCGGATTTCTTCCTCAAGAACGTCCAGAACTTGGTGCTGACGAACTACACCAAAGAAACGGTCGACGTCGCAATCGGAAGCGCGAATGGGCCGAAGCAGCCGATCGAACTGTCGGTGTCGCAGCCGGTCAACGCGACGACAACGCAAATCAAGGGCGTCGAACTCGGCTACCAGCAGGCATTCGATTTCCTACCCGGGTTCTGGAGCGGGTTAGGGGCGCAGGCAAATTTCACGCACATCTGGTACGGAAGCGTGGTGTTGAACCAAGGGCAGCCTGCGTTGCCACTGCCGGGCATTTCCAAGAACACATACAACCTCGGCGTGTACTACGACAACGGCAAGTTCGACATCCATGCGGGTTACAACTATCGCAGCGGGTGGGTGGCCGACCCGCTGAGCTACTTTGGCGACGGCATATTCGTGAAGGGCTATGGCCAGCTTGATCTCTCCGCCAACTACAAAGTGAATTCGAAGCTCAGCTTCAACGCTTCGGTCGTCAACCTGACCCAGTCGGCGCTGAGACAAGATGATCGATATGGGATCACGCGCCTGTATGACCTCAGCGGCCGCCGCTACTACGTCGGTGCGCGCCTGAATTTCTAGTCAGGGCTATCGGCAAGTCACAATCCGGGGTGAGGACACAATATGGTTACGCGTAGAGAAATGATTGCCGCCACGGCAGGGGCGGCATTCGCTGGGGGGGTGTGGGCGAGTGCAGTTGCCTCGACTCTGGGCGATGCTGCCGGTTCCGCGGCAACAAACGGGATAGGTCCCTTGCTGCCGACGCCTGCGGCGGCCTTGAAACGGTTCCTCGGGCTTCGTTACGGCGCTTTCATTCATTGGGGGCCGGCGACCGTACTTGGCAAAGAAATCAGCTGGACGCGCGAAGTTGAAACCCCTTCCGCCGAATACGATGTGCTTTACAAGCGCTTCAACCCGGTGGAATTCGACGCCGACGTTTGGGTGAAGATGCTCAAGGACAGCGGTTTCCGCTATTTGACGTTCGTCACCAAGCATCACGAAGGTTTCGCGATGTGGGATACGAAGACGACGAACTACAACATTATGAACAGCCCGTTTCGCAGGGATGTTCTCAAGGAAATATCGGCGGCGTGCAAGAAGCACGACCTGGCGCTTTGCCTCTATTATTCGATCGCAGACTTCTATCAACCCGATTGTATTGGCGCGAGTAGCGCTAACGGCATGTATTTGGGTCCGCCGGGCTATTCGCTCCCAGAAGGGCGCAAGCCGAATTTCGATCGCTACGTCGAGTACATGAAGACCCAGCTCAAAGAGCTAACTCAGAACTACGGCCCGGTGCTCGCCTGGTGGTTTGACGGCGGCTGGATGAGCGATTGGACTTACGAGCGCGGAGTCGATCTTTTGAAGTACATGCGCTCGCTGCAGGCGGACACTCTGGCGGATCAACGCGTGGGCGGTGCATACAACGGCCGGGTCTATATGCCCACATGGTTCCCCACGGATCGGAAGTACGTCGGAGATTTCGCGGTACTTGAGGTCGACACGCCGCGTTTCAACCGCACCATTCCCTGGGAGTACACAACGCCTGCCAATGGTCGTAGCTATTGCTGGACACCCGGACCGTACGGAGATCCGCATACATGGATTGATAATTTCATTAAATCAGCGTGTGGAGACGGAAATTACCTGCTTGGCCTGACGCCACCAGCATCAGGGCGCTTCGATCCTGCACTCATCGACAAGCTGGCCGAAAGCAGCGTATGGGTCAAGCGCTACGGCGCGAGCGTGTTTGAAACCCGCGGCGGTCCGTACATGCGTACGAACGTCTACGGCAGCACATGCAAAGGTAACCTCATCTATCTGCATGTGTTTGATCTGAAAGTGACGACGCTGACTTTGCCGCCGCTTCCTCGCAAGATCGTCGGCTGCTCGATGCTCAATGGTGGCAAGGCAACGGTCGCCCAGGATGCCAAGTCGGTAACGGTAAGCATCAATCCAAACGACGTGGCAAGCCCGTCGACGATCGTCGTGCTTAAGTTGGAGGGTTCCGCCGAGCAGATTGCGCCGATCAGCGAACCGTCGCTGACTCGCGCCGCAACCGTGCGGTCGTCGAACAAGGATCCGTCTGGCGACCACATGATCGCAGACGGTGATATGCAAACTTTTTGGAAGTCCGACGGCCATACGAAGCAGCCTTGGATTGAATTTGATCTGGGTACCGAAAAAACTGTCAGTCGCGCGACCCTTTTTGAAGGCGAATACGAAGGCGAGCTCGCCAACATTCACCGTTACCAGATTGAAGTGAAGCTGGGCGATGAGTGGAAACCTGTTGAGGGCGCAAGCGCATGCTGGCCGGAATGTCAGCCGGGCCGGGAATGGAAGCGTGTTGCGGATATCTCGACTTGGGGAACCGACACGGGGCAAGAGGAGGATTTCAACGATTGGCCCATCTCGGTGTTTCATCCGGAAATACGCTTCACACCCGTACGGGCAAGGAAGGTGCGGTTGAAGATACTCAAGTCCGTCGCCCCTGCTGTCATTCACGAGTTCGAGTTGTACGAACGATAGTGATGAAGAACCGTAGCCGCGCCGAAACGGTGCGGTAATCTATGGCTTAGGCGTTTGCGCAAGCATTAAGCAACATCATTTCGAGGCAGTCCATTCATGGAAATATTCGCCAGATCCGCGGAACAACGCATGCCGGACGGAGATGCCACAAGGGGAGCTGGCAATCTGCTCTTCGTGACGTTGATTAGTCTGGTCTCGGCAATGGGGGGCTTCCTGTTCGGCTATGAGACTGTAGTCATTGCGGGCACGATCTCGCTGGTCAAGCAACAGTTCGCGTTTTCGGCGTTCATGGAGGGCTGGTTCGTCAGTTCGGGCCTTATGGGGTGCGTAATCGGCGTCGTGATAGCGGGAAACCTCTGCGATAAGGTAGGACGTAGAGGAGTAATGACGCTGTCAGGAGCGTTGTTGACGGCCGCTGCGATCGGCTGTGCCTTCGCGCCCGATCCGCTTTGGGTTATCGCCGGGCGCATCGCTGGTGGTGTCGGCGTAGGCCTGGCGTCGATCGCTTCGCCACTCTATATCTCTGAAGTCGCGCCGGCGAAATATAGGGGTAGGCTCGTATCGCTTTTCCAACTCACCATCACGATCGGCATCGTCGCCGCGATGCTGATCAATGCCGAACTGTTGCGCCGCGCTTTGGGTGGAACACAGGTGCCAGGGCAGGGATGGTGGCATTGGTTGATGGTGGAACAGGTTTGGCGTGGCATGTTCCTGGGCCAGTTTGTCCCGGCAACAATATTTCTCATTTGCGCCGCTGCTGTGCCGGAGAGTCCGCGCTGGCTAGCGTTGCGCGGTCATTTCGAACACGCACAGCACGTGCTCGAGCGATTACGTGGAGAGAAGGCATCTGCCGCTGCGGAACTCGGCGAAATTCGAAATGCCGTGAACAAAGAAATTCAATCCAAGCAGGGCTGGGCCGCGGCCGAACTGCGCAAGCCGCTATTCTTGGGAATTTTCCTCACCGTATTCTCCGAGCTGAGCGGCATCACCGTCGTGATGTACTACGGACCGATCATCCTTGAACGAGCGGGCGTTTCCGCGGGTTCTTCACTCAACGGACACGCCATCATCGGCATCGTGCTCGCGGCGTTCACGCTGCTCGCGGTATTCCTCGTCGATCGAGTCGGTCGGCGTCGGGTGCTTCTCACTGGCGTTGCCGGTGCATGCGTAGCGCTCGCCGTCACAGGTTTCTGCTTCGCCAGAGGTGTGAGCGACGGCGCCGTCATTATCGGGCTGCTGTGCACGTTCGTCGCTTTCTTTGCGTTCTCGATTGGACCGATCAAATGGATCGTAATCTCCGAGATTTTCCCGACGAATGTTCGCGCGCGTGCGATGGGTATCGCCACCATCGCATTGTGGCTGACCGATATCGTTATCAATCAATTATTCCCGATCGTTCGCGATCAGCTCGGGATTTGGGCGATGTTCCTCGGCTGCGCAGTGTTCCTGGCGATTCAATTCGTTGTTGTACTGGCGCGGCTTCCAGAGACGAAAGGCTTGTCCTTGGAGGAAGTGATGTCGATATGGAAAGAGGATCGCATATCGCGAGGAAGTGTTCGATTGGGCATGCCCGACGCGGCACGCCCGGGGACGCGCTGAAATGAGCATCGACTTTTCCGGGAAGATCGTCATCGTCACTGGCGGTGCAGGGGGACTTGGAAAAGAGTTCTCATTGGAATTTGCGCGACGTGGTGCCGACGTTATTTGCGGCGATATCGACCCCAACGCCGGTCAAGCACTGGTCGCTGAATCCACCGGCCTGCCTGGCCGCATCCATTTCGTGGCGGGAAGCATGAGCGAAGCGAGCACGTGTGACCGTCTGGCTGCGGCAGCGAAAGCGCTTGGCGGTGTTGATGTGCTCTGCAACAACGTCGGCATCCAGCCCGCGAAAAGCTATGTACCCGCGCACGAGCTTGATGACGAGTTGTGGGACGCGATTCTCACGGTGAATCTCAAGTCGTATTTCTGGATGGTGAAACGCTGCGTGCCGCTTATGAAGGCGCGCGGCGGCGGCGTAGTCATCAACACCGCCAGCGTGCAAGGGCTGCAATCGCAGAAGAGCGCACCCGCGTACGCTGCGTCGAAGGGTGGTGTGCTTTCTCTGACCCGACAGCTCGCGCTCGAGTACGCCGAGGACAATATTCGCGTCCTTGCGATCGCGCCGGGAACGTTTGATACGCCGCTGCTTCGAGATGTCGCTGACGGCGTTGGTGACCAGAATTACATGCAGCGCCTGAAGGATGCCTATCCGATGAAGCGTTTCGGAAGGCCGGAGGAGCTTGCCAAAGTTGTCGCGTTTCTTGCGAGCGACGGTTCGTCGTTCATGACCGGAGAGTGCATTACGGTCGACGGCGGAATCATGGCTCAAGGTGGTTGGGCGCAATAGTTTCGAGGCCCCGATTGCCACGATTGGGAACTGCTGCGGTAAAGAGATTTCGATGCGAATTGCGAAGATTGAACCGTTTATCCTGCATGTCCCGTTGACGGAAGGAATCGCAGACAGCACGAATGCTATTGACTGTTGGGGATTCGCCGGCCTCATCGTTCATGCTGACAACGGTCAAAAGGGGTATGGGTTCACCGGCACTCACGCTTTCCTGCCCGGTGATCGACTTATTGCCTCGTACATCGGCTCGATTTATGGCCCTTTGCTGCAAGATGAGGTGTTAGAAAGCCGGTCTTGCATCGCGCGTATCTGGACGAAGCTACACGCCACGCCACCGCTGCAGTGGATTGGGCGAGCCGGAGCGAGTCACATGGCACTCGCGGCGGTTGACATTGCCCTTTGGGACTTGCTCGCCAAGTCGCAGGGGGTGCCGCTTTGGAAGATGCTGTTCGACCAGGCAGAGCCTCCTGGACTTGAGGCATACAACACCAACGCTGGATGGTTGAACAATCCCGTTGAAAAAGTCGTCGCCGGTTGTCTGCGATCTCTGGATGAGGGGTTCAAGGGAGTAAAGATAAAGGTAGGCAGTAAAAATCCCGAAGACGATTTGGGGCGAATCGAAGCCGTGAGGAAGGCCATTGGGCCCCATTGCAGGCTCATGATCGATGGCAACGGGAAATGGGATTTAGCGACAGCTAAAAAACTCGCTCCCAAAGTCGATGACTACGATCTGTTTTGGTTTGAAGAGCCACTATATTTCGATGATCTAAATTCGCACATCGATCTCGCGAAATACATGAGAACGCCCATTGCATTGGGCGAGCAGCTCTATTCCAAACATCACTTCGATGCGTTCATGCGAGCTGATGCAGTTAAGTACGTACAGCCAGACGCATTACGTCTTGCTGGCATCAGCGAATGGTTGACTGTTGCAGATGAGGCACACAGGGTAGGGTTGCCGGTCGTGCCGCATGTTGGCGACATGATGCAAGTACATCGCCATCTGTCGTTCGCGCACCCGTCCAGCGCTTTGCTTGAGTACATTCCGTGGACGCAACATTGTTTTGAAGAACCGGCGATCGTGCGCGACGGAGAATTTCTCCTTCCCGAAGCTCCGGGCGCGGGTACTACCCTGAAAGCCGGGGTGTTGGCGGATTTCGGAAAGGCTCTGGCGTGAGGAGCCTATATCCATGCTGAAGAAGGCGGACACAACACTATCGACGGGGGCGTCCAGGCTCGAATCGGGTGTGCCGAATGGTGACATCGGCTATGGAAAAGTGG
>Ga0207647_10000110_pt1 | contig 62980 bp, 62 predicted proteins | sample KBSCornC2_FD_184295 | JGI IMG/M metagenome (GOLD analysis project Ga0207647, IMG submission 184295) | Corn rhizosphere microbial communities from Kellogg Biological Station, Michigan, USA - C2 (SPAdes) (version 2) | ecosystem: Host-associated > Plants > Roots > Rhizosphere ...
GATTTGAACTATTCATTCAATGATGTATTCAGCTTTAAAGGAGCTGTTCAATACAGAATTCAGCAGGTTGATTTTGATGGAACATCCAAATACAGTCAAATTGTGTCATTGGTTAATGGTACAACCGGCAATGTACTGATCTATCCAAACCCCGGCGTTGCTAACGGAGTTATTTCAATTGTAATGCCTGACGCCAATTCCACTTACGCCATTCAAATTCTCGACAACACAGGCAGAATGATCAAAGAATTTACTTCTGTAAGAAATACACAGCAAGTTTCCAGCCTTTCAAGAGGCCAGTACATGGCAAGAATCAAAGATGAAAACGGCCAGGTAATGGTTCAGAAATTTATCGTCCAGTAATTAAAGAAAATCCACCAGATAAGCTGGTGGATTTTTTATCTCTTTCCAAAATTTCTCTTTTTAAATAATTCGAACTTTTGTTTGCAACAAGCCTTTTGCAAAAGCTTCCGTAATAGCATTAAACGAGCAGCAAAGAAATTTAAAGATGCGATAGTTTAAGGTCGGTTAGCTCAGAGGGATGATCTTAATTGATCATCCCTTATTTTTTAGCCTTTTGCCTTTTTTACATCGAGTAATTCAACTTCAAAAATTAAAACTGAACCACCGGGAATGGTTTGATCATTGTTTAAACCATAACCCAGTTGATAAGGAACGTAGAATTTATACTTTGAACCTGCAGGCATCAATTGCAAACCTTCGGTCCATCCTTTAATCACTCTGTTTAAAGGAAAAGAAATAGGCGTACCCTTTTTATAAGAATTATCAAATTCAGTTCCATTGGTAAGCGTTCCAACATAATTGACAACAACGGTGTCTATTGCTGCGGGTTTTATTCCGGTTCCCTGTTTCAAAACTTCGTACTGCAGACCTGATGGAGTTGTTTTCACATTTGGCTTCTTTTTGTTTTCTGCTAAAAAACTTTCTCCCGCTTTTACATAGCTGCATAGCTGCGGATTAGAATGACACATGAAAACTAAATTTGCCTGCTCTTCTGTCATCAAAGGTTTTTTGTTTTCCAATACATCATTACAGGCTTTTGTGATTAAGGTTGAATTCAATTTGATTCCCTGCTGACTATAAAAATTTGCAACACTTAATCCGATGGCATAGCTCATTGAATCAGCTTCCGTTTTTAGCGTCGAAGTTTGTGTTGTCGGTTTTGTTGTAAGTGGTTTAGTGGTAACTGGTTTAGTTGTTGTGGGTTTTTTTTGTGCGTGACTATTAAGAATAATAAAAACACAGATGACACCGGCAATGCATTTTTTCATGATTAGTAAATTAAGTGCCAAAAATAGTAAGATGCGCATCTCGAAGGCATCCGCCTTACTAAGTTTTGCTGCACTTTTGCAGAATTAATTTTTCTTTAAAGACTTACTTATGAAGGAATTTAGCCGAATTATTCAACTGCGATGGTCCGATCTTGATCCGAATTTTCATGTAAGGCATTCTGTTTTTTACGATTGGGGAGCGTTTTGCCGCGTAGAATTTTTAAATCAGTTTGGCCTCACTTCCCATGTGATGCAGGAATTAAAATTCGGTCCTATTCTTTTTAGGGAAGAATGCGTTTTCAGACGAGAAATACGTTCAGGCGACGAAATAAAAATCGATCTGCAATTACTTCGCTCCAAAAAAGACTTTTCAAGATGGAGCATTCAGCACCAGATAACAAAAGCCGATGGAACACTCTGCGCTGTGCTGACAGTTGATGGTGCGTGGATGGATGTTGTCAGAAGAAAGTTGTCTTCACCCCCTGAAAAAGTGTACGAAGTGTTTGATAAGATGCCGAAACCTGAAAACTTTGAATGGCTTTAATCAATCGTTAAGCGATTTTATTTGCGAAGGAAAATTACTTGCATGCGAAAGCAATAAAGTTCTGATGTAACTATTTTCTTTGTAGGGTTTGATGTAGTCCTGAATTGTTTGTCTTGAAATGTCTTCAAGATTTTTCGGCAAATAACCCATTCCAAAAAAACTTCCCTGGTCCACCATAATGCAGGAAATTTCATTTTCAGATAAACCTTTATCTAAAACGACATAAGAAGGTTTTTGTGTCAGCGACGCAATTGCCTGAAGTACCCGCTCATTGTAAGTTTTTGCCGATTCCGTTTTTTCGCAAGCACCGTAACAATGCTCTTCAATGATTCCAATGCATTTTTCATTATCAGTTTGTATAAAACACAACTTCGGGCAAAGCGAAAATTCTTTCATCAATTTGCGAAGCACTCCGTGGCCGTCAATCTTGTAATGAAAAGTATAAATGGGATTGGAGTATTTTCTTTTTTTTTCGATTGCCAGTCGCATATAACCGTTTTGGTCTTCATAAACAAAAATGCCGAACACTTCTTCCTGCCTTTTTTGAGAAGTATTGAAAGCAGGCCATAAACGTTTAATTTCTGTTGACTCCAAAATTGCAGCCATCAGTTCTGTGGCTGTCGATTGAAAACTTATTGAAAAAGTATTGCGAATAAAATTTTGCTTCTGCCGGCGATCTGAATTATTGCTGAAATGGCTGTTTACTCTGGATCGAATGTTTTTTGCTTTGCCAACGTAAATAATTTTTCCTTTTTGATCGTGGAAATAATAGACACCTGGATTCTTTGGCAATGCATCAAAATGTGCTTTTGGAACATTTGGTGGAAGCACCTGTTCTTTTGAATTGCGATGCAAACTTGTTTGAATCTGCTTTTTTGCATCGTTATCCAATAATTTTTTAAAGAGAACAACAGTAGCAGCGGCGTCACCGCCGGCCCTGTGGCGGTTATTCAAATTAATTTCAAGGGAAGTACACAAATTTCCTAAACTGTAAGAAGGCAAACCAGGAAAAATTTGCCTTGACAAACGAACCGTGCAAAGTTTTTTTTCATTAAAGCTGTAGCCGTAAAATTCAAGATGACTTTTTATAAAAGAATAGTCGAAGTTCACATTGTGAGCAACAAAAATATTTCCCTGTAAGAGAGTAAAAACCTTTTCCGCAATTTCTTCAAACCTTGGCGCAGTCTGCACCATTTCATTATTAATTCCTGTAAAAGCCTGAATGTATTTTGGAATGTTTTGATCGGGATTAACGAGCGTTTCAAATTCTTCCACAATAGTTTCCCCATCAAAAATTTTGATACAGATTTCAATGATTCCATTAGCAGACGCATATCCACCTGTTGTTTCAATATCTACAATCGCATACATCACTCTGAACTATTTTTGAGGAATTGAATGGCATCGAAGTTCTAAAAAAATTAGTAATGCAACAACCTTTTGACAAATATTTAATGTTTAAAAACAGGCTGGAAAAAGTGTACAGACATTTGAGCAAACAGGCTAAAAAGCAAAATGTCAGATGTTACCGCGCTTATGATCATGACCTTCCTGAGTTTCCTTTCATAATTGAAATCTATGAAGACAAGCTGTATGTTTCTGAATACAAGCGAAGACATGCATTAGGCGAGGAAGAACACCAAGAATGGATGGAACAATGCAAGACCATTATGAGTGAGATATTGGAAATCAAACCGTCGAATATTTTTTTGAAGTTGAGACAGCGCAAGGAGGGAAGGCAAGGGCAATACCAGAAAGTTGACGAAGTGAAAAGCGAATTTATAGTTCATGAACAGGGCTTGAAGTTTATTGTAAACCTCAGTGATTATTTGGATACAGGTTTATTTCTCGATCACAGAATCACAAGACAAATGGTGAGAGATTTAGCTGGCCAAAAAAGGGTTTTAAATTTATTTTGTTACACGGGTTCCTTTTCGGTGTATGCTGCGGCTGGCAGTGCAGCAAAAATTGTTTCAGTTGACCTTTCCAAAACCTATTTAAACTGGGCAGAACGAAACATGCGGATCAATTTTCCTGAATTTAAAAGCCATGAAATCATTCATGCCGATGCAAAGCAATATTTAAAGACTTTAGCCGCCGAAAGTTTTGATTTAATTGTAATGGACCCGCCAACTTTCAGTAATAGCAAACGGATGGAAGATTTTTTGGACATTCAAAAAGACCATGTTGATTTGATCAACGAATGCATGAATGCCCTGTCGAAAGGTGGTATTTTATTTTTCAGCACCAACTATTCAAAGTTTCAATTGCAAACAGGATCAATTATAGCTTCTGAAATAAAAGATATCACTAAACAAACAACACCATTTGATTTTTCGGGCAAATTAAAGCGGCAATGTTTTAGGATTACCAAATAAATGCAGAAAAGAATTGCTCGCCGTAAAACAGTGCGATGCAACAAAGCTGAAGGTGGCAATGCGGCCATGTACAAAATAAAAAGCCGCTAAAAATTAGCGGCTTCTTTACTGAAAATTTCTTTAGTTACTTGTACAAAGCACCCAATGCAGTTTGATCATAGCTGTCAAACGGACGATTCTGATTGGCACTGATACAAGCCAGCATCCATGAATTTGGCTCTGCTGTTTGCGGCGTATTTGCAATCCAAACTGCACCCACTGTTGATGCGCCTTCGTTGGAATAAGAACCACCGCAGCTATAGCTTCTATCCATATAATCTGTATGGCGGAAACCAATGCAATGACCAACTTCGTGAGCAAAGATGGTTGCGATGTAGTTATTGAATGTGCTTGATCCATCACCGCTACCGAGGTATTGGGCATTTACTTTTACCTGGTTGTAAGGATCACCAGTTGAAGTTGGAAAGCCTGAGGAAGCAAGATAACTTCCGTGACCTGCAACGAACGTAATGTTAGCCCCTGATGAAACTGGCTGGAATTTTAATAACAAATTTTGTGCGTTGTAGCGGTCACACATAATTTGTAATGCCGCAGCATAGCTTGCAGGTAATTGTTTTGACAAAGCAACCGTAATTGTTCTTCCCCCGCCGGCTTTTACTAAATTATTGGTACGATACTGCTCAGTGTTACCAACACGAATCCCATAAATAGAAGGAGTGGAATTCAGATCGCCTGGGGTTAAAATAATGTCGCCTTCTACCAGGTAGCCTTCATCTATTTTCTGAACGCCACCGTTGTAGAAGCCAAGATTTTTAATTTGGGTTAAGGTTTCCTGGGAGACCTGGTCCTGAGTAGGAGTTTTGGCGTCTTTCTTACAAGAAACAAGTGAAGCGGCAGTAATTCCAATTACTGCAAAGGGCAACAGAATCCTTTTCATGTGTGTAATGTGTTTTAGTAAAAAAATGATTAGCACTAACAATTTACAAGAGTCATTCAATTAAAACAAATAATAGTACGTTTCTTTTGAAAGAAAGCTTGCTAAGTGAAACTTCTTATTTAAATCTTACATTCAATAAAACTAAAGGATATTGTGAGGTATATTTATTGCTGACATCTATGAAACCGCTTCTTGCTTTTTGTGTTTTATTCGTATGCGTGACTGTAAATGCGCAGTTGGATTTTAAGAGATTATCTCCCTCGCTTCAAAATATTATTTCAAAAAAAAATGAAAACGAAACTGTAGATGTTTTTTTAACGTTGAAGAACCCTAAAGAATTTTACAGGGGAAAGAAGGTTATCGTTTTAAAAGAATACGCTCCTTCGGGAACAGTGCTTGTGCGAATAAAAGTTTCAGAGTTGAAATTATTTTTAAGCTCCGATCAAATCATTTTTGCAGATGCTTACCGGCAACCAAAAGAAGAATTGACCACCGGTACTTTGGATATTAGTTTAAACAAAATAAACTTTTCTCACAATCAGTTCCCTTCAATTAACGGTGATTCTGTTTTTGCATCAGTTAAAGAACAACGATTTGATACGACTGACATTGATATTGAGGGAAGATATTTCAATAGTGGCGTTGCTTCCCCTTTTCAATCAAGCCATGCTTCCATCATGGCAACAATGTTGGCGGGTGCCGGAAATACTTCGCCTTACGCCATTGGTGCTGCACCTGGCAGCTACGTTACGTCGTCGGATTTTGCAAGTTTACTACCCGACGCTGATTCGGTTTATTCAAAATATAAGATCACCGTTCAAAATCATTCTTACGGAACAGGCATTGAAAATTATTATGGTGCCGATGCAGCTGCTTTTGACATGAGCACTAAAAACAATCCTTCTTTAATTCATGTGTTTTCTTCAGGAAATTCTGGAAACAGTACTTCTGGTTCGGGCAATTATACTGGCATTCCTGGCTTTGCAAACATCACCGGCAGTTTTAAAATGGCAAAGAATATTATTAGTGTTGGGGCAACAGATTCCTTCAATCACGTAGTTGCATTAAGTTCAAAAGGTCCTGCCTATGATGGAAGAGTAAAACCTGAATTGGTTGCATTTGGCGAAGATGGAAGTTCCGGCGCGGCTGCATTGGTTTCGGGCTCTGCTACATTAGTTCAACAGGCTTATAAATTATTTCACAATAACCAGTTTCCATCAAACACATTGGTGAAAGCGATTTTATTGAATAGCGCAGATGATGTAGAAAAACCTCATATTGATTATTCATCAGGTTACGGAGCATTGAATACATACAAAGCGGTTAAAACAGTTGTAGAAAATCATTTTTTCGAGAACGGTGTCGCTCAGAACGAAACGAAGGATTTTACAATCAGCATTCCTGCAAATGTTTCGCAGGCAAAATTTACAATTGTGTGGATGGACGTTCCTGCAGTTGCAAACGCAGCAAAAGCATTGGTGAACGATATCGATGCACAAGTTCAGTTTCCTTTTACCAATGAAACCTGGTTGCCCTGGGTTCTGAATTCAAGTGCAAACGCTGATTCTATCAAAGCTCCAGCACAAAGGAAGATTGATACACTCAATACAGTTGAACAAGTAACAATAGACAATCCACAAGCAGGTGATTACGTTTTGCAAGTAAAGGGAAGCAGGATCCAGCAAGGGATGAATCAATCCTTCGCGGTTGCTTATCAATTTGATTCTTTGAATCATTTTGTATGGACATATCCTGCTTCAACCGATGCTTTGCTCGGGTCAAAAAATAATGTAGTAAGATGGGAGACAACAATCAATGATACGGCCACAATTGAATATTCGCTAGACGGTTTGCAATGGAAAACCCTAGCAACCGGAATTAATCTAAACGATCATTATTTTCAATGGACCACACCCGATACCCTTTCAATTGCTTTTCTCCGGATGAAGATATCTTCCGTACCTAGTTCATTTGTTTCTGACAGTTTTACAATTTCGAGAACACTTGATTTGAAAGTTGGATTTAATTGTGTTGACTCTTTTTTATTGTATTGGAATCAACTTCCGGTTAATCAATATCAACTTTATCAATTGGGCCAGAAATATCTGCAGCCGTTTCTTCTTACACCAGATACAATTGCCGTTCTTTCAAAAAAACAGTTTGCTTCTGTGAATTATGCAGTTGCACCAATTATCAATTCCAAAGCTGGTTTCAGAAGTTTTACAACAGATTACACAACGCAGGGAGTCGGCTGCTACCTTAGCAGTTTTATTGGGTTTCCACAAGGCAATAATGCTTTGCTCAGGATTCAATTAGGGAGTGTTTACAACATTGCTTCCATTTCAATTGTAAGAATGAACTCAAAAGGCGCACAAATCGTCCAAACTGTATTTCCTCCTTTGCAAACCGTATTTACTGTGACCGACGCAAATTTGACAAGAGGCGTGAACAATTATCAGTTGCAGATCAAACTTGCCAATGGGACAGTTATCTATAGTAATGTTGAATCGGTTTATTATTTCCCTGATATTCCAGTAATTGTCTATCCAAATCCTGCAAAACAAAACCAGCCGGTAAGTATCATTGTGCAAACGCCAGGGATTTTCTTTATCAATGTTTATGATGCAAGCGGAAGAATGATTTTATCCGAGTCGCTTGATGCCATTTACCAGCAATTGCCTCCTCTGCGTTTGTCGAAAGGTTTGTATCTCGTAAAAATTATTTCGCAGGGTGCCAAACCTTTCGTTGAAAAACTAATTGTGTACTAAAAATAAAAAAGCGGCCATTCAGCCGCTTCAATGTTATTTGTAAGAGCTTTTTTACAAAGTTTTTAAAACAGAATTCATATTTCTTACTGCATCTGCACTTTTGTTGAACGATGCCTGTTCTTCTTCATTCAATTTGTAATCGACAATTTTTTCCCAACCGTTTTTGCCGAGTACAACCGGAACCCCCAGGCAAATATCCTTTTGTCCATACTCGCCGTCCAAGGAAACGCAACAGGAGAATAAGCGCTTTTCATCTCTGACAATGCTTTCAACCAATGCAGCACCTGCCGCACCCGGCGCATACCATGCAGATGTTCCAATCAATTTTGTAAGTGTAGCACCGCCAACCATTGTATCAGCAACAACCTGCTTTTGCTGTTCTGCACTTAAAAAATTTGTAACCGGAACACTGTTCCACGTTGCATAGCGGATCAAAGGAATCATTGTAGTGTCACCATGTCCGCCGACAACAATTGCGTTCAGATCGTTTGGCGAGCAACCCAATGCCAGACTCAAATAGCATTTGAATCTTGCACTATCCAAAATTCCACCCATACCGATGATTCGGTTTTTCGGAAGTCCTGTCGCCTGCAACGTCAAATAGGTCATCGTATCCATCGGGTTGCTGATAACAACAATAATTGCATCAGGAGAATGTTGTAAAATATTTTGTGCAACATTCTTTACAATGTTTGCATTTGTTCCGATCAATTCTTCACGTGTCATTCCGGGTTTGCGTGGAATTCCGGAGGTGATCACAACAACATTCGAACCTGCAGTTTTGCTGTAATCATTTGTGCTTCCGACAATTTTTGTATCGAAGCCCAAAAGTGCAGCGGTTTGAGTCATATCCAAAGCCTTACCTTCAGCAAGACCTTCCTTGATATCAAGCAACACCAATTCTTCGCATAATTCTTTGCGTGCAATATTGTCGGCCGTGGTCGCACCCACTGCACCGGCACCTACAACAGTAACTTTCATTGATTAATAGTTTATGTGGATGAAATTTATTTGCGCCGCAAAGATAGTTGAATGACGAATTGAATGAAAAGGGATTATTATGTAGCCGACCGAAAGGCTACGATCATCGTCTGTTGTGGCACCCGGTTTTACCATTCGGGAATTCTACTGCGCAAAAAAAAATCAAACTGTTCTAATTGTTTTTCAAAATCTCAATCACCTTTTCAATCGGCAAAGAACCTTCGAAGCCGCCGATCAAATTTCCTTTTTTGTTGTACATCGCAAGGTAAGGCAGATTGCGAATGTCAAAAAAACCGGGAAGTATGTAGTAAATGTCCTTGCCCACAACAACGTTCGGAAAATCCGCCAGCGCATATTTCGAAATAAAATCTTTCATCATCCAAAGTGGTTGCATGGTGATCATCACAATCTGTACATCCTTCAACTCGTCTTTATGTGCAATCATTTCTTCGGTTTCGTGCTGGCAATGGCTGCAATCAGGATTGAAAACCATAAATAAAGTTTGTTTATTCGATGGCAATTGGGCTTTTGTATACATGGTTGTGCTGTCACTAAGCAAAATCTGGATGGGCGGAAGCGTTGGATAACGTTGGAACGGAGCCAATTTTGAACTGTCCATTTGTGCAAATGCAGAAACGAAAACAAATGTGAACACTAAAAATGATAAGCACTTTTTCATTTCATTGGTTTTGCCAAAATTACAGGAGCTAATTAAAAAAAACGTCCCAATCTTATGTGAATTAATTTGTCGTCTTCCGATATTCCGTAGTAAACTGTTGCGGCAACTTTATTAAAGGGAGAGAGTAAAAGCCCACCGCCATATCCAACATGCCATTTATTTGAAGTCTCATTTGGCATCCACACACGGGCATTATCCAAAAAACCGATCAACCCGATTTTACCATTGAACAAATAACCATTCACATTTGGAATCCAGCGCAATTCATTATCATTATAAAAACTCGTTTTGCCGTAAAAGCGTTGACGGTGGAAGCCTCTTAAATTTTGTCCGCCACCAATCCAGTTGTATTGGTAAAACTCAGGTTCACCATCAACAGTGGCTGCACCATTTCGTGAGGCGAAGGAAAACGTTTTTCCAAGCGGAATATAAAATCCCATCGTTGTCCAGTAACGATTAAAGGAACGATCCGTTTGTGAAAGATTTTTAGTGTGGCTGCCATTAACTGAAAATCCAAAACCTTTTGTTGGAACTACCTGATCATTCACATAGTAATAAGCATAACTCAGTTGTGCTCCCGCAAAGTTCTTACTGTTGAAAACGGTAGCATCGTTTGCAGGCAACGTTTCCGAAGTTAAGTGAGCATATTCGTTTTTTACCCTTATCATCTGATAATCACCTGAAATTGTAATTGAATTATACTTTGCAAAGACTCTGTTGAATCCAATACTGCCATTCCCTTCCTCGGTGTGCAAATCGTAGTACTCAATCTTTCTGTCGTAAACAGTTTCATTGCCAAGGCCGAAAAAATAATTTTTTAGCTTTTGATCGTAGCTCCCATTTAGAAGAATATTCCATTTGCCGATCACTTCATTAAAAACTGCTTTGTAGTCGCCGCCAAATGATTTGTTGAAAAAAGAATAATTTACCTTGATTGATTGTTGCCATCCAAACGGTTCCTTTCTCCATTGCTGTTTTGTTTTTTTATAACCCAGTTCCAAAAAAACTCCTCTCGTGTTTGTATAATTAGGCGAAATGCCAAACCCTTTTTTATCAAAAGCAAAGTTTTCAAAATCGTAGCGGGTAATGCTTGTGTCGTAGGAGAGATGTTTCTTCACTTTGCCGGTTACAACATTTCCTGGCATATCATAGTATTTTACCGGAGACGATTCGTTAATTACTGAATCGATATTTGGTCCTCCAATCACCCGCAGCTTTATGCCGTTATTTCCCTTCCCGGTGAGGTGATAAACATCGTTGCCATCGATGCCATACAGTCTTATCTCATTTGTTTCGTTTTTTGAGAAGGTTCTTGAGAAAATTGGTTTCTTTTTTATTCCCCTGCTCTTTTTAATTTGATAAATAGAGACCGAAGTTTCATCATCGTTTAGCCTTTGCACATCAAATAATTCGTCTTCTTTGCTTCCCGGAATATCCACCTGCCTTGCAAGAAAATCATAATAATCACTTGCATATTTCTGCAGATCATTGCGTCGTGATTTTAATTTTCGAATTGTTTCTTCACCAGATTCTGAAAAAATTTCAGGAGGCATTTGCCTTACTGCATTTTCAATAACATCATCAGTCAAATATTGTTGCAATGCTTTTGCCGAATCAATCCAAACCTGCTTGGTTAATTGATTTGTGAATCTTCTATCCAAATTAATTGCCGGATAGTTATACCAGCTTATATCATGGATCTTGTCATCGAAGGTTTGAAGCTGTTTTAATCCCGTGCCTCTTACAATTAATGAAAGAAGAAAACCTTCGAACTTTGCATAGGTTTGATCCCGGTCTTTCGGAACCGGTCGATAAATTTTGTAAGAGCCGCTGTCAAACTTCGCCCATCGCCAATTGTCTTTGTGTCTTCCCCAATCACCAACAAACATGTCGAACAATCTTGTTTTCATGTATGCATTTTCATCCATTAAATGATCATTTTCTTCTGTAATTTTTTTAAGCATTTTTTCGGTACTCACGATATCTTCAGGATTACCAAAACTTGATTGTGTGACCTGGGTTCCATCGGGTCTTTCTTCCAACAAACACAGTGAATTAGCAAACGTTTCATTGTATTGTCCCAAACGTGGATTGTAAGGAACTATGTAATATTTTGGATTGGTGTGATAAATTTTGCCCGCTTCTGCCATTTGCGGAACACTGAGTGCTGCGTATGGATGATTTGTTGCAATTTGATCATTGGCTAAATGTTCAATGAAGGTTCCCTGCACAATGTGCGGCAGTGCACCGCTGTAAGTTTTATTTACAGTTCGCAAAACGTATTGCCGCCCCGAAGCATCAACCAAACGCAGAGATTTGGTTTGTCTTCCGCCACCTTCTTTCACAACGGTCAATCCACCAAAAGCAGAATCCAGATTAAGTACGGGAATTTTTACCGGAGTGCTCCATTCTTCGCGATAGTCTTCTCCCCACATCCACTTATGCCATTGAGAAGACTTATATTCCTGTCCTGCAATAACGATCCGGCTATACTGGCTGGTACTGTCAACAACAATTGTTTTTTGGGCAGTAACTGAAATTACACATAGAAGAAGCGGGAAAACAATCCAATTTCTTAAAGCCTGACGGGTAAATAAATCTTTCATCTTGCTTGTGAAATTTAAAAAATAATGCCAGTAGGTCAATTTCAATAAGCCTGTTGTAAAACGTTTAAAGTTAATTTGTCTTTTTTGCCTGGGGCCTAAACGATTGACCAATGCTTGATTTCCTTTACATTTGCCGCCTCAAAACGTAAATCATTTTTCATAAATAGTAAATTTTATGGCAACTACTGCAGATATCAGCCGTGGTCTCATTATTAAGCTTGACGGCAGCCTTTACAAGGTGGTGGAATTTGGTGAAAATAAAACAGCCCGTGCTGCTGCAAAAGTTTGGGCAAAACTTACCGGAGTTGATAACAACCGCACCATTGAAAAAACATGGAACAGTGGCGATAATATTTTTCCTGTTCGTGTAGAAAGAAAAGAATACCAGTATTTATATAAAGATGAAACAGGGTATAATTTTATGGATAATGAAACTTTTGAACAGGTTTCCGTTCCTGAAAATGCAATCGATGCCCCTCAATTTTTGAAGGATGGACAAGCTGTTTCGGTTTTGTTTAATACAGAAACTGAAACGCCGATGAGTGTTGAATTGCCAGATAAGATCGTTGTTTTAGTAACATACAGCGAGCCTGGTTTAAAAGGCGACACAGCAACAAGAACATTAAAGCCTGCAACCGTTGAAACAGGTGCAACAGTAATGGTTCCATTGTTTGTAAACGAAGGAGAATTAATTCGTGTAAATACAAAAACAGGCGAGTACGTTGAGAGAGTAAAATAATAGTTTCAAATTAAAATTTTACAGTTCAAAATGTAAAATAGGGGCGTCAGCAAATGACGCCTTTTTAATGCAATAACATTATTCTCATTTTCCGGATTAATACTTTGCACTTGCAACTTTGAGCAATGAACTATTTTAATCCCTATCTTAGCCGACCTGTATTAACCAAAATCATAATAAATTGAAACAAATGGATTTCAAGCAAATTCAGGAATTGATCAAATTGGTCAATGATTCGAATATTGGAGAAGTAACGATTGAGCAAAAAGAATTTAGGTTAACCATCAAACAAAAAGAAGAGCAGGTTACTCAAATGGTGGCAGCCCCGATGCAAGCACCCATTTATAGTCAGCCGCAACAAATGATGCAACAAGCTTCGCAGCCGGCATCTCAACAAAGTGCTGAAAAAGCTAACCAGGAAACCGCAGCAACTCCCGCCAACACAATTACTATCAAAAGCCCAATGATCGGTACTTTTTATCGTAGATCATCACCTGACAAGCCTTCATTTGTTGAAGTAGGTGATGAAGTAAGTCCGGGCAAAGTTGTTTGCATTATTGAAGCAATGAAATTGTTCAACGAAATAGAAAGTGAAGTGAAAGGTAAGGTTGTGAAGATTTTAGTAGATGATGCTTCGCCAGTTGAATATGATCAACCACTTTTCCTGGTTGAACCTTCTTGAGAAGTCAAAAATCAAAAGTAAAAATTCAAAAGCTTAGGCTTCGTTTTGACTTTTTAATTTTTAATTTTTAATTATCAAACGTGTTTAAAAAAATATTAATTGCCAATCGTGGAGAGATTGCATTAAGAGTAATACGCACTGCCCGTGAAATGGGTATCAAAACAGTTGCGGTTTATTCAACTGCTGACAGGGATAGTTTGCATGTAAAGTTTGCAGATGAAGCAGTTTGTATTGGCAAACCTCAAAGTGCCGATTCCTATCTGAATATTCCTCACATAATGGCAGCAGTTGAAATTACTAACGCTGATGCCATTCATCCGGGTTATGGCTTTCTTGCAGAGAACGCAAAGTTTTCCCAGATATGTGCCGAGCATGGGATCAAATTCATTGGACCCAATGCAGAAATGATCAACAAAATGGGGGATAAAATTTCTGCGAAAGAAACAATGATTGCCGCAGGCGTTCCCGTTATTCCCGGAAGTGAAGGTTTACTTCAAAGTTTGGAAGAAGCAAAAACGCTTGGAAAAGAAATCGGTTATCCTGTTATTTTGAAAGCAACAGCTGGCGGTGGTGGAAAAGGAATGCGTATTGTTTGGGAAGAAAGTGAAATGGAAAGAGCATACAACACTGCGAAAGCAGAAGCTGGTGCTGCCTTTAAGAATGATGGAATTTATATGGAGAAGTTCGTTGAAGAACCTCGTCATATTGAAATACAAGTTGCCGGCGATCAGTACGGGACGGTTTGTCACCTGGGTGAAAGAGATTGTTCCATTCAACGCCGTCATCAAAAATTAGTCGAAGAATCTCCCTCACCATTTATGACTCCCGAATTGCGTCATAAAATGGGTGAAGCGGCTAAAAAAGCTGCAGGGGCGATCAATTATGAAAGCGTTGGTACCATTGAATTTTTAGTTGATAAGCATCGTAACTTCTACTTCATGGAGATGAATACCCGTATCCAGGTAGAACATTGCGTTACCGAAGAAGTGATCAATTTTGATTTGATTAAAGAACAGATCAAAATTGCAATGGGAGAAAAAATTTCGGGAAGAGATTACGAACCGCAGCAACATGCAATTGAATGTCGCATCAATGCCGAGGATCCGTACAATGATTTCAGGCCGTCGCCTGGAAAAATTACGGTACTTCATCAACCCGGTGGGCACGGAGTTCGTGTTGACAGTCATGTTTATGCGGGCTATGTAATTCCACCTTATTACGATTCAATGATCGGTAAATTGATAACCGTTGCAAGAACAAGAGAAGAAGCGATCGATACAATGTACAGGGCGTTGAGCGAATATGTGATCGAAGGAGTTAAAACGACAATTCCGTTTCATTTGCAATTAATGCAGAATGAAAAATTCAGAGCGGGCGATTTTACAACGAAGTTTTTAGAAAGCTTTCAAATGAAATAAGAAAAATCCCGACGAAGCGTCGGGATTTTATTTTGACATTGTTTTAATTAATGATCGTGCCTGCCGTGTTCTTTTTTCCTGCCATGATCATCATCTCCATCATGATCCCATTTCTTTGCATTTCCTGGTTGCATTCCATACCTGTGCGGATTACCTACGCCTTTATACCAACCTAAATGTTTACCTGGATTTGTTTTTCTGCCGTAATGATAATTTCCGCTTCGACTGGTTTTATATATTGTTGTGTTCTGACCAGGTGTTCCAAGAATAACGTTTCTTCCTTGTTGAGTAGAAGTGGTTCTCTTTGGCTGTCCAAGAACAACTCTTCTTGCCTCGTCCCTGGACGATTGAGCATGCAATGCTGCAAATGATGCCACTGCAATGATTAGGGTAATGATTTTTTTCATAAGAAAGCTATTTGATTCAACAAACTACCGAAAAGATGGTGCCAAGTAATATATACTGCCTCAATGATTTGTTAAAGCAAGTCCTTCCATTGATTTTTCGGAAACTTACTCAACTTTAATAGGGAATAAATATCAGCTTCCGCTACAAACTAATTTTTATTGTAATTGTTAACCATGTATGCAATTGCCCGATGTTTCTCATCCATATTGGTTTTTAATTGTTTCAGCAATCATTTTTGCAATTGTAATCGGAAGATATTTTTTAATCGCAGGAGTTTTCTACGGCGTTTTTTATTTGTGGTTTCCTAAAAAATGGCGACAACGAAAAATAAATAAAAGGAATTACAAAACAAACCAGTTCAGAAAAGAAGTGATGTGGAGCACCGTATCCGCATTCATTTTTTCAATCGCAGGGACCGCAACTGTTTTGCTTTGGCAACAAGGACTTACCAAAATTTATTTTGAAGTAAATAAGTATCCATTGTGGTGGATGCCGTTAAGTTTAATCATTGCATTGGTTATCCATGAAACTTATTATTACTGGTTGCATAGGTGGATGCATCACCCGGAAGTTTTTAAAGTTGTGCATAAGGTTCATCACGATAGCAATATCACCTCGCCATGGACTGCTTTTTCATTTCATCCTATAGAGGGTTTTTTTCAGGCTGTATTTCTTCCACTACTGTTGATTGTTCTTCCAATGCACATATATGTTCTGGTTACTCAATTAACTATAATGACCTTCAGCAGTGTGATCAATCATTTGGATATTGAAATTTATCCAAAAAATTTTCAAAGGCATTTTTTAGGTAAATGGTTAATTGGAGCAACACATCATTCGCTTCATCACAAACAGTTCAGATACAATTATGGCTTATACTTTACTTTTTGGGATAAATGGAAGAAAACCGAAAGTCCGTTGTATGAAAAACTCTTTGAAGAAAAAACGACGGCAAAACCTGGACCTGTTTTGAATCAATCCGGAAAACGGGTTCAGTAGAAGCCAGGTCAAACTACATTGCTAACTTTCCCTCGGCACCTTCAGATAATTTTTTTCCTGTTACAGCTGAAACGGCAATCTTTATAAAACTTATCATCTTTCCTGTTTCCGCATCCCAGTAATATGCATCCTTTGGTTCAACTTTCAATAAAGCAATATTTGGATCATCAACACCATTTGGAAACCATGCTTTCACAATCGGAGCCCATTTATCTTTTATGGTCTGCTTATCTGTTATTACCGATGCGTTTCCCCATAGATCCAGATAACTTTCCTTTCCGGGATGCGCATACACGAGGTGTACTTTTTGGCTGTTACTTACTTCTTCCACTTTAATGGAACGGATATCAGTAAAAAACCAAAGTGTACCGTTGTCTTCAATTTCAATGGTTGCCATTGGCCTCGTATGATCGTTCTCTTTGTTGTTCGTGATAAACATGCACACATTAACATCGTTGATGAGCTTTTTTAATTTTTTCAACGACTCTTCATTGCCAAGATTCTTTTCCATGATTCGTTTTGATACAACCAGTAAATAGTATGCCAACACAATTGGCACAGAATTTTTATTGATGAGAAAAACATTTTTATGGACGAATTAGAATTAAGAGGAAGGTGGAATGAGCTTAAAGGAAAAGCAAAGCAGGCTCATGGCGATTTAACCGACGACGATATGCGTTGGGAAGAAGGCAAAGACGAGGAGTTTTTTGGCCGTATGCAAACGAAGCTCGGCAAAACGAAAGATCAGGTAGTTGATTGGATCAGGGGATTAGGGACAGGAAGAAATCATTGAATGAATTTTGTGTAAGCTCTTTGTCCAAAGTATTCGTACCCTTCACTTTCTTTTTTTGTTCTGTATAAAATGGAATGAATAAATCCATTTAACTCCACTTGTTGTGTGTGAAAGATTTTTCTTTCGGGATTGGTCTTGAAAAAGAAAGCGACCTGATTGTTTGTGCTTCGATAAAAAACCAGGGAATCATTTCTCGTTCGATCAAATTTGAAATCCTTCTGGAAGTGCTGCATCATCAAATGTGAACGATACCATGTTCCTCCTTTTTGCGAAACAACCGGTTTGCCATTGTATAAGGCAACACTGTCATCGTAAGCAAAAACGGTAATCGTTGCTTTGTTATTTTGTTTCAGCCAGTTTTTCAATTTTAGATAATAACTGGTATCGTAGCCATAATCGCTGTCAAGAAAACTAATGCGTTGAATGGCACGGGGAATCTTGTCAATGCCATCTAAATAGCCGAAAATAAAACCACCGCCTCCGCTGTGTCCATTCAGACATAAAGTTTTCTTTTTGACTTTTACCATATTGAAGATGGTATCAACAATGTGAGGGATCTGTTTTTTGAATTCAACATGTTTTTGTTTCCACAGCGGCCAACTCCTGTAATTGTTTTCAAGGTAGGCAACAATAATATTCTGTTTTAGTTTATTTCTTAAAAATGCTGTTTGGGCTTTGATGTGTTGTATATCAAAATGCCAGTCATCGTTTGGTTTTAATTGCTTTCCCATTGTTTGTTCGGTTGTATTTCCGTTTGGTAAAGCAAAAAGAACAATTAATGTTTTTGGATAAGGAAAGGAAAGGGGTTGGTCGATTGTAATTTTTACATCATTGTATATTCTAAAAGAATCAATTGTTGACTGTGCGGAAGTAGAGTTAAAAAAGAATAATAAAGTTATCAGAACAATAAAATTGCCCGCCTTCATTTCATAAAACTAAAGATTCTGAATTCAACTTGGCATTGAACTTTACTTTTGCAGCATGCATTACGTGTCAGGGGAAAATTTGAGTAAATCATACGGAGTCAAACCTCTTTTTGAAAATATTTCTTTTCATATTTCTGAAGGTGATAAAATTGCTTTGGTAGCCAGGAATGGTTCCGGTAAATCCACCTTGCTTAAAATTGTTTCAGGCAAAGAAACAGTTGATGAAGGAAAGCTTTGGGTCAACAAAGATGTTGATGTTGCCTTTTTTGAACAGGAGCCGAAACTCGATGAGCGTAAAACGGTGCTCGATAATATTTTTCATTCGACTCATTCCATAATCAATGTCATTAAAGAATATGAAGCTGCAGTTGATGAAGCTAATGATGAAAAAATAGCCAGGCTGCTTGCTAAAATGGATGAGACCGGTGCGTGGAATTTTGATTCTAAAGTGAAACAGATTTTGGGAAAGCTGAACATTCATCAGTTGCAACAAAAGGTTTCAACACTCAGTGGCGGACAAAAAAAGAGAATTGCTTTAGCTAAAACACTTATCGACATTGGCTTTGAGCACAAGCATGTCCTGTTAATTATGGACGAACCAACCAACCATCTTGATGTGGAGATGGTGGAATGGCTGGAGCATTACCTCAACAAAGAAAATGTCACGCTTCTTTTAGTTACTCACGATCGCTATTTTTTAGATAACGTGTGTAATGAGGTTTGGGAACTTGAGAATAGCAAATTGTATTTTCATAAAGGCGACTACGAAAATTTTTTAGAGAAGAAAGCACAACGGGAAGAAAGTGAGATTGCAAGCGTTGATAAGGCGAAAAATCTTTACCGAAAGGAGTTGGAATGGATGCGCAAGCAGCCGAAAGCAAGAACTACGAAATCAAAAAGCCGGATAGATAATTTTTACGAAGTAGAAAAAAAAGCAAAACAACAATTGCAAGAGCAACAATTACAGTTGCAAACCAAAATGAGCAGGCTTGGAGGCAAAACGGTCGAGTTGAAAAAAGTTTATAAGTCGTACGGGGAAAAAACAATATTAAAAGGATTTGATTACACATTTAAAAAAGGCGAAAGGGTTGGCATCGTTGGGAAAAACGGTGCTGGCAAATCGACATTTGTAAATATTATCCAGGGAATTGAAAAGGCCGATAGCGGCAAAATTAATATCGGTGATACAGTGGTTTTTGGAAATTACTCGCAAACAGGGCTGACCATTAAAGATGATTTGCGGGTCATAGAATATGTAAAAGCAATTGCAGAAAATTTCCCTTTGGCCAATGGTGGAAGTTTGAGTGCGTCCCAGTTTTTGAATTTGTTTTTATTTCCGCCGGAGCAGCAATATACTTACGTCAGCAAATTAAGTGGTGGCGAAAAAAGGAGATTGCATTTGCTTACCGTTTTGTTTCGTAATCCAAATTTTTTAATTCTTGATGAGCCAACAAACGATTTGGATCTGCCGACGCTTTCTGTCCTGGAAAACTTTTTAATGGATTTCCAGGGCTGCCTTTTAATTGTAAGTCACGATCGCTACTTTATGGACCGCCTGGTTGATCATCTTTTTGTTTTTGACGGCGATGGGGAGGTCCGGGATTTTCCCGGCAATTATTCCCAGTATAGAGAATGGCAAAAAGAAAAAGAAAGTCTTGACATGGAAGAGGAGAAAAAGGATGAGGTCGCTAAAGCTTCGCCTGTTTCTTCACAAAAGAAAAAGCTGTCTTATAAGGAACAAAGGGAATTTGAATTACTGGAGAAGGAATTATCAGATTTGGAAGAGGAAAAGAGACGAATATCAGAGAGGCTATCCGCTGCAAATGTGGATTTTGAGGAGCTTCAGAAATTATCGGAGCGTATAGGGGAGGTGAGCAGCTTAATTGATGAAAAGGAGCTGCGTTGGTTGGAATTAAGTGAACTAAAATCGTAGATTCACTATTTGAAAATATCTTCGATGTCTTTATTTTTGCCTCAGAATCCTTCCTCTTAAAAGCACAGATTTTACTCCGTAAACTAGGAAAGCCAATTAATTTTTAAAAAACTTCTGTGTATGAAAAAAATCTACTCCCTATTTTACGATGAAAAGTATCAAGGTGTTTTAATTGCTATTATTATTCTTATTTTGGCCGCAATCGTTACAGCTTCCATGCTTTTTATGTAAGCAAGTCCTTTTGAAAACGGGCTAACAAAAATGTTAGTTGCCTAATTATAAAAATAAAATCCTCCCGGGGTTGCCGAGAGGATTTTTCCTTTCCGAAAAGCATTTTATCTAAGGAATACCAGTTCTCTGTATTTTGGAAGAACCCATTCTTTGTCATCAACTAATTGCTCAAGCTTGTCAATGTGGTAACGAAGTTTATCGAAATAAGCTTCTTTTACTTTTGTGCAATAAGAAATTGCTTTTTCACGGGTATCTGAAATATTGTTTGAAACTTTTCTTGCTTCAATCATTTCGTCTACCAATTGAGCCGCATTGTTAATGTGCTCTGTAATTTTATTCAACATTTGAGTGCGTTGAGTGCAAGCACTTTCATTAATACCGACTTCCTTCAGTCCCCTGATATTTTCAATCAAAGTGTTTTGATATTTAATGGCGGAAGGCAACACATGGTTTGTTGCCAGGTCAGCCATCAACCTGCTTTCAATCTGTACTTTCTTTATATATTTCTCAAGTTCAATCTCATGCCTGGCTTCCAATTCCAGGTGATTGTAAACTTTGTTGTGTTCAAAAAGCTTTTTCGCTTTTTCGGTAACCATGGCATCCAATGCATAAGGTGTTGTTTTTACATTTGGCAATCCACGGCGCTCGGCTTCTTTTTCCCATTCTTCGCTGTAGCCATCACCTTCAAACAAAATCTTTTCGCTTGCCACAATGTATTCACGAATTACATGCATGATGGCAATTTCTTTCTTCTCGCCTTTTTCTATCAATGCATCAACGTCTTTCTTGAAGTTTTTAAGTGTTTCTGCCATGATAGTATTAACAATAGTCATTGCATTAGCACAGTTGGCAGAAGAGCCGACAGCACGGAATTCAAATTTGTTTCCAGTGAAAGCAAATGGGGAAGTTCTGTTCCGGTCGGTGTTATCCATCAATAACTCAGGGATGTTTCTGTGAATATCAATCTTCAACATGCTTTCATCGGTTTCATCCATTTTTTCTTTCACTCTTTGCTTAATATCTTCTAAAACCTTGGTAAGATACTGACCGATGAAAACAGAAATGATTGCCGGAGGAGCTTCGTTAGCGCCAAGACGGAAATCATTGCTGGCCGAAGCAATAGAAGCTCTCAATAGATCTGCATAATCATGAACAGCCTTGATGGTGTTCACAAAAAATGCAAGGAACATTAAGTTCGTTTTTGGAGTTTTTCCGGGAGCCAGCAAATTGACCCCTGTATCGGTAGCCATGCTCCAGTTGTTGTGCTTACCACTTCCGTTTATGCCGGCAAAGGGTTTTTCGTGAAGTAACACTCTGAGCCTGTGGCGGGCTGCAACCCTTGTCATCACGTCCATAAGCAATGTGTTGTGATCAACAGCCAGATTTACTTCTTCAAAGATTGGAGCACACTCAAATTGCGCAGGCGCAACTTCATTGTGTCTTGTGCGAAGGGGAATACCAAGTCTATAGGATTCTGTTTCAAAATCTCTCATGAAAGCATACACTCTTTCAGGAATAGAGCCAAAATAATGGTCTTCCAACTGCTGGCCCTTTGCAGGGCTGTGACCAAATACCGTTCTTCCGCTTAATACCAAATCGGGACGAGCATTAAACAAACCTTCATCCACAACAAAGTATTCCTGCTCCCAACCCAATGTTGCAGTAACCCTTTCAACATTTCTGTCAAAGTAATTACAAACATCGACTGCTGCGTGGTTTAATGCTTCCAATGCTTTTAAAAGAGGAGCTTTGTAATCAAGAGATTCCCCTGTATAAGAAACAAAAATTGTAGGAATACAAAGTGTTTTTCCATAGCCAATGTCCATGATAAAGGCAGGCGATGATGGATCCCATGCTGTATAACCTCTCGCCTCGAAAGTAGCCCGAAGACCACCACTTGGAAAAGACGAAGCGTCGGGTTCCTGCTGAATCAAAGCGTCGCCGTCAAATGTTTCAATTGGCGTACCATCACTTTTTAAAGTAAAGAAGGAATCATGTTTTTCGGCTGTTGTGCCGGTGAGCGGTTGGAACCAGTGCGTAAAGTGGGTTACATTTTTACTCTCGGCCCATGCTTTAATTCCGTTTGCAATTTGAGCAGCCATTGCACGGTCAATTTTTTGACCCGCTTTTATAGAAGCAATTAAACTTTTGTAAGCTTCATCGCTTAAAAATTGTCTAGCAACTTTATGAGTGAAAACATTTTCAGCAAAGATGGCGGTGATCTTTGTTGAGTTCTCAGGCTGAATTTTTTCTGAATTCAACAAATTGGTTAATGCACTAAATCGGAGCGACATAGTTTTTGATTTTTCAGCAAAAGAAATTAAACTCTGGATATTTTCGCAAAAATTTCTCAGATATCCTATAAAAAATTAACCTTCTTGTGCAAAAACGGTGAAAAACTTCCAAATCAAAGCAGAAAAAATCAGGATTTATCCTAAATCTAAAGTATTGTGTTTTGATTTAATGTTTTCTGAGAACAGCTTTGTAATCTTACCCCAATCGATTTTGGCCGCCATCGGAACCAACAGCAGTGGCAGTACGATGCTGCGGTATCTTACAATTGCCCCAAGGTTGTTTACACTGTAGCCAATCATAAACAGGACCCCAACCGAAAAAAATATGCAGAACAGAATTAACGGGGAAAGAGTAGTATGGTTTGTTCTGCAAAAAAGAAAAACAACAAATAGTAAAAGGATTAAAGCAATTTCTATGGCAGCTGCCAGGGAAAGCAGGTGCCTCACGTCGGAAAAATAAGGCCTGAATGCAGAAAGACTCAATGCCTGCGGAGCGTTTATCAAAAAACTGGAAAAGGTTGGTTTTAGCTCTTTGACAGAAACAGATGTATTGCCAGCCAAATTGATAAATTCTTTTTGTTTGATAACTACTGATTGCGGGAAATCCAGGGCGGGGCTGATATATTTTGCCGTAAAAAATGCAATTAGAAACAATGCAAAAACGGTCGAGTAAATAAGAATGGGTTTTGCTTTTAATTTGGAACAAATAATCCAGGAAAGTAAAGGCGGAATCAATGGCAATAGCAAAAAGTTTCTTAGAATAATTACCAGGCAAAAACCAAGAAGGATTAAAGATATGCGCCGCAACGAAAAACTATTTTCTTTAAAACCGAAATAGAAATTGTAAATCATTAATGAAAGTCCTGTAAAAATCAAACCTTCTTTATGCAATCCGCTTGTCCAGTACAAAAAAGAGGGAATTAAAAAGCTGGCAATAATAACAGGAAGTTTTTTGCTTGGAAAAACATCTTTCATTACTCTGTAAAAAGCCATTGGACCAAAAAGAGAAATGAAGGAATAAAAAATGACGTTCACATAATAATTACCAAAACTAAACAAGTCAAATATTGCCATGACTTTAATGATAAAGTTTGCCTTGACATCATTCCACCAGGAGTTCTGGCTTACCAAAAAATTGGTATAGCCGCCTTCGTAACTGTTGTGAAAGAGACTTGTAAAAAAATCGAGAGGGTGAGAAATTAATATTTTATACTCCTGCAAACTTTCAACATGATAAGCCCATGTGTCAAGCATCTGGGCAGTCTGGCCGTAGTAAACTCCGATCCAGCCGTAAAAAATTCCGGCCATGACTTTCAATAAAAAAAGAATGACGAGTTGAGCATTTGTAAAGCCTGCACGGGAAAAAAAACTTGTTTTAGTAACGAACCACGCAAATAAAATGAGATAAGCAGCAAACAAAAGATAGTACAACAATCAAAACAATTTAATTGGCACAAAATAGGCAAAAAGTTTAGCAGTTGTCATCTTTACAAATTCTGCATTCAACGTCGTTTCAAAATTCTCCACAGTCCAACAATAACTTGTGAAATCTTGGCCGAATAAACTCGTAAACTTATAGTTAGCTTTGCGCCTTCATTTGCAAAATCATGGAAATCTCCCTAAAAACCGCACAACAGTTAAGGATAACGGAAGAAGAGTTTGAATTGATAAAAAAGAAATTGGGTCGTACTCCTAATTTCAATGAGCTCTGCGCTTTTTCAGCAATGTGGAGTGAACACTGCAGTTATAAAAATTCTATTAAGTGGCTAAAAACGCTGCCAAGAGAAGGTGGAAGGATGTTGATCAAAGCCGGGGAAGAAAACGCAGGTTTAATGGATATTGGTGATGGCTATGGCGTCGTTTTTAAGATCGAATCACACAATCACCCCTCCGCAATTGAACCGTTTCAGGGAGCTGCAACCGGGGTTGGTGGAATTCATCGCGATATTTTTACAATGGGTGCCCGGCCAATCGCTGCACTAAACTCTTTGCGTTTCGGAAATTTAGAACAAGCAAAGACCCAGCATTTATTAGCCGGTGTCGTTCATGGCATTGGCCATTATGGTAATTGCTTTGGCGTGCCTACGGTTGGCGGCGAAATCTATTTTGACCAGTGTTATCATACCAATCCTTTGGTTAATGCGATGAGCGTTGGCATTGTAAAAGTTGGTGAAACCGTTTCAGCAACCGCTAAAGGTAAAGGAAACCCTGTTATGTATGTTGGAAGCGCAACAGGAAAAGACGGAATTGGTGGAGCTTCATTTGCATCTGCCGACATTACTGAAGAAAGTACGGAAGAATTGCCTGCAGTCCAGGTGGGAGATCCATTCCAGGAAAAGAAATTACTGGAGGCATGTCTGGAGGTAATTGAAACCGGTGCAGTGGTTGGAATGCAGGACATGGGTGCAGCAGGAATTATTTGTTCGACTTCCGAAATGAGTGCAAAGGGTGAGGTGGGAATGCGGATCGATTTGGATAAAGTTCCAACCCGTCAGCAAAACATGAAGGCCTGGGAGATTTTGTTGAGTGAAAGCCAGGAGCGGATGCTGCTGGTTGTGGAAAAAGGAAAAGAAAGCGAAGTGAAAAAAGTTTTTGATAAATGGGATCTGGAAAGTGAAGTAATTGGGGAAGTAACTGAGGATGGTTTGTTGAGTTTTTACCTGCATGGAAATTTGGAAGCGCAAATTCCCGCGCAGGAATTAGTGCTTGGTGGCGGTGCTCCGCAATACGAAAGAGAATTCAGAGAGCCAAAGTATTTTCAGGAAATAAAAAAGTTTGATCTCCATAAAATTGAAGAATCAAACGATTTGAAAAGGATTGCAGAACAATTAATTCAAATTCCAACTATTGCTTCCAAAAGATGGATTACAACCCAGTATGACAGCATGGTTGGAACAGCAAATGCTTCTACCAACACACCAACTGATGCCGCAATTGTTTTGGTAAGACAAACCGGAAAAGCACTGGCAGTTACTGTTGATTGCAATAGTCGTTATGTTTTCGCCGATCCATACAAAGGAGCAATGATTGCCGTAGCAGAAGCTTCAAGAAATATTGTTTGCAGTGGTGGAAAACCTTTGGGAGTAACTAACTGTTTAAATTTTGGTAATCCTTATGATCCTGAAGTTTACTTTCAATTTGTAAATGCAATTAAAGGGATGGGAGAAGCTTGTAAAAAATTTGATACGCCTGTTACCGGCGGAAATGTAAGTTTTTACAATCAAAATCCTGAAGGTCCTGTCTATCCAACTCCTACAATAGGAATGGTGGGTTTGGTTGATGATCCGAATAAGAAAATGACTCTTGATTTCAAAAATGAGGGTGATGATATTTATTTGATCGGTTCTTGCAGAAACGATATTAACTCGTCTGTTTATTTAAGCAAGATCAAAAACGTTGAATATTCGCCCGCCCCTCATTTTGACCTTGAAGAAGAATTTCAGTTGCAGCAAATAATTGCAGGGCTGATAGAAAATAATTTGATCGAAAGTGCTCACGATACTAGCGAAGGCGGATTGATCACAACTTTATTGGAAAAAGGATTTAATAATGATCTTGGTTTTGAAATCAATACTGTAGCCTCTTCCGGTGTGCACGGAAGTGAATTAAGAAAAGATGCATTTTTGTTTGGCGAGAGTCAAAGCAGGGTCCTTGTTTCTGTAACTTCTGGCAAGGCATCTGATTTTTTAGCGCACTTAAAAAAGTCCGGAATTACTTACACTAAAATTGGAACTGTTACCACAGGTAAAATAAAGATTGACAGTGAAGACTGGGGTAATATTGTAGAATGGAAAGAGTTATATAATACTTCAATTGAAAAACATCTTGCTAAAGAACTGGAATCAGAAGGCGCATTGGGCTTAATTTAAAGCCTTTACTTTTTTGCAGATAAGCAATCGTTGAAATATTTTTTAAGATGTTTAAAATTTTTTGCAACTAAAATTTTAAACATCTTATTTTTATTGAAACTAACGCTAATATGAAAACTGCTTCTTTTGTTATTGCCCTATTACTTTGTTTTGTTTCGTACGCTAATGATTACACCGATGCATGGACTGCGATTCACAATAAAGATTTTAAACAAGCTGAAAAATTACTTATCCAGGCCTCAAAAGATCCGGCAACCGCAACCGATGCCCTGATGACATTACTTTACCTGAGAACCTACCAGGGAAATGAAGATGAATTTCAGCAACTCGTTGAACAACTGAGTAAGACCCCCGATAAAAGTGCCTATGTATATGCGACATGGTTTAATGGAGCTATGTTGGGACAGTACAGCAAGAAAAAACCTTATCAATTAAATCTTGTTAACAAAATTATTTCTGATAATTCCTTTCATGGTTCACTGCAGGCTGCAGCTCACTACATGAAAGCAATGCACTATTTATTCTCTCATGATTTTGATAAAGCCAGGGTTGAATATGCACTCACGGGAGGGATCCAGGATTGGCAATTTACCGGTCCTTTTGAAAATCTCTCCGGTTCAGGTTTTAATACAAACTATGGCCCACTGGCAAACGCAAATTCCAATGCAAAATTTACAGGAGAAAATAATATTGAAGTAAGCTGGTTCACACCTTCACATCAAACAAAGGAAGGATGGACGTTTACGTATGCGCATATACCAAAAAACTCGGCTACTGTTTATGCGCAGGTTTTTGTGAACTCGCCTGAGGACAGAAAAATTATTTTGAATGCTGGAAGCAACGGTGCTCTAAAAGTTTGGGTAAATGATGGACTTGTACTATCCGAGTCGAAAGAAAGAGTTACCGAAATGGATTACTATAAAAATTATTGCAGCCTGAAGAAAGGATTCAACAGAATTCTTGTTCAATTAAGTTACACCAACTCTTCAATGCCCAATTTCATTATCCGTCTTACCGATGAAAATTTTAATGCCCTAAATGATCTTAACTACTCAAATCAATATCAATCTTACAGTAAATCTGCAGATGCAACTAATGTTCATTCAATGAAACATTTTGCTGAAGATTATTTTGAAAGGAAGATCGCTGCAGATCCTTCTAACCTTGTTAACTATATTTTGCTGAGCCAAACTTATTTGAGGGATGAAAGAGTCACCGAAGCAAGACAAACAATTGAAAAGGCACTGACGATCTCACCTGAAAACCCTCTTCTTAAATTTGAATTGATCCAATGTTTGATCAAAGCAAACAATCGAACACTGTTGCTGCAGGAAGTTGATTGGATCAAACAAAATGATCCTCAGAGCTTTTTCAATTTCCAGGTTGAAATTCAAAACCTGATAAAGGAAGAAAAATACAAGGAGGCAAGTGATGAACTGGATAAAATGACCGCGTCCTTCAGGCAGGATGCAAATACGCTGAATATTCGTGCAAACATTCTGGCCAAGATGGACAAGGTAGATGATCTATTAAAAGTAGTTGACCAGGGATATGGCCAATACCCGGAAGATCCTGATTTTCTTTCGATGAAATATAAGGTAGTAAAACTGTTGATGAAAGATTCAAAAGGTGCATTGAAAGTGTATGAAAAATATCTGAAAGAAAATTATAACTATTCGGTTATTATGGCGCTTGCCGATGAATATAAGGAGCAAGGATTGAATGATAAGTATCTGGATATTTTGCAGGAACTCTATAATCAATTCAATTACGAGCCAAGATATGCCAACATGTTGTCGAGTTATTATTTCGAAAAAGGTAACTATAAAAAATCTCTTGAATATGCAAAAGAAGCTTTACAGTTGGCCCCGTACTCAGGAAAAAATTGGGAGAATGTAGCAAACGTTCAGGACGCATTGGGCAGCAAGCAAGACGCAATTGACAGTTATAAAAAAGCGATCTATTACGATCGGACAAATTATGAGGCAAGGAAAAAATTAAATACGCTCCAAAACAAACCTGATCTCACGAAACTTCTGCCCGACGAAGATGTTTATGCTCTCATTAAACAAACGCCTGTTAATAAGGATTATGATTACACCTACCTCGTTGATCAAAAAGGTGTAATTATTTATGACGAGGGTGCTTCGGAAGAATATGTAACCTATGCGGTCAAGATCAACACTCAAAAAGGAATTGATTCATGGAAAGAGATTTATCTTTCTTATGGTTCCACCCAGGATATTCTCGTAGACAAAATTGAAGCGGTAAAAGCAAGCGGCTTGAAAGTCACTGCAGAAAGAAATGATGACCAGGTTGTGTTTACAGGACTGGAACCGGGTGATGCAATTTATGTAAAGTACAGGTTGCAAAATTATTCCTCGGGCCGTATGGGAAGGGAGTTTTATGATAAGTTTCAAATGAGTGCTTTTGTGCCTTCTTTGCTCGAACGTTATACTTTGATTGCGCCAAAGAATTTCAAATTTGATTCAAAACTTACCAACTCTTCTATTGTAGCTGAGGTAAAAGAAGAAGGAGACGTGAAGGTTTATACATGGCAACTTAAAAATTTAGCTCCTTTAAAATCCGAACCATTAATGCCGCCATTAAGCGATATTGGGATTGCCTTGCACATTTCTACAATAAAATCCTGGTCCGATGTAGCTCAATGGTATTCCGATCTTTCTTACCAGGATCTTACAGACAATTTTGAACTGGAAAATATTTACAACGAAATTTTCCCTGATAAGAGGCCGCTGAGTAACTATGAAAAAGCGAGGCGCATTCATGATTACATTATCACAAACATCAGGTATAGTTCTGTTTCGTTCAGGCAAAGCGGGTGGGTGCCACAAAGTATTTCTCAAATTGTTAGCACTCGTTTGGGTGATTGCAAGGATCTTTCTTCATTGTTTGTTGCCCTGGCAAACAAGGCTGGTATTGCGGCGCAGCTGGTTTTAATTGATACAAGGGATAATGGTGCAAAAGATATGATTTTGCCTTCACTTGAATTTAACCATTGTATTAGCCTTGCAAAAATTGATGGTAAGGATTATTACATAGAATTAACCGACAGCCATTTGCCATTTACAAGTTTGCCTAATGATTTAAATGGAGCACTTTGCCTTGTTATTCCTCCTCAGGGGCAAAAATCAAACTCCGAACTAAAGCCTTTGCAAACATCTGACAGAACACAAGACAAGGTAATAAGACAAGTAAATGTGAGCATAAATGGTAAGGATCTAAAACTGGATGTGATTGCAAAAAGATATGGAAGCCTTGTCAGTGGATGGAGAGAAGATTATTCCACACTGCCGGCAGACAAACAAAAACAGGATTTCGAACAGTCAATTGGCAACGGGTATAAAAACCCTGTAAAATTAGAAGCGCTAACTTTTAGCGGACTTGATGACCTGGGTGATTCTTTGATCACAAACTATTCCTACACAATAAAAAATGAAGTAGTTGAAGCCGGTTCTATGCACATGATCAAAATTCCGTTTATTGATTTAATTGCAACGCTTGAAAACATTTCGAGTGATGAAAGAAAATTTCCGGTTGAATACTGGAGTTATGAAAACACTGATGCGTATGAAACAACGGTAAGTGTTCAATTACCTGCAGGTCAAAAATTTATCGAGATTCCAACAAATCAATCTTTTTCATTTAAAGAAAGCACTTATTCACTTAAGTATATTAAAGACGGAGATAAATTAAAAATTGTAAGAACAGCGAAGCTGCAAAGGCAAAACATTGCGCCTGCAGATTATGCCGCTTTTAAAAAATTTTTCAACGATATTGTTGAGGCGGAGTCAAAATACCTGGTCTTTAAATAAATAATAAAGCAAAAAACTCAATGGGAGAGCATGATTTAAAACAAGCTTTCCCATTATTTTCCACAGCCTTGTTAAAAAGTCTTTTCTGCTGCAAAATTTGCTGTAGGTTTGCATGACCTTCAGGAATTTTTTTGACCAATTCCTCGGTCACTGAGATAGGCTTAGCTGGATAAAGTTTTGAACGTACAAGTGTGCGATGCAACAGACAAACAAAAAAGTTGATACAGCCTGTCTCCAAACAAATCAAAACAAGTTTAAAACAAATAACCATTAACAATGGCTAAGCATATTTTTGTTACAGGTGGAGTTACTTCTTCTTTAGGTAAAGGAATTATTGCAGCATCTCTTGCAAAGCTACTGCAGGCAAGAGGTTTGAGAGTTACCATTCAAAAATTCGATCCTTACATCAACGTTGACCCCGGCACATTAAATCCTTATGAACATGGTGAGTGTTATGTAACGGAAGATGGTGCAGAGACTGATCTTGATCTGGGTCATTATGAAAGATTTTTGAACATTTTTACCTCGCAGGCAAATAATGTTACGACAGGAAGAATTTACCAGCACGTGATTAACAAAGAAAGAGAAGGTGCTTATTTGGGAAAAACAGTGCAGGTGATTCCACACATCACCGATGAAATTAAAAGAAGGATGTTATTGTTGGGGCAGAATAATCAATACGACATCATTATTTCTGAAATCGGGGGAACGGTCGGTGATATTGAATCATTGCCTTACATTGAAGCAATCCGTCAATTGCAATGGGAATTGCCCGAAGAAGATTTATTAGTTGTGCATTTGACATTGATCCCTTATTTAAAAGCCGCAAAGGAATTAAAAACGAAGCCGACTCAACACTCGGTAAAAATGTTGAGCGAAAGCGGCGTTTTTCCTGATGTGATTGTTTGCAGAACAGAAGAACCAATTACAACAGAGCTTAAGAATAAAATTGCTTTGTTCTGTAATGTAAAAGCAGAAGCTGTCATTGAAGCTCCGGATGCAAGCACCATTTATGAGGTGCCGCTGTTGATGATGAATGAAAAGCTTGATCTTATTGTGCTGAAGAAATTGAACATCGCAAACTATCATGAGCCGGAGCTTAATAAATGGAAAGAATTTTTGGACAAGCTGAAATATCCTAAAGCAAAAATTACCATTGGCTTGATCGGCAAATATGTGGAGCTGCAGGACGCTTATAAGTCTATTCTTGAAGCTTTTGTACATGCGGGTGCAATGAATGAATGCAAAGTGCAGGTCATGCCGATCCATTCAGAATTTATTAGTCCTGAAAACGTTGCTGAGAAATTCGAAAACCTTGATGGCTTGCTGGTGGCTCCAGGTTTTGGCCACAGGGGAGTGGAAGGAAAAATCACTGCAGTAAAATATGCAAGAGAATCCGGTTTGCCATTTTTTGGAATTTGTTTAGGAATGCAAATGGCCGTAATTGAATACGGAAGAAATATTTTGGGAATTAAAAATGCACAGTCATCCGAAATGAATGTTCACACTGAAGAACCAGTCATTGATATGATGGAGGAACAAAAGAAAATTACGGCAAAAGGTGGAACAATGAGATTAGGCTCTTATCCGTGCGAAATAAAACCAGGATCGCTTGCGGAAAAAATTTATGGCTCACTTTCTATTAATGAACGACACAGGCACAGGTATGAATTCAACAATAAATATTTAGATCAATATGAAACCAACGGAATGGTTGCAAGTGGCCGCAACCCGCAAACAGGCTTGGTTGAAATAATGGAAATACCCGAACATCCTTTTTTTATTGGTTGCCAGTATCACCCCGAATTAAAAAGTACGGTTGAAAGCCCGCACCCGTTATTCGTTCATTTTGTCGGAGCTGCCAAACAGTTCAATGAAAGAAAAACAACGAGTAAAAACTCTTTATTACAAAGCGAATTGATTTAGCTCACCGAAAAATTTACGGTGCTCACCGTTTAAAAGCTTTATTTTCTGTGAAACTGTGAAAGGCTTACGCAGAACTGCCCTCTGCTGACTATCTTTGCCGCCTTTAAAACAGGGAGGCTTTAACCTCTTTGAATCAAAACAGGGAATTAGATGAATTTTGATCGCAATACCATTATTGGTTTTATTCTTCTTGCAGTACTTTTCTTTGGTTTCTTTTATTACACCAACAAGCAACAGGCTGCATTGCAAAAACAAAAAGCTACGCAGGATTCTATCGCACATGCAAAAGATTCCCTGGCACGGCTGAATCAACCTAAAAATGCTGTTCCAAAAACAGATAGCGGAGTTGTTCAAAATCCGGTTGATAGTAACGCAAAATTCGCACAGGCTGCGCAGGGTGCAGAACAATTGTTTGCGGTAGAAAACGATTTGATCAAAGTTGTTTTTACCAATAAGGGCGGTCAGCCGAAATCAGTTGAATTAAAAAGATTCAAGGGACCGGATAGCACCGATGTAAAACTTGCCGGTACTGACTTCGACAAAATTGATTATTCCATTTTAGATAATGGAAAAACCGACAGCATCAGCGGATTGTATTTTAGCGGAGGACAAATTGTGAAGAATGGAGATGATCAGATTATTACTTTTCAGCTCCAGGGCAAAGATGGAAATTCTGTTACGCACAAGTTTACCGTGAAGCCGAATTATATGATTGATTTTGATCTTTCAATTAACGGCGCCAACCAGCTTCTTACCAACAACACCCTCTTTTTAAGATGGCAGAACCAGGCGGTAAGACAACAGAAAGATATTGCTTACGAAAGACAACAATCACAAATTGGTTATCGTGTCGATGGTGATTATGACTACAGTTCTGCAATGAAAAGCAATAGCGAAGAATTTAAAAAGCCGCTGAACTGGGTCTCGGTAAAACAGCAATTTTTCAATACGACCTTAATTGCAAAAAATAATTTTTCAGGAGGAACAATATCCTGGACAGCGCCGACGGATCAAAAAACGGTCGTGGAAGCTGTTGCCGATTTGCGTTTAAATGTGCCCTCTCCAAACACCACCATTCCATTAGCAATTTATTATGGTCCTACTGATTACAAAACCTTGAAGCAATATCACAATGACATGGAAAACATGGTGAATTTGGGCAGTGGCATGTTTTCTTTTGTAAAATACATCAACAGGTGGATTGTGATACCGGTATTCGATTGGTTCTCAAAATTCACTTCCAATTTTGGAATCGTAATTCTTTTATTGACTTTATTTATTCGCTTATTGATTTCACCGCTTACGTATTCAAGTTATTTGAGCGGTGCTAAAATGAAAGTGCTGCGTCCGGAAATTGAGCAATTAAAAGCGAAATTTGGAAGCGATCAGCAGGCAATGAGCGTGGAGCAGATGAAATTGTACAGAGAAGCGGGTGTAAACCCATTAGGTGGGTGTATCCCGGCCCTGTTCCAGATTCCTATCTTCTTTGCATTGTACAGTTTCTTTAATTCGAACGTAGCATTGCGCGGCCAGCGTTTTCTTTGGGCTGACGATCTTTCCCAGTACGATTCAATTGTTCATCTGCCTTTTAATGTTCCTTTGTATGGCGATCATGTCAGCTTGTTTACCATTACAGCAGTTGTAACAAGCTTTTTCATTTCTTTATACAGCATGAGTACTACACCGGACCAGGGAAATCCTGTGTTAAAATATATGCCTTACTTTTTCCCCATTGTTCTTTTGTTTGTTTTCAACAGGCTTCCTTCAGGTTTAACATGGTATTACACTGTTTCGAATGTCATTACGTTAGCACTCCAGTTTGTGATTCAGACCTATATCATTAATCATGATAAAATTTTGGCAAGCATTGAACAAAACAGAAAAAAACCCAAGAAGCAGTCGAAGTGGCAGGAGCGTTTAAATCAAATGCAGGATCAGCAAAAGCAAATGCGTGATGCCCAGAATAAAAATCGCCGTTAAACATTAACATACTGATCCCGTCTTAAAGACGGGATTTTTGTTACGCAACTATTCGTGATATTTGACTCGTCTATTACCTGATAATAAATTATATGAAACACAGATTTTTGGCTTTATTTGTTTTTCTGAGCATTACAGTTTCGGTAATGGCCCAAAAAAAATTTACGGAAGGAACAATTTCTTACGATGTAATCATTAACACCGGGTCTGATAAACCAAAAAACTCCGACTTTTTGGATGGAACTACAGTAACCAATTACATTAAAGCTGATAAAAGCCGTACGGAAATGGTGAGTCCTTTAGGAACGCTCACCACGATCTACGATGGTTCAAAAAATTCCATTGTTATTTTGAAAGATATCGGTGAACAGAAATACATGATCACCTTAACTCCTTCAGATTGGAAGGACGCCAATAGGAAATACGAAGGCATGAGTTTCGGTTATGAGGAAGGAGAGAAGACGATTCTTGGCTACAATTGTAAAAAAGCAGTTGCCAAGCTGCAGGATGGAACAACCTACACAGTTTGGTATACTCCGGACCTGGTGCCTGAAAACAAAAATTTCCAATACGAAACCAAAACGCTTCCTGGGTTGGCCATGCAATATGAAATGATTAATTCTAAAGGAGAAAAAACTACGTATACGGTTTCGAAAATCAGTTTTAACCCGGTGCCCGCCTCAAAGTTCGATTTGCCCAAATCAGGCTACAGAGTAATGACGTATGCAGAAAGCAAAGGGGGAAGTTAATACTTGCAGGGAGCAGGATTAAATTTGATCTTGTCCAAAAACACTTTTTTCTTCAAAGGCAAAATGTAAGTAGCATTTCCCTTTTGATAAGTAACCGTAGTGTTTAAAATGATATAGTTCGGTTTGGATGAAGAAAAAAGATGATTGCTTCTGAAATTGTAAGTTGGTCTTAAAGAAATTGATCTTGAATTCAGATATTTTTCGGATTCCAGGGATCTTGCAGTTCTTTTTCCACCGTCTCCCAAAGTAGCAAAAGCGGCCAACGATGCGGTGATCAGCACTGTGGTAGCCAATTTTCTTTTGATAAGACGTTTAATTTTTGTGGCGGACAGGTTCATTTCTGGGTGCAAATATACGGTTAAAAATTAACATTCTTCCAACCTCTTCTCAAAATCCTTATACTTTTATTAACGCTGAAAAGAAGAAATTGTTACATCTGCACGATTTTTTTATCAGAATAGATTAATTTGTACTAACGAAGAAATTAATGAAAACAGATCCATACCACGACAGGGAAAGTATTACAGAATTATTGAAACTGTATTACAATCTCAGGAACGGGCAGAAAACGGGTTTTATCGACGAAGACGACTTCGAAAAAATCATTGATTATTTCGACGACGAGGAAGACCTCACTAAAGCTTTGGAAGCGGCCGAAACCGCCATTGAGTATTATCCTTTCTCCGGAACACTTCTTATCAAAAAAGCCGATCTTTTACTGGCTGCCAGGAAATACAAAGAAGCGCTTCAAATTTTAGAAAGGGCAGAACTTTTCGATGGGACCGATATCAATCTTTATATTTTGAAAACAGATGCGTACCTGGCAATGGATATGCAGGAAAAAGCTGTAGAAATCCTGGAGCAGGCTGTTTCATCTTTTGAAGGCAACGAAAAAATAGAATTGCTTTTTGAACTTGCCGATGTGTACGACGACTATGAGGAATTTGATAAAGTTTTTGATTGCTTAAAGGTGATTTTGGAAGAAGATCAAACAAACGAGGAAGCGCTTTACAAAATTTGTTTTTGGACAGACTTTACAGGCAGAAATGAAGAGAGCATCAAACTTCATTTAAAAATTATCGATGAACATCCCTACAATGAATTAGCCTGGTTCAATCTGGCAGCAGCTTACCAGGGATTGAAATTGTTTGAAAAAGCGATCGACGCTTACCAGTATGCTTTGGCGATCGATGAAAAATTTGATTACGCATATCGCAACATTGGCGATGCTTATATACGCTTAAGAAAGTATAAGGAAGCCATTGAAGCCCTGGAAAAAGTTTTAGAAATATCGAAACCCGAAGAAGTAATTTACGAAGCCATCGGTCATTGCTACGATCGTATGAAAAACTTTGCACAGGCAAGGTTTCATTATCGAAAAGCCTTGCATTTAAATCCGGACGATGCAAAGCTTTATTATAAAATCGCCTGCACGTATTATAACGAAGGTCAGTGGACAAGTGCAGTGAAGCAATTAGAATCGGCATTGAAAATACAAAGGCTTCAGCCTGAATACAATTTATTGATGGGTGAATGTAAAATGCAGTTGAACGAAATGAAAGAGGCCATTCAATTTTTATCAACTGCGGTAAGAGTTCGACCAAGGAATATTTCTGGATGGGAAGCTCTAATCCGGTGTTTGTATTACGCCGAATTTTATCCCGAAGCAAGGCAACAAGCTTTGGCCGCCCTGTCGCACACAAATAATAAAGCAATCTTTTTATTTTATCTCAGCGCGGTTTTGTTTGCAATGAATAAATCGAAAGAAGCGCTGCTGTATTTAGAAAAAGCATTATCAGGTTCCCCAAAACATCTGAAAAAATTTGTTCAGCTCAATCCATCCATCCTGCAAAATCCGTTGGTTGTTGATATGATTGCGCAGTATAAAAAGAGTCGCTGATGACATTTATCATACTATAAACTTTTTACTTCCCTATTTTTGCGGGCAATTAAAAACACTGCATACGAATGAATTTTAATCTCTCACAAATTCCTGAACGCTTTCAAAAGCCACGTACTTCGGGTATCACAATGGTAATGGACAAAGGATTGAGTGTGAATGAAGCAAAAAATTTTTTAAGTGTTTCGCATCCGCATGTTGATATCGTGAAATTGGGCTTTGGAACTTCTTTTGTAACGCCAAATCTCGAAGAGAAATTAGACGTTTATCGTTCTCATAATATTCCTGTTTACTTCGGCGGCACTTTATTTGAAGCATTTTTAATTCGTAACCAGTTTGATGATTATGTTTCAGTGTGTAAGAATTTTAAAATTGATTACATCGAAGTGAGTGATGGATCAGTGACGATTCCTCATGCAGAAAAATGTGGATATATTGAAAAGCTGACCAAGCATGCAACTGTTTTGAGCGAAGTAGGAAGTAAAGATGCCGCGCATATTATTCCTCCTTACAAATGGATTGAGTTGATGCGTGCAGAATTAAATGCAGGTTCAACCTACGTAATTGCCGAAGCAAGGGAAGCAGGTAATGTTGGTATTTATCGGGGCACAGGTGAAGTGAGAGAAGGATTAGTTCAGGAAATTCTTACACAAATTCCAGGTGAAAAAATTATCTGGGAAGCCCCTCAAAAAGCACAACAACTGTATTTTATTGAATTGTTGGGTTGCAATGTAAACCTTGGAAATATTGCACCAACAGAGGTTTTGCCTTTGGAAGCCATGCGTGTCGGTTTGCGCGGGGATACATTTCATTTGTTTTTGAACAAAGAAAATGTATGAGGCGTTTCGGTTTGATAGGCAAAACCCTGAAACACTCTTTCTCAAAAACTTATTTTGAAAAAAAATTTGCAGATGAAGGTTTAAGCGATTGTCGGTATGACAATTTTGAACTGGATTCAATTGAACAATTTTCAAATTTAATCGCAACCGTTCCCGGTTTGCAAGGGCTCAATGTTACAATCCCTTACAAAGAAGAAGTGCTTCAGTTTCTGAGTTTCAAAAATGAAATTGTTGAAAAAATCAGAGCTTGTAATTGTATCAAAATCAGAGAGGGAAAATTATACGGGTACAATACTGACGCAATCGCTTTTAAAAAATCTCTTCAAAAAAAATTACAGCCACATCATAAGCGCGCATTGGTTCTGGGTTCAGGTGGTGCATCAAAGGCAGTTCAATATGCTTTGGAAGAATTAAACATTGATTTTCTTGTTGTGTCTCGTTATAAAAAACAAAATCAGTTGGATTATGAAGACCTTGGAAACGATACAATTGAAGGTCATCAAATAATCATCAATACTACGCCTCTTGGCATGTATCCGGGCGTTGACCAGGCCCCGCCAATTTTGTACAAAGCAATCACTTCACAACATTTGTTGTACGATCTAACTTACAATCCGCCCGAAACAAAATTTTTGCAACAAGGTGAAGCAAATGGTGCCTTAATTATGAACGGTTATGAAATGCTTGTTGCCCAGGCGGAGGAAAGCTGGCGTATCTGGAATTCAGATTGATAATTTTTCTTTTGCTTTTTCAGGAACTCCAACGACTTTCTTTGTATTATAATTGTAGCAAATCATTCCAGTTTTTGCTAAAGCAACAATGATCTCGTCTTTCATCAGTTTATAAAAAACATCAAACCCGACACGACTAAAATTATTTGCTGCTACATACGCAGTGATCATATCGCCGTAGAATGATTCGGCCTTAAATTCAATGGCGGCATCAGACATAATTAAACTGGCGCCTTCAAAATCTAGTTCCTGGTAACCATAGTTTTTTAAAAATTGGACTCTTGCTTCGTGGATAAGACTTAGAATTGTGTCGTTACCGACATGTCCGCCATAATTTAAATCCGTAATTCTTATCGGAATTTTTGTTGAGAATTGAAAACGATCAGGAAGTTCAATTTTAATGCGGGCCATTTTCAAGATTACTGATTTTCCTGTAAACTTTTCAGTATTTCAAGTATGCCGTTGAAATCGGCAGTGACGGCAGAAGAGGCAAATTTTTCTTTCAGCTTTTTCAATCGTTGCTTGCAGTCAGCATTGTCCGGACGGTCAAGCGGACAAACAAATGCATTGAAAATTTTTTTAGGAAGTCGAATGGTATTTCCCTCGGCGTCATAGTAGATCATGTATTTGTCCGATAAGTTTGCGCTGATGTCAGCGTTTTCAATTGGACCGACAGGTTGAGAAATTTTTGAAACGGGTTGTGAGTTGGTTTTTGGTAAGGAACTGCTTGCGAAGTTTTTGTTCTCTTTTGACTCCAATAAAATCGATGAATCTTTTTTTGTTGAAAAATTCACGGTTTGATCAGCCGGCAATTCGGATTCGGTTTTCTTGCTTACCAATAGAGAAACGAGAACCGCCGCGAAAACGAAAATTGCTACTGCACTTGAATATTTTAAAGGTCTTCTATACCGCACATAAAAAGGAAGGACTTTGGCTTCGTGTTTTTTTGTGTCGAGGTTGTTGTTGACTTTTTCCCAAACGCTGTTTGGCGGTGCTGACTCAAATTGATATAGTTTTTCAGCTAAGGAGCCAGGAAAATTTTCATCCAATAATGCAGCTATTTTATCCCATGTTTTAGATGGAGGTGGCACCTCATAATGCAAAAGTTTATTTTGGATTTGGCTGCTCATGGTAACTTTCTTTTTTCAATGAATGTCTTCACTAAATCCTGCAAAATTAATTTTGCTCTCGAAAGCTGCGATTTGCTTGTGCCCTCACTGATGCCCAACATTTCTGCAATCTGCTTGTGCGAATATCCTTCCACGACATACATATTAAAAACGGTTCGATAACCGGGTGATAATTGTTGAACAAGTTGAATAATATCCTTTTCAGCAAGGCTATCCAGAACAGAAAGATATTTTCCTTCAACCGAATTCTCTTCAGTTTCGGTTATCGGTTGCAAATAAATTTTCTTCCTGAAGTGTTCGATGGCCGTGTTTACAAAAATTCTTCTTATCCAGCCTTCAAAAGATCCATCGCCACGGTAACTGTTTATCTTATTAAAGATCTTGATGAAGCCTTCCTGTAAAATATCTTCAGCTTCCTCGGCATTACCTGCATAACGCAGGCACACACCATACATTTTCGGGGCAAAACGGTGATACAGCTCATGCTGCATTCTTCGATCGCCCTCTTTGCATCCTTCTATTAAGTCGGATTCAGAAAATATTTGGTTGCTTCCTTTGTTCAATATTCTTTTTATTGTAGAGTATTCAAAAATGTTACCAGCTTATCCATTGCTTTTCTTCTGTGGCTGAAAGAATTTTTTTCCGTAATCGTCATCTGTGCAAATGTTTTTTCTGAACCTTGCGGAATGAAAACAGGATCGTAGCCAAAACCTTGTTCACCTCTTCTTTCATCTATTATTTGTCCTTCACAAATGCCTTCAAAAAAATATTCTTTTCCATCGATCATTAAACAAACTACTGTGCGAAATCTCGCTTTTCTTTCAGATGTGTTTGCCAAGTTAACAAGAAGTTTTTCGATATTCTTATCAAAGGATTTTTCTTCACCTGCATATCTTGCACTCAGAACTCCCGGTTCATTGTTTAATGAATATACTTCAAGACCTGTGTCCTCGCTAAAACAATTTGTTTTTGTCAGATTGAAAATAGTTCTTGCTTTTTGTGCTGCGTTTTGTTCCAGGGTATCATAGGGTTCGGGAATGTCAATTTGAATTCCGGCCTGTTTCAAAGTAATGATTGAAAAATTTTGCGGAAGTGCCGAACATATTTCATCAATCTTATGCTGATTATTTGTGGCAAAAATGATTTTCATTCTTCAATTAAATTTGGAACAAGGCCTTTAGTGCATTCCACAATCTTGTTTTCAATGCCTTGTCGTTTTCTATTTGTGATAAAGAAGGTGCATGCAAATAAGTTCGTTTGTCGAAGTGTTGCACCTGGAAAGGAGGGAAGTTGATAGGTAAGCCAATCGACAAGGGCTCTGGACCAAAAAGTAAAATTGTTTTTGCCTGTAACTGGATTAGTTTGTTTATTTCATTTTGGTCCCAATGTTGTTGATTAATGATGGCAATATCGGCCATACTCAATTTGCATGCAGCCAGAATGTTGGCCAGGAAATTCAATTCGTAATCAGGCAAAAAAGGAATTTCTTCGTGCAAAACAATTACCAGAACATTTTTTTGATTGTTGCCAAGGTATTTGGGTTGCTTTAATTCAGGCACGGAGGTTGCATTTGTTTGCACTAAGGTTTGATGATATAAATCCGCCAGCATATTGGGCTTTAGCTGGATGTCGTTTAAGCTCATTATCTGATTTTAGTTAGAAAAACGCAATTGAAATTTTTGTTTCTTTGCCGCTAAATTAATTATTATGCTTGCAACTATGGATATTACAATAAACAGGGTGGAGCAAAGCAAACTGCATGGTTTTAACCTTGACAATTTGCCCTTTGGAAAATATTTTACAGATCACATGCTTGAAGCAGATTATGAAAAGGGTGAGTGGAAAAATGTTGAGATTAAGCCTTATCAACCTCTTTTGTTAAGTCCTTCATTGGCTGCTTTGCATTATGGCCAGGCAATCTTTGAAGGCATTAAGGCATACAGAGATAAAGAAGGCAATGCATACATTTTCCGTCCTTACGACAATTTCAAGCGATTTAATGTTTCTGCAGAAAGAATGGCGATGCCTGCTGTCCCTGAAGAAATTTTTATGGAAGGTTTGAAACAATTGGTTGCTTTGGATAAAAACTGGATACCAAATAAGGAAGACCATTCTTTATACATCCGTCCTTTCATGTTTTCATCTGATGAAATGATTGGTGTTCGTCCATCCGATAATTATAAGTTTCTCACGATTCTTAGTCCAACAGGACCTTATTACAATGCACCAATGCGAATTTATGTCGAGGAAAAATACGTAAGGGCTGTTCCGGGTGGTGTAGGTTATGCAAAAGCTGCAGGCAATTATGGTGCTGCTATGTATGCCACAGCCCAGGCAAAGAAAAAAGGTTACGACCAGGTATTGTGGACGGACGCTTTTGAACACAAGTATGTCCAGGAAATCGGTACAATGAACGTGATTTTTATAATTGGCAATAAGGCCATTACGCCGGATTTAGGAGAAGGAACTATTCTTGCGGGTGTAACCAGGGACAGTGTTCTTACTTTGTTGAAAGAAGCTGGTTTTGAAGTTGAAGAAAGATCACTAAGCATTGACGAGATAATTGATGCTTACAAATCCGGAATTCTGTACGAAGTTTTTGGTACAGGAACGGCTGCTACTATCAGCATGATTAAGGAGCTGCGATACAAGGATTTTGTAATGAATTTCGACACCGATCAGTGGAAAACGGCACCAACAATTAAAAAATGGTTAACCGACATTAGGGAAGGCAGAAGAGAAGATAAATACGGGTGGATGGTGAAAGTTGGCTGAGCATTTTGATCGGCATATTATTGTAAATCAACCCGCATTTGGGTTGATTTTTTATTTTTCCCCGAACCGGAAATTGACTTTTTGTGAAAGTTTTTTAGAATTTAAATTTTAGAATTTTGGTTATTCACCTTTGTGCCGTTACCTTTGCCATCCCAAAAATTTAAAGGTTTAGAATGCCTACTATTCAACAATTAGTACGTAAAGGAAGAGAAATCATCCGTGCAAAAAGCAAATCAAGAGCTTTGGATAGCTGTCCTCAGCGTCGTGGAGTGTGTACCCGTGTTTACACGACAACTCCCAAAAAACCAAACTCTGCTTTGCGTAAGGTTGCCAAAGTTCGTTTGACAAATAAAGTAGAGGTGATCGCTTACATTCCTGGTGAAGGTCACAACCTGCAGGAACACTCAATCGTGTTAATCCGCGGCGGTCGTGTTAAGGATTTACCGGGTGTACGTTATCACATCGTTCGTGGTTCTTTGGACACTGCCGGTGTAAAAGACCGTAAGAAGAGCCGTTCAAAATACGGTACTAAGAAGGAAAAAGCAGGTGCAAAACCAGCAGGTAAAAAATAATTATTTCTTATAACGACCGCATTACAGAGTAAAGTTTTAATACTTGAAGACATTCTGCCGCTGCGGTGACATAAAAATTAAAACATGCGTAAATCACAAGCCAAAAAGCTTCCTTTAGCTCCGGATCCACGTTTCAACGATAAATTGGTTACACGTTTTGTAAACAACATTATGTGGGAAGGAAAGAAAAGCGTTGCTTACGATATTTTCTATAATGCTTTGGAAAAAGTAGCAAAGCAAACGGGTGAGGACGGGTACGAAATTTGGAAAAGAGCTTTATCCAATGTAACTCCTGCTGTTGAGGTTCGCAGCCGCAGAATTGGTGGTGCTACCTTCCAGATTCCTTCTGAAGTTCGTCCTGACAGAAAAATTTCTTTGAGCATGAAATGGTTGATCCGTTACAGCCGTGAAAGAAATGGCCGTAGCATGGCTGATAAATTAGCAAACGAAATTGTTGCCGCTTCAAAAGGTGAGGGTGCTGCTTTTAAAAAGAAAGAAGATACGCACCGTATGGCAGAAGCAAACAAAGCCTTTGCTCACTTCAAAGTTTAATTGAATTATTTTATAAAAGAAAAATCCCGATGCTATCATCGGGATTTTTTTATTGGTGATTGACCCTATTAAGCATTTGAGTTATCCATTCCACCTGCACCGCCGGCAATGCCGCTGTCAAATATATCAGTAGTAGGAGTAGTTACACCCTCGGGAGTCTGCGTTCCTGTGTTAATATCAGAGCCTTGATATTGGGACCCTGCGCTTCCCATTCCTGCGCCTGATGAAGAACCAGCTTTTTTAGCAACTTTTTGTCTTGTAGACTTGCTTGCAGAAGCTAAGCCGCGAGAAGAACTTTTACGGCTTGCAGATGATCCGCCTTTTTTAGGAGCAGATTTTTTTGCGCCAGCTTTTTTGGCTGCTGCTTTCTTTTGAGGAGATTTTTTAGGGCTTGCCTTTTTAGCTGCACTTTTTTTAGCACTGCCCTTTTTAGCTGGGCTTTTTTTAGCTGCACTTTTTTTAGTTGCGCCCTTTTTAGCGGTACCCTTTTTAGCGGTACCTTTTTTAGCTGCACTTTTTTTGGTGGCCGCTTTTTTAGCTGGGCCTTTTTTTGCTGCTTTTTTTGATCTACCAGATGAGCCGCGGCTTGACGATTTTTTTGCTGCGCTTTTTTTTGCTGCGCCTTTTTTAGAAGAAGACCTGCCGCCTCCGGAGGATTTTTTGCCTCCTTTCTTTCCAGCGGCTGCTTTCTTGGTTGATTTTGCCATTGTTAATGGGTTTTTTAAATGAGAGTAAATAATTTTTTATGTTCTGAAATTACGATGTTAAAATGATTTTCAAAAATTATGCACTTCATCAACAAATAATTTTGAAAAGAATCTCAGTATAAAAGCGAATTTACCTTTAACAAACAATGTTCACCCACTTGCCTTGAAATGCAACGGATTTCCCTACCTTTGCAAACTCAAAAATCGTGAGACGTGAAACGTCAAACGTGAATGGATGGACAGAGTCTCACGTCTACCGTATCACTCTCACCAATAAAAAGCATACTATTCAATTTTAATAATCATGGCAGATCTGAGATTTCAACGCAACTTTGGTATTGCTGCTCACATTGATGCAGGTAAAACTACCACTACTGAGCGTATCCTTCGCTACACCGGTATGATCCATAAAATTGGTGAAGTACACGAAGGTGCAGCTACTACCGACTGGATGGAACAGGAAAAAGAAAGAGGTATTACCATCACCTCTGCTGCTGTTAGCTGTCAGTGGAATTTCCCAACTGTTTTGGGTAAACCAACTTCTGAAACAAAAAAATATTATTTCAACATCATTGATACTCCGGGTCACGTTGACTTCACTATTGAAGTTGAACGTTCCATGCGTGTATTGGATGGTTTGATTGCGTTGTTCTCTGCTGTTGATGGTGTTGAGCCACAATCTGAAACTGTATGGCGCCAGGCTAACCGTTATCGTGTACCGCGTATCGGTTTCGTAAATAAGATGGATCGCCAGGGTGCGGACTTTTTGATGGTGGTGAACCAGATCAAAGAAATGCTAGGTGCCAAAGCAGTTCCCCTTCAATTACCAATTGGTGCTGAAGACAATTTCAAAGGTGTTGTTGACCTTATTAAAATGAAAGGTATCGTTTGGCACATGGAAACCGAAGGAATGACCTTCGATGAAATCCCTGTTCCCGATGATATGAAGGCCGACGTGGAAGAGTGGAGACAAAACCTGATTGAAGCAGTTGCTGAATATGATGATAAATTGTTGGAGAAATTTTTCGACGATCCAACCAGCATAACAGAAGATGAAGTTCACGAAGCCATCCGCAAAGCAACAATTGATCTTTCAATTGTTCCAATGATGTGTGGTTCTTCGTTTAAAAATAAAGGTGTACAAACCGCACTTGATGCTGTATGCCGTTATCTGCCTTCCCCGGTTGATATCGAAGCGATCAAAGGAATAAATCCGGATACAGGTGAAGAGGTTGTTCGTAACCCTGATCCAAAAGAGCCTTTTGCAGCTTTGGCATTTAAAATTATGACAGACCCATTCGTTGGTCGTCTTGCATTCTTCCGTTGTTATTCTGGTCATTTGGATGCCGGTTCGTACGTATTGAATGTAAGAAGCGGAAAGAAGGAACGTATCTCCCGTATCATGAAGATGTTTGCAAATAAGCAAAATCCGATTGACTTCATCGAAGCAGGTGATATTGGTGCAGCAGTAGGTTTTAAAGAGATTAAAACAGGTGATACGCTTTGCGATGAAAAGCATCCGATTGTTTTGGAAAACATGTTTATTCCTGAACCGGTTATCTCCATCGCAGTTGAGCCAAAAACGCAAGCCGACGTTGATAAAATGGGTATGGCGATCGCTAAGTTGATTGAAGAAGACCCAACGCTTCGTGTAAAATCAGATGAAGAAACCGGCCAGACTGTGTTGAGCGGTATGGGTGAATTGCATCTTGAGATCATTGTTGATCGTATGCGCCGTGAGTTTAAAGTTGAAGTTAACCAGGGTGCTCCCCAGGTAGCTTACAAGGAAGCGTTTAACACAACCATCCAGCACCGTGAGGTATTGAAAAAGCAATCCGGTGGTCGTGGTAAATTTGCTGACATTGTTTTTGAACTTGGACCCATTGACGCTGATTGGAAAGAAGCGAATCCTGACAAGCACTTCCAGTTTATCAATGATATTTTCGGAGGATCTATTCCAAAGGAATTCATTACCCCTATTCAGAAGGGTTTTGAAGCATCTATGAGCACCGGTGTATTGGCAAGCTATCCTGTTGACAACATGAAGATTCGTGTATTCGATGGTTCTTTCCACCAGGTTGACTCTGACGCTATGTCTTTTGAGCTTTGTGCAAAACAAGGTTTCCGCGAAGCAGCAAGAAAAGCAAAACCTGTGTTACTTGAGCCTATCATGAGAGTGGAAGTGTTAACGCCTGATCAATACATGGGTGATGTTACAGGTGATTTGAACCGTCGTCGTGGAATGTTAGAAGGTATGGATACCCGTGCCGGTGTGCAGGTGATCAAAGCAAAAGTTCCATTGAGTGAAATGTTCGGTTACGTTACCCAACTGCGTTCTTTATCTTCTGGTCGTGCGTCTTCTACCATGGAGTTTTCTCATTATGCTCCGGCTCCAAACAATATTGCTGAAGAAGTAATAGCAAAGAGCAAAGGTAAAGTGAGTGCAGATTAAGATTTCTCAGTATAAATTCTTAAAACCCTGGTAAAATAACTTGCCGGGGTTTTTTTATTAAGTGAAAAATTGATTTCATCCATCATTGTTACATTTCAGGCATTGCATTTGTTATTAGCACTGCGTTCAACAACCCGTTTTTAAATCCGGCCGTTAGGCTTATGGAAAACACCTTGGGCTAATTGGACATTGGGCTCTTCTTCGAGCCCATTTTTATTTTTGTGCACATTTCATTACAATGGCATTAAAGTTGCGCTTGCTGGACAAAAATGCTCTTTATGAAACTAAGAAAAACACTAATTACCCTATTAGCTCTAAGCCTCTCCGTTACCGTATTCTTTGCCTGCTCCAAACATGAATCATCAACCGAAAAGTCAAAAGGCCAGTTGGAAGTTTATTTGACTGATGATCCTGCTACTTATGATCAGGTTGTAATATATGTAAGAGATGTCATGATCAATTATTCGAACGATACTGCAAGCGGATGGAAAAGTTTATCGCAAGTGAATGCCGGCAGTTACGACATTCTCCGACTTGTAAATGATAAAGACACCATTCTGGGAAAAACTGATCTGGATTCAGGGCGCATAGAACAAATTCGTCTAATACTGGGACCAAACAATTATGTAAAAACGGGTGGTCAAACTTATCCTTTGGAAACACCAAGTGCACAACAATCAGGCTTGAAATTAAATATTCACCAGGATGTAAATGCAGGTGTCTTATATAAGTTGCTATTGGATTTTGACGCTGCGCGATCAATTGTTAAAACAGGAAACGGAAAATACATTTTGAAACCTGTTATCCGCACTACTTTGCAAGCACAAGGCGGAAGCATTAAAGGCTATGTGCTTCCAAATACTTTTGCAACTAACGTCTTTGCCATTCAAGGTACTGATACCGTTGCAGGAACATCAACTTCAAGTGGTGCGTATTTCATTAAAGGATTGAATGCAGGCACTTACTCCCTTTCATTTGTTCTCGGCGATACTACCTACAAGCAACAGACGAAAACTGGTATTGGCGTAACAACAAATACGGTTACAACCGTTGATACGGTTCGTTTGGTTCATTAAAACTATTTTATAAGCCTATCAGAGCTGTCCTGTAATGGACAGCTTTTTTTATTTAAGAACCTTGCCGCATTTCTACTATTAATTTAATTTCACGGGGCTTTCTATTCAGCACCATGGGAAGCGTCTTTCAACGGGTCATGAAAGTTGTAGTACAATCCCCAAATTGATCCGGCTACCGTAATGAGGTAAAACAACAAACTGATCACAACTCCAATTTGTGGATCTAAATGAAAAAACTTTGAGCCTTCAACAAAAACAAATTCCCGCGTTCCCAAGCCTCCGCCTAAAGAAATCGGCAACACAGAAATGACTGCCGACAGTAAAAAAATAAAAACCCACTCATGTTGCACCAAGGGGAGATGAAGACTCAGCATAATGAAATAAACGCAAACTACCTGCGATAGTTGAACGGCTAAAGCCCAAAAGAAAGTTGGAAAAAAGCTTGGTAAAAAATCTTTGAACAAAAATCGTATGATAAAATAAAATGCGCCGAATGCTAAGATTGCAGCAAAAATCAACAGCACATCAAATTTATAATTATGTAAAACAATAATCCCATAAACGCTAAGAATAACACCCAGTGCCAGTACGCCGCTGAAGCGGTCCAGCAAAACCGCTGCAGAAGTTTTTTTGTAGGAAGATTTATGCCTGCGGTTTAATAAAACTACCTTGTAAGCATCGCCACTAATTGCTCCCGGGAGAAACAAATTGTAAAACATCCCAAGCCAATACAGTTTTATATTCTTCCATTCGGATAAATTCAATTTTATATTTCTGAAATAAATGTTCAACCGGAATGCCGACAATAATTTTGAAACAATAAAAAACAACAGCGCAATAAAAAGAAAAATCCAGCTGGCTTTTAAAAATGCACTGAATGCATTTGCGAAATCTATTTTTGTTGAGATGTACCAAAAACAAAGAACGGTGATTGCGATCTTCAACAATAATTTAAGAAAGCGGCTTACGTTTGACTCTTTTTTCTTTATTTCAACTTCTGTTTCTGCAGACATTAATTAAATTTAACCGCTGCAAATAAAAACAATCTAATGAGTAAAAAAATTATTGCTGTTTTCATCTCCCTTTTTGCGTTCGCTGTTCTGCATGCTCAAACCGTTTTGAAAAAAGATTTGGTGATCAATAAAAGCACAAAAATTAAAAAAGCGAATTACAGCTTTGAAGCTTATGACAGTTTGAACCAGTCCGTACTTGTCATTGAGGGCAACGATATTACAGTAGATTTCAGTAACGCAGTGTTAATTGGCAATACAAAAAATCAACTACCTGATCAATTTCACGGCGTGGCGATCCTTGTTCGCAATGGAAAAAATATTACCATAAGAAATTTAACTGCGAAAGGATATAAGCTGGCGGTCATTGCACGCAATGTTGACGGGTTGAAAATAGAGAACTGTGATTTCAGTTACAATTATCGTCAGCACCTGAACAGTACGCAGGAAAAAGAAGACATTTCTGATTGGTTGAGTCATCATCACAATGAGAATGATGAATGGCTTAGGTATGGAGCTGCAATGTATCTCAGAGGTTGCAACAATTTCATTATTTCAAACTGCAAGGTCACCGGCGGACAAAATGCATTGATGATGATGGAGTGCAACAATGGAACGATTTATAACAATGATTTTTCTTTCAACTCCGGGCTTGGTATTGGCATGTATAAATCGAGTGGCAATAAAATAATGTACAACAAAATTGATTTTGATGTTCGCGGCTACAGTCACGGAGTTTATAATCGTGGGCAGGATAGCGCGGGCATTTTAATTTATGAGCAAAGCAGCAATAACTTGTTCTACAATAATTCTGTAACACATGGTGGTGACGGATTTTTTCTTTGGGCGGGCCAAATAACAATGGACACAGGAAAAGGCGGATGCAACAACAACAGAATCGTAAACAATGATTTTTCTTATGCACCGACAAATGGGGTAGAACTTACTTTTAGCAGCAATCAAATAACAGGCAACCGCATTTTTGAATGTGACCATGGTATTTGGGGCGGATACAGTTACAACACGACTATTTCATCAAACCAATTTCGCAACAACAGAATTGCAATTGCTATTGAACATGGGCAGCACAATAAAATTGAAAACAATATTTTTTATAAAGATGGCGAGGCAATACGGTTGTGGTCAAGAAAGGAGCAGCCATCGGACTGGGGCTATGCCAAATATCACGATACGAGGAGCGTTGATTATTTGATTGCATTGAACAGTTTCAATCAAAACCCGGTTGCTTACAATATTATCGGAACCGACAGCCTGAGAATTTTCAATAACCGGTACTCCGGCGTTGATCGCATTTTTAAAATCGATTCGACAGTTACTAATATGGATTCTTCTGAAGTTGAACTGACTGATACAGCGGCGAGATATCCTGCTGTAAAAAACCCAATGAATCCGTTCAAAGGCAACGCAAAACTGGCTGGCAGAAAAAACATTATGATTACCGGGTGGGGACCTTACGATTTTAGATATCCAATGATTTGGAATACTAACCCGATAGATACATCAGCTACTATGCAATTTGATGTATTGGGACCGAAAGGAAAATGGAAATTGATTTCAGTAAAAGGCCTGGAGATGGAAAAGATGGTTATCGATACGTTTCCCAACCAGTTGTCGGCAAAAAAAATAGCGGCGCCCAGAACCGACGTTGAAATTGTAGCAGAATACAATGGGCCTGCGTTCACAGATCAATTTGGCAATCTAATTCCTGCAAATACGCCATTCAAATTTGCCTTTAAAAAATTTTTTCAGCCGATTGACTTTACTGTAAGATTTTATTCATTCGATTCAACGAATAACCCCATAAAAACCAATTCAATTGATTCCCTGGAGAAACAAGAGCCATTCAAGACCGAAAAGGTAAATAAATTGGATTATGCCTGGTGGGGTGGGATCAATGCTAATAAAAAGCAGTACACTCAATTTTTGACGATTGCTGAAGGAAGTGCTGATATGGAAGGAGGAGAATACGAAATGGGCGTTACCTGGGATGATGCTGTTCGCATTTACTTAGACGGTAAACTAATTTTTGATGAATGGAATCCATCGAAGTACCAGTTTGATGAATCACCTAATAAAAAAATCAAAATAAATGTGACCCCCGGAATTCACAAATTCCAGGTAGAGCATGTTGAACTGGGTGGATTTGCCACTTTGAGTTTGAAATTGAAAAAATCATAGATTTTACATTACAAATTAATTCTTCCGCCAAAATACTACAGCTTTAACTTCCGTTGATTTCTGTTGTGTTTGTCTCGTGCATGCAACAAGCCAACAAGTTAAAAGCAGAAACGCAGTTATGATCACGCCTTTCGTAAATGCTGAGGTTGTAATTTTGATTGACCGGCCGGATATCGAATTTATCGATTCTGCCAACCTCTTACTTATTTCTTAAAAAGCTCATAAACTGTCTCTGTTTTCTAATATTTCATTGCTTTTTCGGCAAAATTTGTTCTTCAAAGTTTTGTCAGTTTAAAGCATGCTCCTATCTTTGCGCTCCCAAATCCTGAAACAAGATTCAGGAAAAAAGCTGGGATCGGCCGTATGTCACAGAGAATCAGAATCAAATTACAGTCTTACGATCACAACCTGGTTGATAAATCAGCTGAGAAAATTGTGAAAACAGTTCGCAGCACTGGCGCAGTAGTAACAGGTCCAATTCCTCTTCCTACCCGCAAAAAGATTTTCACCGTTTTGCGTTCACCACACGTGAACAAAAAAAGCCGCGAACAATTCCAATTGGCTACACACAAACGCCTTTTGGATATCTACACTTCTTCTTCAAGAACTGTAGATGCACTTTCAAAGCTGGATCTGCCTTCAGGTGTGGAAGTTGAGATTAAAGCATGACGATAGGTCCGCTTGGCGGATATAAATAATTAGTTCTTATCAAATAGTTATCATCTCTCAATCAGTTGGGATCGCCAGTTGAAAAAAGAGCTCTGAATCAAAACCTCCCCACGGAGGATAACATATAAACAAGCCCTTCGAGGTTTGTTTGTCACCGGTACTTCCCCAGACTTAATTGATCGAATCGGGAAAAGGTCGGATGATGAACCAGGATTGAAGATCCAATTATTCCATGGGTCTGTCTTGTATAACCTTGCGGGGATAAAACCGCAAAACAAATGAAAGGAATTATTGGAAAAAAAATCGGGATGACCAGCATCTTCGATCCTAGTGGCAAGCAAACAGCTTGTACCATTATTGAAGCTGGTCCCTGTGTTGTTACCCAGGTTAAAACACAGGATGTAGACGGGTACTCTGCCCTCCAGGTCGCTTTTGGCGATAAAAATGAAAAGCACACAATCGGTGCTGAAAAAAATCACTTCGCAAAGGCTAACACTTCAGCCAAGAAAGTTGTAAAAGAATTCAGAAACTCTTCTCTCGAAAAAAATATTGGTGATACCATTACTGTTGACATTTTCGCTGAAGGCGATAAAGTTGAAGTAGTTGGTACAACAAAAGGTAAAGGCTTCCAGGGTGTTGTTAAACGCCATGGTTTCCACGGTGTGGGTGAAGCTTCTCACGGTCAGCATGATCGTCAAAGAGCTCCCGGTTCTGTTGGTGGTTCCTCTTATCCTTCACGTGTATTCAAAGGAATGCGCATGGCCGGTAGAATGGGTACTGATAGAGTGAAAGTGAAAGGCCTGAAGATCGTTAAGATTTTCCCTGATAAAAACTTCATTTTGGTAAGTGGTTCAGTTCCGGGCCACAATGGTTCAATCGTTTTAATCCAGAAGTAAAATGCAAGTAAAAGTATTAAACATACAAGGACAAGAAACAGGTAGAACTGTTGAGCTTCCTGAAGAAATCTTTGGTATAGAACCAAATGATCACGCCATTTACCTTGCTGTTAAGCAATATTTAGCTGCTCAGCGCCAGGGTACACATAAAGTGAAAACCCGTGCTGAAGTTCATGGTGCAAGCCGCAAACTTCACCGTCAAAAAGGTACAGGTGGATCCCGTAAGGGCAACATTCGTAACCCACTTTACAAAGGTGGTGGTACGGTGTTCGGACCAAAACCTCACAAATACGAGATCAAACTGAATCGTAAGGTGAAGGACTTGGCTAAGATGTCTGCACTGGCACATAAAGCAAAAGCAAATGCTATTTATGTTATAGAAGATATCAGCCTCGATGCTCCAAAAACAAAAACTTTCCAGGGTGTTTTAAACAGCCTGAAAGTTGATGATAAGAAAATCATGTTCGTGACTGCTGAATACAATGATAATGTGTATGTAAGCTCTCGCAACATTCCTTCTGTGTTGACAACTTTATTGAGCGACGTAAATACTTACGATCTCGTTAACTCAGAAGCAATCGTATTAACTGAAAGTGCTGCATTGATTTTTGGCGGTGCGGAAGAAGAAGCAACAGCTTAATTAATTAAAAAGAAAATTTAGTTCAGATGAAACTTTCTGAAGTATTGATAAAACCAATTTTAACCGAGAAAGCAAATGGCCAGCAAGAAAAATTGCGTCGCTATGCTTTTAAGGTTTCCCGTAAAGCCAACAAGCTTGAAATTAAAAAAGCTGTTGAAGAGTTTTACGGAGTAAGTGTAGTGGATGTAAATACTGCAGTTGTTCCTGGTAAAAACAAAACCCGTTATACAAAGAAAGGTTTTGTGCAAGGACAGAAGCCGGCTTTCAAAAAAGCAATGGTTACTGTTGCCCAAGGCGAAACAATTGATATGTATTCGAACATTTAATTCATTAACAAGGAAGGCGATCAACAGCCGCAAATGTTGAAAAAGAAATAATCATGGCATTAAGAAAATTTAAACCAATTACAGCAGGTACTCGTTGGAGAATTGGTAATGCTTATGCAGAGATTACAACGGACACTCCTGAAAAATCTCTTTTGGAGAAAAAGAGTGGAACAGGTGGTCGTAACTCTCAAGGTCGCAGAGCAATGCGTTACATCGGTGGCGGTAACAAAAATATGTACCGTGTTATCGATTTCAAGCGTAACAAAAAAGAAATTCCTGCAACTGTTGCATCTATCGAGTATGATCCAAACCGTACAGCGTTCATTGCTTTGCTGAATTATGCTGATGGTGAAAAAAGATACATTCTTGCACCCCAGGGTTTGCAGGTCGGAATGAGTGTAAAAAGCGGTGATGCTGTTGATCCTGAAGTAGGAAATTCCTTACAGTTGAAACATATGCCTTTGGGTACCGTGGTTCACAATATCGAAATGCAACCAGGGCAAGGTGGAAAGCTTGCTCGCTCGGCAGGTTCATCTGCACAGCTTACCAACAAAGAAGATAAATATGCGATCCTGAAAATGCCAAGTGGCGAGATCCGTCGTGTATTGATCAATTGTTATGCGACTGTTGGCGTTGTTTCAAACAGCGATCACCAATTGCAATCAATGGGTAAAGCTGGTCGTAACCGTTGGAAAGGAATTAAACCTCGTAACCGTGGTGTTGCCATGAACCCGGTTGATCACCCGATGGGTGGTGGTGAAGGTAAAGCTTCAGGTGGTCAGCCTCGTAGCAGGAATGGTCAATACTCTCGTGGTTTGAAAACACGTACAAAGGGTAAGGGAAGTGATAAGTTGATCATCCAACGTAAAAATGGAAGCAAGCTGTCTAAATAATCAATAATTAATCATTAGTAATTAAGATATGGCTCGTTCAATTAAAAAAGGTCCTTACGTAGCAGCACATTTAGAAGGTAAAGTGGTTGCTATGAATGATGGCAAAGCAAAAAAAGGTGTGATCAAAACCTGGAGCCGTCGTTCAACGATCACTCCTGATTTTGTAGGACACACATTCGCTGTTCATAACGGAAATAAATTCATTCCTGTTTATGTAACAGAGTTTATGGTAGGTCATAAGCTTGGTGAATTTGCGCCAACAAGAAACTTTAAAGGACACTCAAGTAAAAAAGGCTAAAACGGTTTGCAGTTAATCTGTAAACGATAAAAGAATAAAAATGGAAGCAGTAGCAAAACTGAAAAATTATCCAACATCACCACGTAAAATGCGCTTGTTGGCCGACCTGGTTCGCGGCATGCGCGTAGAAAAGGCTTTGGCTGTTTTAGAACACAATGCAAAACATCCTGCAGTGCCTTTGCGTAAGTTGGTGTTGAGTGCTATCAGCAACTGGAAACAAAAAAATGAAGGTGGCGACGAAGGTCAACTCGTTATCAAAACCATTTTCGTTGATGGAGCAAGAACTTTAAAACGTATGCGTCCTGCACCTCAGGGCCGTGGTTATCGTGTACGTAAAAGAAGCAACCACGTCACTGTGATTGTTGATGATGTTGAAGCCATCAAAGCTGCAAAACAAAAACAACCAAAAGCTCCGGTAGCAGAAGTTGTGGAAGAACCTGCAGTTGAAACAAAAACAAAGAAAGCTGCGCCTAAAAAGGCTGCTCCAAAAAAAGCAGCAGCAAAGAAAACAACTACAAAAAAATAATTAACCAATAAACATGGGTCAAAAAGCAAATCCAATTGGTAACAGGTTAGGCATCATCCGCGGATGGGAATCTAACTGGTACGGTAGCAAAAAAGATTATGCAGGTAAACTGATCGAAGACAACAAAATCAGAACCTATCTTAATGCCCGTATAAATAAAGGTGGTATCGCCAAAATAGTCATTGAAAGAACATTAGGTAAACTCATCGTTACCATTCATACTTCGAAACCGGGTATCATCATTGGTAAGGGTGGTAATGAAGTAGATCGTATCAAAGAAGAGTTGAAGAAGCTGACTGGTAAGGAAGATGTTCAGATCAACATTTTGGAGATCCGTCGCCCCGAATTGGATGCCATGATTGTTGCTGATACCATTGCCCGTCAAATTGAGAATCGTATCAACTATAAAAGAGCGATCAAAATGGCGATAGCTTCTGCACTTCGTATGGGTGCCGAGGGTATCAAGGTAAAGGTAAGCGGCCGTTTAGGGGGTGCTGAAATTGCCCGTACCGAAGAAATCAAACAAGGTCGTACGCCGTTGCACACTTTCCGTATGGATATCGATTATGCAAACGTATTTGCGCTTACTGTTTACGGTAAGATCGGTATTAAAGTATGGATTTGTAAGGGTGAGGTATTAACCAAGAGAGATTTGAATCCAAACTTTGTTGGTGGTAAGGAATCAGGCGGTATGGGAGACAGAAGAGAAAGAAGAGATGACAGGGGTGGAGATTTTGGAAGAGATCGTGGTGATCGCAGAGGCGGTGGTGGTGGTGGATATAACCGCGGTGGCGGTGGTGGTCGTTCCGGCGGACAAGGTGGTGGACGCCAGGGCGGGCAAGGCGGTGGAAGGAGATAAGCTTCGCACCAACAAAAAGAAAAGTTTTAATCGTAATAAAACTGGTTTGACAGCAGCGATAACCTCAAACTTCAAACCTCAAACATCGAACTAAATATGTTACAGCCGAAAAGAACAAAGCACAGGAAAATGCAGAAAGGTCGCATGAAGGGCGATACTAAAAGAGGTGCAACCATAGCATTTGGTTCTTACGCTTTGAAAGCATTGGATGAGCACTGGATCACTGACCGTCAAATCGAAGCGGCACGTCAGGCATTGACGCGCAGCATGAAACGTGAAGGTAATGTTTGGATCCGCATTTTTCCTGACAAGCCCATTACCCGCAAACCTGCTGAGGTTCGTATGGGTAAAGGTAAAGGTAACCTTGAGTTTTGGGCTGCTGTAGTACAACCGGGCCGCATCATTTTTGAAATTGATGGTGTACCTGAAAACGTTGCCAAAGAATCACTGGCATTAGCAGCAGGTAAATTACCTATCGCAACAAAATTTATTAAGCGTCATGATTTGGCAGAAGCTTAATCATTTGAATAAAAACTGATTCACATGTCAAAGACAGTAGATTTCAAAAAAAGCATTCACGGTTTAAATGAGCAGGATCTTCAGGCTCGCATTAAAGAGGATGAACTCCGCTTAAAGAAACTTGAATTCGCTCATGCTATTTCTCCGTTGGAAAATCCAATGAGCATTAGAGGCTTGCGCAGAGAATTAGCTCGTTTGAAAACTGAATTAAAAAAGAAACAATTAGGTGCATAACCTGGATTGATAAAAAGCTAAACAATGGCTGAAACAACGACAACAAGAAATTTAAGAAAAGAAAGAATTGGGACAGTAACCAGCAACAAGATGGATAAAACCATCATCGTAGCTGTTGAACGTAAAGTAAAACACCCAATCTATGGTAAGTTCATTAAAAAGACTACCAAGTTTCATGCTCATGATGAAAAGAACGAGGCAAGCATCGGCGATGTGGTTCGCATCTCTGAAACGCGTCCTTTGAGCAAAACAAAGCGTTGGAGATTAGTGGAGATTGTAGAGAAAGTAAAATAAGATTTCAAATTTCTGATTTGGGATTTGAGATTGTGCAATTACAATTTCAAACATCAAATTTCAAATATCAAATAAAAGAAAATGATCCAGCAAGAATCCCGTTTGAATGTAGCGGACAACAGTGGTGCTAAAGAAGTGCTTTGTATCCGTGTGTTGGGTAACAGTGGTCAGCGTTATGCAAAGGTTGGAGATAAGATCGTAGTGACTGTAAAAGATGCGATCCCTGCCGGTGGTATCAAAAAAGGTACTGTTGCAAAAGCGGTAATCGTTCGTACTACAAACAAATTGCGTCGTAAAGATGGTTCTTACATCCGTTTCGATGACAACGCAGTAGTGATCCTCAATGCAGCCGACGAGCCAAGAGGCACCCGTATTTTCGGACCTGTTGCCCGTGAGCTTCGCGATAAAGGTTACATGAAAATTATTTCATTGGCACCTGAGGTTCTTTAATTCAAGTAAACTATTCCTGGCAGTATCAGGAATTAAAATAGAAACATAAAATGAAAACAAGATTTAAACCAAAGTATAATATCCGGAAGGGCGACCAGGTGGTTGTTATCGCTGGTGATGACAAGGACTCCAAGAAGCCTCGCCTGGTAAAGCAGGTATTGGTTGATGAAGGAAAAATTTTGGTTGAAGGTGTAAATATCATCACCAAACACACAAAGCCTTCTGCTCAAAACACCAAGGGTGGTATTGTAAAGAAAGAAGCTCCGATTCACATCTCCAATGTTATGTTGTGGGATGGCAAACAAGGCACTAAGGTGAAGAGAGAGCATAAGGATGACAAAAAAGTTCGTGTATCTAAAAAATCTGGAGGAATCATCTAATGGCAACAACAACTTACACTCCAAGATTAAAAAATAAGTATAAAGCGGAGGTGGTTCCTGCTTTGCAAAAGCGTTTCAGCTATAAATCTGTTATGCAGGTTCCGCGCTTGGAAAAAATTGCGATTAACCGTGGTGTTAATGGTGCGGTGAACGATAAAAAACTAATCGACATTGCACTTGACGAATTGACAACTATCACCGGTCAGAAAGCAGTAGCAACAATGTCAAAGAAAGACATCTCCAATTTCAAGTTGCGTAAAAACATGCCGATCGGTGCAAAAGTTACGCTTCGTGGTGACAAGATGTATGAATTCTTAGACAGGCTGATTGCAGTTGCACTTCCTCGTGTCCGTGACTTCAAAGGTGTAAATGAGAAATCTTTTGATGGCCGTGGTAACTACACAATGGGTGTTACTGAGCAGATCATCTTCCCTGAAATCGATATTGATAAAGTAAACCGCATCACTGGTTTGGATATCACTTTCGTAACAACAGCTCAAAACGATGAAGAAGCTTACGAGTTGTTGAAAGAAATGGGAATGCCTTTCAAAAACATTAAAAAGTAAATTCTAAAATAAAATAGAACTATGGCTAAAGAATCAGTAAAAGCCAGGCAACGTAAAAGAGAAAGAATGGTAGCTCAATATGCTGAGAAAAGAGCAGCATTGAAAGCGGCCGGCGACTGGAAGGCTTTGGATGAACTTCCAAAGAATTCTTCTAAAGTTCGTTTAAAAAACCGTTGCCAGTTGACTGGTCGTCCAAGAGGTTATACCCGTTATTTCGGTATCTCAAGGATTGCTCTTCGTGACATGGCTTTGGATGGTAAAATTCCAGGATTGAAAAAAGCAAGCTGGTAAAATTTATTCATTAATTAAAAACTAATCCAATTGCTCCGCAAATGTCGGAGTGTAGGAGGACAAAATATGGTAACAGATCCTATTGCAGATTTCCTGACAAGAATTCGTAATGCGCAAATGGCGGGACACAGAATCGTTGAAATCCCTGCTTCTAATTTGAAAAAACGCATGACTGAAATCCTGTACAATCAAGGTTATATTCTGAAATACAAGTTTGAAGATGACAGCAAGCAAGGCCTGATCAAAATCGCCTTAAAGTACGATCCTCAGACAAAGCAACCTGCTATTCAATCGTTGGAAAGAGTGAGCCGCCCGGGTTTGCGTACCTATGCAAAGCCAGGTGAATTTCGCCGTGTGAAGAATGGTTTAGGCGTTGCTATCATCTCTACATCCAAAGGTGTATTGACTGATAAGGAAGCAAAAGCTCAGAATGTAGGTGGCGAAGTTCTTTGCTACGTGTATTAATAAAATAGTTGCTGATACATTAAGCTGAAACTATACTAAGCTGACCGGTCAACAACAATCGATAATCAAAAATTAAAAAATCAAATTATGTCCCGTATAGGTAAAGCACCGATTACAGTTCCAAGTGGAGTAACAGTTACTGTGAAGGATAATGTAGTTACTGTAAAAGGCCCAAAAGGTGAATTGAAAGAAAACATCGATCGTGATATTACAGTGGAAGTGAAAGATGGTCACGTAAACATTGCACGTCCTACTGATCAAATCCGTCACCGCGCCTTGCATGGCTTATCAAGAGCCTTGATTGCAAACATGGTGAAAGGTGTTACGGAAGGTTATACAAAGAAACTTGAGTTGATTGGGGTGGGTTTCAAAGCAGCTAACCAGGGTAATACGTTAGACCTTGCTTTGGGTTATTCTCACAACATCATCTTTGAAATTCCTAAAGAATTAAAAGTAGCTACCGAGCAATTGAAAGGTCAGAACCCAACAATTACTATTGAAGGCATCGACCGCCAGTTGTTAGGCCAGGTTGCAGCAAAATTGCGCAGCCTTCGTAAGCCAGAGCCTTACAAAGGAAAAGGTGTTCGCTATGTTGGTGAAGTGGTTCGTAAGAAAGCTGGTAAAGCTGCAGGTAAATAATAATTAGTAAAACAAATGAACCTTGGCAGTATCAAGGTTTGAAATAGAAATAAAATGAGAACAGCCCACAAATTATCAAGAAGACAAAATATCCGCTATCGCATCCGTGCGAAAGTAAAGGGTACTGCTGAAAAGCCACGTCTTTCTGTTTTCCGTAGCAACAAAGAGATCTATGCTCAATTGATTAATGATGATGCAGGCGTTACTATCGCTGCAGCATCGTCAAAAGAAAAAGACATTGCTGCGCAAACAGGAAATAAAACTGAAAAAAGCAAATTAGTAGGCCAGTCAATTGCACGTAAGGCAAAAGAATTAGGAGTTGAAGCTGTGGTGTTTGACCGTGGTGGTAATCTTTACCATGGTCGTGTGAAGGCAGTTGCTGATGGTGCAAGAGAAGGTGGTTTAATATTCTAATCAATTAAAGTAATTACTAAGTAATATAAAATGGCAAAAGCAATTTTAAACAGAGTAAAAGCAGGCGATCTTGAATTAAAAGAAAAGGTAGTAGCTATCAACCGTGTAGTAAAAACTACCAAAGGTGGTCGTACGTTTTCTTTCTCTGCATTAGTGGTGGTTGGTAATTCAAATGGTGTGGTTGGTCATGGCCTCGGTAAAGCAAAAGAAGTTCAGGAAGCAATTACCAAGGGAATAGAAGATGCAAAGAAAAACCTTATTAAAGTTCCTATCATGCATGGCACTATTCCGCACGATCAGATCGCAAAAGCAGGAGCTGCCAAGGTTTTGATTAAGCCGGCTGCTCATGGTACAGGTGTGATCGCAGGAGGTTCTATGCGCGCCGTTTTGGAAAGTGCTGGTGTCACAGACGTGCTGGCAAAATCTCTGGGTTCTGCAAATCCTCACAACGTGGTAAAAGCAACCTTTGAAGCACTTGCTTTATTACGTGAGCCAATCACGGTTTCCAGGACAAGAAAAATCGGTTTGAAGAAAGTATTTAACGGATAATAATCGTTTCGAAACTCCAGGTTTCAGAACCCAAAAAAGTTGAAATCCGGAAATTAGAAATTTGAAATCTTTATAAATGAAAAAGATAAAAATCACTTTAGTAAAAAGTCCAATCGACAGACCTGAGCGTCAAAAGAGAACCTTGGAAGCTCTGGGTTTGAACAAATTGAATGCAACTAAAGAAGTTGAAGCTACCCCACAAATTCTCGGCATGGTTCGCAAAGTTGAACACATGGTGAGTGTAGAAGAAGTAGCATAATGCAAAATGAAAAAGTCAAAACGAAAAATGGGAGAGTAATTCATTTTTCATTTTACATTTTTAATTAACAAGCGAGGGGAGAAAAACCCCGTAAGTAAAAATCAAACAAAATGAATCTACACAATTTACGCCCTGCTAAAGGCGCCGTTCAAAAAGAAAAAAGATTAGGTCGCGGTGAAGGTTCCGGACACGGTGGAACTTCAACAAAAGGTAACAAAGGTGGTCAAAGCCGCGCCGGTTATAAAAGAAAAAGAGCCCACGAAGGCGGGCAGATGCCAATTCAGCGTCGTACTCCAAAACGCGGATTTAAAAATCCTCATCGTATCGAATACAAAGTTTTCAATCTGGGTCAAATTGATCAGCTGGTTGAGAAATATGGCATCACTGAATTCACTTTAGAAAATTTGTACACAAACGGGTTGATCAATCAAACCGACAGAGTAAAAGTTTTGGGTAATGGTGAGTTGAAATCCAAGCTTACCTTCAAAGTGAACGCTATTAGCGAAAAAGCGAAAGGAGCCATCGAAACAGCTGGTGGTTCTGTGGAAATAGTGAAGTAATTTTCAGTAAATTGCGAGGCGCAGCGATTGCGTCTTTTTGTTTTAAGGACCGTAAACTTTTTCTGTGAAAAAATTCATTCAAACACTAAAAAATATCTGGAGCATCGAAGAGTTGCGCAGCAAAATTGTGTACACACTGCTCCTGATTTTTATCTACCGTGTTGGTACGCATATCGTGTTACCGGGTATTGATCCTACGCAGCTTACCAAAAACATGGAAAATTCCAAAAATGGTATTCTTGGTTTGATCGATACGTTTGCGGGTGGCGCCTTTTCGCAGGCTTCCATCTTTGCTTTGGGTATCATGCCATACATCTCTGCATCTATCTTCATCCAGTTGATGACGGTGATGGTTCCCCAGTTTCAAAAAATGCAGAAAGAAGGAGAGAGTGGCCGTAAAAAAATCAATCAGTGGACACGTTATCTTACAGTGGCAGTTACTGCAGTCCAGGCTTCTGCTTATGTAAAATATCTTGAAGGATTTGGAGGCGTCGTTGCAAGCTATTCAGCCTTCTTCTGGTTATCTACAGTTATCATTTTAACTGCAGGAACTTTGTTCGTCATGTGGATGGGTGAAAAAATTACCGACAAAGGTCTAGGTAATGGAACTTCATTGATTATCATGATCGGAATCCTGGCCCGTTTGCCCAGGGCATTCGGCGCGGAGTTGGTGCTGAAGTCAACACGTTCAGGAACAATCTTACTTTTCATTATTGAAATAGCTGTTTTAATTGCGATCATCATGGGATGTATTTTGTTGGTGCAGGGCACCCGAAAAATTCCTGTGAACTACGCAAAACAAATTGTTGGTAACCGTCAGTTCGGTGGTGCACGCCAGTTCTTACCAATTAAGGTAAACAGTGCCGGTGTAATGCCAATCATCTTTGCGCAAGCAGTTATCTTCCTTCCGACTTTGTTCAATCTCACCAGCTGGGGCAAAACAGAGACAGGACAAGGAATGTATAAGATCTTCACGGATCACACCAACATTTGGTACATGGTCATCTATTCAGTGATTGTGATTGGATTTACGTTTTTGTACACGGCATTGATCTTCAATCCAAAACAGATTGCCGACAACCTGAAGCAAAACAATGGTTTTATTCCGGGCGTAAAACCTGGGCAGCCAACTGCTGATTACATTGGCAACATCATGGATAAAATCACTTTACCAGGTGCTATTTTATTGGCTGTTGTTGGTATTCTTCCGGGTATTGCTCAATTGTTAGGCGTGTCTCAAGCATTTTCTACTTTCTTCGGCGGAACTTCATTGCTGATCATGGTAGGGGTAATTTTAGATACCTTGCAACAGATCGAAACACAATTGCTCATGCGCCAGTAC
>Ga0207647_10000112_pt1 | contig 62895 bp, 52 predicted proteins | sample KBSCornC2_FD_184295 | JGI IMG/M metagenome (GOLD analysis project Ga0207647, IMG submission 184295) | Corn rhizosphere microbial communities from Kellogg Biological Station, Michigan, USA - C2 (SPAdes) (version 2) | ecosystem: Host-associated > Plants > Roots > Rhizosphere ...
TACGGTCTTTAAACCAACAGGCCCGCCCTTAAATTTATCGATGATGGTAAGCAGGATCTTGTTGTCCATCTCATCCAGACCATGCTCATCCACGTTTAGTGCGTTCAAAGCATATTGCGCAATCGCCGTATCGATCTTGCCATCGCCTTTAATCTGGGCAAAGTCGCGGGTACGCCTTAGCAGGGCATTTGCTATACGTGGGGTGCCACGGCTGCGGCGGGCTATCTCATAAGCGCCTTCGTCACTGATAGGTGTTCTGAGGATGGATGCTGATCTAAGTACAATTGTGGTCAATAATTTGGCATCATAGTACTCCAGCCTTGAATTGATGCCAAAACGGGCACGCAAAGGAGCGGTAAGCAAACCCGAGCGGGTGGTAGCGCCTACTAAAGTAAATGGATTGAGCGATATCTGTACAGAACGGGCATTAGGTCCGCTTTCCAACATGATATCGATCTTGAAATCCTCCATTGCCGAATATAAGTACTCTTCAACCAGCGGACTTAAGCGATGTATCTCATCGATAAATAAAATATCGCCTGCTTCTAAGTTGGTTAAGAGGCCGGCTAAGTCGCCGGGTTTATCCAACACAGGGCCCGAGGTGATTTTGATACCCACGCCCATTTCATTAGCAATAATATGCGATAGGGTAGTTTTGCCCAAACCCGGAGGGCCATGCAACAATACATGATCAAGCGCTTCACCGCGCATGCGGGCTGCTTTTACAAATATTCGTAAGTTTTCAAGTATTTTATGCTGACCGGTAAAGTCCTCAAATGCCTGCGGACGCAACACTTTTTCAATATCACGATCGGCTGGCGAAAGGCGTTCACCGTCAGGGTTGAGATGCTCGTTCATTGGAGTAAAATTAGAAATTTTACAGAGATTAGAGGTTAGTGATTGGAGATTAGTTGATAGAGATTAGGTTTTTTATTTAGGAGATGTAACTAATCTCTGATCTCCAATCTCTAGTCACTGAAATCACCCTTCCGGGTATTTCCTAAACATAGCGTTTAAGCGCATGGTTAGTACACCGAAGATGGCTTCTTTAAAAATGCCTTTTGACATTTTGGATTCGCCCGCAGTGCGATCAGTAAATATGATTGGAACTTCAGTAACCTCGAAACCATGTTTTACAGCCGTATATTTCATCTCGATCTGGAAGGCATAACCCACAAATTTGATCTTGTCAAGCTCCACTGTTTCCAGCACCTTACGTTTATAGCACATAAAGCCGGCCGTAAAGTCCTGTATGTTAACACCGGTGATGAAACGTACATACACTGAGGCAAAATAACTCATCAACACGCGGCTCATTGGCCAGTTAACCACATTTACGCCTTTAATATAGCGCGATCCGACAGCAACATCAGCTCCCTGAACGCAAGCATCGCGTAGGTGCAGCAGATCCTCGGGGTTGTGCGAGAAATCAGCATCCATCTCAAAAATGTAGTCGTAGTTGTGTTCAATGGCCCATTTAAAGCCGCGAATGTAGGCAGTACCCAAACCCTGTTTGCCTTCGCGCTCGACGATAAACAGACTATCGGGGTAAGTGTTTTGCAGTTGCTTAACGATGATCGGGGTGCCATCCGGCGAACCGTCATCAATGACCAGAATGTGAAAATTGAACGGTAAAGAGAATACCTTATGGATCATCCGTTCGATGTTCTCTTTTTCGTTATAAGTGGGTATGATTACTATGCTATCAGGCACGTATGGTATAATGTGTTTATAGTTGAATATAGTCTGCTAAAATAGGGTATCTAACACAAAAAAAAGCAGGGAATGTTAAATTAATTCCCTGCTTTTTTAAATGAACATATGTCTAAATATTATAAGTTATTGGTTTGCGCAATAATCTCATGCTCCTCTTCTTCAGGCTGCTCTATATAACTGCGTTCTTTCAAACGTGGCGCAACAAATAAATAGATCACTAAAAAAACGGTACAAATACCCACAAACATCCAGTAATAGCTGGCGCCGGTAAAACGGGCAAAGAAACCGCCCTCTGATATATTGCTGTTAATAAGTGCATCAAATAAGTTGCCGGCAGCTACAGTTAATAGCCAGATGGCACTCATAGTGCTTTTCATTGATTTGGGTGCCTGCGTATACGCGTATTCCAAACCGGTGATAGAGACCAAGACTTCAGCAGCTGACAGTACTACATAAGCAAATATCTGCCACCACACTGATGGATGTCCGCCTTTGTCAACGTTTTCCTGTACAAAAGCGATGATAACAAATGATAAGGCAGTTAATGCTAGACCTGTGCCTAAACGACGTAATGGAGTAGTCTTAATGCCGATTTTATCTAAGAAAGGATAAACAAAATAAGTAAACAGCGGAATGAATGATAAAAGGAAAATAGGGTTAGCTGTTTGCACCTGGCCCGGCAATATGGTAAAGCTAGTAAAACCTAAATTAATATGACGATCCAGTTTTTGTGCTTGTAATACCCATTCTGACAGGTTTTGATCCCACATTGCCCAAAATATCGGTGCAAAGATAAATACGGCCATTACACGGTAAACTGCTTTTACGCCTTCAACTTTTTCGGGGTTGTATACACCTTTTGCAACATCCAACCATGATTGGCCTTTTTGTTTTTTGCCAAGATTAGTCAACGCATACACCGAAATAAAAACAAAGTTATTTTTGTTAATACCACTTGGCGGTACACGTACATATTTTTTGCGGCCCAGGAAGAAAATAATAGTTGCCAGAGCCATTAATAAGCCCGGGATACCGAATGCCCATTTGGCGCCCCACTCAGCATAAACCCATGGGATTAAAATGGTTGATATAACAGAACCTGCATTGATACTGAAATAGAACCAGCCATAAACTTTTGAAAGCAATACCTGGTTCGATTTATCAAATTGATCGCCCACGTTTGCTGACACGCATGATTTTATACCTCCCGCGCCAATAGCAATGAGCACAAGGCCTGTAATAAATCCATTCAGATTATTATCAAACACAGCTAAACAAAGATGGCCAAAGCAATAAACTATCGATATAGTAAGAATAATGCGGTATTTTCCGGTAAACCAATCGGCTACCAAACCGCCTATAAATGGCAGGGTATAAGCCAGGGTTACAAAAAAGTGGGTGCTTTCGTTGGCTTTTGCCTCGGCCACGGTTTGTAATGCCGGGTTAAGTGTTGGGTTAAAGAACTGCGCAACCAGGAATGTCGCCAGGATAGAGCGCATGCCATAAAAGCTAAAACGCTCTGCGGCTTCATTGCCAATAATATACGGAATGCTTCGAGGGTATTTTGCTTCCGTAGTAACAGCCTGCGCTGTTAATGTTGTTTCAGACATAAGATCAGTTTAATTTGGTCTAAAATACTATTATTCTGTTAAATAAAAATATAGGGAAGAAGTATCAATGTTATTATAGTTACTGCACCTTCTTTTTGATGATAGGCTGTGTAGTTTTGGGCCTTCCGCTCTTTTCAGGGACTATATAACCTGTGTCCTGATTATTAGGGACATTACGCATATCCAGGTTATCAACATAAGTCCACATGCCGTTTCTGAGCTTGTAACCGTTGTAGCTTAGGTCGGGGCCGTAAGTTTCAGGATGATCTTTTGATTTGCTATCGGGCGGAGCCAGGTTATCAAACACAATCAGGTTTTGCGATGGCACATATTTTAACAACATCGACGCTTGACGCGCATATTGAAAAACCACACGATCGCGACGCTTGCCGTTGCCGTTAAATACAGGCATACCAAAAACAGGTTTGTCATTTTGAAACGACAGTACTTCGATAACTTTTTTGGTTGATTTATCATTGTTGCCCTTCCAGCCTAGCAGTACATAATAGGGACGGGTACCCAAAACCGGGATGATGGTGTAATATTGCGCCCCAAACCAAGTATGGCTATCACCAATAGTATCTTCGGCAGCTTTGATGAGCGGCGTGTAATCTTCTAAACCATAAAGTTTAAGCGGACCGGCAGTTTTCATCTGTATGGCGCCATAAAAGCGATAACTGCCATCGTCATTAGATACGTGCCACGTAAAAAATCTAAATTTATCGTCGGGCGATTTAGTAAGGGTAATGGTTTTAATTGAATCAAAAGGAAAATCAAAAGAGTGGGGCACCTTTAACGCCGTAACCAGTGTTTTAATAAACTGGTAGTTGGCATTTTTACGGGCAAGACTATTCTGGTCATTTACGATGGTTGCTCCTAAATGCTTTAAACTGTCCTGGTAAAATTTGAGCTGTTTTAGTCCCTCTGCGTCTATCTGTTGTGCAAACGTTCTGCTAACCAGCGCTATCAGAAAAAATGCAATGACCGATTTTCTTATCACCATCAAAATATTAATGCCGTAAATATATATGATTTTATCCTTAACGTAAATTTTCGATAACAATTGCACTGGCTCCGCCGCCGCCATTGCAGATACCGGCCGCGCCATATTTGCCCTTGTTTTGCTCCAACACGCTCAATAAAGTAACTACGATGCGTGCTCCTGAAGCCCCCAGCGGATGGCCCAAAGAAACAGCGCCGCCGTTAACGTTTACTTTTGCCGGATCAAGCTTCAATTCGCGATTATTGGCGATGGACACCACAGAGAATGCCTCATTGATTTCATAAAAGTCAATATCACTGCCTGATAATCCGGCACGATGCAGCGCTAAGGGGATAGCTTTTGATGGTGCGGTAGTGAACCATTCGGGCGCCAGTTGGGCGTCGGCATAGCTTATTATTTTAGCGATAGGTTTGATGCCCATCTCATCAGCTTTTTCGCGACTCATGAGCACCAAAGCCGCAGCACCATCATTTAAGGTCGACGCATTTGCAGCAGTAACGGTGCCATCCTTTTGAAATACTGGTTTTAGCAGGGGTATTTTTTCAAATTTTACTGTCGGTGGTTCTTCGTCGTCAGTAAATAGAGTAACCTCGCCTTTTCTGTCTTTAATTTCAACAGGAGTAATTTCGGCTACAAACTTGCCGTTATTTTGTGCGGCGATTGCTCGTTTGTACGATTCAATAGCATAGGCGTCCTGATCTTCGCGACTGATGTTGCATTCGGTCGCGCACAGTTCGGCTGCCGAGCCCATGTGGTAGTTGTTATATACATCCCACAGGCCATCCTCAACCAAACCATCTATCAATAAATCATTACCTAATTTATATCCGATTCGGGCTTTTGAGAGGTAGTAGGGGACATTACTCATGCTTTCCATACCACCGGCTAATACAATATCGTTTTGACCGGTAGAGATACTCTGCGCAGCCAGCATAATTGCTTTCATGCCAGATGCGCAGACTTTGTTAATGGTAGTCGCTGGTAAATAAGGCAGGCCGGCAAACATAACCGCCTGCGTAGCTGGCGCCTGGCCCAAGTTGGCCGACAGCACATTGCCCATAAACACCTCCTGAATATGTTCAGGTTTTAAGCCTGATTTCTGAACCGCCGATTGGATAGCTATAGCCCCCAATTGGGTGGCGCTAAACGAGGCCAAACGCCCGCCAAAGCTGCCGATAGGCGTACGGGTTGCCGATACGATTACTACTTCTCTCATAAAATAGATCTGTAATACAAAGCTATCTAATTTATTTTAAGAAATACTATGCTTGCATAGTATTTGTTTTTATGCCCTTTCATTTATGCGAAATTGGCTATTTAAGTGCATACAAAAACAATAAAAAAACATGGATAGTTTAAAATGTATTATTTTTGGATGCTTAATTTAATAAATGGCAACACTTTCATCCTCGCGCCAAAAGGCTTTATTGCGCAAATACGCACGTAACGTTAAGTTTTTAATGATGGTGGTGAGTACTTGTTTGATCGTGTATTCGCTGCCTAAGCAGGCTAAATTTAACTATGAAATTGAGAAGGGGCGTATCTGGAACCAGAAAGATCTTATATCGCCCTATAACTTTGCTATACTAAAAACCCCGGCCGAAATTCAGAATGATCGAAAGAATGCTCTGGCCAGTACAACGCAGCTCTATCAGCTGGATACTAATATTGAACAGCGGCAGCTGGATGGTTTTAAGAACGATCTGGAATTTAAATGGCACAATTCGGGTATTGATGATCATAAAAAGCCGACATACATTCAAGTGGGGCAAAGTTTGCTGAAGCAAGTTTATGATAAGGGGATAGTCAGTCTCAATTCAAAATATCAACAAGCACAATCTTACACGCTCACTATACTTCAGGGAAACGTCGCTAAAGAAAAAAACACAGTCGACCTGTTCACTAAAGAGAGTGCGCTGGCTTATTGCAATCAGGTATTAAGTAAGCATAATGATGTTGACAAGGTCTTTCTGCTTGATCTGCTTCAAAATCGCATACAAAACAACATAATTTTTGACGATAAGCTAACTAACCGTCTGGAAAACGAGGTACTCGAAAATATATCGGTAACGCGTGGCATGGTGCAAAAAGGCGATGTGATTATTGCTAAAGGATCAGTAGTGAACGATGAGGTTTACCAAAAACTGGTATCCTACAAAAAAGCATTCGAAGATAACTCACGCATAAACGGTAACCCGAAATTGGTATTAGCCGGTCAGTTTCTTTTGGTGGCAATAACGATAGCGATGCTGATGATCTTTCTGTACCTGTTTCGGAAAGATATTTATGCAGATAACCGCCTGGTGAGTTTGATTTTACTGGTCATCACAGCTATGCTGTTTACGCTATCAATGGCTATTAAACTGCAGATACCAAATCTGTATTATATTCCATATTGTATTGTGCCCATCATCATCCGGATATTGTTTGATACCCGCTTGGCGCTGAATATCCATATGCTTGTGGTATTGATAGCCGGCTTCTTTGTGCCTAACAGTTTTGAGTTTGCTTATTTTGAGATTACCGCAGGTATGGTGTCTATTTATAGCATCAAAAACCTGGTGCGCCGCGAGCAGTTTCTGATATCGGCCGTGATTATTACCTTTACTTATTTTGTTTCTTTCCTGGGTATTTCATTGATTAAAGAAGGTACCTTGATGGATATCGACTGGTATAACTTTATACCATTCATTGTAAGCGTACTGTTAACCCTGTTAGCTTACCCGCTTATCTATCTGTTTGAGAAGATGTTTGCCATCACTTCAGATATCACTCTTATCGAACTTACTAATACCAACGCGCCATTGCTGCGTGAGATGGCTTTCTCTGCACCGGGAACCTTCCAACACTCGTTACAGGTGGCCAACCTGGCCGAAAATGCAATTTATGCCATTGGTGGTAACGCTTTATTGGTTAGAGCGGGGGCTTTGTATCATGATATTGGTAAAATGGAGAATCCGCTGTTTTTTGTGGAGAATCAGAATTCGGGCTTTAATCCGCATGATAAGGTAACTTATGAAGAAAGTGCACAGATCATTATCCGACATGTGTACAAAGGTATCGAGATGGCGCAGAAAGCAAACATTCCGGAGATTGTAATCGACTTCATTCGTACACATCACGGCAATACCCGGGTAGATTATTTTTATCAATCGTTCCTGAAAAATTTCCCCGAAAAAATCATCAATGAGAACACTTTTAGGTATCCCGGGCCGATTCCTTTCTCAAAAGAGACCGGTGTTTTGATGCTTGCCGACTCGGTTGAGGCTGCTTCGCGCTCATTAAAAGAGCCTGACGAAAAATCTATCAGCGCCCTGGTTGATCGTATTGTGAAATATAAATTAGATCAGAACCAATTGAAAGACTGTAACATAACTTTAAAAGATATCGAAACTATCAAGGCGATTTTCAAACGTATGTTGATGAGTATTTATCATGTGCGAATAGATTATTAATTTTTTTTTGACGGGATACTGTAATTGCTATATTTGCAGTCCCTGAAAAAAGGGATACTTCTTTAAAAGAAACGGTGAGGTGCCTGAGAGGCCGAAAGGATCAGTTTGCTAAACTGACGTACGGGAAACTGTACCGAGGGTTCGAATCCCTCCCTCACCGCCTGATTTTATATCAAAATGAATTAAAAGCCTGCAAATCAAATGATTGCAGGCTTTTTTGTTTTTACCAAAACGCTATTTTATTCATCAAATCACCACAAAAAAGTGAGTAATTCGGTGAGTAAATTATAGCGCGAAAGCTACTCACCGAATTGCTTATAACTTTATGATTTACAAGATGTTAAAAAAAATAAACATCTTGATTTAAGCGACCTGCAAAGCTAATTTTGTTTCACCTTTTAATGTTAAAAACATGAAAACGAATTTTAGTCTGCTTTTCTACATGAAAAACAAAAGAACTATCAGGCTGGTGCAGCGCCAATCTACATGCGCGTTACCGTCAATGGTAAACGCTCAGAAGTGGCGACAGGGCGCGTGTGCCTCCCAGAACGATGGAACGCTGCTGCTGACCGCGCTAATGGTACGAAAGAGGAAATTAGAGCATTTAACGCCTACTTGAATGACCTTACTAAGAAAGTCTACGAAGCACATCGACAATTGTCTGAAGCTAATCTGACAATTACGGCCGAATCTATCAAAAACAAGGTGACCGGCAAAGAGGATAAACCAAGACTGTTAATCGAGATATTTAAAGAACATAATCAGCAGCTGGCAACGCTTGTAAGCAAAGGAAACTATAGTAAAGGCACGCTCACTTGTTTCGCAACGGCGCTTCGTCATACAAGGGATTTTATTAAATGGAAATATAAGGTCGACGACTTTGACGTTCGACACGTTGATCACACTTTTGTAACCGATTATGACTATTTTCTAAGGTCACAATGCAATTGCCAGAACAATACCGCAGTTAAGAACATGAAAAACTTTGGTAAAATCATCCGCAAATGTGAGGCGAGCGGATGGATAACAATCAGTCCTTTTTTAAACTATAAACATACGATGAAGCGAGTTGAGAGGATTTTCCTCACTACCGATGAATTGCAACTGATCATTGATAAATCGTTTTCGACAGACCGTTTAACGCAAGTTCGCGACATTTTTTTATTCTGCTGTTTTACTGGATTAGCTTTTATTGATGTCCAAAAGTTACAGACCAATAAAGTAGTTAAAGGTGTTGACGGCGAAAAATGGATACAAGTAAATCGTCAGAAAACTAGCACACTAGCTAAAATACCTCTGCTTCCCATTCCTTTGATGCTGATCGAAAAATACGCTAATCATCCACAATGTGTTGTTAGACGTAAGGTCTTTCCGGTTTTAAGCAATCAGAAAATGAATGCTTATTTGAAGGAAATCATGGACTTATGTGAAATTGATAAAAAAGTTACTTTTCATACAGCCAGGCATACTTTTGCTACAACCGTTACCTTGCTAAATGGTGTTCCTATCGAAACGGTGTCGAAAATGTTAGGTCATACTAACCTGCGTATTACACAGCATTATGCTAAAATGCTGGATGAAAAAGTAGGAGCGGATATGGCAATACTTAAAAGTAAACTAAGTGAAAATTATCCTGCCAAACTTAAAGTACTATAGTTGACCGTATAAAACGATATTTTTTCGATATGTTAACCTGTAATGTACTGATTATCATTTTGTTGTTATTAATTGGATGTTGAAGATTTTTTGAATTTGCCCAGCGATTGCTTGAGAAACAAGATCAGCTACTAATAAAATAGATAGCTATATTATCTCATTTAATAATTGGTTATTTAAAATTTAAAGTAATGTTCTTATACGTGATAGAAGAGATAGGACCAAATATTCACGGTAACGATTGCATAATTTATCAAAGGAAAATAGTGAAAATTAATTTTTTAACGGTTAACATAGCTGTTATTATCCTCACGTAATAGATAATATTATTTAAACGCGGGCCAAAGCTGTATTTGTACTTTAATTTAGCTTCAAATAAGACTAAGTTGGTCAATTTAAAGAATAGATTAGCCGATAAAAGAAAATCTTAAGGTACTGTTAGCCGGAACACTTAACTGAAAGCTGCCGTCGGGGCCTGTTTGGGTACCATTAGTGGTTCCAACAATGCCTACGGATACGCCTTGTAAAGGCTCACCAGTTTCACTGGTTACTACGCCGGAGATGACGATGTCGGCTATATCGGGTGAATTTTTCTCCGTTGTTTCCTTTGAGACTATCGCAATAAGATTATTGGGCAATAGCTGGTAAGTAAATGGAGTGCCCGCTAATAGTTGATTGATTAAGCTGGGTACATCTTTGTCGACAACATTAAGGTCGCTATATTTTCCGGTGGGATATTTGCGCTCGCTAAAAATAAAACGATAACTGGTTTTCTTTTCAATTTCCGAGACGACTTGTTTAAAATTCGCAGAACGAAGGTTTAATGTTACCTTATTTTGCGAATAGACATGGTTTGCTAACAACTGAAAATTGCAAACAAGTATTAGCATAATTGCTAACTTCATAATTAAACACAGTTTTTTTAAGCATAAGGGATTTTGAACACCCAGAGGATGTAAAAAAAATTTCATAATATTACAGGGTTAAAAGGTGAATAATCAGGCTTCCGTCCAAAGTAACCTGGTTAGTAAAACATCTTTGTCAGCTACGGGGATATGTTATGTCCCCGTATTTTTTTCTTTCTCTTTTTTTTTCATAATTAATTGGTTTATATAGTTAATAATTGTTGGTTTAATAGATAATAATCTTATCCTTCAAAATTTTGAAGTTGAAATGTTCCGTTAACCGCAAGGCACTTAATGCTTCAGTAATAGTTTCTTTTTCGAATATGCCCGAAAACCGAAGTTCCTTGAGACTCTCGTTTTCAAACTCAATACTCACCCCGTACTGTCTTTCCAGGCTGTTGGCCAATGATTTGAAATCTTCATCTTTAAATATTAATTTGTTCTCCAACCAAGAGGTTTCAATGATGATATTGTCCCTTTTTTGCAGATAAGTAATGGCGGGTAATGCATTAGACTCTTCTCCTATATTTTTGCTATCGTTGGTAACGGGCGCAGCATATTTTACAACCAATTTTTCCATCGGTTTAAGAATAATTATGTCCTTTGGACGATCAGATAGCATAATCTGTACACTCCCTCTAATCAAAGTGGTTTCACTAAACTTATCATTCTTATAGGCCTTTACATTAAATGCTGTCCCTAACACTCGAACATCCATTTTGCCTGTATGGATAATGAATGGATGTAAATGGTCTTTCTTAACGTCAAAAAAAGCCTCTCCGGTGAGATATACCTCTCTGGTTGAGTCTTTAAAGCTGGTAGGGTAGGATAGTCTGCTCGCCGAATTGACTGTTACTTTAGTGCCGTCCGGCAAGATAAGCGTTCTTTTTTCGCCATTGCGGGTTTGCATGCTACGTTTGCTACTGGCAACGTTGACAGTAGATTTGGTGACGAAAAGATAAGCAGAGCCCAATATTATCAGTACCGCTGCAGCTTTCCAGATGATCGGAAAAAGTCGCTTTAAGGGCAGAACCGTTTTTTCGGTATTAAAATCCGGCTCTTGCTCTTTTATTTTTTTGCTGATTTTTTGAAATAAAGCCTGTTCATCCGATTTATTAGATCGGTCGCTTTCCCAATATACCTTAAAGTTAGCCCGTTCTTGTACATAGGATGGATCGCTTTTTAACAAAAGTCCTAACTCGATCTTCTCTTCTTCAGAGATTTCGCCGAGCAGTTCCTTAGTTACTAATTCAATAAATTTTTCCTGATTCATCCCCATTAAATATGGTTTGTTTAAATAAGGACAATAAAAAATAAAAAATTACTTACATGATTTTTAAAAAAATTAAATTCTTAATATTACGTCGTTCAGTATGTGAAAATGAAGACGGATGTTGTGTCCAAAAAATAATACATTTGAAACATTCTGAACTAACCAATTAGAATAAACCAGAAATCGCAGGTTTTCACCCAATAGCATGAGAGACTCCATCAGCAGGGAAATGCTTTGGCAGCGATTCGTGGAAAAAAAGGATTCGAAAGCTTTTGAAACTCTTTTTTTTCAACTGAATCCGCGGCTGATTAAATTTGGCATCTACTACGTTCATCAACGGGAGGTAGCTGAGGAGATTGTGTCTGATGTTTTTGTTAAGTGCTGGCAAAAGAGAGCGACTCTTGGGGATATAAAAAATCCTGAAACTTATTTATTTGTTTGCGTTAAAATCAGGCTCTTAACTATACGAAAAAGATGTCTTCTATCCATGTGGTCAATGTTGATGAGTATTCAACTGATTTAATTGATACTGCAAGCCCTGATTTTAAACTGGAAAGAAAAGAACTACTCCATAAACTTGATAGCGTTATAGAAACATTGCCGTTGCAATGCAAGATCATTTTTCGCCTGGTAAAAGAAGATGGTATGAAGTGCCAGGAAGTAGCGGATATTCTTTCGCTTTCAGTGAGAACAGTACATACTCAGCTTTTTCGAGCGATGGGCAAATTGGGCGTGGCTATGCGTCAATATGATTGTTCTTTCCAAAGAGAAAATACCTCGAACCGATTTTAGCTGATTACTTTTTTAAGCAAAGTAAATGTTTATTAATAATAAAAAATATTTACTTTATTTCCATGACGCGATATAATGTGCCTAAATAACTTAGGATTGTAAATAAAGCAACAGAGGGCGTGTGCTTGCAATTACAAATAATTAAATATAGCCCATGTTCTCCTTATAAACCTCTTCGAAAGATTTATTTTTCTGTTTTTGATACATGCCCGAAAACCGGAGATCGACTGGTTTCAGTAATTGCATACAAAGTCGTTTATCATTATCACTAAGATCGCGCAACATCATTTCAGCAACTTTCAGGACGGTATCTTTTGCCTTTAGCAAAGTTTGCTCTCCTTTGGATGTTACTTTCAAGCGTTTTACTCTTTTATCCATGGGATCTGCATATTCTTCTACTAAACCTTTTTTCTTCATTCGGATAAGCATATTGCTGCCACTTGATAATTCCATGATATTATTCAAGATCGCTTCTGACTTGATTGGGTTGCCCTCGTTGTATATTGTAACAAGGATACCAAATTCCTCCATCTGTCCCAGCTCTGTCCCTTCCAGACCCATATTGGAATAAGCGATATGAAATTTTCCGATGCGTCTAAGCAGTATGATCAGCTTACCATTCAGGTCAGGAATCAACTTACCTTCAGGTTCTGGCTGCCGCTCTGTATTAGCGGTAGCTGCAAGACTGTGTCTGAAAAAATCTTCAATAGAACTGTTTGGATATTGATCCTCAAAATCACCCCATAGTTTAACCAATTCAACCGTTTTATTCATTTTACTACCATTTGGTTCAAAAATACACAATTAAATGACAAATTAATTTGCTATATATTACCTTTTGGTTTAATATTGCAAATAATTACTACTATTTGGTTTTATTTAAAACAATTACTTATGAATTCATACACTTTACTTCAAACGCTGCTTACGCTGCATTTGACCGCGCTTGTTTTAATGGCCGGCACTATTGTTATTGATAGCTTGATGTACCGAACTTTCTGGCAACAACATGAAATCAACCGCGAGCGGTCACTCAATTTGTTGGCGGCATCCGGGAAATTTGGAAGATTATCAGGAATTGGCGCTGCATTACTGATTCTCACGGGTTTTGCCATGATGTTTATCACTCACGGGGTTTTCGGCGAACAGTTATGGTTCCGGATTAAATTCGGACTGGTTATTTTATTGATCATCATTAACCTGTTAGCCAGGCGTCGCAGTTTAAAACTAAGAAAAATTATTTCTTTAAGCGATGCGGCTTCATTAACGGAAATCGGAAAGATCCGAGTTTTTTTGAAGCGTTATTTTATAACAGCATTCATCATTTTTTTCCTGATCATTTTTTTAAGCGTATTTAAATTCAATTAAAAGACTATGAAGCTACAAGGCGATAAAGTTGTTTACAACATCCTGGTTATTGGCGCTAATGGGGGTATAGGCCGGCAATGCGTGCAAATGGCACTGTCAGCAGGTCACCGGGTTACAGCTGTTTTGCGAACACCCTCTAAATTAACGCTTACACATCCAAATCTTGAAATTGTTCAGGGTGATATCATGAACTCTGCAGCTATTATGCCCTGTTTTAAAGATAAGCATGTGGTTATTTCTACGCTTGGCGTAAGCGGTGGATTGGGAAGTGACAAACCAACAAAGCTTTATTCTCAAGGTGCCAAAGTTATTGAGGAAGCGGCAAAAAATACAGGGCCAACGCGGGCTTTTTTTATATCTGCTTCCGCAATTGAAGTAAGTCCGGTATTGCCATTTTTTATCCGGCTCATTATAAAATACATCTTACAGAAAATATTAAAACATATGTATGCCGATCTGCGCAAGATGGAACAAATTGTAAAAGATAGCGATATGAACTGGACGATTATCCGACCCCCAAAACTAACCGACCAGCCCGGAACAGGTAATTACAGGGTTGCCATTAATAAGTTTTTAAAAAACTGCCTAAAGATATCAAGAGCTGATGTGGCGCATTTTATAATTCACAATATAGCAAATGAAGCAATTTATCAGTCCACAATCGAAATTTCCTATTAAATGAAAACAACTGAAAAAAATGAGATCATATATTGGCTGCTTACCGGTGCAATAAGTTCTTTTATGATTTTTGCCGCCTGGTACGCCGAAGCACACAAAATCGAGTTTACTCAACGCTTAGGTTTCCCTGATTATTTCCGTATCGAGCTAACCGTTGCTAAAATCATCGGCGCAATTGTGCTGCTTTTTCCTCAAGTCCCGGTAAGGATAAAAGAATGGATTTATGTGGGTTTCAGCATTTGCCTGGTTTCGGCGTTTATTGCAAAGTTAAACACAGGTTACCCATTTTCAGCCCTATTAGAGCCTGTAATTACTTTTGGATTGATGCTTGCCGCAATCTATTACCTAAGTAAAATAAAAAAAGTAAATGAGAGAGGTATTTAATTGGGGTTATGGAAATATTAGTTTTTAAAACAAATGTCCCGGAAGATGAGCTTTACCGGGTAGATTTATTGTTAAAGGGTTTGTCTGGCGTCAAACGCTGGAATTTTGATTTGGATGATTGTGACAAAATTCTAAGGATAGAGGCTGTTAGTCTGATGCCTGATATAGTTGAGTCGCTTTTGCATAGTGTCGGTATTGATTGCAGGCTTCTAGATTATTAATATAACATCTATATGAATTTAGGAAAATTGCTATAGCTTATTATACAGGTTATAAAGGCGTCTTTCCAATGCCTTTATACCAAACTTACTGTCGTTAGTATACCACCCTACGAACGGCGCATGATTCGATGTTGTTAATCTTTGTTCTGCTAAATGAATTTCGTCCAGGCTTTGTTTGACGAATTGTCGCCTTGCCTTATGATCATCTTTGCTTTGGTAGCCTTTAACCAGGTAATTAAGAGATCGATTGAGATGCAACATCAAATATGCCTGGCCACGCAGATTATCATCAAAGAAAATTTTACCACTCTGGAGTTTTGAATAAAGCATATCTGCCTTAGTCGTGATAATCTCCCATTTAGCAATACTTTCAGCAGTGCCTTTTGCCATGGCTTTCAGTTGATTCTTTGTGTCATTATCGGCTGGCACTACTCTAAAATAACCTACACTGCCTTTGCTCGGGTCATCTAATGGATTGTTTTCTAACGGGCTTGTGGTGTATTTGCCTTTTTCAAGGTCGCTAAGGAGCATTTCCATTGCCCGGGCATAGCGCATATCCTGAAATAGGTACTGTCGCTCAAAACCCGGTAAATCGCCTTTTCTTTGCTGCCAGTAAGAATTAAAAAAATCTCGATATAACAAGGCTATTTCATGGCCATGTTGTGTGCCATAATAAGTAGTGCTAAATTTATTAAGAAATGAGAGCGCATTGAATGGCTTAAAGTTCCACATCATATCTGCATTTGCCGATAATTCTAAAACATGCTCCCTGATATTACCGGCATTAACTACAGAAAATATCAGCTTGTGCCCGCTCAGGCTATCAACCATACGATAATTTTGTTCCATTTTTCTGGGACCTTCTGCTTGCGCCAGATGGGAACCTGTTGATGTAAACTGAAAGTTAAGATAATAACCTACAGGCTCACCCGAGAAGGTGTGAGTTCGGATATCTTGCGCCGGAAAATGATCGCGGCGGGCAGCGACGAAGTTACGGATCAAAGAAGGCTCATTCGGTATATGAAAAAGCCCGGCAGCTACAAAGTTAGACATCTCGTTATATAGCGTCAGACGCATCGGCGGATGCGGGTCGCCCGTTTTCTCCTTGAGCAGGTCGATCTGAATCTTCACCATATCCTCAATAACCTTCGCGCGGCTTTTGTCGTCCTTAGGAGCGTCCGGGAAAAACTCCCAGAAAGGGATATCGCGGTTGCCCCTAAAACCAACCAACCACACAACTTCTAATTTATTTTTTAGCGCCAGGTCAATATGATAACCCCAAAAATCTTTCAGGGCTTGTTTATTGGCAATTGCCAATTCGGGCACAGGTAAGTTTCTAACTTTTTGCCAGTAGTCTGCCCAATAACCATAGGTTGAGCCAAAAATATTGAGGTGATGACCAGTGGTGACTAACCCGCGTTCTTGTCCGGTTGCTGCATCTTTACCGGGTTTAAATGGTGGTACAAAACTTTCTTTGCCAGCTATAACTCCTTCCAATGTATTTAATTTTAGCCTTAACATTGCTTCAAATAAGGCTTGATAATTATCGTCAGACAGTTTTTGCCATGGACTTAACAGATCAGTATCATTTGGCAACCAAGCTCTGTATTTTATGTCAGGCGAGTTAAATACTTTTCGATAGTTAACTGCGAGTACTACGCAATCTTTATGAGTTGGCTTTTCAGATGCCCAAAACCAAAGCGGCTTAACGCCCAACATCAATTCGCTAAAACTGTAAACAGCGTAAATAGTGCCGCGCACATCGGAGCCGTTGAGTATAATACGACTCTTATCGACATATATTTGGTGTGCTTCCCATCCCTTAACAGCGGGTTGTCGGCCTTTGTAAGCATTTGCTGTTGCAACAACAATAACCAGCCCCGTTTTAGGTAATTCGCTAACCAATATCGATGGCTGTCCAAAAACGGTGTTCAGGTCGCGCAGTAAATCGGTAACTGCCCGGCGCACCGGCGCAGTTTCATTTGGTTCGATATATACCGGGATTTTTCCGTGTATCGTTATTGTTTGTGATAAAGCAATTTGACTAAAAAGGCAAGCTGCGAACAATAGATAGGCGTATTTTTTCATTTTTTCAAGGATTTTCTTAATGGTTAACGGAAAAGTAATGGAGCCATATGGCTTAGATAAAGCCGCCAGTTGGCCCAAACGTGTCCGCCCGGTGTTTCTTCCGATATATACTTAATTCCATAAGTATCAAAAAACTTCATAGTAGCCTCGGCATCAGGTTTAGCGGGGTCTCGGGTACCATAACCGTAATAAATCAATTTTAACGGGGCTGTTTCTTTGTTGAGCGTCGGCCCAAATTTTTGTTCAAAGCCCTTTCGATTAGGCAGGCCTGAACTCCAGATGCCCAGGTATGGGAATTGCTTTGTATGGGTTAAACCGATATCAGCGGTTTCGCCGCCACCCATGGATAAACCCGCCAAAGCTCGGTCTTTAGGTGACTTAGAAACGTGATAATTAGCCTCCATATATGGAATGATAACCCTCAGCAATTCGGGAATTAAAAGATCTTTCTCCGATGAAGAAACCCGTTGTAAATTACCGTTGATATTGCCACTCGGCATCACAATGACCATAGGCTTGGCTTTGCCCGCAGCGATAAGGTTGTCTAGAATAAAGTTAGGGCGACCAACTGTCGGCCAGGAAGCGTCGTCATCACCACCGCCATGAAGCAGGTAGAGGACCGGATATTTTTTGCCTTTTTCGTAATTAGGCGGCAAATAAACATACATTCTGCGATACGGACCTGCGACAGGCGAATTGTAATAAACCGTCGAAATAGTGCCATGCGCAATGTTTGGATTGTTAACCTGAATATCATCCGCATCGTTTTCTTTAGATACTACAACCATGCTTTGCACGTTTAATGCCCCTGGTGACGTCAACGGATTGCGATTATCTAGAACTATCATTCCATCAACCATAAAATTGTAGCGGTAAGCGCCAGAAGAAACGGGTTTTGTTGTAGCTGACCAAACGCCTTGCTCATTCCTGACAAATGGAAGTGGTCCCTGAAAAAAGTCGCTATTAACGCGTGCTGAAACGTTTTTAGCTTCGGGCGCATAGACGCGAAAGGTTACACGACCATCTGGCGTAACCACAGGCGAGCGCAGGGTGCCGTTTGGTGTGTCAGCAGGCTTACCCCAGGCTGCGGCGGGTTCAAGGTTCGCGATCTCAATTTTTCTATAGTATATCTCAGCTCCTTCCGATTGTATGGCGATTTTGCCTTCTGTAACATTAGGATCTGATCCGGTATTAACCGTTTTTCCGTTGACGAGGTAACTGATATTCCCGCCTTTGGATATAATTTCGACAGTGTTCCATTGTCCGGTTGGCAATTCACCGTCAGCGGTCTTTTTTATCCTGAAATAATTCCCGGTCTGTCTTTTCCCGTTAGTCACAATGGTAGCACCTGGTAATAAATAAATATCACCAATGTCGCCCTCCTGTATCTGACACTCAATAGATTTTGGCCAAACGTTGTCTTTAGTATCAACCGGGATATTAAAAATAATGCCATTGTCACGTTTTACTGTGTCGCTGGCTCGGGGAGGCCATTTTTTTGTACCCCACTTAAACTCAGCCACCAAATGAAAATCTTTGTAAGATTTCTCTGTACACAGATACCCGAACTCTTTTCCCGAGATATGCAATTGCCCGTTGTCAATACGAAAAACCTTGTCAGGGTCAGGGTCGCTGTTTTTACCTTTGGAGTTGAAGTAGGTATACCAACCGTTTAAATCTTTACCATTAAATAATGGCATCATGATTTGGGCCTGGCTTTTAAAAGCAATAAGAAGGAAAAGAGTCGTAACAAAGTGCCTCACAAGCCTACTTATTTAAAATATTTCTTTGCAAATTCTATAAAAGTCGGCCAATCTAGGGAATCTGTATGACCGCCTTCATGGAAGCGAAACGCAAGATCGCTATCAATCAGTGATACATCAGGTGCTGGCATTTGTGAGGTAGAAATGCCTGTTTTACCTAGTAACTTATATACAGGGGGCGCAGCCACGCAAGCTTTAAACTCGCCTACAGGATCGGCCCATATATCCTGGGTACCACCGGTGATAAATAATGGGCGTGGAGCTACCAACGCCATCATCTCATGCGCGTCAACGGGGAAAGCTTTCCAATTGCCGCCATATTTTATAAAGTTTGGCGCCATCCAATGATATTCGTTTTCGGCAGCAATCAAGTCAAGATTTTCGCCAAAGTTTCTTTTCTCCAATGATGCACCACCAGATCCCGAGCAACTAGCGAATACTATAGCCCAACGTTGATCCATTGCACCGGCTAACAGTGCGGTTTTACCCCAACGCGAATGGCCCTCAATTCCGATTTGTTTAGGGTTGATGGTTTTATCGGTTTCAAAATAATCCAGTGCTCTGCTCAAACCCCAGGCCCAAGCTCTTAAAACGCCCCAATCTTCTGGGCCCCTTAGTTTACCTTTATTCACTAATCCGATAATACCTGTACTTAAACCGGCTCCGTTATCGGCTTGCAGGGCATTTGTATCAAAATATGCTATGGCCCAACCGGTGCTATTAAATAGCTTGATGGTTTGCATATTTCCATTGCTGTTTGACGACGCGATAACCATCAAGGGTACAGGGCCTTTGGCATTGGCAGGCAAAAACAAGGTCATCTTAATAACAGGTTGTGCAGCCGGATAGGTTGTATTGTCTATATGGCCTATAATGGTCTTTTTTATGGCGCTGCCATCCAATGCTTTTTTATCTATGTCAGTAACCTCGAAAGTAACCTTTGGTGTGTTTTTAGGCACGTGGCCATATACATAGGTCTCATAATCGTTGACAATTTCGGGGCGGCGTTGCTGCCACCATATTTTAGCATTGGTAACCGGTTTTCCGTTTTTTAATACGAGTGGATCAGGTAAAGTATAATCGTTGGCTTTATCTTCACTGTAGTTTACCCAGGCACCCCACGGCGACCGGGTAAGCGACATACCTTTGGCGTCGGTGTAACCATTGCCATTGCTTCTTGGAACTGCACCTTGCGGACGGGTCGGATCATCTGCTTGCGGCGGTAGCACAGGTAACTGCACTCCGACGATTTTTAACGTTTGCTGGTAGTTCGCTTTGGTAAGCGAGTCGGTTATTGCTCGGTCACGAGCTGCTTGTTCTTTGCTCACTTGTGCAACCGCTACCTGTCTGGTCAAGGCGATTAAAAAAGTTAAGGTTATTTTAAGGTAGATCTTCATACTTTGTGGATTTATATAAATGACTTACAAATGTGGATTATCCGTTCTTATATCTTCAATATTATTGTCTCGCAGCCATTGTATAAATGATTCAATATCTACCGGCGAATAATGAACGATTTCTCCACTTTTTAGCATTAGAGTAACGACTTCTACCGTCGCTAAAAATTTCGTTAACTCTGCCGAGGCGTAAGGAAAACCGGGATAATAATTTAATTCAATCATTTGAGATAATGATTAAGGTTGTAACCCGGTAATTTCGTCAGTGTTCAGATTGCCCCGGGATTTCCGGAAAACCGGGATCATCTAAAATTTGCACAGCTGTACCATCACCTACAGCCTTCCAGTCGTGTAATACCCAAACCACTTTTTTGTCGCGGGTAACTTCAATCATTTGAGGCCCTTTACCACTTTGCCCTCGAGATGTGAATATAGTATTGCCATTGGCAAGCCGTGTACAGCTTTGCGGTGCCGAAGTAAACTGATATTCGGCCGGTAAATCTTTTTTGCAATTGAATTCCCATACCGTTTCCTTTTTTTCGTTTACCTCACGGGTCAGCCAATCTTTCTCGTCGGTTATCAGCGTGTTTCCATTTTTTAATCGAATTGCGGCCCATGGTTGGGGTATCTCGTAACTCCATATTTCTTTAAAGTTTTTATCGTATTCTACCACCTGACCTCGACTCATGTAAGATATCAGGTAAGTTCCATTCGCGGTAACGCGTGCACGTCTAAATTGCCCATGGATACCACCAGCATCCAATGGTTCTTTAAAGGGCAATACATGTTCTACCTCGGTTTTGCCGGTTTTAATATTTATAACGTACAGCTTTGGCGGCAAGCCATTTACCACAAACATCACCTTATCCAGACCGATAGGTTGACAGGCGTGTACCTCAGTATGGTCTGCACCTTGCGGCACCTTGAAGTCCATTTTCCAAAGCACCTTTTTATCCGGGGTTATCATTGCGATGTATTTCATTCTGCTGAATAAAATATTGCCGTTTGACAACATCCACACGTCGTCGTATTCAGGTCCTTTACCCGTTTGATAAGTCCAGATCACTTTACCATCTTTCACTAACGACATGCGGTTACAGTTTTCGCCAACGTACAGCATAGGGTGTTCTGCCAAGCCATTGCCGGGTAAATTCGGAGGCGTTGCTTCGGTAGAGTTGATTAATGGAGCGAATTCTTCTTCTGGAGCCATAGCCGGCACGTTTGCGGCTGTAAAAAGATGAAGCACATCCATACAAGGTGTTGCAGCACTAATGACTGCGGTTTTAGCTTTCTTTTGTGCCAGGGCAAAGTTTGAAAACGTGAACACACACAGCACCAGGAGGGTAATTTTATTGTTTTTCATGATTATTAATTAAATCTAACGTCGACTATTAATGTTCAGACTGACCAGGAATTTCTGGTATGCCCGGATCATCTAAAACCTGCAGCGCAGTTCCATCGCCAACTGTTTTCCAGTCATGCAGCACCCAAACGACTTTCTTGTCCTTGGTAACTTCAATTAACTGTGGCCCTTTACCTCCCTGACCGCGCGAAGCGAAAATGGTATTACCATTAGCAAGACGAGTGCAGCTTTGCGGTGCCGACGTGAATTGATACTCAGCTGGCAGATCTGCTTTGCAATCAAAGTTCCACACGGTTTCACCTTTTTTATTCACTTCAAATGTGCGGTCTTCTGTTTCGTCGGTAATTAATGTATTGCCGTTTTTAAGTCTTAAAGCGGCCCAGGGTTTGGTTGATTTATAACTCCAGATCTCTTTAAAATTTTTATCGTATTCTACGACTTTCCCTTGGTTAAGTAATGCTATAAGGTAGGTGCCCTGCGCAGTAACACGGGCCCGCCTAACTTGTGGATGTATGTCACCAACAGTTGGCGGTTGGTTAGATGGAAGCACATGTTCTACCTCTGTTTTACCGGTTTTAATGTTAACCACAAATAGTTTTGGCGGCAAGCCGTTAACCACAAACATTACTTTATCTAAGCCGATAGGCTGACAGGTGTGTACTTCAGTATGCTCCGTACCTTTGCTGTTGTTACAATCATATCGCCAAAGTATTTTTTTATCCGGCGTCATCAAGGCAATGTATTGCATGCGGGTAAATAAGACATTCCCGTTTGATAGCATCCAAACATCATCGTACTCGGGGCCTTTGCCGGTTTGATAGGTCCAAATTACTTTACCATCTCTCACCAATGACATTCGGTTACAATTTTCGCCCACATACAACATAGGGTGTTGCGCCAAGCCTTTACCGGGTAGATTTGCGGGCGTAGGTTCGTTTGAATTAATGAGCGGTGCCAATTCTTCTTCAGGAGCCATGGTGGGCACATTAGGCGCCGTAAAAAGATGAAGCACATCCATACAAGGCGTGGCCGATAATTTTTTGGTTTGCGCATAAATTGAACTGGCCGAGGCAGTAAGACAAAGGGCGAGGAGGGCAAATTTAGGTTTCATCAAAGTCTTTTTATTGAAGTTTATAATTGTTGTTTATCAATCGATGCCAGTTTGGTGTTGGGCAACTGGCTGCTATTAAATAGATTGAAGTTTTTTACCTGATTTAATTGAAATATTGGGATTCCATCTGCTTTTTGTGCGTGGATATGCTGAAAATCTGCGCCGTCAATATTGTCTAAATGAAAGGCCGGGCGGAGGTCTGCAGCGATATAACTAACTTCGATATCGCTCATCTTTAAATCCTTCACATTACGGATAAAAAACCCGTAGGCTGGTGTTATACCAAAAGAATCAGGTTCAGGATAGTCTTTAATTAATGGCTTTACTTCACGGGCGGCTTGCTCTTTAGTGCCCCCACCTCTATAATAAATATGAATGTTGCTTAAAGTCAGATCTTCAATATCGTGCCCGGGTATGCCGCTGATAATTCCGCCCTGTTCGCCGGTAACATCATATGCTACGATATTACTAATCATTACCCTACGCAAGGTGCTGTATGGAAAATCTTTAGGCGCACGCATTCTGGCACCCAACCTGATGAATATAGGGGAGTTGTTAATATCGCGCATGGTGATATTGTTTATGGCGATATCTTCTAATGCCGCTCCATCAACAGTCTCCAATGCCAGGCCTTTGCAATGGTCGAAAATACAATTGCTAATCGTAATGTTCTTATAGCCGCCATTTGACTCGGTACCCAGTTTGATACGGCCTTGCGGGTGCTTTCTGCCATCTTTTTTAAATGTTCCGTCTAAAAAGGTCCCTTCATTGTATCCTGAAACCATGCAATTGGTGATGGTTACATTCTCTAAAGCCCGCGGGTAGTTTAAAGAATAATCACACTTTAAACACAAAGCATCATCACCGGGCGCATTGATTGTAGTGTTGGAAATATGTACGTTCTTGCTCGAAATCAGGTCAATACCATCCCTTCCGGTATCCATTTTTATATTATCAATGGTGGTGTTATCAACCGCAGTAAGCAAAAAACAAAACCAGCCACCATGGTAAATGGTAAAGTCTTTCAACGTGACGTTTCTACAAAGTTTAAGCGCGAGTGTTTTATTGCCATAACCTTCGTTTTGGCCCGGCTTCCTTTCATCCTTTATTAAACCTTTTCCCCATATATTTCCCGGACCGGTGATAGCTATATCGTGCAGGTTTTCACCCACAATCAGGCTGTTATGGAAATGGCTGTGTCCGTAATCCTGGTACGCTTCGTTATCGCCTTTTTCAGGCATGTCGTATTTGATATTGTCGTCGTTAGTGGCTGCTACAATAGTAGCCCCCTGATCGATATACAACGCCACGTTACTTTTTAGGTGTATGGTTACCGAAAGGTAGTCCCCAGCAGGGAAATAAACCGTACCACCGCCGGCAGCATTAGCTGCGTCAATAGCTTTATCGATAGCTTTGGTATCCAGGGTTGTGCCATTACCTTTGGCGCCATATTTTTTTACGTTATAAACCGGCGCTTGCGCCCAGGCTGAGTTGATAGTGGAAAGGAGCAAGAGAAATGCGCCGGTTAAGTTTCGGTATAAATGCCTCATCGTGTTTATAAGTGATGTTATAATTCTTTTTTTATTATTTCAGATAGCTTGGTATTTGGTAATTGCATGCTGTTAAACAAGTTGAAATTTTTTACACTGTTTAGCATAAGTATGGAGCTTCCATCAGCTTTTTGCGCTCGGATATGTTGAAAATCAGCGCCATCTACGTGATCTAAAATAAATGCAGGCCTCAAATCCTCTTTCAGATAGCTAACATCAATGTTGTTTAATTTGATATCCTTAACGTTGCGGATAAAAAAGGCATAGGCCGGTGTAATCCCCCAGCGATTGGGGTCGGGATAACTGTCTATCAATGCAGGAACTTCCCTTGTGGCTTGTTCTTTTGTGCCGCCCCCATTGAAATAAAACTTCATATTATTCAAAGTAATATCTTCAATATCGTGGCCGGGTATGCCGCTGATAATAGCACCCTGTGTGCCTGTTATACCATAGGCAACAATATTACTGATCAATACACGGCGAAGAGTACTGTAACGGAAATTCTTAGGTGCCCGCATACGCGCGCCAAGCCTTATAAATATGGGCGCGTTCCCAACATCACGCATGGTGATATTATTGATAGTAATATCTTCCAGCGTATCGCCATCAACTGTTTCCAGGGCGAGGCCGCGGCTGTTATCAAATACACAATTACTGATAGCAATATTTTTTAATCCGCCGTTTGATTCTGTGCCCAATTTTATACGTCCGGTAGGAGAGCCGTTGCTCCATTTTACGTTTGTACCATCTAAAAAAGTACCTTCCTTATAGCCCGATACCTGACAGTTGGTGATGCTTACATTTTCCAAGTCGCGCGGATAGTTAAGTGCGTAGTCGCTTTTTAAGACAATAGCATCATCAACCGGCGAATTGATGCTGCAATTAGCGATTCGCACATTTTTGCTGGAAACCAGGTCTATTCCGTCCCGGTTGGTATCCATTTTAATATTATCGATAGTAGCATTGTCAATACCTGTCAACAAAAATCCGAACCAGCCACCATGTGCGATGGTGAAATCTTTTAGTATCACATTGCGGCAAAGTTTAAGTGCGATGGTTTTGTTGCCAAGCCCCGGCGGGTTGTTACCATTAGCATCTTCTCTCATGATCAAACCCTTGCCCCAAATGCGGCCCGGACCTATAATAGAAATATCATGCAGGTTTACCCCAACTATTAAGCTATTATTAAAATGGCTATGCCCATAATCCTGATAAACATCGTTGTCAGCTTTCTCGGGAAAATCATATTGCACTCCTTTACCGGCAGCAGCGGCGATGATAGTTGCGCCCTGATCTATATACAAGCATATATTACTTTTAAGGTGTATGGTAACAGACAAATAATCCCCGGCAGGCAGCCAAACAGTGCCTCCTCCCGATGTAGCAGCGGCGTCAATTGCTTTGTCAATCGCCCTGGTGTCTAAATGTTTGCCATCTCCTTTTGCGCCATATTTTTTTACATTATATACAGGAGCTTGTGCAAAAACTGGGTCAAAACCCAACAAAAAGATAAAAGCAATAACTAAACTGTGTTGTAATTTTTTCATAACCAATTATTAATGTTCAGATTGACCCGGAATTTCAGGAATGCCCGGATCATCCAAAACCTGTAATGCCGTAGCATCACCAATGTCTTTCCAATCCCATAACACCCAAACAACCTTTTTTTCTTTCGTAACTTCAATCAGTTGCGGCCCCTTGCCAGCTTTGCCTCGCGAAGCAAAAATGGTGTTGCCATTGATTAACCTTGTACAACTTTGCGGCGCTGAGGTAAATTGATACTCGGCTGGCAGATCAGTCTGGCAATTAAATTCCCAGACAGTTTCACCTTTACGATTAACCTCCCGGGTTAGCCATTCCTTTCGTCAGTAATTAATGTATTTCCGTTTTTTAGCCTGATTGCAGCCCATGGCGAGCTTATATTATAACTCCAGATCTCTTTGAAATCTTTATCATACTCAACCACGCGATTCATGTTAAGAAATGGGATAAGATAGGTACCCTGCGCTGTAACCCGGGCGCGTCTAAACTGGCCGTGGATACGGTTTGGATCGGCTGGTTCAATTTTAGGCAATTCGTGCTCTACCTCTATTTTACCAGTTTTTATATTGACAATCATTAATTTAGGGGGCAAACCATTATAAACAAACATTACCCTGGCTAAACCGATAGGTTGAACTGCATGTGCTTCGGTATGGTCCACTCCCTTTGGTACCTTGAAATCGTATTTCCAGATCACCTTTTTATCAGGCGTGATCTCGGCGACATATTTCATCCTGCTAAATAAAATATTCCCGTTTGACAGCATCCATACATCGTCAAACTCAGGGCCTTTGCCTGTATTATAGGTCCAGATAATTTTGCCATCCTTTACTAAAAACATACGATTACAGTTTTCACCTACATAAAGCATCGGGTGCTGTGCTAAACCTTTACCAGGTAAATTTGCCAGCACTTCTTCTGTAGAAGGGATGAGGGGCGCAAGTTCCTCTTCGGGAGCCATTGCTGGGACGTTTGCGGCAGTGAAAAGCTTTAGCACATTCATGCAGGGAGTGGCTGTTAAGCTTTCTTTTTTAAGTTTATGCCCGGTTTTAAAAGTGCTTTGGGCAAAAATGCAATTGGAAAAACCAATTAATAACAAGGCAAATTTAAATTTTACTTTTATAGTCATTGCTTACTTTATATTGGCTGCTAAAATTGATGCGCTACTATATGAACCGACAATTTCTTTACGCGTACGCTCATCGTTATCGGCAGCAATAACCGCTATATAGGGTATGTTCTTATCTGTAACCTTTAATTTTAAATGAATTTTTATGGGTTTACCCTGCGAAAGAATAACTTGTTTGTGGTTAAAATCCGTCGTGGCATTAAAAGCTTTTAAATTGAGCTGATGTTTTCCGTTACCTGTAATAATTGCCGAAACTGATATAGTTCCGTCATCCGACTGATTAGTTTGTGTATTGATCTGAATATCTTTTGCTGCTGAATTTTTAACCTGATCTTGCGACGAATAGACAGCTACAGTACCCATAAACCGGTTCACAGGTTCCATCCAGATCTCTTTGAAGGTGGCGCTAACTGTCGCCGGCCAAAACGGAGCATCGCCCGCGCGGCTGTCCATGCCCACAGGTAACGATCCGACAATATCCTTCACACAATAGGCAAACTGTGGAGCGAAGTCATATCCTGAGCCATACATCAGGCTTTGACCAAATGGGTTAGCACCCATGTTCCACTCCAATTGTTTACCCACCAGCTGCATGCCTTCGGCATCATTCCTTAATTTAGATGCTTCGGCCAGGGCCCAGGTGCCAGATAACTGCACATTGGTGTTGCCGTGAAAGAGGTCATCGTTCCAAATCGGAAACGTACGCAATACATACTCATCGTTTAGCTTGGTACCATCGTTAAATTGTTGCAACATTGCCGCGCGGCGCTTATCATTCTTATCAGTCATCAACTCGGCCTTTGCCCATACCGAATTTGGCAACATGTTATAAGGTGCCGAGATCTGGCTGCCGCGTTTCATAAAATATTCGCTATATAATACAGCCGAACTATACCAGTTAATCCAATTGTCGTTTTTAGGCAGGTCTTTACATAGCATCGCTAAAGCAATCATCGATGCTTCTTCAAATGCAGTATGTTTATTATGAATTACATTTTTGCGATTGGTACCTGAATAAAAATAGCCTGTAATGGGTATGCCATCTACAAAATGTTGTTCCTGGCATTGCACCAGCAAATTACCGAAAACAACAGCCTGATCTTTATACCTGGCCTCGCCGGTTAATTTGGCAAGCAATAAAGATGACGTTGCTCCCCATGACGCTTCTTCATAGCTTGCTGAGTCCCAGAGCATGCGCGAGGCAACACCTGCCTTCCAATCATCCAATGCGGCTTCGCGAGCCTGGCGAGCAAGCTTAGGGTTAGATGTTGCAAACAATGCAGCTGCTCTTGCCTCTACAGCCGCCGCCAGAAAGTTTTCCCAAGGTATGTTTTCAGCAGGCACTACCACATCATCAACGGTGCCTATTATATTGTCAGTAAACATCCGCATACGGCACCAGTGGATATGAAAACCATCACCAAAACGGGTTTTAAGCAAGTATTGTAAAGCCCAATCAATTTCAGATCGCATTCTGTCGGCTACTTCCTTACCGTCTTTATTTTTATCAAGTACGTCGAGATTATTCTCCATGGCAAATGCAGCCATAGAAGTACGCCAGATTCCCTGTGAAAGATCTCCGGCATCGTGGTAGCCGCCATTTACTACTTTTTTAACATCGCCTCTAAATCCCTGCCAATCCATGTGGCAAGCCTTGTGAAGACCCGGTACCTCATAACCACAACGTTGGCAATAGTAAAAGTTCATGGCTTTGAAAACCGGATCAACCCAAATGTTTTGTTTAATAGGGAAGGGGTTAGATACCAATTTACCACAGCGGATACGATATGTACCTTCTTTTTGAAGCTTAGAGAAAATCAATTGGCGAAATGCTCCGTTTTTTGTATGGATGGCCTTAACGTCGCCGGAGAATACAACAGTACCCCGCTCGTCTATTAATTGAAACTTATCAGCGCCGCCACTGCCTATCATGGCAATCTTTACGTCATGAGGACGGTATCCCACATGGCTAAATGAAAATTTTTCGGGAGATACGGTCCAACCTTCATATTGATCGGGTACAACCCTTTGTAATTCTATGCGGTCTATATCATAAGTAACTAAATTGTCCTCGCCGGGACTAACGCCGGTTAATTCGCGGGTTAAACTAAACATGGTTACCTTGTTACGCGGCAAATGCGGCATTTCAAACAATACATGGTTCCATTGGCCGGGCTTAAGGTCGTTGCAATAACTGGTACGGGCCGAACTAAATATATCTGAAACGGTACCCTCGTTACTGATGCCCAGGTTTATATTGTGGCGGGGTAAGTTAGTTTGATGTACGTAAACCCAAAAAGATATTCTATTAAATTTTGACCAGTCCTGCGGTGTGTTAAATCGTAATTGAACAGACGAAGAACCTGCTTGCCCGCTTATGTTGAAATATTGAGAGCCCCATTTGGTTTTGTTGCCAGCTAGATTCAAAAAGGCGGTATCACGAATAGAAGTACTGAATCTAAGTGCCCTCTTGCCATCTTTTGCCATATCTTGCGTATAGCTCATTTTGCCTATACCGGTTACTTTCCAATTGCCGTTTTGCTCCATATCGTCGACCAGACGCGATTCTAAAATAGGTTTTTTTTCCCACTTGGCTAACAGAGAGTTTTGTACGGGAACGGCCAGCGGATAAGCAGCAAACTGCTTTGAACCAGTTTGCGCCCGGCAAACAAAAAACAAGATGAGGAGATGACACGCCAGCAGCAACTTTTTCATAACTATACATTAAGATGCGTTATAACCTTCGTAGTTTTTTTGCACCTTGAACAATTGGAAATTTATAATATTGGTTGTAGCCAAGGCCAATTGGCCCCCTTAGCTAAATGAATATGCAAATTTGCCAGTCATGGGTTAATAATTATGCTAAGAGTCGGTGGCGCGTTTAAAATATTAACCGATTGGAACTTATTGTACTTATTATGAAGTAATTATAACTTATTTAGCCAAAAAAATATTAAACTTTTTATTAAAATTAGATTCGGCTTTTATGAGAAAGGAGCAGTAAGCAGCCAGTTTTGGTCGATTATAACTTGATCTCCATGATCTTATTTTCAAACTCTTCTGCCGGTACCAGGGATTTTAATTTGAGCCTGTTTTTATAAGTATAGACCGTGTTTACCGTGCTCTCTAAAATATTAGCGATGATCTGATTGTCTTTTATACCTTAGTCTCATCAGCGCGAAGATGCGCAGGTTGGTGTTTAATAACTCATTCTCTTTTGGCCAAATCTGATCCTCAGGCTTAAACAGGGAGTTAAAATCTGAAATAAAATTGGGAAACAGTTTAAGAAATATGCTGTCGAAAGTATAGAATAAAGTACGCCGCTCTTGCTTGATGTCAATTTCGTTTACTAATCGCAACAAGTCTTCATAGTTCTGCGTCTTAATTTTGCGTTCACCATATCGCTGAATTTGATCGAGCTTCTGAATATAACCCGATATCACCTTGAAAAAATAACCGATATATTCTTCCTTGATCAAACCGTCTTCTGAAAGTTTTTTATTGATGGTATCAAGATACCGGTTTTGATTTTTTACCACTGCTTCTCTGACCCGTACTTTTTTTAACCGGTCGTAAACGATATACGACACAGCAAGGATGCCGATTAATATGAGGATAACTACTACAATGAGGATCGTCAAAGTACTAATCTTTTGATGCTCAGATTTAATTAGTTTTTGTGCAGCGAGCTGTGTCAAAGCTTCAGTAATGTTTTTCTCTTGGATAGCATTGTCGAAAAATTTGGCTTCTGCCATAGCTTCGTTCAACAATATCTCGGCGTCGCTTAGTTCCTTTCTGTTCAAAAGCCTTAGTCCGAGCCTGTAAATAGCCAGCGTTTGTTTGGTCGAGGATCTGATATCATAAATCGCAGCCAGTTTTAACAGTTTTTCTTTTTCTGCCGGCGGTACCAGATAGCTTAAATCATTAGTGACCATCGCACGCTGATGAATAGTCAGATCATTTCTAGCTAGTAACCGTCGTAAAACGGCTATTGCTTTGTCATGTTGATCGGTTATAGTAAACAATTGTCCGGCATATTTTAAATTATCGTAAGTGCCGGGTTTGCTTAATTGTACCGCCGAATCAAGAGTCTTTATAGATTCTGTTTTGTTGTTTGCAGAATAGAATCTATTGCTGTTGTAGGACGCCAGTTCGTTTAACGCCCTGGCCTTTAGTTCGTAGTAGCGTAGTTTATTGCTGTCTGGAAGCGACTTCGCATGCAGCTGAGATATACAGTCGAATGCCTCCTTGTACATGCCCCATGACAATTGAAGCGCACCTAATTTAAGTTTACTTTCATCTATTTTTTGCTGATCCTTTAACAATTTGCTTATTGCTATCAACTGATATGTGTACACATGTGCCGAATCGAAATTATAGTATCTATAGGCCTCAATTAAATTACCAAGTACCTCATAGCGACCGTAAATGTTGGTATTTGAGACTGCAGCTAAGGACGCTTTAATTTTTTTTAGTTGTAATTCTTTATCATGGTCATAATGGCTTTTTTTAAGAATTTCGGCCTTAAGTATCATTAACAGGCTATCTGAAGATTGCTTGCATTTCGCATGGCATACAAATACTGTTAACAATAAAAAAGAAAGCAAAATTCTCATGATTAAATATTATTTATACCCATTTGTCTAAATCATGTGAGTTGTCAATGTTTGAATACTAATACCAGTCCCGGCTCTGATTTATCGTTTTTTGAAGCCGCTGCCAGCCCTATGTTATCGATTAACGTACCCGATATTGTAAATTGATTGCCTTTGCGTATAATCTTTTGTGTGATGTCGACAGGTATATTTCCCGCCAAATCCTGAGCATAGATGTGTGAATATTGCGCAGGTTTGTTAACCTCTAATGTCAAGCTGTTATAATGGCCAAATATACCGAATGGCTTATCGGTTCCGTCGACCTTTAAAATTACATTGGCGCGGGGTGTTAAGTAATTACGGCCAATAGTACGTCCGATAGAAGCTATCGCGATAGCACCATTTGGATACTTTGATGCCAGGATATAAGGTTTTATTGTGTCGCCTTTTGACAGCGTTACCGTTGGTTTTTCCAATCCCCGGATTATCATAGCGGGGGCTTGAAAAGCATTATTATAACCTTCGCCATGGTTAGTCATCCATGATTCACGCTTTTTCATTAGCCAATTATCATGCAGAATCACAGTGTCGATATAAAAATCTGTTTTATTGATGCCGAAAGGAGCGGCTATTCTATGCCACATTACGCAACGGGTTACTTCATCAAGCCGGCTTTTCAGGTCTCTGCCGACCGGTGGAAAGGCATAATCTTGGGTTCCGTCCGGTAAATTGCCATTAAACTCGTGTCGCATAATACCTATGGCACTTCCGGTTCCGGCTGCTATGTAAGGCTCATCTTCGCAGTTAATGATACTTACTGCCTGGCCTTTAGGTAAAGCCGTTAGCAATTTGCTTATTCTGTCAATAGTATGGGGGATGGCAATGATATTTTCCACGTCATAGGTGCGGTATACTTCAGCGGTGGAAAGCACTGCTGGGGTCATAGCCTGCTCGATGATAAGGCTTGGCGCAATCTGTTTACCTAATTTAGTAAGCCAGGATCTCCAGGCAGCTTTTTTGGAATCGTTTCCCCAGTCAACCTTCCAATAGCTGATGCCAGATTTTCGCATCCAGTTAAACCGTTCGGTCCAATAAGCTACGCTATCTGTTATTTTAAGTCTGGGCGCTTGTTGCGCACAAATCCACAAGCCCAAACCTTTCCATCCCAAGCTTTTTGTTTTTGCAGATAGGGATTTTAACTTTTGCTCTGGCGATAAGCCCTTAACAGACGGAAATCTTCCGTCATCTACAATTAAACTACCATAATAACTTTTATCACCGTTAAGCGGGGTTTCCCAATCATCGTCCAACACCAGGTAAAGGTCTTTATGTAGTTTTGAAAACATGTTTGCCCAATGCTCCAAATTGCCATTGCCAAAAACGTTTTGTTCGATCATCGCCTGCCTCATTACTGTCGAAGGTTTATAACTGGTCACGTAACCTTGGACATTCCAGGTACAAAAATAATCAGGTGCCTTTGAAGGGCTATCGGGTATTAAAGAAGACTGTTTTTTCTGAGCATTACTTACCAATGAAAAAATACAGAAAATTGCAAGTAAAAGGAGTAAGGGTTTCATGATCAATTATTAGATTCTAATGGTACGGGGTTAGTAAAGCGTTTACAGTCCTTTAACAATTATAGAAATCTTATTATCTGATAAGAAACTTAACAATGAAAATATTTATGCAATCGTGGTAGAACGATTAATTAAAACTAAGCTATAATCGAAATTTACATCCTAATTGACCTTATACAAAAAGGAGAGAAGGATGGATTCTGAGCTTTATGTCTTAAATATTTAGTGGAATATATATTTAAGACAGGCTATTCGGTGAATCAGATTGATCTTATCTAATATTATTAAGTCAGAAAACGGCTGCATTTATATATTTTATTTCAACCCCAGAAAATACAGCGGTTTTTCATCACGACCAGCTGACTCTGGTAGATTGTATAAGAGACTACGCTTCAATCTCAAAGGTCAATAAATCTTTAGGCTCTACCTCCAATGCTTTAGCCAACTCCGAAATTGACAATAAAGTAATATTCAATTTTCCATTTAGTTCGGTGAATCGAATTTTGAAAACCGCTTTAACGATATAAAAAACGCGGAAAATAGAGGAAGTTATAAGTCCCTCCCTCACCCCCAAAAAAAATCCCTATAAATAAACTATTTATAGGGGTTTTTTTTGGGGGTGGCAGGCTCTGTATTACAGTGATATGTGCGCAAACTTCCTAAAATATCGCTGGGCACTCTAAGTCCACACTATTCTTACTCACTGAAACTAGCTCATCCGCAGGAATGATAATCTTTTTTCCGTCTGCATATAATTTGCCCCAGTTACATAAGCTGTCCAAAATCGGAACAAGATCAATGCCCTTGTTGGTTAAAATGTACTTTATTCCCGTTGGAACAGTATTCGGAATTTCCCTTTTTACCAAGATAGCGTGACTTTCTAATTCTTTTAGTTGTCTCGCTAAAACTGTTTCCGAAATATTGGGCAATTTTTGTTGTAAGAGATGAAAACGGTTATTGCCTTGCGAGATGTAGTAAACAATTTGTCCTTTCCAACGTCCACTGATCATACTAATAGCTGAATTACGTTCGCAAAGTTGAAACAAAGACTGTTCATTGGCATAGTCGGTCGATTCTTTTTTTCTCATCATTACAAGATTTACTACTAACAATTTTGTCAGTTATTGTACACCGGGCAAAACGTTCACAATTTTGATATCGATTTAACTGCGTTTGAATAAATATTCGTTTTGAACGAATAAACAACCAATTTACTAAACTATAAAAAAATAAAACAAATGAAAATCAGCATTTATATCGTATCCTCTGTTAACGGATTTATTTCAAATTCAAGAAATGTACCTGATTGGCTTTCTCCAGAGTATAGCCAAGGCATGTACGCTATAAGTCAGAAATTTAAAGCGGTAATAATGGGTAAAACTACCTATAATATTATTGCACCTGATTACTTACCACTTAAAGATGAAGGGACAACAGTGGTCTTAACTACAGACGAAACTGCAAAGTCAAATAATCCTACCATAATATTTACAAACAACAGCCCTGCTGAAATTAAGCAAATGTTGGAAAACAAAGGCCACACTGAAGCGGTAATAATTGGAGGGACAATGACCACCAGTCAATTCATGAATGCCGGATTAGTTGACCAAATTTACTTTGTCGTCGAGCCCGTATTATTTGATAATGGATTGCCGCTATTGAAAGATGTAGTTGGCGAGTTTAAACTTAATTTGCTAGACGTATCGAAATTGAATAACAATACGGTCCAACTTCATTACCAAATACAAAAATAATTAAACCTTGAGGTAGCATGAGTTCCAAATCAAAATTAGTAACTGTTGTTATTTCGGCTGTAATAAAGCCAGGCAAGATGGAAATTGCAAAACAAGCGCTTATTGCAGTAATTAAAACGGTTATTGAACAGGAAAAAGATTGTCAAGGGATTGAAGTATACAATGATATAAAAAATCCACAGTGCCTTTTAATTATCGAAAAATGGACCTCTGAAGAAGTTTTTCTTGGTCCACATATGCAAACACCACACATGGTAGCATTTATGAAGATAGCTGGTACCTTTGTTGATGGTGAAGCAGAGTTTACTTTCTGGAATGAAATTTTATCGATGGCTTAAAAGTAACGTAACGGCGTATTCCAATAATATAGTTCATTAAATTAAAATAAAAAATGGTATTCCTACTGTTTAGAATGTTAGTTTGCTGCTGTTGATATTAGTTTGTCATTTATTTATAACTACCGGCCAGTTGTTTTTGTAAACAATGGATTTAATAAGCAATACCCTGGGGCCGCCGCCTGCAGGTATCGCATGATAAGCGATGTAAATCATTTTCTTGTCAGAACGAAAAATGGAGTTGTGCCCCGGGGCATTCCATTTACTGTCTTTTTCCAGAATGACACTGCTATTGCTGCCATTAGCCTCGCCGAACCGTGTAAATGGACCGAAAGGACTTTTGGAACGAGAGACGAGTACTGCATAATTGGCGTGCGGGCCGCAGCAATTATCGCCGGAATAATAGAGATAGTAATAGCCCTTGTTATAATCGACCCAGGCACCCTCTATTAAGGAGGTATAGTTTTTTTCAAGACCGGGTTGTTGCACAGGTTTGGCGGTGCTACCGGTTTTGAATTCAAACCAATTGTCAGACAGTTCCTGAACTTTTATAGGCTCGTGGTCTGATCCCCAATAAAGCAACTTTTTTCCGCTCTTCGGGTCTATCATAGCAAAGGGATCTATATTGGCGAAACCTTTTCCGGCGATAAGTGGTGTCCCCTTATCGATAAACGGACCTTCCGGGTTATCGGCCGTAGCTACACCGATGCACATATCTGCATCAGAACTTGCCGAGCGCGCCGAAAAAAATAAGATGTACTTTTTTTGCTGCCCGTCGTAAACTACATGTGGCGCCCAGTAATCGCGTTTTGCCCAAGTTGCTCCATTTGGCAATGCATCACCAACATCCGTCCAATGCTGTAAATCAGTCGAGGTTGCCAACTGCACATGTTCATATTTCCCTTTTATCACACTATTGGTGGCATATCCGTAATATTTACCGCCCACGTTAATGACGGTCGGATCGGGAAAATCATGGTTTAAAACGGGGTTCTCAAGGCTTTGTGCATTTGCGCTGGTGCATGCTATTATTGTTAATAATAGCATGTGCCCTATGCAAGGTCCTAATTTCATTTGGTCAATTCTTGATAATCGATTTTATAAAAGCAACTTCTTCAGGCCGGTAAGGGGTGCCATCTGTATGGAATATATCATGAAACCATACAGGTGGTTCAGCTGTGTATTTTTTTGTCCAGCTATCCCACGGATAAATGGTTTGTGATTTTCCGTTAACAAACCCCCAGTTAATCATACCCACATCATATTTTTTTGCGACAGGCAAAAATCCCTGGAAAGTGCTGCCATTTGGCCTCGCCATGTATTCAGTACATATTAAAGGTTTACCGTAGCGCTGTAAATATTTAATGCGTTTTTCAAACTCGGCTGGCGTATCATAATTATGAAAACTGATAACATCCGATTCTTCCAATTGCACTTTTTCAATGGGCTTCAACGTTGAATCTGACGACCAGTTACCTGCCCAAATACCAGAAGTAAGCGGTTGACTAGGATGTACTGAACGCGCCCAGCTAAAGGTTTTTTTAAGCAAAGGTAGTACATATGCCACTTTATTAGGAATTTCTACTTTTTCATAAGACGGACCTGTCATATTATCGGGCTCATTCCATACATCCCAGCCCAATATTCGTTTATCATTGGCAAAATGGCCTATTATAGTTTCTACATAATGTTTAAGACGAGGGTACTGCGTTGAATCTTTGAGCGCATACTGCCCCGGGCTTTGCACCCAGCCTGAGTTATGTGTGTAAGGTTTGGGAGCGCGTTGTTTGCCTGCCTTGGGGAATGGGTCCCAGCAAGAATCAAATATTACAATCAGCGGCCTTATTTTATGGCTTTGTGCAATAGTTAAAAATTTATCAACGCGATTAATGAAGCCTACAGAGTCTTGTTCAAAAGCCAGATCATGTAAAAATACCCGCATGGTATTCATACCTAATGATTGAGCCCATCCAAGCTCTCTGTTTATAGTTACTGTATCAAAAGTATCGGCCTGCCACATTTCAAGCTGATTAATGGCCGTACTGGGCAAAAAGTTAGCACCCACCAGCCAGGGTTGTTTTTTATACCAATCCTGCGCTTGTTGTTTGGTCCATATTATGGAAGTGTCGGCCGCGGCTGTTTGGTGGTTGGCTTTTGGCTGGCCGCAAGCAGTCATTAACAAGGCAGAAATAGCTGCCATTATATTAAAATGTATTTTCATATGAATTGATCTGTTTAATTGATTTTATTTTTTAAAAACAGGGGCATCTTGCAGGGTAATTGACGGAGTTCCATTTTTAATAATCGGCCAGTCATTCTCCCAGGTAATTCGGTCAAGCATCAGGGCTCGGCGATTGGCACCGCTGGGTGCTATAGGATTCAACTTATCAATTGCGTGATATATGAACCAGTCGGTTCCATTATCATCAGTGAAGATGCGCGCATTATGCCCGGGCCCGGCAAAACGGTCATTATGCTCGATCAACAAGGTTCCGTTACCCCAACTGGCGAGCGCGTTTCCATCTTTGTCCAGATAAGGGCCGGTTAATGTTTCTGAACGCCCAACGCGAACCTGATAAATACTTGCTGCGCCATTACAGCAGTTATTCTTTGATCCGAAAAAATAATAATACTTACCCCTTTTATGTATCATCGTCCCTTCAAAGTCGCCGGCAGCGATGCGAAATTTGGTATTGAACAGAACAGATGTACCATCGGCCGATAATTCAGCGCCCCATATACCATTTGTAGGTTGAGAGCTATAACTCCCAAAAAAGAGATATTTTTTTCCGCCGTCTTCAATATAAAACGGATCAATGGCGTTAGCTGTGCCTATTTCTGAAGACAGAAAAAGTTTACCCTTATCTTCAAAAGGCCCCTGAGGCTTGTCGGCAATAGCCAGCCCAATTCCCGGATTTGGGTCAGCCCAGATAGAGTAAGCATAATACATGTAGTATTTGCCGTTAATGTGATCTACGTCCGGGGCCCAGATATTGCCATTTGCTTTCCAATTTGGTTTTTGGGTAAATGCATCGTTGATATATTGCCAATCTTTAAGGTTGGTTGACTTTACGATAGCTACTAAGTGGTCGCCTTTGCCATCTCCCCAGTCATCTTCAGTGCCATAAGCATAGAAGGTTTTTGTCGACGTGTCTTTTATTACTGCCGGGTCGGCAAGTATAGGCTCGAAGACAGGGTTTTTATATTTGCCTTCGGGGATAGTATCGACTGGCCCGGGTTTGAATACCGATTGTTGCTTTTTCGTCTTAGAACATGCAAACAGGGCTGATAATAAACAGGCTAATAAAAAGTATTTTGACAATCTATTTGAGTTCACGGATTATTTGATAAAAAGTGCCGGGCACGGTGAGATCGTTTAACCCGGCACAAACCAGCTTTTAGTAATTTGGATTTTGATGTAAGTTAGGATTATTTAAAACCTCGGTTTGCGGCAGCGGCAAACGGATATGCTTACCAACCACAAAGTTTTTAAAGTCAGGATCGCGCGCAGCTACGGCGTCAACCGATGCTTGATTATCCAGGTCGCCCCAACGTTTCAAATCGGCCCAGCGTACACTTTCGCCGCATAGTTCGAGCACCCGTTCTTCTTTAAGACGATTTCTGAACGCGTCTTTGTCGTTGCCGATAGTTGGATAAGCAACGGCCAATGGCGCCATAGTTGCGCGGGCACGAACTTTATCTACATATTGGTAAGCATCAGCTGTTTGGCCCAGCTCGTTAAGTACTTCTGCATACATCAGTAGCACGTCTGAATAACGGATTACGCGGTTATTGATCTGGTTATAGTAATCTTCATTATTTCGGTAGTAATCGCGTGAATATTTTTTGAACCAGCACTCATCAGCGTCCCATTGCCAGCTGCGGCCATATATCTTATCGCCAAAATCAGCTTCAAGGCTCGGGTAAAACAGGGTATAACGTAAACGGGGGTCAATTTTGCCGTCGACTGTCTTTTCTTTTTTAAATTCTGCAACCAGCCAGAACCGTGCCTGCCCATCTGACCAGCCTATGCTTCGCGGAGCAAAAAACTGTGTACGGTTGGTTCCCATATTTGAACCCGGTCCGTCGCCTTCAGCTGTTTTATTTGCATCAGAGAATTGGATTTCAAAAACCGATTCTTTATTGTTTTCGTTTTCGGCCCTAAAGTTGTCTTTAAAATCGACTAAATCATAATACGGTTTCCCCGCACCCGTAACCAGGTAATCAAAAGCATTCTTAGCCTCGCTCCATTTGTGTTGTTGCATAAGCGCTTTGCCCAAAAGTGCATAAGCTGCTCCTTTTGTGGCGCGACCAATATTATCACCATTGTACTGAGCAGGCAAATTATTTATCGCATCATTCAAGTCCGCTTCAACCAATGCCCAAACCTGAGAAATATTAGCTTGTTTAGGAAGATCGGTCGGCTTTTGGGTAGTGGTAACAAGAGGTACATTCTCCCATAAAATCGCGGCGTAGTAATAATAAAACGCTCTCAGGAACTTAGCCTGACCTAATAATTCGGCTTTTTTTGCCGGATCAGAAAAGGGTATGTTTGGCACATTCTCGAGCACCTGGTTACAGCGGAATATCGCTTTATAGAAATCTCGGAAAGTGTTTACGTTGCCCTCCCAGAAATTATAATTGACATACTGAAAACGTGTCCAGTCTCCCAATTCTATCCAGGGGCTCTTGCTGAAGCCTTCGTCAGAGGTAAGATCCAGCCGGAAATAGATCCAGCGGTTAAAACCACCGTTTTGGTAAAACATATGATATATGGCATTGACACCTTTCAAGGCATCACTTTCTGTTTTCCAGAACTGATCGGCTGATAAAGTATTAGGGGTGCTTTGATCAAGCAGCGACTTTTTGCACGAAGTAACAACCGTCAAGGAAATTAATAGTGTTAAACTTAATATATATTTTTTCATGACTGTCTTTATGATTAAAATCCAAAATTTAAACCCACAGAGTATATTTTCAAATTAGGGAACGCACCGTAATCGTAACCCTTTTCAAATATGCTACCATTGCTGAATTCGGGGTCGAGACCTTTATACTTGGTGATGGTAATTAGGTTCTGACCAGAAATAGTAGCCTGCGCTCTTTCAAAACCAATTTTTTTGGCTAAAGCTACCGGTAGATTGTAACTGATACCTATATATTTCATGCGGGCGAAACTTCCATTCTCCAACCAACGGTCTATATCTCCCCTTGAGTTAAGCGTTGATGCGTAATATGCCCTTGGCGTTGTGGTGTTCGGGTTTTGCGGGGTCCAGGGTTGAATGCCGGCCGGGTAGTTAGAGTTATCGTCAAAACGTTCCATTACACTACGCGGGCCGTTATAAACTTTGGCCCCAAAAGATCCGAACCAGCCCATTGAAAACTCAAAGTTTTTGTAAGATGCATTTAGGTTCAGGCCTATCTCATATTTAGGCCATGGGCTGCCTACCACAGCTTTGTCATCGTTGGTTATTTGGCCGTCGCCGTTATTATCTTTAAACCTGATGTCGCCCGGCTTTGCAGTTGGTTGTATTACTTTGCCAGCAGCATTTTTGTAGTTATCAATTTCTGCCTGATTTTGGAATATCCCATCAGTTTGCAGAACGTACCACATGCCTATAGGCTGTCCTTCTTGCGTAACCGTATTGCCTACATAAGTTTTGTTCTTGTTGTAACCTAAGTCAGTGACCTTATTACTTACAGTAGTAACATTAACGCCTACACCATATTTGAATGGGTTCTTGTCATTACGGTAATTTGCGGTTAGTTCAAAACCACTATTATTCAATGATACACCGTTGACTCTCGGGTTGCCACCATCATTACCGGTTGATAATAATAGCGGGTATGCAATCAGTACGTCTTTAGTTTTCGAAATATAATATTCGGCGCTAAACGTCAATTGGTTGTCTAGAACGCTTGCGTCAAAACCATAGTTTTGTTGCCTGAGTGTTTCCCAGCGCAGATCAGAATTGGCTAGTTTAACCTGGGTAGCTCCTGTTTGTATGGTTTGGCCTGAGCCAAATACCACAGTTGAGAATGTATTAATAAGCGCGTTATACTCATATGCGTTAATATTATTACTACCTACGGTACCATAGCTTGCGCGAAGCTTCAAATCATTGATCCAGGATGATTTAAAAAAATCTTCTTTACTGATGCGCCATGCACCGGATACCGAAGGGAAATATCCGAATTTATGATCCGGGCCAAATTTAGATGAGCCGTCTGCACGAAATACGCCGTTTACCAGGTACTTATCGTTAAAGTTATATTCCACACGGCCGAAGTAAGATATCAGATCTTCGCGCCACCTGTAACCGCCGGTTTGGGGCTCGTTACCCTGATCAAGCACGTCGTAGTATTGGCTAACGCTAGGGTTGTACAAAATATTTCTTTTTGTGCCCCATATTTGCGCATAGGTTGTGCGTTGATAAGATTGGCCCACGATAGCATTAACCACATGCTTACCAAAAGACTTATTGAAGCTTAAAGTATTTTCGACCAATCCATTAATATACTCTGCACGGTTTTCGTTGGCAATGGCAGGGTCATAAGACTGGTTAAGCGTCCAATTGCCTTCTTTTCTGAAATACTTATAATGGTCGTTGCTATTGTCTAAACCTAAGTTTAATCTATATTTTAACCAAGGCGTAAATTGCAGTTCTCCAAACAGATTTCCGCGAATGCGTGTATTCTCATTGATGCGGTCTTCAAGATCTGCAATTGCAACAGGGTTGGTACCAAAGGTGCGGGCTTTGGCTTCATTACCATAGCCGTAGCCTCCGGGATTAGCAGGGTCATATACTGGAATTGTAGGCAACATCCGTATCACATCAATAATTGGATTGCCTGACATTTCATTACTCTTAGAACGAGATATAGCCAGGTTTTCGCCGATAGAAAATATCCCTTTTTTACCTTGAGTATTTACTCGCAAGCTATACCTGTCAAAATCTGTGCTGATAACAGTACCCTTATTACCGAAATATTCGGTAGATACAAAGTAATTCCCACTTTCACTGCCTCCTGAAAAGCTTGTATTATAATCCTGAACATTACCGGTACGGAAGGCTACGTCCTGCCAATTTGTATTAGTATTCAAATCGAGTTTCTGTCGTGGTACACCTGCATTGTCATAGGCCATATAGTTAAGCCTGGCAAATTCATCAGTTTCAGCCAGATGGTATCTTGGCATAGTTTGCAGGCTGCTTTTACCCGAAAACTCAACCTTCATAGGCCCTTGCTTGCCTTTTTTTGTAGTAATGATAATAACACTATTCGCCGCACGAGATCCATAAATAGCCGCAGCTGAAGCATCTTTCAGTATTTGAATAGATTCCACATCGTTGGCGTTAAAATCGCGGTTTGCCGTCGCAATCATACCATCGATCACATAAAGCGGCGTACTATTCGAAAAGTTCTTCAGTCCTCGTATTTGTATTTGCGCTTCTGAACCCGGCTGTCCGCCGCCGCGCACTTTGATACCCGATGCCAGTCCCTGGAGTGCATCTGCAATAGTAGTCGCCTGGCGCTGCTGAATGTCCTTGGTTCTTACAATAGATACCGCGCCCGTCAGGTCCTTTTTTTGTTGCGTTCCATAACCAACAACTACTACCTCATTTAGCGAGGTCGTATTATTAGACATTTTAACGTTTATAACTGTACGGTTATTAATCAATGTTTCCTGATTGATATAACCAATAAACGAAAATACCAGAGTGGCATCCCCGGGTGCACTTATCGTATATTTTCCGTTAACATCAGTAACAGTCGTGCCGGCGATAGCTCCTTTAACGGTTACGCTAACGCCAGGCATGGTGGCACCGCTATCATCTGTAACTACACCATTAATTCTTACATTTTGTGCCGATGCCTGAAGAGTGGCAAAGAGAAAAACGAAAGAAAAAATCAGGATACCGGTGTTAATTTTTTTAACATTTTCCCAGAGCAGGGATAACGAAAAGGAGGTGTTACCACCACCTTCATGGCGTAAACTTTTCTTCATAAAGTGGTTCATTAATTAGTAAATAATTCAGGTTTTGAGACTAGGTCTATTTAATATTCAAAGATGGAACATAGGTTGTTAGGTGCTGTGTCAGTTTTGTTTCAATAATTATTGTTTTCGTCTCAATATTGATTTGTCTCAAATTTTGCCCGATGTTTTAAGAGTGGAATACACCCGACCGACTCATCTTTTATCTATATTTGATTAGACCAAGAAACCAATTTGTGAAATGTTCATGTTTAATATTTATATTGACTCTGTGTGCATTGAGTCTACGATCGGCTGCGCAAGACTATGATTTTGTCCACTATCAGGTAGAACGCGGGTTATCGAACAATACGGTTGTTTGCAGCACTATTGATCAAAAAGGCTTTATGTGGTTTGGCACTAAAGACGGTCTCGATCGTTTTGATGGTTATACCTTTAAAGTGTTCAGAAAAAGCTTGCAAGACACAACCAGCTTAGGTAATAATGTTATTTCTACGCTTTACAATGATCCCGATGGCATTTTGTGGGTTGGCACTGAGAGAGGGTTATTTCAGTATCAATATAGCACCGAAAGATTTGTACATTTCAAACAGGATACAATCGGCTCAATACGTGCAATATTGAAAGATAACCAGAAGAATCTCTGGTTTATTTCTGGTTTAACACTTTGCAGGTTTTCGCCCGATGGGCGCTTTAAAACATATGAAAGAAATTTTGAGGCAACTACCGTTTGTCTGGCAGGCAATGATATATGGGTTGGTACACCACAAGGTTATATTTGGAAGTATAACAAGTTAACTGATACATTCACCGCATATAATGTATTTAAAACCGCAAAGCCTGCCCCAAGCCATTGGATAGAAAAGATTTATAGCGACAGGCCTGATTGTATACTGATTGGCACCTCTAATCAGGGTGCCAAGATATTTAACACCAATACCGGTACTTACATTGACCTAATTAACCGGAACGAAGATGGTACCGACATTTTTGTGCGAGATTTTATCCGGCGGTCGTCAAATGAACTTTGGATAGCAACAGAGTCAGGAATATTTGTTTATCTCGAAGCAAAAAATCAGATCATTAATCTTAAAAAGCAATACAATAATCCATATTCACTTTCTGACAATGCTGTTTATACATTTTGTAAAGATCGTGAAGGGGGAGTTTGGGTAGGAACATATTTTGGCGGCGTCAATTATTACTCACCCGAATACACAAATTTTAAAAAGATTTTTCCCAAAACAGGTAAAAATTCCATCCGCGGCAATGCGGTTCATGAAATATGTAAGGATAAGAAGGGAAACTTATGGATTGGGACAGAAGATGCGGGACTTAACAAACTAAATATTCACACCGGTTTGTTTACTAATTACTATCCCGGAGATGGCCGGTCAGGGCTTATCAATACCAATATACATGGCCTGCTCATATCAGGTAACAAATTGTGGATCGGTACGTTTGAGCATGGCCTTGATGTTATGGATCTGCGTTCTGAAAAAGTGATTAAGCATTATAATGCAGGTCCGTCAGCCAATCAATTTAAGAGCAATTTTATTTATTGCATGATCAAAACGCACTCGGGCACTATATTGTTGGGTACAGCAAACGGATTATATAAATATAACCCGGCTACTGATGGTTTTTCGCCGGTGAAAAACATGCCGCCCGCTGCCTTTTACACTACGCTCATGGAAGATCATAACGGTACCATCTGGGCCGGGACATTCAGAGACGGCGTGTACCACTTTAATCTCAAAACCGGTGTTACAGGGGTTGTCAAATACGATCAGGCCGCAAAAACTGATCTGCGTTTGAACCGTATTACCGGCATAATAGAAAGTGAAAACCATTTTTTATGGATTACTACAGAAGAAGGATTATTCAGGTTCAATCCAACCACCGGCCAACTTAAAAATTTTGCAGCCCAAAATAGTTCGCCCGGTAACTTATTGTATAGTATTCTGAAAGATACAGATAAGCAGTTATGGATGGGCTCATCCAAAGGGCTGGTATGCTTTAATACAATAACCGGAAAAATCAAGACTTATACAGAGTCAAACGGGCTGCTGACTGATCAATTTAACTATAATTCAGCATTCAGAGACAGCAACGGGACGATGTATTTCGGTAGTGTTCGCGGGCTGGTTAGTTTCAATCCTGCAGAATTAGTTGATAATGAAATTAGTTCGCCTGTTTACATTACCGGTATTCAAATTAAAAACCAGGAATTAAAAGTCGGACAAAATGGATCTCCATTAAAAAAATCAATTATTCTATCCAATAAAATCACTCTGGATTATCGAAGCTCTTCTTTCAGTCTTGACTTTTCAGCACTTAGCTACGTTTCTCCAAGTACCATTCAATATGCCTATAAAATGGAGGGCTTAGATGAACAATGGACTTTAATCAAAACCAATCGCCGAGTTTATTTTACCGAGCTACCGCCCGGTAGCTATGTTTTTAAGGTTAGGGTTGCTAATGGCCGATTAAACAACTATGTGACCACTTTGATGATTCAGATTACCCCACCATTTTGGAAAAGCCCGGTTGCCTATATCATTTATGTGGTTTTAAGCGTAACTCTTATCATTTATATCATCCATAAATATAAACAGAGGCTCCATACTGAACACCGGCGCCAACTTGAGATTTTTGAAAATGAAAAGGAAAAGGAAATTTATGAAGCCAAAATTGAATTTTTCACCAATGTGGCTCATGAGATACGAACGCCGCTAACCCTTATCAAAGCCCCGATGGGCAAAGTTATTAAGCGCGCAGAAGAAGTGCCGGCTATTGCTAAAAGCTTGCGAATTATGGAAAAAAATACGGATCGTCTGCTTGCGCTTACCAATCAGCTGCTAGATTTCAGAAGTACTGAGCAAAAGGGATTTTCGTTAAATTTTGTTAAGGTTGACCTGACGAAACTTTTGCGGGAGATTTGGCAAAATTTCCAGCCGGCGGCTGAAAGGCGTTGCATTCAATACAAACTTTCTGTACCTGAAAAACCGTTTTTTGCCTATGTCGACCCCGAAGCGTTGATAAAAATAGTAAGCAATCTGCTTGATAATGCTATTAAATATGGCCGTTCGAGGGCTGAAGTACACCTTTTGCGCCCCGACGAAAACGATTCATTTTTCAAAATAGAAGTACGTAACAATGGCACAATTCTTCAGCCGGAAGATGCCGAATATATATTTGAACCATTTTTTCGGCTAAAAGAACATGATAAGAAGCAAGGAACGGGGATTGGCCTTGCTATCTCAAGAACACTCGCAGAGTTGCACAACGGCACTCTTGAACTAAGTGAATCCCGAGATTGTTTTAATATATTTGTGGTTACCTTGCCTGTACACCAATTATTTGAGTTTAACTTAAGCACTAAATGGGAAAAGTAATAACTAATACAGATAAGTGCTATGATAAGGTAGCCGATCAGCATGTAATTCTGGTTCTTGATGATAATGAGGAAATACTTGATTTCTTAGCCGAAGATTTAGGGGAGAAATACTGTGTGTTGACCGCTTCGCATGCAAAAGAAGCGCTTGATATTTTACACCAGCAAATTGTAAACCTCATTATCAGCGATGTGATGATGCCGGATATGGACGGTTTTGAATTGTGTCAGCTTATTAAATCAAACTTCGAATTCGCCCACATTCCTTTGATCTTGCTGACCTCAAAAAACTCAATGCAAGCAAAAATAGAAGGCCTTGAACATGGCGCGGACGCCTATATAGAGAAACCATTTGCATCTGAGTTTTTGGAGGCACAAGTGGCTAGTTTGCTTAGGAACCGGGATAACATCAAGCAATATTTTGCAAATTCCCCGCTTGCACATATTAAAACAATAGCACATTCAAGACATGATGAAGAATTCCTTGAAAAACTCAATGAGTTTATTCTAAAAAACATTCATAATAAAGAATTTAGTGTTGAACATCTGGCTGATATGATGAATATGAGCCGCCCCACCTTATATCGTAAAATTAAGTCTATATCAAACCTGACACCTAACGAGCTTATTAATTTAGCCAGGTTGAAAAAAGCTGCCGAATTACTACACGATGGCGTTTTGAAAATTTATGAGATCTCGGATATCGTCGGCTACAGTTCGCAAGCTTATTTCGGACAAAATTTTCTTAAACAATTTGGCTTGTCTCCGTCTGATTATATCCTTCAAAATAACAGAAAAATAAGTAGGGACTCCGGATAGGTCTTGGATCTGTAAAGCATTGCCAAGCTGGATTGGTCGCCGTCAATATAAATACGAAAGGTTAATGAGTTACTGAAGTAACGACAGTATTTATTCCCTCCCTCGCCGCCAGATTGATAGTAATTTATAATAAGAGCCTGGAAATTGTATGATTTGCCGGGTGTTATATTTAAAGGGGAGCCCTCCCACATGTAAGTTCAATGTGATACTTTCATGAGTGCTTAAGTTGTCGTAAGTAAACAGAAAATCTACACTACTGTAAATAAAATGAGCAGTGACCCAATACCAATAAGCCCCCAGTAAACATATCCGAAAAAAGAGGCGTCCTTTAATTTGTGATTAAAGTATCTGCCCAAAAAAATGGCAGGTATAACCACCGGCAAACAAAGTAGAAAGTATTTTATTACCGTCCATCTAATTATCCCTTGCATGGTGTACCCAATAATCCCTATGAAACTTGCAGGCAAAAAGTAAGCCTGCAATGTGGCCCTGAAATGCTGTGCATTCCATCTTCTCATATTGCCGTAAACTACCAATGGCGGGCCATTAAGACCATAGGCACCGCCTAATATACCGGATGTGAATCCACAAACAAACAACCAAAATCTGTTGTCTTCTTTCAGGTAAAAAGTATTTTTAACAATTATGGTGTAAGTGCTGTAGCCGATGATTAGCATACCCAAGGCTATTTTTGTCCAATGCTCGTTGCCGTATTTAAGTATAAGCAGGCCGATGGGTATTCCAAGTATTGCATAAAAGATCAACCATTTGGCGCTGGCTATATGTATGGCTTTATGATCCTGAACAACAATAACCAAAGCTACCAATACAGAAATCAGCACAGATAATGGCACCGCAATTTCCAATGGAATAAATAATGCAAATAAAGGAACCGCTACCAGGGATTCTCCAAAACCAAAAGTAGAACGAACAAGGGTGGCTATAAAACCGATAATAATAATGGGCAATATTACTGACGACATATATAAGACAAAACCATTAACGGGTGGTCAGCGAAGTTAACAGGAAAAAATATTACCCTCACTATTTCACAAACCTGACAGAACTTTAGGTTTAAATATAACCCAGTATGCATTACAATCCCGAATAATAATCATAACCTTGCTCGGCCCAATAATCGGGAGGTCGCCGGTCGCTGAAATTGATGCTGCCAATACGCTTAAGATTTTTGATGCCGTACTTTACCGGAATGATTAAACGCAGCGGTTTGCCGTGTTGTGCAGCCAGCGGCTGGCCATTCATTTCATAAGCCAGAATGGTTTGTGGGTGCAAGGCACTGGGCATATCAATACCTACATAATAGCCCTTGTCAGGCGTCATCAAGCCAACATAACCCAGTTTGGCTTCCGTCTGAAGGCCGAAGTGTTTAACAAATTCTGCAAACGTAACACCGCCCCAATGCTGGATCTGATCCCAGCCCTCCACGCATTTAAAATCAAATACCAGGTCGGTTTTGGGTAATGCTTTAATCTCATCAAACCCAATAAATAATTTTTGGCCATTTAGCTTCTTTACTTCCAGTTTCCAAACAGCAGTATCAATATCTCCCTCAGAACCGATATCTGAATTATGACGAACGGTTTTGGCTGCCATGGATACCGGGTAAGTCTTAGCCAGGTGGCTTTCATTAAAGGTTAGCCGTCTGAAAAATAATTCAGTTTTATTGAGCGCCCGGCGTAAGGGCTGCCTGGTGCCTGCGGTAATACCTGCTGCTTCCTCGGGCGCATGATAGAGCCATTTCCAGCCACTATAAGCGGCCACACCTAATGCGCCGAAAATCCCGAATGAGAGAAACTCGCGCCGCCTGATCTTTTGCTCGGTGGTCAGTGGCTTCTTAATGCTTTTCTTTTTCATTTAAAACAGCTTTGGATTGTTCATCTATGACCTCAAATCCAGCAACGGCCGAGCGGAAGTTATTCCAGCCCGCAAATACCACTTGCACTACATGTACCATAAAAAACAGTACGTAACCAATAGTTAACATAAAATGCCAGATTCGCGCCAAATGATAACCGCCCATTAACCACACAAGCCAGTAAAATTGGACGGGTTTATAGATAGCTAATCCGGTAAAAACAGAACCTGCGCCCATTAAGATAATGGCTGAATAAGCGATGCGTTGGGCTGCGTTGTATTTGCCTTGCGGCGGAGCGGTTTTTCGGATACGCAGATCATGTAACAAAACCTGCCAGGCCTCCTTTAGTGAATAACGGTTCGGCCATAACTGCCGCCAATCACCGGTAATGAGTGTGTATAATACATAGCATAAGCCATTCAGAGCAAAAAACCACATGAACAAAAAATGAAAGGCCATGCCCTCAGACAGTCGTTGTGGTATATGCAGCGTATCATAAAACCATTGAGGAAAGAAGCGCACAAAAGTATGCCCGAAAATGGTTATCGTATAGACGTCATTTGCCCAATAAATCAGCAAGCCGCTCCAAATCATAATGCCCAGGATGGGAAAGTTTACCCAATGCGTCCAACGCATTAATAAGGAATGTTTTGCTTTAATTGATTTCATGGCAATCTAATTTACCGCTTATCGTTTAGCTTTCTTTCAATGGTCTTTTGTAAATTTTCTTTAAATGTAGAATCGAGCTTAATTTCCTTTGGGTCGGCCTTAAATAGTTTGGTCATCATACTGTTGATCAATATGCTTTGCTGCTCATATACCCGGCATATATAACATCCGGCCAGATGTAGCTTTAACTCCATTTTCTCCCTTGAGGTGAGCCTGATACTTTGTTTTTTTTCAATCAGCAAAGTTGCTTTTCGGCAGTTATAGGCAATCTTTTCGCTTTCAGTTAGTTCTTTTTTCATGTCAGATCCAGTTTTTTTGCAAACATGATCGCAGGTTCACTTTAGCCCTGTGAATGATCACCCAGAAATTAGATGAAGTGATGCGTAACTCTTTACAAATCATTTCGGTTCCTTCATCGTCCAAATGCTTCATCCTGAATACAGAGATCCATAGTGGCGGAAGCCTTTGAAGACAACTTTGCAATACATTCATAAACTCCTTGTTATGAAGCGGATCATGCTCTTCAACGCCAAATGGTGCCGGCCAGTGCTCTTTTTTCCAGTTGTTATATTCAGGGTAAAAAAAATCTTCTTCCGCTATGGGCGTACCATATTCATCTCTTGCCTTGAATGAACCAGACTTTTTGCGGTAGATATCAATGATCTTATATTTGATGATAGCGGTTAGCCATGTACGCTCATTACATTCTCCTCTGAAACTATTCTGTTTTTCAAGCGCCGCTAAGAACGTTTCTTGCACCAGGTCGCGCGCCTGCTCGTCATCGTTCAGTCTTACCCGGGCATAGTTGTACAGATAGTCGGCATATTGTGTTACCCAGTTTTCAGGAGTAAGCTGATGCTCGCCAGCTCGATTAATTTTATCATTTACAACGGCTTCTATTGGCATATGCGCTTTATGTCTTTTTGATATTTACAGGCCTTAGTCGTAAAGCATGGCAATTCATTACAAAGAAAGATAATTTTCTTTGGCTATAATACTATTGTATTGATAAACAGGTTGCAGGAATAGCGTTTCTTATACTATTGATATTGAAATCGGTCGCTAATACAGCGTATATATTAGTCAGTTAAGATGCGCGGGATGTGATGGCGAGTTTTAAAATAAGCGGGCGCATAATAATCCGCCCGCTATAGATTACATTTTTGTAGCGCTGTCTTTTTTCATTTTAGACATTTTGCTCATTTTTTTGTCGGTTTTTTTATGATCCATCTTGTCCATTTTATGATCCATCTTGTCCATTTTATCCATTTTGGACATTTTAGTGGTGTCCTTTTTCATTTTAGACATTTTTTCCTGAGCCTGTGTATTTACAGTGAGGAAGAGTACCGCTGCTAGTGCGATAAAGGCTGCTTTTAAATTTAATGATTTCATGTTGGTTTTTAATTTTCTGTTTAGTAGTAAAGCTTTCCAATTCCTTACAAATTATTTTAACGCTTTAGTATAGTAATAACCGGTTGGCCCGAATGAAGAGGGTACCGAGTTAGGCTTCGTTCTTTTAGTCAGCTGTCGCCTTTTTTCGCTATCCTGGAATCAATGGAATAGTTGCCGCCGCCTGATAAAAACAGCGCGGTGAGACCTGCCAGATAAACAAGATTGATTTCATACCCCGGAGGGCCAAAGAGCGGCCCCTGCGGAGTAAGGCCAATAGTTTTTACCGCGCTAAATCCATAATGAATATGAATGCTAAACATGGCAACCAGCATCGTAATCGATAGCGGGATAGTAACAATGGTCGTAAACAGACCGATAATCAGCAGTAGGCCACCTATTAATTCGGTTAATGTGGTTACCCAGGCGGTTATCAATGGTAATGGTACGTGAAGCTGCGTTAATAAATGAGCAAATGCTTCGGGGCCTCGCTGAAGCTTTGCCCAGCCATGTGCCATGAAACCGAAACCTATAACTAGTCGCAGAACAAACGGCGCCCATTGCCGGTAATCTTTTCCGGTCATTGAATTAAAATATTTTTCCATTTTAAATTAATCTGATAAATAAAACTGGCAGTTGGTCGTTGTTACCGTTATATTCTTACAGGTTTTTTAAAAACGGACAATGATTTTTGAAAGCAGCCTTACGATAGATAAAGGCCACTTTTTTGTTTTTGTTGCTAAGGTTTCTTTTAAAATTCAGGTTGGAAACTGAATTTGATACGATAGACAGCGGCGTCGGGATGGTCAAGATAATTGAAGCGCCGGATGAGATCGACGCGAAAGAACCGGAAGATATTACCGACGCCGACGCCGGCTTCGACATATGGGGTATTACCCAGCGCATAAACGTTGGGTGGGAGGCGATAGAGGCCCTTGCTTTGCGCCGGATCATTTTCGGCACGGAGCCCGCCATACAATACTTTGGCCGACAAGAATTCTCGCCATTTGAGAAGCTTAATCAGTGGAATCTTGTTCAGTAGAAAGCCGTTAAAAGTATGGGTGATATTAAGACCTGCGTAATGGTCGCTGATAAATTCCAGGTAATTCATAACGTTATAAGCATCCCGTTTATAGGCTAGCGACTGGTTGGCCGGGCTGATATTGAGTAGGGGAAAGGGTACCTTTCCCTGGACGTAGCCGCCGAGCAAGGTTACGTCAGTAAAGCCGGCTTGCGATAAATAGAATCGTTTATAAATGTTTAACCCGAGGTCGGTATAAGCATAAGCACTACTTATACTGCGATTAATCAGAACATCGTAGACAGGGTAGGGATTATGGATACTATGTCGCGTCCGGCTGCCTTGAATGAGCTCCTCGTGCGGGGCATAGCGCAAATGCAGGTTCAGTTCATTGGCTGTTAAGCTGCCGATTGTTGAACCATCGTTATTACTTTGATAAACCAGGGCCGCAGCCGGCGACTGCTGCCAATGCTTATAGCCGACGTTATACGAAAAATGGTTTTCAAGGTCGCGAACGTAATTGAGTTCTAAAATCCGGCTATAGAGCCAATAGTTCGTTTTTCCCGTCTGAAATGAAGAGAACGTTGTCGGTCGGTTGGTTGTAGAAAAAGTATGCCCGGGTACATCTACATCATACAGGTAACCTAGCTTAAAATAGTTATTTGGAAACCGGTAAGGTGCTGTCTTATTGAGCGACCAATAAGCGATAGCATTTCCTTTGGTTTGATGATCTTTTGTACCCAGGGCGCCGTACCCTTCGATATAAAACGTACTGTCCAATACCGGTGTACTGCGTCCTCCGGCTTCAAGCCGTAATCCTTCCTGGCTATTAAAAGATAAAAAATGCGCAATAGGCCCAATCTGAACCGGCCCGGTATCTGCATAACCTGCTGTCAGCGTAGAGAGCCACCACATGGTTCGTTTATAAGAAGGCATTTGCTCAAGTTGATACAACTTTTTGTACACTGGTGCCTGGGCTCTGCTTAGCGTATCAAAATCAGTTTTGACTGACGCTACCTGCAGTGTTTTACCCGCATAAAAGGCCTCCGGCTTCTGTGCGCCGCTCAAGTAGTGACGATACACCACTGTCCGCTCGCCAAATACGCCCCAGCCTTTTTGGGTCAGGCCAAAATCTGCCTTTACCTGGCTTCGTCCCAATTCATAACGACCGTCCGACTGCGGTGTGAAATCTAAAAGCACTTCAAAGCTGCGTACAAAACTCACGTTGATCTGTCGGTTTAATCCAAGCTCACAAGCAGTCACCGCATAGTGTCCGTCCAGCGTGATTACCAGCTTACCTTCAAATAAAAGATCACCCTTAGTTCGGGGCGTAAAAGCCAGTTCTACTTGTTTGCCGGTAGGTGTACTGATTGTATCCGTAATAAAAAATTTATAATAATTCGGCGCGTGATCGGCTATCGGGCTTAAGAACTGGTTGGCCATGATAAACAGATTGTTCTCATAAATGTCAAGTTGATGGCCATATAGTTGGTTCACATAAAGCTTTACTCCGGCAGTATCAATAAACTGCAGAATGTTTACGCCTTTATAGGCTTTTTGCACCTGTATTTGCTTTTCGGGTTCCTTACGGTAATAAATATCCGACAGCTTTTCTTCAAGGAGTACCGGCAAAAAGGTCTGCCCTTGTACTGTATCAAGCATAAATCGATATTGATTAAAGAATTTACTCTCGACGATGCTTTGCGGTAAATTAAAAAAAGATAGCCCCATGCGCTCATATTGTTCGTATTGCAAATACGCGGCGGCTTTTGCGCGGTTCTCGCTCTTGTGATCAATCACCTGCTGGATCAAAGCTACTGCAGGATTACCTTTGTTACGGTAACGCTGCCGCTTCCCCGAAGTGATCGTAACGTCAGCGAGCTCAGTTGCACTACGCTCCAACAGCACTTGCAGTTTATTTGTCTGGCCGGCCACGATGGCCTTGATTACCGGCCGATACCCGATACGGGAAAATGATACCTGAGAATAACTTGTGGTAGTACTCAACCGGAAACGCCCCAGTGAATCCGTCCGCTCGCCTAGATGGCTACCTACAAAACTTACCGTTACTAAAGCCACGGGCGCTCCGCTGGCTGCATCCACGACCTGGCCTGTTACGCTCGTTACCGGTTGTTGCCCTGCAGCCCTCAGACCGAATAACAACAAACCTGTTAAAAAATAAACTCGCAAAGGATCAGTTACTACAGCCATTCGCTCAAAGCAAAACATTTTTAATAAACCTGTCTGCGTGTAATATGTTTTAAATACGATTTACGGGGTTGCGCGACTAAAGTCGGCATATATCATAGTTTTTAAAATACTTGTTGTAATTTACGTTATTGGGAACCGTATCAGATGCCAAATAAGCCTATAGCACGGGTGGGATTAGGTAGGGGCATTTAGCGAAATAGGTTATTATGGTAAGATGTCAAAAATAGACGAGCATCATTATTATCTGTTAAAATGAATCAAATGAAAAAAATATATATACTTTCTTTATTCTGCTCGCTGCCTTTTTGGATTTTTAGCCAAAAGAAAGCCGCGAATAATGCCAACGGCATAAAACCGGTAGGTATTATTAAAAATCTTGGTGATGATGCTTTACTTGATGTAGTACAGCGCCAAACCTTCCGTTATTTCTGGGATTTTGGCCACCCGGTAAGTGGTTTGGCGCGCGAGCGCAGCGATGTCGCCTTTAATTATGGGAATGAGGTAGTTACCACCGGCGGCTCGGGTTTTGGTATTATGGCGATAGTCGTAGCTGTCGACCGTAAATGGATAACCCGTGAGCAAGGCCTTGACCGGATGTTGCGCATCGTTAAGTTTTTGCAAAAGGCGGATTCTTATCATGGGGCTTTCCCGCACTGGCTTAATGGCGAAACGGGTAAAACCATACCTTTTGGCCGGAAAGATGATGGCGCAGATATAGTTGAAACCTCTTATCTATTTGAAGGATTGCTATGCGCCCGTCAGTATTTTAATGAGGACACCGGCAAGGAAAGGGAATTGCGCGGCCGCATTAACGGCCTTTGGAACGAGTTGGAGTGGGACTGGTTTACCCGCGATGGTCGCGATAATATTTACTGGCATTGGTCGCCAAATAACGGTTGGGCCATGAACTTTCCCATCCGGGGCTTTAATGAATGTCTGATAGTATATGTAATGGCTGCCTCTGCCGATCGTTATCCGGTGCCGGCTAGCGTTTATCACCGCGGCTGGACACGAAGCGATTTCTTTAAAAACGGTAATACTTATTACGGACACAAGTTGCCATTAGGCTTTCCGTACGGTGGTCCGCTATTTTTCTCGCAGTATACTTTCCTGGGGCTTAATCCTAAAGGGCTTACAGACAGATATGCTGATTATTGGGAGCAAAACCTTAATCACACACTGATAAATCACGACTACTGTGTTGATAATCCGAAGAAATTTAAAGGTTATGGGCCTGATTGCTGGGGACTTACCGCCAGTGACAATTATGAAGGATATAATGCCCACTCGCCAACAAATGATCTGGGTGTAATTACACCAACAGCAGCGCTATCAGCATTTCCTTATACGCCCGAATATTCAATGAAAGCCCTTCGTCATTTTTATTATGATTTAGGTGATAAAATATGGGGCGAATATGGTTTTACCGATGCCTTTAGCGAACAGCATAACTGGTATGCCAAATCATATTTAGCTATTGATCAAGGCCCTATAATAGGTATGATTGAGAACTACCGCACAGGTTTGTTGTGGAAACTTTTTATGAGTTGCCCTGAAATTCAACGCGGTTTAAAAAAGCTTGACTTTAAAACGCCGTCTGCTAACTGAAAATAGTGGCGTTGAATTATACTTCATTTAGCTACAGCAATATCAGCCTAAGCAAGGCATCGTTTAAACCGACAGAGAAAATACAGGCGAGCGTTATTATCACCAACACCGGGAAATATGGCGGCGAAGAAACCTCCCCGGATGTACATTCGCGATAAGGTGAGCGAGGTTACCCGCCCTCGCGTAATAATTATATTAATCGGCTTTATTTTTTTTAATTAACTGACCCTTTCCACAAAATTTACTCAGAATCAGTATCCAACTTTGTTTTATTGTGAAAATACTTGTGGTAGAAGATGAACGCGGATTGCGCGACAGCATTCGAGAATATTTTACAGAAGGCGGCAACATCTGTGAAACCGCAAGCGATTATGACAGCGCTTTGCAGAAGATCAATATGTACCGCTATGATTGTATCCTGCTGGACATTACCCTGCCTAATGGCAGCGGTTTGGATATTCTGGAGGAGCTGAAGGCTAACCATCATCCTGACGGTGTGTTGATCATTTCTGCCAGGAACTCTCTTGACGATCGCCTTCGTGGTTTAGATCTGGGTGCTGATGATTATCTGACCAAGCCCTTTCATTTGTCAGAACTGAAGGCGCGTGTTATGGCTATTGTCCGCCGAAAATCTTTCAATGGCAACCGCGAAATTATTTTTCATGAAATAACCATCGACCTGCCAGCCAAGCAAGTGAGCGTTTGTGGCACACCGATAAAGCTTACCAAAAAAGAATATGTGCTGCTGCTGTATTTTATAGCCAATAAAGGTAAAGTCATCTCAAAAAACGCCATAGCCGAACATTTGTGGGGCGATGAAATTGATATTTCTGATAACTTTGATTTTATTTATTCGCATATCAAAAATCTGCGCAAAAAACTGATCGATGCGGGTAGCGGCGATTACATACACTCTACTTACGGCATGGGTTATAAATTTAATGACCATTGAAATTACTCGATCGCTACAACCGCGTAAGCCTCATGATGACCATATTGGTTATTGTGATGGCCGGTTTTATTTACTATTTCACCATCAGTTACATCCTAACCGGACAGGTAGACAAAGAGTTGGATGTTGAAGAGAACGAAATATTCGAGTATGTCAAACTGAACCACGCGTTGCCGCATGTCTTCAAATCAGGCGATCTTAAAATTCATTTCACAGCAGTATCAAATAAACCTATAACCCGTAACTTCAGGGATAGCCGTTTTTATGACGAAGATGAGCACGGAGAAGAGTCAGGCCGTACGCTAACCAGTTCAGTCAAACTGGGTACACAAAATTATCGCATTGAAATTACTGAGTCCAAAGTAGAAACTGAAGATCTGATACGACTGATTTTCTTTATTACACTGGGTATTATTTTCGTATTGCTAACCTTCCTGCTATTAGTTAACCGGTTTTTGATGGGCCGTTTATGGAAGCCTTTTTATGAGATATTAGGAGCGATTAAACTGTTTAACCTGGCCGATCGCAATGGTATTCATCCGGTAAATACCCGCATTGATGAGTTTCGCGATTTGAACGTAGAAGTGACGGCGATGTCTCAGCGTGTGCTCCGGGATTATCAGTCCCTGAAAGGCTTTGTTGAAAACGCCGCACATGAGCTCATGACCCCGCTTGCAGTGATTAATTCAAAATTGGATACACTGGTGCAGGTTAGTGAGATGACCGAAAAGCAAGGTATGTTGATCAGCGAAGTGTATGATACCGTAGGGAAATTGAAAAAACTCAACCGCTCAATGCTCATGCTATCGCGCATTGAAAATAAGCTCATTGCCGAACATGAATTGATTGATCTGGCGCAGTTTATACGCAATAAGGTTAACGAGTTTCAGGAACTTCTTGCCGACCGCGGAATCACTATCCGTGAAAATCTGAGTCCTTGCCAAATCACTATAAATCATGACTTGCTAACTGTATTGTTGAATAACCTGATGGGTAACGCTATCCAGCACAACCGTCCGGGCGGTAAAATTCATATTCAACTTGATCAGGAAGGATTTTCATTCTCCAATACCGGCACCAACGGTGCGCTGAATGAGCAGCAAATATTGCAGCGTTTTTATAAGTCGCCTGAATCAGAGGGAAGCGGACTTGGTTTAACCCTGATAAAAGAGATTTGCGACAGTTATGGTTTTCGTTTCCACTATGAGTTCCGGAACGAGATGCATTGCTTTGAAATTCGGTTTTAAACAATTTACCTTCTCCTTAATTCTGCGGGAATTACTAAATTGTCAACAGTTATGAAAAAGCTGAGACTTTACGGTTGTCCTGATTCCCGGGAAATGTATACTATACGAGATTACCTGCAACGTAGCGTAGTAGGTTACGAGCTTGCCAACCCTTATGACCGTTCGGATGATCTGCCTGAAGTTGAGTTTGCTGATGGTACGCGCCTTGTTAATCCTTCTCTTAAAGATATAGCCAATCAATTAGGATGGCTTGCCAAGCCCAGATATGAAGAATATGACCTTGCTATTTACGGCGCGGGTCCTGCAGGATTAAGTGCGGCTGTGTATGCGGCATCTGAAGGTTTGAAAACTATACTTGTGGAGCGAAGCGCTATAGGCGGACAGGCCGGCACCAGTTCCATGATTGAAAATTACCTCGGATTCCCTGAAGGCATTGCCGGTGCGCAGCTCGCAGACCTTGCCCGGCAGCAGGCTTTAAAGTTTGGAGCCGAAATACTTTTGCTTAAAGAGGGTATTAGCGTTTGTTTTAAGCAGGACAGAATTATTGTTGAATTGACAGACGGGACGGTGATTCGCTCAAAAGCTAATATCTGCGCAACGGGAGTGGAATATGCCAGGCTTGAATTGCAGGGTGAGGACCGCTTTTTATATCGGGGGCTTTATTATGGCGCGGGCGCAAGTGAGGCCACTTTGTGTTATGACCGGGATATTTATATTGTAGGTGGCGGTAACATGGCCGGTCAGGCAGCTATTTATTTTTCAGGTTTTGCGCGAAAAGTTTATCTGGTAGTAAGAAAAGATAATCTTTCGTCAACACTTTCAGATTACCTGGTGAAACGCATCGGTTCGATTAAAAATATAGAAGTTATTTACAACACCGAGGTAACAGAGATGGATGGCGACAACGAACTTCGAAAAATAACGCTTAAACATAATCTAACTGGTGTTGAATCATCGCACGATACCGGTAAGTTGTTTGTATGTATTGGCGGCGACCCAAATACAGACTGGGCCATAGGTACTGATTTATTACGCTGCAAAAAAGGTTATTTGGTAACCGGCAATGATTTGCTGAAACATGATGGCTTTCAACAGCAATGGCGACCTGATAGATTACCTTTTCATCTGGAAACCAGTGTACCCGGTTTTTTTGCCGTGGGCGATGTGCGTTATGGTTCGGTAAAAAGAGTTGCTTCCGCTGTGGGCGATGGTGCAATGGCTGTTACGCAAGTGCATCAATATTTATCGCATAGCGCCTGAATGATTTTAAGCATTTTGTAATACCACGCCTTTGCCAGAACGCAATAGCTCCTGCGTAATTTCGCGCGTATAGGCTTTGATCTCTTCCTGAAAGGCGCTTACTGAGGCGCCGCTTCTTATTTCTTCGAGACGTTTTTCCCAACTGCCGGTTAATTCGGCCTGTGCTATGCGTTGGCCCTTTACCACTTCATAAACGGCCAGCCCTGTTGGGGTAGGCACCAGGTTCTTTTTTTCGCGCAGGATGTATTTGCGGCTCAATAAGGTTTCGATGATAGCAGCCCGTGTGGCAGGTGTTCCCAATCCACCGGCTTTCATAGCTTCGCGTAATTCTTCGTCTTCAATTTCTTTGCCTGCGGTTTCTAAAGCCTTGAGCAACGTTGCCTCATTGTATAAAGGTTTGGGCTTGGTTTGTTTTTCAACCAATGCCTTGTCGGCAATAGGCAGATCCTCACCTTGAGCTACTTTTGGTAAAGCCGCATTATCCTCATCTTTTTTATCTTCTTCAGGATCATTAAACACAGCCCGCCAGCCCGCCTCCCTGATCACCGTACCGCTCGCTATAAATTTATTACCTGATAATAAGCTGATCTTGGTGATCTCCTTAATACAGTCGCTATGGAAAGCTTCCAACATGCGCCCCGCTACCAGATCGTACACCGCCTGTAAATCTGCCGATAACTGCCAGGGCTTTTCGCCGGTGGGCAAAATAGCGTGGTGATCTGTTACTTTTTTTGCGTTGACACTGCGCTTGCTCAATTTAGCGCCGTTAAGCACTGCTGCCTGCTTTCCAAAGTCAGGATGCTGCTGCAACCCTTCAATAAGCGATGGGATTTGCGCAAATACGTCATCGCCGATATATCGGCTGCCGGTTCGTGGATAAGTGACCAATTTGCCCTCATATAAAGTCTGCAGGAGACTTAAAGTTTGGTCGGCAGTAAAGCCTTTCTTTTTGTTGGCTTCTTGTTGTAAGCTGCTTAAATCGTGCAATAATGGTGGTGGCTCCTTGCGCGGTTTGGCCTCAACCGAAGTTACGTTTGCTATAGTGGTAACCGCATCAAGTACGGCTTGTGCTTCTTCTCGGCTTTTAAAGTTTTTGTCAGATATAGCCTTGAATTTCTGACCATCTTTATCGGGGAAAATAGCAACCTGGTAATAGGTTTCAGGTTTAAAATCGCGGTTTTCCAGGTATCGCGCACAAATCATGGCCAGGGTAGGGGTTTGTACTCGCCCCAGCGACAGCACACCTTTATTGCCCGATGCCAGACTCAGTGCCTGTGTGGCGTTCATGCCCACCAGCCAGTCAGACTGTGATCGGCAATGCGCCGAGTTAAACAAAGTGTCGTAATCTGAACCGGGTTTCAGGTTGCGAAAGCCTTCTTTAATGGCTTCGTCAGTTTGTGATGATATCCATAGCCGTTTAAACGGCTTTTTGCATTTCAGATAGTAATAAATATAGCGGAATATCAGTTCGCCCTCGCGCCCGGCATCCGTCGCAACAATAATCTCGGTGGCTTCATCAAAGAGCGATTTGATGATATCCAGCTGTTTTTTAACACCCGGATCGTCAATCACCCCATCTTTAGATTTTACCTTGCGGATGGCTAGTTTAAACTTAGGCGGAAGCATAGGTAAGTTTTGCACGCTCCATCCGTAATAACCATACTCTTGCGGCGCGGCCAATTGCAGTAGGTGACCGAAGGCCCAGGTAAAGGTGTAGCCTTTACCCTCAATATAGCCGTCCTTTTTAGTGTTGGCTCCAAATACACGCGCTATTTCACGGCCGACTGATGGTTTTTCTGCAATGATAACTTTCATACAATACGGCGAAGCTAATAAAGAGCGCGACAGCAATCAATCAGTGTGGAAAACTGCTTGCCGATTTTGGAATAGCGCAATGGTGATAAAGTTTTCAACAAAGGGGTTACCTTTTAGTCCAGGTCATTTGTTTCATTTTGTTTCACTCTGTTTTGGTAATAGCCTTAAATACAGTTACTTGATTCAAAATCCTGTTTCACTTGATTCATTTGTTTCACCTTCGCGTGAAACAAAAACGCTCCGATCTGATGAATCGGAGCGTTTTGTTTAGCTAAAGCCGATGATTTGTCTATTTCAAAACCAGGTATAATCCCGCTGCCACTGCCGACCCGATAATTGGGCCCACAACCGGTATCCAGGCGTAATTCCAGCCGCTGCTTCCTTTTTCAGGGATAGGCAAAATAGCGTGCATAATACGCGGACCTAAATCGCGTGCCGGGTTAATAGCATAGCCGGTTGTTCCGCCTAAACTCAAACCGATGGCCCATACCAGAAAGGCTACAGGCAAGGCGCCTAATGAGCCAAGGCCGATAGGTGTTTTATCGGCACCGACCTCGCCTTTGGTAAAGTAAAATATTACAAACAACAGCACAAAAGTGCCAATGATCTCGCTGATAATATTTGATACGGTATTAGCGATAGCCGGCGAAGTGCAAAATACTGCGGCTTTAGTGCCTTGATCTTTAGTAGTGAAAAAGTGATCCCTATACATCAGGAAAACTAAAAATGCACCCAGCATAGCCCCGATAAATTGGGCGGCTATAAACATAGGTACTTTGGCCCAGGCAAACTGTCCGGCAATAGCCAGCGCAATGGTAACAGCCGGGTTTAAATGAGCGCCACTATACGGCCCCGCAATAACAACGCCGGCAAACACCCCCAGGGCCCATCCCGTGGTGATGACTATCCAGCCGCTGTTATGGCCCTTGGTGCCGGTTAAAACTACGTTTGCTACTACCCCGTTACCTAACAGGATAAGGAACATGGTGCCAATCAGTTCGGCGGTAAATTCTGACATCTCTTAATTGGTTTGGTTAATGGTTTGAGTTTATAATTCGGTCCACACTTTCACAGCAGCTACTGCTTTGTTCCAGCCTTTTACCATTTCGTTGGTATCAAGCGTTGTGTCGGGGTTGAAGGTTCTGTTGATTTGCCATTGTTTCTGTATCTCGTCGATATTGCTCCAATAACCTGTAGCCAAACCGGCCAGGTAGGCCGCCCCAATTGCGGTTACTTCGGTAACTTCAGGGCGTACCACGGCAGTCTTCAAAATATCAGCTTGAAACTGCATTAGCAGGTTATTGGCCGTAGCGCCGCCATCAACACGTAGCTGTTGTATCTGCGCACCTGAATCGGCTTCCATAGCCTTT